>OBEQ011613446.1_pt1 | contig 23701 bp, 20 predicted proteins | sample 1670901 | NCBI WGS metagenome assembly OBEQ01 (sample SAMEA104232315, study PRJEB22302) | groundwater metagenome | biome: forest; feature: aquifer; material: groundwater | place: USA | collected 2011-08-07 | depth 5.4 m
CAGCTACCGTCGGCATTGGCGGTGCCGGCCGACAGGCTGGCGCCGTCGGGCACACCGCTGATGGTGATGCTGGCCAAGCTTTCCGACATATCGGTGTCGGTCAGGGCGCCGGCGATATCCAGGGCAATCGCCGTGTCCTCGGTCCCCGCCTCGGCAGAGGCGGTCAGGGTCGGCGCATCGGCGACGGCGTTCACGGACACCGGCACGGTGACCGTGGTCGAGGCGGTGTCGCCGTTGGCGCCTTCGCGCGACGTGGCGGTGACGGTCAGGGTGAAGTCGGCATCGCTGTTGGCGGCCGGCGTCAGGGTCAGGCCGGACAATTGGGCGGGTGTCAGGGTCCAGCTACCGTCGGCATTGGCGGAACCAGCCGACAGGATGGCGCCAGCAGGTACGCCGGCAATGGTGATGCTGGCCAGAGTTTCCGAGCCGTCGGTGTCGGTCAGTGCCGCGGCGATGTTCAGGGCGATCGGCGTGTCCTCGGTGCCGGCCCCGGCGGAGGCGGTCAAGGTCGGCGCGTCGGCGACGGCGTTCACCGAGACCGGCACGGAAACCGTGGTCGAGGCGGTGCTGCCGTTGGCACCTTCCTCTGAGGTGGCAGTGACTGTCAGAGTGAAATCGCCGTCATTGTTGGCGGCCGGCGTCAGGGTCAGGCCGGACAATTGGGCGGGCGTCAGGGTCCAGCTTCCGTCGGCATTGAGGGTGCCGGCCGACAGGGTGGCCCCTTCGGGCACGCCGGCAATGGTGATGCTGGCCAGAGTTTCCGAGCCGTCGGTATCGACCAGTGCCGCGGCGATGTTCAGGGCGATCGGCGTGTCCTCGGTCCCGGCTCCGGCCGAGGCGGTCAAGGTCGGCGCGTCGGCGACAGCGGTCAGGGTCACCGGCACGGCGACCACGGTGGTTGCGGTGTCGCCATTGGCGCCTTCGCGTGACGTGGCGGTGACGGTCAGGGTGAAGTCGCCATCACTGTGGAGGCCCGGCGTCAGGGTCAGGCCGGACAACTGGTCGGCGCTCAGGGTCCAGCTTCCGTCGGCATTGGCGGTGCCGGCCGACAGGGTGGCGCCGTCGGGGACTCCGGTGATGGTCACCGACAGCGTTTCCGAGCCGTCCTTGTCACTCAGCGCGGCAGCGATGGTCAGGCCGATCGGCGTGTCCTCGTTGCCGGCGGCGGCCGAGGCCGTCAGTTGCGGCGCGTCGGCGACGGCGTTGACGGTGACCTGTAGCGTCGAGGTGGTGCTGGCGGTCTGGCCGCCCAGGCTGGTGGAGGTGGCGGTGACGCTCAGAGTGAAGTCTTCATCGCTGTCGGCCGGCGGGGTGATGACCAGACCCGACAACTGATCCTGGGTCAGCGTCCAGGTGCCGTCGGGATTGCGGGTACCGGCCGACAGGGTGGCGCCATCGGGCACACCGGAGATGGTCACGGTGACCTCGCCGGTGCTGCCACTGAGCGCCGTGCCGAGGTCCAGGGCAATGCCCGTGTCCTCGTCACCGGAGACCGCGCTGGTGGTCAGGGTCGGGGCCGTCGCCGCGGTGACGGTCGGATCAGTTTCGGCCGGATCGGTGGGCGTGGTGTCGGTCGTCGTCGTGGTGGTGGTCGCCGCCGTCGTCGGTTCGGTGGTCGCGGCATCACTCGCCGGCTCTGACGGAGCGGCCTCGGCCGGCTCCGATGGAGCCATCTGCGACGGCATGGCGGTGGGGGCGGCGACCGGCGGGGTGGGTGGTGCCGTCGGAGCGGCAGCCGGGTCGGCAGCGGCCTGGGGGGCGCTGTTGACGTTGAGGGGCGTCGGAGTCAGGTCCGCGTCGGTCGCGGTCGGGCCCTGTGCGGCGGCGCGGCCGGAATTCGCGGCGGCGGGAGCGGTATCGGCGACGCCCTGATCCTGCGGGGCGTCGGCGGTCTGAGCGCGGGCGACCTCGGCGGCGTCGTCGACCGGCGCGGCGACGAAGGGCAGGCTGGCCTCGGCGGCGGCATCGTCCCGGCTGCCGCCGGTATGGATGTTGCTGAGAGTCGAGAGATCCTCGCCGACCCGGCCGGTATCGCCATCAATCGGTCGTTCGATGGCATCCAGGGGATTGGTGGTCTCGTCATCGGCGAGAGTGACCTCTTTCGGCGCACCGGGATCGACCGCCTTGATGGTCTCGGTCGGAGCCGTATCGCTTTCGATATCCTCGAACTCGATGGTGCCGGACTCTTCAGACATGTGGTCCTCCCCTCGCTTCGCTCACGCCAATTTTTCAGCGTTCGTTGAAAGCTTGCGTCGTTGCAACGTATATTGGCTTAAGAAGATATTCCAGAAGCGTCTTATTCCCGGTGTTGATGTCGGCTTGAACGACCATTCCGGGCATGATCACATTTTCACGCCGCCCCACCCAGTCCTGACTCAAGCCGATCCGGGCCTTGAAGTACGGTTGGCCGTTTTCGTCGAGGAAGGTGGTCGCCGAGACCTGTTCCAGATGGCCGTCGATGGCGCCATAGCGGGCGAAATCGAACGCCGTGATCTTGATCCGCACCAACTGGCCGATTTCCAGTGCGCCGACATCGCGGGTGGCGACCCGGGTTTCGACGGCCAGACCACCCTCGGTCGGCACCACTTCCAGAATGACCTGACCGGGTGCCACCACCTCGCCGGCCATGCGGACGGTCAGGCCCTTGACGATGCCCTCGACCGGAGCATGCAGATCCAGCCGCGCCACCCGGTCACGGGTGCGGCCGATCGCCTCTTCCACCTCGGCCAGTTCACCGCGCACCTGGCCCATGCGGTCGAGCATCTCCTCACGACCACCGGACACCAGTTCGGCAAACTGCTGCTCGATCTCCGACAGGCTGCCCTCGGCGGACTCAAGCTGGCCGATCACCCGTGCCCGTTCGGCCTCGGCCGAGGCCAGTTCGCTTTGCGACCGCAGCATGTTGAGCTTGCTGCCATAGCCCTTTTGAAACAGCTCGCGATAGACTTCCATTTCGGAACGCAGGGCGGTGGTGCGGCGCTCCAGGGCGTCACGTTCGCGCTTCAGGCCGGCGAGTTCCGACCGGCGCTGCTCCTGGCGCGCCGTCAGCACCGCCTGTCGATCGGCCAGGGCCTGCTGCTGCGCCTGGAAAATGGCCATCTGGCCGTCATGCACATTGCCGAGCCCTTCCAGGTCCAGGGCGATATTGGCGAAGTCGGGATTCTGGCCGCCGGCAAAGGCGCGCAGCCGTTCCGCCTGCATGCTCAGCGCCGCCTTGCGGGCCCGCAACTGGCCTTCCTCGGCATGTGCCGCCTCAGGTTGCAGGCGCAGCAGCACGTCGCCGGCCTTGACCCGCTGGCCTTCTTCAACCTTGACCTCGCGGACGATGCCGCCCTCGAGATGCTGGATCTTCAGCACCGACTGGCGCGGCGCGATCTGGCCCGAGGTCACCGCCGTTTCCGCCATCCGCTCGCTGCCGGCCCAGGTGAAGAAGGCGCCGAACAGCAGCGCCGTCGCCAGTACCACCATTTTGCGCGGGCCGTGGATGTCCTGTTCCTCCATGTCGGCCACATGGGCCATCGGCCGCGGCTTACGGCTGCCGCGTTGCAGCGCCGGATGGCTGAGCGCCTGGGTGACGATGGGGTCAACGCTGGACATGGGATGTCTCCTCGCCGACCGGCACGGCGGGTTTCAGGGTGATGGCCTTGGCGGCGGTGGGGGGCGGTGCGGCGACTTTCTGGGGTTGCTTCATGTCGGGCACCGGGCCGAACCGCAGCACCTGACCATCACGCAGTTCCAGGATCTTGTCGGCCAGCCGGACATGGCTGGGGCGATGGGTGACGACGAACACCGTCGAGCGGCCTTTCAGGCGGCGGATCACGTTCATCAGCACTTCGTCGCCATCCGCATCAAGGCCGCCGACCGGTTCGTCCAGCAGCACGATGGGAGCATTGCGCAGCACGACGCGGGCCAGGGCGATGCGCGTGCGCACGCTGGGGGACGACACCTGCTGGTCACCCAGTCGGGTCTCCAGACCGTCGCGCAATTCCTCGTGATCGTCGAGCAGTCCGGCCGCCTGGGCCGCCTCGCGCACCTGCTCGGGTGTCGCCGAGGCGTCGGCCAGCAGGATGTTCTGTGCCACCGTGCCGCGGAACACCGTGGCCTCGTCGGGGGCGTAGGCGATGGTCCGGCGGTACTCCACCGGGTCGAAGCGGCGGATATCCATGCCGTCGACCTTGATGATGCCGGTCTGGCCGCGCACCATGCCGGCCAGCGCCTTGACCAGGGTCGATTTGCCGGCGCCGTTGCGGCCGACCACGGCGACCACCTCACCGGCCGTCACCTCGAAATTGACGCCCAGCAAGGCGGGTTCGCTGTCGGCCGAATAGCGCACGCTGAACCGGGCTACGGCAATATCGCCGCGCATGGCGTTGACCGGCCGCACGGTGGCGCGGTCGGGCTGTTCCGGCTGCATTTCCATCAGACGGTCGATCTGGCGCATGGACGAGCGCACCTGTTCGGAGCGCGCCAGCACCATGAAACTGGCCTGGAACGGCGTCAGCGCCCGCCACAGCAGCATCATCGCGGCGATCAGGCCGCCCACCGACATGGTGCCGGCAATCACCATATTGGCGCCGAACCATACGGTGGCGATGCCCGAGGTGACGACGATGCCATGCGCGAGGGAGCCGAGCAGGCCGACATAGCGGGTGGTGTGAAAGGCCGCCTGGGCGGCGTTGGCCGAGCGCATCCGGTAGCGGTGCAGCCAGGTGTCGACGGCCCCGGTGGTGCGCAGCAGGCGATGGCGGGTCAGGGTCTCCAGCGCCAGCTCCTGGCGCAGGGCCGAGGCCCGGGCACCTGCGCCGACGCGCTGGCGCAGGCCGTCGCGCGCCCACAGGCCGAGCAGCATCAGCGCCGTCGCCGCTACCGTCGGCACCAGGCCGAGCGGTCCGGCCAGAGCATAGACCAGACCGATGATGAAGATGGAAAAGGGCAGGTCGAGCACCGATGCGGCGGCCGGTCCGGTCAGGAATTCGCGGACCGTCTCGAAATCCTTGACGCGGGCGATCTGCGCTCCCACCGTCGAGCCCTCGGTCATCGCCGGAGTGAGCCGCAACAGGCGTTCGAACACGGCACGGCCGACCAGGATGTCGATCCGCGCTCCGGCGCGGGCCAGCACGCGGGCGCGGTGGTCGCGCATGACCATCTCGGCCAGCATGGCCACGCCCATGCCGGTAAGCAGCGAGGTCAGGGTCGACACCGAGCCGGTTCCCAGCACCCGGTCATAGACCGCCATGACATAGAGCGGCGAGGCGATGGCGATCACCGCGATCATGGCGCTCAGATACATGGCCAGCCACAGATGGCCGTAGAACCGCTTGAGCACGCCGAACAGCCATGAGGTCTGGCCGGTGGCGACGGTCGCCAGTTCGGCATCGACCACCGGCGCGAACACCACGGCGTCACCCTTGCGCCGCGGCGTCGCTTCGGTGCGCAGTCCGGTGGAATCGAACAGCAGAGCCTCGCCGCCGTCGTGCTCGACCACCACCATGGCATCGCGGTTGTGCGGCAGGAACAGGCAAGGCATCTCATGGGCGCGCAGCCGCCGCGCCGACACGCCGCGCCGCACCACGCTGCGATAGCCCAGATCGGCCATGACCCGGCGAAAGCCGGTGACGTCCAGAGGGCCGCCGAAATGCGGCAGAGCCTCGGCCAGATGGCGGGTATCGCCGCGCCAGCCCAGCGCCCGCAGCAGCACCGGCAGGCAGACCGCCAGATCGTTGCGGGGCAGGATGGCTTCCGGCGGGAGTCCAAGCCGACGCTCGCTGACGCCCGGCTCGTCGAGGCTCGGCAGATCGGGCGGTAAGGCGATCTGGGTCACTGAGCTCATGCTCCCACACCTGTCGCTTTGGTTGGGCTGGGGGGCTGTGCCCCGGGGACCGGCGGACCGGGGGCTGCGGCCGGGCTCAGCCGACCGTCGGCAAGCAGGAAATGACGGTCGGCGATCTTCAGGGTCGACGGCCGGTGACTGACCACCACCACGCTGGCGCGGCTCTTGCGGCGGCGGATCGCCTCCATCAGGCGGGTCTCGGCGGTGCCGTCCAGCAGCGAACTGGCATCGTCGAACAGAATCAGCCGCGGCTCGAGCGCCAGGACGCGGGCGATGGCGATGCGCTGCACCACGCCGCGCGGCAGGATGTCGGCGATACGGCCACCCAGCTTGGCCTCGTAGCCCTGCGACAGATAGGCGGCGATGTCGGACAGGCCGAGTTCATCGGCCACTTCCATGGCGGCGCGCTCGTGCTCGCGGTCGAACAGGGTGAGGTTTTCGAGAAACGTCCCCTGCACCAGTTCACCATGGTCGGGCAGATAGCCGATATGGCGATGCAGGTTGAAGCGATCGACCGCCGACAGGTCGGTGCCATCCAGCCGCACCACCCCCTCGTCGGGCTTGAGCTGACCGGCCATCAGCCACAGCAGCACGCTTTTGCCGCAGCCATTGTCCCCACGGATCGAGATCGCCTCGCCGGGCTCCAGCGTCAGCTTGATGCCGTCGAGCAGCGGCTGGCCGTCGCCGCGCTTGCCATAGCGCACCCCGTCCAGCTCGAGCCGCGCCGGGTGGCGCGATTGCGGCAGAATCTCGGTGGCTGTCGCCGGCTGGATTGCCAGGGTGGCGCTGACGCGCTGGCGGGCGGCCCGCAGGGTCTGCCAGCGGACCCAGACGCCAAGAGCACCCTGAACCGCCGGTGTCACCCGTCCGGCCAGCATGGTGCAGGCGGCCAGACCACCGACGGTCAGACTGTTGTTCATCACCAGCAGGGCTCCGCCGGCCACCGTCAGCACGGTGGTGAGCTGCGAGAACAGCGCCCCCATCATCTGCACCGAGGCATTGCGCACCGCCACCCGGACCCGACCATCGACGGCGTTTTCGAGCAGGCGTTCAAACCGGCGCTGCATCTGCGCTTCGGCGGCCATGGCCTTGACGGTATGAATCCCCGACAGGGTTTCCAGCATGAAATTGTAACGCCGCTCGTCCTGAATGGCGTTCTGTTCGACCGTATCGCGCAGCAACCAGGCTTGAACGATGGCGATCACAGTAAACACGATCGACAGGACCAGCGGGATGACCACCAAGTCTTTGGCCAGCAGGTAAAATACACCCAGATAGACGAAGACGAACGGGAAATCCACCAACGAAATATAGGCCCGACCGCCGACCTGATCGCGTAGCTGGTCCACCGCGGTCAGTCGTTCCAGTAGGCTTCCGCCGCCCTGTGCCTCGTATTCGGCGACAGGCATGCGAACGAGACGTCCCAGCGTCTCGGAATGCCCGCGATGTTCAAATTTGGCGCCGATGGACGCCGCAGTGGTTTCGCGGAGCTGGCGCAATATCACCTCGAAGGCGATGGCAACCAGCACAGCCACCACCAACAGGCCAAGCGTCGAGGTGTTGGCGTTGGGGAGAATGCGGTCGTAAACCTGCAACATGGTCAACGGAAGCGCCAAGCCCACCAGATTGACGAGCAAGGACGTCACGGTCAATTCAACGATATGGCGCTCTCCAGCAACCAGCTGCGTCGGTTTCCATATCCGCTGACGATCAGAGACCATGGCATCCATTTCTTGGAACAAGGTGGATGGCAAAGTATCACCGGCGGTGACGCTGGCAGCCGACCCACGTTGTCCAAGACGTTACCATGAGGAACGATGTGGAAAAACACATTTCAGGGAAAGCATCCGCGAGGGATGCAACTATCGGTGATTTGGGAAGATTCGGCATACAAAACCGGGAAAAAACGGCAGCGACAGTCTGTCGCACCCGGGATGATGGAAATTATACGTCGGTATAATGCCGCCGAATCCGCTTGCGCCTGCCGGTCATCGGTGCCGGCCGGGCGAGGCGCGGGTATCATACCGATGAGCCTGAAGGCTCATCCATGCCCTCGCCGGGCGCGCTCCGCGCTCAGGTGCGGCCGCAATGGCCGCTGGATACCGGCGCCACGGCTTGGTGATGTGTCAAACATTCCGCTCGCCGGTATCACAACTCGGCGGTTTCCGTGTCCAGGGCATAGCCGGCGGCGCGCACGGTGCGGATGATGTCCTGACCGCTATCGCCATTCAGCGCCTTGCGTAGACGTCGGATATGCACGTCGACGGTGCGAGGCTCGACATAGATATCGGGGCCCCAGACGGCGCTCAGCAGTTCTTCGCGCGAAAAAACGCAGCGCGGGTGTTGCAGGAAGTATTGCAGCAGACGATATTCGGTGGGGCCGAGATGAACCTGGCGCTCACCGCGGACCACGCGATGGGCCGTCAGGTCCATGGTGAGATCCTCGAAGGTCAGATTGCCCTTGGCCTGGGCCGGCTGGATGCGGCGCAGCAGGGCGCGGATGCGGGCCAGCAGTTCGGGCAGCGAAAACGGTTTGGTGATATAGTCATCGGCGCCGACATTGAGGCCGCGCACCTTGTCGGATTCCTCGCCGCGCGCGGTCAGCATGATGATCGGCACGTCGCGGGTGCGTGGCTTGCGGCGCAGCTGGCGGCACACTTCGATGCCCGACATCACCGGCAGCATCCAGTCCAGCACCACCAGATCGGGCGGCGTTTCGGCGACCAGGGTCAGCGCCTCCTCGCCGTCGGTCGCCTCGGCGACCCGGTAGCCCTCTTTTTCCAGGTTGTAGCGCAGCAGAGTGCAGAGGGCGGGCTCGTCCTCGACAATCATCACCAGGGGCTTCATCGCGTCAATTCTCTTCGCTGGGTCCGGCGGTCGACGTGCGGTCGCCCTTGGGACGGGCGTCCTTCAAGGTCGTACCGCGGATGAAAAAATAGATCAGCTCGGCGATGTTGGTCGCATGATCGCCGATGCGCTCGATGTTCTTGGCCATGAACATCAGATGGGTACAGGCGGTGATGGTGCGCGGATCTTCCATCATGTAGGTGATCAGCTCGCGCACCAGACTGGTATACATGTCGTCGACCTCGCCGTCGCGATTGCGCACGGCCAGGGCCTTGTCCACGTCCATCTCGACATAGGCGTCGAACACGTCGCGGATCATGGTCTGCACCACCTGGCCGAGCCGCGGCACGGCGGAGACCGGCGAGACCGGCGGCAGGCTGTCCAGCACGATGGCGCGCTTGGCGATGTTCGCGGCGTAGTCGGCCATGCGCTCGATATCGCCCGAGATCTTCAGGGCGCTGACGATGGCCCGCAGATCCTGGGCGACCGGCTGGCGCAGGGCCAGCATGCGCACGGTCCAGGCGTAGATGTCCTGCTCGAGGGCATCGACCTGATGATCGGCGACGACCACCCGCGACGCCAGGTCGGCATCGCGCTTGGCGACCGCTTGCAGGGCGGCGGCCAGTTGGGATTCCGCCAGTCCGCCCATGCGCGAGACCAGGGTGGTGAGATGGGCCAGCTCCTCGTCGTAGGAGCGGACGGTATGCTCGTTGCCAGCCATCAGCCGAATCGTCCCGTAATGTAGCCCTGAGTCAGGCGGTGTTGCGGATTGGTGAAGATCTGCTCGGTGTCGCCCACCTCGATGAGCAGGCCGAGATGGAAGAAGGCGGTCTTCTGCGACACCCGCGCCGCCTGCTGCATCGAATGGGTGACGATGACGATGGTGTAGTTCTCGCGCAGTTCGTCGATCAGCTCTTCCACCTTGGCGGTGGCGATCGGGTCGAGCGCCGAGCAGGGTTCATCCATCAGGATGACCTCGGGACTGACGGCGATCGCCCGGGCGATGCACAGGCGCTGCTGCTGCCCACCGGACAGGCCGGTGCCGGCCTCGTCGAGGCGGTCCTTGACCTCGTCGACCAGACCGGCCTTTTCCAGGCTGGTCATGACGATGTCGTCCAGTTCGGCCTTGTTGCGGGCCAGGCCGTGGATGCGCGGGCCATAGGCGACATTGTCGTAGATCGACTTGGGGAACGGGTTGGGCTTCTGGAACACCATGCCGACCCGCGCCCGCAGCAGCACCGGATCAAGCTCGCGGCCGTACATGTCGACCCCGTCCATCATGATCCGGCCGGTCACCCGGGCTCCGGCAATCAGGTCGTTCATCCGGTTCAGGCAGCGCAGGTAAGTCGACTTGCCGCAGCCCGACGGGCCGATCAGCGCGGTGACCTCGTTGACGCCGATATCCAGGTCGATGTTCTTCAGCGCGTGCTTTTCGCCGTAGTAGACGTTGACACCTTGCGAAATAATCTTTGCAGACATTTACCAGCGCCTCTCGAACTTCTTGCGCAGCAGGATGGCCGCCAGGTTCATCAGAGCCAGGAAGGCCAATAGGATCATGATGGTCGCCGAGGTGCGTTCCTCGAAGGCCCGCTCCGGGCTGTCGGCCCACAGATAGACCTGGACCGGCAGCACCGTCGCCGGATCGACCGGCGAGCCGGGCACGTCGACGATGAACGCCACCATGCCGATCATCAGCAGTGGCGCCGATTCGCCGATGGCGTGGGCCATGCCGATGATGGTGCCGGTGAGGATGCCGGGCATGGCCAGCGGCAATACGTGATGCACCACGGTCTGGAGGCGCGATGCGCCCATGCCCAGGGCCGCCTGACGGATCGACGGCGGCACCGCCTTCAGCGCGGCGCGGCCGGCAATGATGAAGGTGGGCAGGCTGATCAGGGTCAACACCATGCCGCCGACAAAGGGCGACGATCGCGGCAGGTTGAAGACGTTCAGGAACACCGCCAGACCGAGCAGACCGAAGACGATCGACGGCACCGCCGCCAGATTGTTGATGTTGACTTCGATCAGGTCGGTCCAGCGGTTTTTCGGCGCGAACTCTTCCAGATAGACGGCGGTGGCGACGCCCAGCGGGAAGGACAGGCTGAGCGTCACCAGCATCATGTAGATCGAGCCGACCAGCGCGCCCCACACACCGGCCTGTTCCGGCTCGCGGGAGTCGCCCGCGGTGAAAAAGGTGGTGTTGAAGGCGGTGCGGATGGCGCCGGCCTCGCGCAGCTTGGCGAGGAAGCCCTGCGCCGTCTCGTTCAGGCGGCTTTCGGCGGGCGCCACCTTGCCTTTGACCACCATGTCGACATCGTCGTCGGCCACCAGCCACAGCGCCTGGGTGGTGCCGAGCAGCGCCGGGTTGGCGGTCAGCATCTTGCGCAGGGTGACGTCGGCGCCGCTGCTCACCAGGCCGTACAGCAGGCGCTGGGCGCCGCGGTCCTTGACCTCGGGGAAGCGGTCGCGCATCGCCTTCTTGACGACGGCGCCGTAATTGGCCGCGGTCAAGGCGGCGGGGGTCAGCTCGCCGTCGATGCCCAGCGTCTGCGGGTCGAGCACGACCTCAAGCTGGATCTGGGTTTGCAGGAAGGCCGTCCAGCCCTTCGAGACGATGCTGACCAGCATGATCGCCAGGAAGGACATGGCAACGACGATGGCGACGATGCCGTAGGCCTGAAAGCGCTTCTCGGCGGCATAGCGGCGCTTGAGGCGCTGCTCGACCTTTTCGGCGGTGCCGACCGCGCAGGGGGTTTCGACCATTTCAGTCATACTGTTCCCGGTATTTGCGGACGATGTGCAGGGCGACCACGTTCAGCACCAGGGTGACGCAGAACAGCACCAGACCCAGGGCAAAGGCGGCCAGGGTTTTGGGACTGTCGAATTCCTGATCGCCGACCAGCAGGGAGACGATCTGCACGGTGACGGTGGTGACCGAAGCCAGCGGATTGGCGGTCAGATTGGCGGCCATGCCGGCGGCCATGACCACGATCATGGTTTCACCGATGGCCCGCGACACCGCCAGCAGCACGCCGCCGACGATGCCCGGCAGCGCCGCCGGAATGACCACATGGCGGATGGTCTCGCTGCGGGTGGCGCCCAGACCGAGCGAGCCTTCCCGCATGGACTGGGGCACCGCGGTAATGACGTCGTCGGACAGCGAGGAGACGAAGGGGATGATCATCACGCCCATCACCAGGCCGGCGGTCAGGGCGCTTTCCGAGGCGACGCTGAGGCCGATGCTGGCCCCCGCGTCGCGCAGAAACGGCGCCACCGTCAGCGCAGCGAAAAAGCCGTAGACCACGGTGGGAATGCCGGCCAGCATCTCCAGCAGCGGCTTGACCACCGAGCGCACCTTGCGCGGAGCGTATTCCGCCATGTAGATGGCGCTCATCAGGCCGATCGGTACCGCGACGATCATGGCGATGGCGCTGATCAGCAGGGTGCCGGCAAACAGCGGGATCGCCCCGAAGGCACCGGAACTGCCGACCTGATCGGCGCGCATCGCCGTCTGTGGGCTCCAGGTGGTGCCGAACAGGAAGTCGAGCGGCGCCACCGACTGGAAGAAGCGCAAGCTTTCGAACAGCAGCGACAGGACAATACCGACGGTGGTGAAGACGGCGACCGTCGAGGACAGGATCAGAAAGCCGATCAGCACTTTCTCGACATGGTCGCGCGCCCGGAAGGCCGGCCGGATATGCCGCCAACTGAAGGCCAGGCCGGCGACCCCGATGGCCAGCGCCACCACCGCGCCGGCCATCGAGCCGATGCGCTGCAAGGCGATGTAATGCTCGGCGGCCTGGGTGATCGCTGGCGCCGAACCGAGCTGGCCATGGCCGCTGGCCAGATTGCGCACCTCGTTGAGCAGCAGGCCGAGCCGTTGCTCGGGCAGTGCTCGCAGGTCGGGCGGCAAGGCGTCGACCACCAGATGGCGGACCACCATCGGTTCCAGCACCAGCCAGCCGGCCAGCACCAGCAAGGCCGGCACGCCGCACCACAGGGCGACGAAACTACCGTAGTAGCTGGGCAAGGAATTGAGTTGGCGAAGATTGCCGCTGGCGGAAGCAAGGGCACGGCGTCGACCCAGGCCATAACCGATGGCCGTGAGCGACAGCAGGACGATGGTCAGAAGGAGGAACTGCATCGGATCCGGGTCATCAGTGTCGAATTCGCCAACCATACCCCCTCTCCCGCTGACGGGAGAGGGGGAAAAATGGGCTTACATCTGCACGTTGGCCAGACCCTTGGCCTTGTCGGCCCAGGTCTTGCGCTCGGCGTCGGGCATCGGGATCAGGCCCTTGTCGCCCAGATAACCATCCGGCCCCCAGGCCTTTTCCGAGGCGAACTCGGCGACAAATTCCTGAATGCCGGGGATCATGCCGACATGCGCCTTCTTGACGTAGAAGAACAGCGGGCGCGACACGGTGTACTTGTTGGCGGCGATGTTTTCGAAGGTCGGCGCCGCGCCCTCGACGACCGAACCCTGGATCTTGTCCTTGTTCTGGTCGAGGAAGCTGTAGCCGAAGATGCCGAAGGCATTCGGGTTGGCGTCCAGCTTCTGAACGATCAGGTTGTCGTTCTCACCGGCTTCGATAAAGGCGCCGTCTTCGCGGATGCCCTTGCAGGCCGCGCCATGGGCCTTCTTGTCGTCCTTGAGCGCCTGGATCTCGGGGAAGGCGCCGCAGGACTCTTCCATCACCAGCTCGACGAAGGCGTCGCGGGTACCTGAGGTCGGCGGCGGGCCGAGCACCTCGATCTTGGTGTCCGGCAGGCTGGGATCAATCTGCTTCCAGGTGGTGTAAGGATTGTCGATCAGCTTGCCGCCGGCCGGAACCTGCTTGGCCAGGGCCAGGAAGATCTGAGCGCGGGTGATGCTGATCTGCTTCGACTTCTTGGAATTGGCGATGACGATGCCGTCATAGCCGATCTTGACTTCGACCACGTCCTTGACGCCGTTCTTGGCGCAGCTTTCCAGCTCCGACGCCTTGATGCGGCGGGACGAGTTGGTGATGTCGGGGAATTCGACGCCGACGCCCGAGCAGAACAGCTTGATGCCGCCGCCCGAACCGGTCGACTCGACGACCGGGGTTTTGAACTTGCCAAGCTTGCCGAAGGTCTCCGCCACGGCGGTCGAGAACGGATAGACGGTGGACGAACCGACGATACGGATCTGGTCGCGCGCTTCGGCCGCGCCGGTCAGCGTCAATGTCGCGACCGCGGCCAGGGCAAGAGTTTTCGTGAGCGTCATGGCTTTCTCCAAAACTATCTGCGGGTCACCATAGCGACGCTCGGCGACGCCTTGATGACACTACGATGAAGCTTTTGTGACATCGCCCAGCTCCGAAGCAGCGCAGTCTGGTAATGAAATGAAGGGGATGGGCGGTGTTCCCCCCTGCCGTGATCAGACCGCCCGGGGAGGAGGGATGGTGACCGTCGGCGGTGGGTGCGCCATGATGTCGCGCATTCGAGCCTTGACCGGTGGATGCCGGATCGGGCCTACTTCAAAAATCTGCCGCAGGTCGCGACAGACAGCAGCGATGACCCACCAGACAGCAACCGAAAGCTATTCAGGCTAATCCGGCCAGCTCTCATGGATAGGCGAACCGACCCCGGCCAGGTCCCCAACGTAAAGAAGCAACGTAACCGACATGGATTTTTCTTCTACCGACCATCCGCTCACCCGGGCGCTGACCGAGCGCGCCTATACCGACCTGACCTCCGTTCAGTCGGCGGTGCTTGATCCCCGGGCTCAGGACCGCGATCTGCTGGTTTCCGCGCAGACCGGTTCCGGCAAGACCGTGGCCTATGGTATGGCCATCGCCGCGACCCTGCTGGGCGACGCCCCGCTTCTGGAGCCGGCGGCCGAACCGCTGGCGCTGGTCGTCGCTCCTACCCGCGAATTGGCGTTGCAGGTTCATGCGGAACTGAGCTGGCTTTACCGCTATGCCGGTGGGCAGGTGGTGTCCTGCGTCGGCGGCATGGACCCTCGGGCCGAACAGCGTCTGCTGGGCCGGGGCTGCCATATCGTCGTCGGCACCCCTGGCCGTCTGCGCGACCATCTGGAACGCGGTGGACTGAAGACCGCCAAGCTCAAGGTGGTGGTGCTGGATGAAGCCGATGAAATGCTCGACCTGGGCTTTCGCGAAGACCTTGAGTTCATCCTTGAAGCCACGCCGCAGGAACGCCGGACCCTGCTGTTTTCGGCCACCCTGCCGAAGGACATCATCGCCATGGCCAAGCGCTATCAGCGCGACGCCTGGCGCATCGCCCTGTCCGCCGGGCCGCAGGGCCATGCCGACATCGAATACCGGGTGGTCCGAGTTGCTCCCAACGAGATCGAGCATGGCGTGGTCAATCTGCTGCGCTTCTTCGAATCGCCTACGGCCATGGTGTTCTGCAACACCCGCGAAGAGGTGCGCCACCTCCAGGCCATCCTGCTGGAACGCGGCTTCGGAGTGGTGGCGTTGTCCGGCGAGTTGAGCCAGAACGAACGCAACCATGCGCTCCAGGCCTTGCGTGACGGTCGGGCGAGGGTCTGCGTCGCCACCGATGTGGCGGCACGCGGCATTGATCTGCCGAGCCTCGATCTGGTCATCCATGCCGAATTGCCGCGCAACGCCGAGACCTTGCAGCATCGCAGCGGCCGTACCGGCCGCGCCGGACGCAAGGGCGTCAGTGTTCTCCTGGTGCAGTTGTCGCGCCGTCGCCGGGCCGAGCAATTGCTGCAATCCGCCGGCCTGCGCGTGGAGTGGAGCGGTGCGCCGTCGGTCGAGGATATCCGCAGGCTGGATCAGGAGCGCTTGCTGAAGCATCCGATCCTGACCGACGAGCCGGGCGAGGAGGATCTGGCCATGGCTCAGGCCCTGCTGGCCGAACGCTCGCCCGAGGAACTCGCCGCCGCCCTGGTGCGTCTGTACCGCTCGCATCTGCCGGCCGCTGAGGAACTGTTCGATCCCGGTCCGGGTGTGCCCAGCCGCGACGACCGCCGCGACTCGCGGCCGTCGCAGGGGCCGCGCCACGAACGGGACGGCGGTGGCTCATCGGGCCCGATGGTATGGTTCCGGCTCAATATCGGCCGCATGAAGAATGCCGATCCGCGCTGGCTGATTCCGCTGATCTGCCGGCAAGGCAAGATCACCAAGCAGGAGATCGGTGCGATTCGCATTCTCGAACGGGAAACCAAGTTCGAGATTGATGGCGCCGTCGCCGAACGCTTCGCCGCCGCCGTCCGTCTGGTCCAGCGGCCCGAAGGCCGGATCGAACCGGTCGGCGAGGCCCCGCATGGCGAGCGCGAGCATCACCAGCCGGCGACCGCTCCGTCTGACCGCGGCAAGGGTAAACCCAACTCCGCCCCGCCCAGGAGCAAGGGGCCGTGGAAACCGACTCCAGCGGGAAAACCTCACGACCGGAAGGCGTAGCGGGACGGGCTTGTTCTATTGGGAGCGCGGGCGAGGCGCCCGCGCTCCCGGCGTTTCATCCCGGGACGCTTTCTAAAGTTCTTCCAGTTCCCGTTCCGCCTCGACGGCCTGTAGGCGGCTGACCGCTTGTCGGGCTTCGGCCAGTTTGGCTTTGACCTCGTCATCGAGATGGTGGGCGCCGCCCATGGCTTCGACCGCCTGCTCGATCCCCGACAGCACCACCGCCAGCTTGGCGGCGAGTCCCAGCGGATATTCCGTGCGCGGGCCGGTGACATCCTGGACGCGGCGGGTGATCTGATCGGCTCGGTCGGCGACCAGACCGGTGCCGGTGGCCAGCAGTCGGTCGCGCAATTCGCCCAGCTTGCCCTCGACATGTTCGCGCACATCGGGACCGACATCGTCGGACATGCGCTGCGCCGCCAGCATGATCAGGTTGACCAGGCGTTCCGCCGCTTCCATCAGGGCCTGGCGATGGCCGGGTCGGGGGCGTTTGGCCAGCGCCTGGCGACGCGCATCCAGCCCTGCGGCGACCTCGTAAGCCGCATTGAGCACCAGCAGTGCCTGGCGCTCGGCCGAGGTGACGCCATGGATCTGGCTCATGAGTCGTCCTCCAGGTCTTGCAGCATGCCGCGTGTCCGTTCAATCTGCTGCAATCCGTCGACGGCACGTTCCGTTTCCACCAACTTGCCGCCCAGTGTCTCCGGCAACGCGTCTTTACCGCCAAGCGCCGACACGGTGCTCTCGACCTCGGACAGCGCATGCGACAGGCGTTCCGACAGGCCGAGCGAATACTCTTCCCCATGTTCCATCACGCCGACGGCCCGTTCGCGGATGCGCTCCACCTTGTCACCGACCAGACGCAGGCCGGTCGACAACAGTTTACCTCGCAATTCGGCGATGCCCTCACCAAGGATCAGTTGCTGCGGCTTCGACAGGCGATCCAGTCGTGATCCCAGCAGTTCCAGCAGATTGACCAGCCGTTCCGCCGCTTCCAGCAATTGACCCTTCAATCTGGCTCGTCCAGCCGGCGACAGCGCCGGATCTTTCAGCCGGTTTCGGGTGCCTTCAATGGCAGTGGCCACGTCCCGGGCCGCCAGCAGGGTCATCCTGGCCTGGATTTCCTCCGGCGTTTCTGGTTCCCGTTTATCCCTTACCATCCGCCAGATAGCTCACAATCAGACATACTGGCCGTAAGAATGCGATGAAATATGACGGTGTGTATAGAGCGCAAACGGTTGATTGATGGCTGTCGTCCGTACACTCCCGTCCTCCTGTGTCATGAGCCCTTGATCTCATGCAACGGCTTGATATCCCCCACATCAAGCCGGCGGCGATGGCGTTCGGGAGCGGTCAAGGGGGCGCATTCGAACAGGCTGGACAGGCAGCGCTCGGTCAGGCGCTGATAGATGCGCGTGCCCTCGACCTTCCAGTCCAGTTCGGCGTCACTCAGGGGGCGCAGCACCTTGGCCGGAATGCCGGCGGCGAGGTGATGGGCGGGAACGGCGAAGCCGGCCTTGACGAAGGCGAGGGCGGCGACGATGGCCGATTCGCCGATGACGGCGCCATCATTGATGACCGCATTCATGCCGACCAGGGCATTCCGTCCGACGCGGCAGCCATGCAGCACCGCACCATGGCCGACATGGCCATCAATCTCGACCACGGTGTCGGTGCCCGGGAAGCCGTGCATCACGCAATTGTCTTGCAGGTTCGAGCCGTCCTCGAGCACCAGGCGGCCGAAATCGCCGCGCAGAGACGCCCCAGGGCCGACATAGCAGCGCGCCCCGACGATGACGTCGCCGATCAGCACGGCGGTGGGATGGACGAAAGCGGTAGGATGGACGACGGGTACAACGCCATCAATGGCATAGACGGGCATGCCGGATCCCCTCTGGTAAGACCTCTGGGATCATACCATGACGGGGGAGCGGCGGCGCGATCTTCCGTCGCGCCGCCGGTCGAACCTCAGTGCAGGCTCTTGTACTTGGCCAGCAGGTCTTCCTCGGACTCCGGATGCGCCGGATCTTTGGCGATGCAGTCGGCCGGGCAGACAAGCTGGCACTGCGGCGAATCTTCGGCGCCCACGCACTCGGTGCAGCGGGCGGCATTGATGACGTAGATGGGATCGCCGGCGGTGATGGCCTCGTTCGGGCAAGCCGACACGCAGGCGTCACAGCTGGTGCAATCGTCAAGAATGATCAGAGCCATGATCGGAATCCCTACTCTTCCTGGTGATTTCTGCGCCCCTCGAAAGCGGCGCTACGCTCCAACGGCATATATCGATTCGGGGAGAATTTGCACTACGAATTTCAGGACAATCTGAAAAAGACCGCGGCGGCTCTTTTCAAATTGCGCATCCTGGCCTATTCAGAGGCGGGTGGGCCTGACGCCCACCCAAGCGGAGGGGAGGGCTACCCATGACCACCGATATGACCAGCGTGCGCTCGGCCGACGATCTGCTCGCCCGGTGCCGTGCCATTGATCTCGCATGTGCTGAGCAGTTGGAGGAGATCGCCGAAAGCTTCGCCATGTCCAATAATCGCGATACGGCGCGCGAGCTGCATGCTCTGGCCGCCTGGAAAGGCTCGCACGCGCCGCAATGCAGTGGCAAGGCGACGTCCGACTGGTATGTGGTCAATCCCGGCGATCCCGAGGCGCTGCACTATATGATGCGGCCATGGCATGTGGTGCGCATCGCCCTGGGTAACGAGGATCGCCTTCTGTCCACCTTGCAGGAGCTGGCCGCCCGCCCGATGGACACCACCCTGCGCACGGCCGTTGACGGTCTGCTGGACCGCCAGCGTGACAATATTGCCTATCTCGAGCATCGCCTCGCCGAATTGCCGCTCCCCCAGGACGGCTGGGATGACGACCCGGACCCGCCATTCTTCGATCAGTAAGGGTGATTTCTGGCGTCGCTGCGTGTCCTGGGAGCGCGGGCATCCTGCCCGCACGCCACGCCGACGCTCCGCCGGCCCAACCGCCGAGGCGGGCAGGATGCCCGCGCTCCCAGGAAGGTTGCCTCTTTCCCCGGCTTTCCCGATGCCGAGCCTTTCCGCTTCTCTGCCGCCCGCAGAGCCTTTGACTTCACTTCCTCTGTGCAAACGAAAACGGAGCCGCGATGGCGGCTCCGTTCTTTGCATCACATCATACCAGCGCCCGGATGGGGCGGAAGGTTATTTCACGACGACGCGCGCTTTGCGGGGGCGGCGGTCATCCGTTTCTCCGGGCTTGCGGCCCAGACCGATCTTTTTCGCGAACTCCGAGCGCTGCGCCGCATAGTTGGGGGCGACCATCGGGTAGTCGGAGGCCAGGCCCCATCTGGTGCGGTATTCGTCGGGGGTCATGTTGTAGGTGGTGCGAAGGTGCCGCTTGAGCATCTTCAGCTTCTTGCCGTCTTCCAGGCAGACGATGTACTCGGGCGTTACCGACTTGCGGACAGGAACAGCCGGGCGAGGTGCTTCCGCCTTCAGTTCCGGAGTGCCCGCGTCCAGGCTCGACAGAGATGTGAAGACCGTCGAGATGATTTCGGGGATTTGCGCGGGCGGCAAAGGGTTCTTGCTGACATAGGCGGAGACCACTTCTACGGCCATGCGCAGAATGTCATCTCTCGACAATTTCTCAGGCGCTGTCTCGTTCATATTAATATCATCCGCGGCAACTGGGTCGATCCCCATATCTATGCATGAACGCATATTGCTGTCAATTCCGCAGTCGCCTCGACAGAATAATGAATGCTTCTCCTTCGCCTTTGCGCCAATAAAGCATCGCGGTCCCTTGTGTAGCATTGTCTTGTGCAGGTGCGAGATGCGGCGCAAAGGCGCGGATTTCCTTGGGCGAATCGCGGGAAAGCGTTCGTGGGATGATCGTCCGAAGCGGTGGTGGCCGATTGGCAAGCGCGGGCCAGATATGGTATCAGACAGGGGCGTTGTTACCGGACCATGGTCAAGGATCCAATGACTCAAAAAACCGTCGCCATCGCCTCCGATCACGGGGGCTTCGAGATGAAGACGATTCTCAAGGAAGAGCTGGTGGCGCGGGGTTGCGCCGTGCTCGACCTGGGAACCGATTCGCCCGGTTCGGTCGACTATCCCGACTTTGCCGCCGCCGTCGCCAAGGCCATCCGCGAAGGCCGCGCTCAGGCCGGCGTGCTGGTGTGCGGTACCGGGATCGGCATTTCGATCGCCGCCAACCGGTTTCCCGAAGTCCGGGCCGCTCTGGTACACGATGCCTTCACCGCGCGGCTCAGCCGCCTGCACAACGATGCCAACGTGATCTGCCTCGGCGGCCGGACCATTGGCATCGAAGTGGCCAAGGACTGCCTGGGGATTTTCCTGGACACCGAATTCGAGGGTGGGCGCCATGCGCGCCGCGTCGACAAGCTCGGCTCCCTCGCCTGACATCTCCCCCCGCCTGAGATGGCGGGTAGCATAAGGATTATCGCCGCATGGGCACCCAGGACAATTTCTTCGGCTCCTCCCTGGCCGACAGCGATCCCGAAATCTTCGGGGCGATCCGCCAGGAACTCGGCCGCCAGCAGGACCAGATCGAGATGATCGCCTCCGAGAACATCGTCTCGAAGGCGGTGCTCGAGGCGCAAGGGTCAGTGATGACCAACAAATATGCCGAGGGCTATCCCGGCAAGCGCTATTACGGCGGCTGCGAATACGTGGACGTCGCCGAGCAATTGGCGATCGACCGCGCCAAGCGGCTGTTCGACTGCGCCTATGTCAACGTCCAGCCCCATTCCGGTTGCCAGGCCAATGGCGGCGTCATGATGGCGCTGTGCCAGCCCGGCGACACCATCATGGGCCTGTCGCTGGCGGCCGGCGGTCACCTGACCCACGGCGCCGCGCCGGCCCAGTCGGGCAAGTGGTTCAAGGCGGTCCAGTACGGCGTGCGGCCCGATACCCATCTGATCGACTATGACGAGGTCGAGCGCATGGCTGTCGAGTGCAAGCCGAAGCTGATCATTGCCGGCGGCTCGGCCTATCCGCGGGTCATCGACTTCCCGCGCTTCCGCCAGATCGCCGACAAGGTCGGCGCCCTGCTGATGGTCGACATGGCCCATTTCGCCGGTCTGGTCGCCGGTGGCGTGCATCCCAGCCCGCTGCCGCACGCCCATGTGGTGACCACCACCACCCACAAGACCCTGCGCGGCCCGCGCGGCGGCATGATCCTGTCCAACGACCTGGATCTCGGCAAGAAGATCAATTCGGCGATCTTCCCCGGCCTCCAGGGTGGCCCGCTGATGCATGTCATCGCCGCCAAGGCGGTGTCGTTCGGCGAGGCGTTGCGCCCCGAGTTCAAGCAATACGCCGCCGCGGTCAAGGAAAACGCCCGCGTCCTGGCGGAAGTCCTGGTGGAACGCGGTCTGGCCATCGTTTCGGGCGGCACCGACACCCATCTGATGCTGGTCGATCTGCGGCCGAAGGGCCTGACCGGCAATGTCGCCGAAAAGAGCCTGGAGCATGCCGGCATCACCTGCAACAAGAACGGCATCCCGTTCGACCCGGAAAAGCCGACCGTGACCTCGGGCGTTCGCCTGGGGACTCCGGCCGGTACCACCCGTGGTTTCGGCAGCGCCGAGTTCCGTCAGATCGGTCATCTGATCGGCGACGTGCTCGACGGTCTGGCCGCCAACCGGGACGATAACGGCGCCGCCGAGCGCAAGTGCCGTGAGGTGGTGGGCGACCTGTGCCGCCGTTTCCCGGTCTATCAGGGCATGTAAAACTCGCCAACGCCGTCATGGCCGGGACTAACCCGGCCTGACGGCTTCTCTCCGACGGGGACCATTGAATGCGCTGTCCGTTCTGCGGCCATGACGATACTCAGGTGAAGGACTCGCGTCCCACCGAAGACAACGCCGCCATCCGCCGCCGTCGTTTCTGTACGGCCTGCGGTCAGCGCTTCACCACCTTCGAGCGGGTGCAGATCCGTGAACTGATGGTCGTGAAGAAGAACGGTCAGCGCGTCCCCTTCGATCGTGACAAACTGGCTCGCTCGATCGACATCGCCGTGCGCAAGCGCCCGGTCAGTCCCGAGCAGGTCGAGCGTATGGTCAACGGTATCCATCGCCGGCTGGAAAGCTCGGGCGACAGCGAAATCCCCACCGATGCGGTGGGGCGGCTGGTGATGGAGGCTTTGGCCAATCTCGATCAGGTCGCCTATGTGCGGTTCGCCTCGGTCTATCGCAATTTCCGCGAGGCCAAGGACTTCGAGGATTTTGTCGGCCAGCTCGGCGCCGATGCCGAGCCCACGACCTGAGGGGAACCCCATCATGACCACCGCCGATCTTCACCACATGCGTGCCGCCCTGTCACTGGCCCGGCGCGGCCTCGGTCAGGTGTGGCCCAATCCGGCGGTGGGCTGTGTGCTGGTCAAGGACGGCACCGTGGTCGGGCGCGGCTGGACCCAGCCGGGCGGGCGGCCCCACGCCGAAACCGAGGCCCTGGCCCGCGCCGGCAGTGCCGCCCGGGGCGCGGTGGCCTATGTTACCCTGGAGCCGTGCAGTCATCACGGCAAGACCCCGCCTTGCGCCGACGCGCTGTTGGATGCGGGGATTTCCCGTGTCGTGGTGGCAATCGAAGATCCTGATCCGCGGGTGTCGGGCAGTGGCATCGAGCGGCTGATGGCTGCCGGAGTCACCGTCGATGCCGGCCTGTGCGGTGTCGAGGCGGCCGAGATCAATGCCGGGTTCTTCCTGAAGGTGCGGGCCGGTCGGCCGCTGGTGACGCTGAAGACGGCCTCTACCCTGGACGGCCGCATCGCCACCCATCGCGGTGAGAGCCAATGGATCACCGGCGAGGCCGCTCGTCAGGCCAGCCATCTGCTGCGCGCGCAGGCCGATGCCATCGTTGTCGGCGCCGGTACCGCGCTGGCCGACAATCCCGATCTGACCTGCCGATTGGCCGGGTTGGAACAGTGCTCGCCGGTGCGGGTGGTGTTCGACAGCCATCTCCGCCTGCCGCTCACCGCCCGGCTGGTGGCGACGGCGCGGGCGGTGCCGACCTGGGTGGTGGCGCTGGACAACGCCGACCCCGACCGCCGCCACACCCTGACCGATTGCGGCGTCGAGGTCATCACCGTTCATCCCGATGCCGACGGCAATCCCGACCTGACCGCGGCGCTGCACGAACTCGGCAAGCGCGGTCTGACTCGTGTTCTCGTGGAAGGCGGTGCCCATCTGGCCGCCGCGCTGCTGCGCCGTCATCTGGTCGACCGCATCGCCTGGTTCCGCGCTCCCAAGCTGATCGGCGGCGACGGCCTGCCGGTGGCCATGCCGTTTGGCGTCGACCATCTGGCCGATGCGCCGCAGTTCAAGCGGGTATCGCTGGCGGAAGTGGGCGGCGACGTGGTGGAAATGTACGCGCGGGGGTGACGGGAGGCGGGCCGATCAGTACCAGTTCAAGCCCCTGCCATGCCAAGGCTTGTTGCACCACGTTGATGAGGTAACAAAATCGTCATGCCCGGGACAAGCCCACGGGTGTCCGGCATGGTTCTTGCTGTCATGCTGCAAATGCGAACTCCATCTGATTCTGGTTGGCTGGTGGCTTTTTCAGAGGACGGTGGAGTTCGTCGAGGCGGCGGCGTTGCATGAGATTGG
>OBEQ010971299.1_pt1 | contig 23698 bp, 26 predicted proteins | sample 1670901 | NCBI WGS metagenome assembly OBEQ01 (sample SAMEA104232315, study PRJEB22302) | groundwater metagenome | biome: forest; feature: aquifer; material: groundwater | place: USA | collected 2011-08-07 | depth 5.4 m
CCGCCGTTGGCGGGATGAAAACCCCGACGCCGACAATACGACGGCGGCGTTGTCGTTGTTGCGGCTGTTCCTTCCGCGAGTTTCACGGTGTCCGCCTGGGCTGTTCCCCGCGCCCAGGGGCCTTATGGCAAATCTTCAGATAAATGGAATTATAGTTGCCGATTATCATGATATATGGTATAATGTTGTCGTGAACAGGGCCCGCTCATTTCCTCGAATTCTGGACCTGTCTGAAATGCTGAAGTCGAGCAGCTATTTCTTGTTCGGCCCCCGATCCACAGGAAAGACCTATCTCATCCGGGAGCGCCTGCCCGCCGCGAAGGTGTATGACCTGCTGGATTCCGACGTGTTCGCGCGTCTTGCCCGTCGTCCCAAGCTCCTGTCCGAGGAGACGGGGCCCGCGGAGCCGCTCATCGTCATCGACGAGATCCAGAAGCTGCCGTCCCTTCTTGACGAGGTCCAGCGCCTCATGGAAACGCGCGGCCTGCGCTTCCTCCTGACCGGGAGCAGCGCTCGCAAGCTTCGCCGGGGCGGAGTCAACCTCCTCGGCGGGCGGGCGCGCGAGGCCCAACTCCATCCTCTCGCCTCGCCGGAAATCCCCGACTTCGACCTCCTGACCTACCTCAACCGCGGCGGCATCCCGCGGATATTCTCCTCCACCGAGCCGCACGAAGACCTGCGCAGCTACGCCAACCTCTATCTCCGCGAGGAGATCCAGGCGGAGGCGCTGGTGCGAAGAGTCGAGCAATTCGCGCGCTTCATGGACGTGATCGCGCTCCAGAATGGCGAAGAGCTCAACTACCAGAATCTCTCCAGCGACTGCGGCGTCCCGGCGCGCACTTTGCACAACTACCTCCAGATCCTCGAGGACACGCTCCTCGGTTTTCCCATGCACGCGTTCCGCGCGACGAAGAAGCGCAAGGCCATCTCCCGCTCCAAGTTCTTCCTCTTCGACGTCGGCGTGACCAACGCGCTTGCCCAACGCGCCGAGATTCGTCCGCGCAGCGAACTCTTCGGCAAGTGCTTCGAGCACTTCCTCATCCTGGAGATCCGCGCCTATCTGAGCTACCGGCGCCTGACGCATCGCCGTGCTATGTCATACTGGAGGAGCACTTCCGGTTACGAGGTGGACTGCGTACTCGGCGACCGGATCGCGCTCGAATTCAAATCCTCCGACTGCGTGAGCGAGCGCCACCTGCGCGGGCTCAAGGCTTTGCGCGAGGAAGGCCTCGTCCGGGATTACGCCGTGGTCTCGATGGACCCCGAACCGCGCCGGGTCGACGGCATCACGATCCATCCCTGGCGGTCCTTCCTGTCCGCCCTCTGGGCCGATCAGCTGCTCGCCTGATCGCCGTCGCGCGAATGATAGAATACCCGTTGGCCCCATGACGAAGCGCGACTACATCACGACGCCCATCTATTACATCAACGCGGCCCCCCACATCGGCCACGCGTACACGACGATCGCCGCCGACGTCCTGGCCCGCCACATCCGCGGCCGCGGCCGCGCCGCGCACCTGCTGACCGGCACCGACGAGCACGGACAGAAAGTAGAGGACGCGGCTAAGGCCGCGGGCAAGCACACGATGGACTTCTGCGACGCGACCTCGAGGCTGTTCCGCGATCTCTGGAAGCACCTCGACATCCACGTGGATGATTACATCCGGACGACCGAGAAGCGTCACGAGGACAAGGTTCAAGAATTATTCTCCCTCCTAATGAAGAACGGCGACATCTACAAGGGCAAGTACGAGGGCCTCTACGACGTCGTCAGCGAGTCGTTTGTCAAAGAGACCGACGCGGTTAAGGGACCGGGCGGCGTCCTCCTCGGCCCCGACTCGGGCAAGCCCCTGCAGAAGCTCTCCGAGGAGACATATTTTTTTAAGCTTTCTAAATACGGCCCGGCGCTGCTCGCCCATTACAAGGCCAACCCCGGCTTCCTGGCTCCGGCCCATCGCGCCTCGGAACTGCACCGTTTCGTGGAGGGCGGCCTCGAGGACATCTCGGTCTCGCGCACCAAGGTCAAGTGGGGCATCCCCGTCCCAGGCGACCCCGATCATACGATCTACGTCTGGTTTGACGCATTGATCAATTACTGGTCCGCGACCGCGGGGACCAAGGATCTTTGGCCTGCCGACGTCCACATCGTGGGCAAAGAAATTTTTCGGTTTCACGGCGTGATCTGGCCCGCGATGCTGATGGCGGCGAAGCTCCCCCTTCCCAAAAAAATCTTCGCCCACGGCTGGTGGACGGTGGACGGCGCGAAGATGTCCAAGTCGGCGAACAATTTCGTCGATCCCTACGACATCACCGTGGAATTCGGCGCGGACGCGCTGCGCTACTTTCTTCTGCGCGAGATGCCCTTCGGCAACGACGGCGACTTCTCCAAGGCGTCGCTCACCAAGCGCTACAACGCCGAGCTCGCCAACGACCTCGGCAACCTCGTCTCGCGCGTCTCCGAGATGGTGGACAAGTTCCTCGGCGGCCGGCTGCCGACCAAGCCGCCGCTCGGCGCGGACTTCTACACGACCGCGGTGGCCAAGCGCACTCAGGAGATCTCGGAAAAAATGGAAGCGCTCGATTTTTCCGGCGCCCTCGACGTGATCTGGGAAGTCATCCGCAGCCTCAACGCCCGCGTGAACGGGAAATCGCCGTGGAAGCTGGCGAAGGAAGACATGAAGCAGTGCGAGCTCGTCTTGTTCGACCTGGTCTGGTCCCTCCGCCTGGTCAGCGGCTGGATCGACCCCTTCATGCCCTCGACCTCGGCCAAGATCCACATGCAATTGGGCGTTCGGCTTTTCCCCGACGCTCTCACGGCCGAGGACGTGCTCGCGGGCAAGAAAGAGCATCCCGGCCTGATCCAAAAAGGCCCGATCCTGTTCCCGCGCAAGGTCTAGCGTGAGGCGGCTCGCCCTCGCGCTGCCCGTTCTCTTCCTGGCGCTGAGCCTCGACCGCGTCCTGCCCGAGACGCCGCGCGCTCCGGCGCCGCGGCGGACCGTCGCGCTCGTGTCGGCCGTCGCGGGCCTTCCCGGCATGAACAACGGCCGTTTCGGCCGCCCAGGCAATCCGCTGAACCTCGTCTTCGTCGGCTCTGAAGCAAGCTTGCGCGAGTCCCTATCCAACGCGGGCTGGACCGAGGTCCCCGCCACGATCCGCGCGTCGACCTGGGAGGGCCTCAAGGAACTGCTCGCCGGTAAGACGCTCGCCTCGTTCCCGCCGATGAACGAATATTGGCTCGCGGGCCGGCGCCAGGACATGAACTGGGCCATCACGACGAAGCCCCTCTCGGCGCGCCATCATTTCCGCGTTTGGAACACCGGTCTGCGCGACCCGCGCGGACGCGCGATCTGGTCGGGCGCGGGCGACTACGACCTGAGGCTTCGCCTCCACGACCTCTCGCATGTCCGGGACCCGGACCTCGACGCCGAGCGCGACTACATCGCCGCGTCGCTGAAGGACTCGCCGCGCCTAGAGCGCGTCACGTTGGCGACGGTCGCAAGCATTCCGCGAGAAGGCGCCAACGACAAGGGCTACCCGTTTCACACCGACGGGCGTGTCGCGCTGATCGAGCTGCGTTAGACCCGCACCGGCGCGAGCCCGACTGTTTCCGGAAACACTCAATTCGCGGATTATTTACCCGTCGAGCCGAAGCCGCCGACTCCGCGCGCGGTCTCGCCCAAATCGTCGGAGTCCACGGGTGCTGGGGTCGCGATCGGAACAACCAGAAGCTGGGCGATGCGTTCGCCTTTCTTGAGCCCGTGAGCCACGGTCGAGATGTTCCAGAGCATCACGCCGACCTCGCCGCGGTAGCCCGCGTCGATCACGCCTCCGGCGGTCTTAAGGCCGCGCTTGGCCATCGAGGAGCGGTCGCAGACGAGGCCGACATGCCCCGCGGGGATGGCCATCGCCACGCCCGTATGCACGACCTGACCTTGACCGGGCGCCAGTTCCGCGTCTTCGAGCGCGTAGAGATCGAGGCCCGCGTCGTCGGCGTGAGCGCGGGTGGGCAAGGTCGCACCCGGCTCGAGGCGGCGCATGGCGAGTATGCCGTGGGCGGACTTGGTCACAAGTGTTCTCCGTAGTTGTCATGGTGATGATGCGGCGGGGCCCAGCCGATCATGCGGCCGATGGAACGCGCGAGCCAGGAGACGGGGCCGAGCAAAGCGTAGAAGAAAAAAACGAAAAACAGCACCATCAGGGGATAATAAAAAAGCAGCAAGGACACGCTGAACAGAATTAATATCGCCGCGACCGACTTCGGGCGGATCACGCCCGGCTGCTTGAACGCGGGATAGGGGATCGTCGAGACCATCAACAAAGCGATGATGACGACCATGGCCGGCGCCAGGCCGTACAACGCCGGAATTTGATCCATCAAGAACTTCCAGGTGCCCGCCGGGCGTCCTTCTTCGATGACTTGGTATAAAAGCACGAAGCTCGACAGGAAGCCCGCGCCTGCCGGGATCGCCAGGCCCGTAAAATGTGTTTTTGAACCGGTGCCGCCGTGCGTCATCGCGTTGAAGCGCGCCAGGCGCAGGCCGCCGCACAAAGTGTACAGGAAGGCGATGGGATAGCCCCAGCCGCCGTAATCCTTGAGGATGAAGGCGTACATCATGTGCGCGGGCGCCACCCCGAAGGTCAAAAAATCCGCCATCGAGTCGAACTCGACGCCGAAGTCCGACTCGCCGTGCACGAGGCGGGCGACGCGGCCGTCGAGCGCGTCGAACACCATGCCCGCGATGATCGCGGTCGCCGAGGACACGAATTCGCCGCGCACGGACGAGAGCAGGGCGTAGAAGCCGCACGCCATGTTGCCGAGAGTGAACAGGGACGGGGCGAGGACCTGCCCGCCGCGCTTTAGGAGCTGCTTGTCCATTCTCCGATGGGCGTCAGGCCGCCGGCGACGCGCTCTCCGACTTTGACGGTGCAGCGCGAGCCGATGGGGAAATGCACGGCCGCCTGCGAGCCGAAATAGATGATCCCGTAACGCTCGCCTGCGGCGAGCGTCATTCCTGGTTTAGGCCAGCACTCGATGCGGCGCGCGATGAGTCCGGAGATCTGCTCGACGACGAGCAAGCCCTGCTTGGGAGGTTCGATCGTCATGACCACGCGGTAATTGCCGCGCGCCGCGTCCTTCATCGCGGCGGCGAACGAACCCGGAACCTCGGCGACCTTGAGCACGCGCCCCGCGCACGGCGCGCGCTGGATATGGACGTCGAAGACGGACAAAAATATGCGGCAGGTAACGACGTCCCCGGGGCCCTCGCGGCCGACGGAGAGCACGACGCCGTCGCCGGGCGAATAAATGCGGCCGTCGGTCGGCAAAGCGCGCTCGGGATCGCGGAAGAAATAGGTCGTAAACGCCGCGAAGCCGAAGGCAAGGAAGGCGGACAAGGCGCCGGGCAGAAAGGTCGCGGGGTTGCCCATCATGAACAGGCCCGCCGCCCCGGCGGCGACCGCCGGGACCACGAAACGCCACGCCTGATGCGCGATTTTCATAAATTCATGGGCAGGGCGGGACTCGAACCCGCATGACCTTGCGGCCGGGAGATTTTAAGTCTCCAGCGTCTGCCAGTTTCGCCACCTGCCCGACGGGCAATGATAGCAATTAGAGCTATAGGCCGATATCCTCGTTCCAGAGGTCGGGCTTCTCCCGCACAAATCGATCCATCAACGCGATGCAGTCAGGATCCTGAAGCACGGTCAGCTTAACGCCCCGCGCCGCGAACAGGTCCTCGGCGCCGAGGAAGTTCTTGTTCTCGCCCACGACCACTCGCGGGATGCGGTAGAGCAAGGCCGTGCCCGTGCACATGACGCACGGGCTGAGCGAAGAGACCATGGTGAGTTCCGGCCAGTCGCGCCGTCGTCCGGCGTTGCGCAGGCAGACGACCTCGGCGTGCGCGGTCGGATCTCCGGTCTGCACGCGCTGGTTGCGCCCGCGCGCGACGATCTTCCCTTGCGCGTCGACGAGAACGGAGCCGATCGGCAGGCCGCCCTCGTCATAGCCTTTTTTCGCCTCGAGATACGCCTCGCGCACCAGTTCCTGGTCGGTCATTCCCGCATCTTACTTCTTCCGGTGAAAGACGACTATCTCCGCGCGCGTCTTCTTAAGGCCTTCGTTGAGGCGCACGCGCTCACTGCGGCGCCGCTCGCGCAAAGCCAGCCTTTCGCGCCTCGACTTCTCATGAACCTCGAGTATGGCGGCATGCAAGGCCTCCCCGCGGGCCGCCGAGGCCTTCACCATTTTTAAGTCCGAATTCTCACGCTCGAGTATCAGCGCCAATTCCTTATGCTGCTCGAGCGCCAGCCGCTTGATCTTCTTCTTGCTCTCACTGACGCCCGCGCGCAGCTCCAGAATTTTCGCCTTCTCCGCCGCGCCCGGGACTCCCGCCCGCGCCGCTCCGACCAAAACCAGCCCCGCCGCCAACGCCGCCGCTGTCATTTTCATTTCGTCCTCCTGGGCCCCTTAGGCCTCTCTACCATACGATTGAACCCCGAAAAAGTTGCATCCCCCGGCGCCAAGCTCTCCAAGGGCCTCATGCTGGCCGCAGGCGCCCTCCTCGGCGGGCTGCAGGGCTGGTTCACGGCGGGTCTGTTCGGCGCGGCCGCGGGCGCGGGCCTGGGACTGGCCGCCGCGTGGCTCTATCAAAAGGGGCACCACGGCGCCGCGTTCGGCCTGACCGCGGGTGCCATCATCGGCACGGCGTTCGGCGGGCCCATCGGCGGAATCATCGGCGCCGTGGTGGGCGGCGTGGTTGGGCGCCTACTCGGAAAACTATTCGGCTGAGCCGCGCAAAGACGGATCGGACTGGAGCGCGGTCACGCAGGCCATGTTGACGATGTCGTCGACCGACGCGCCTCGCGATAAATCATTGACTGGCTTGGCGAAGCCCTGCATGATCGGACCGAGCGCTTCGGCGCCGGTCAGGCGCTGAACGAGCTTATAACCGATGTTACCGCTTTGTAAGTCCGGAAACACGAGAACATTCGCGCGTCCGGCCACCTTTGAACCGGGGAATTTTTTTTGACCTATCTCGGGCACGAGCGCCGCGTCGGCCTGCATCTCGCCGTCGATGGCGAGGTCCGGCGCCTTTTCCTTGGCGATGCGCACCGCCTCCTTCACCGCGTTCACCAGTTCGTGTTCCGTCGAGCCGTTCGTCGAGAAGGACAGGAACGCGACGCGCGGCTCGATGCCGGTCAGCACCTTCGCCATGCGCGCCGAGGAGACGGCGATCGCGGCGAGCTTCACGGGCACGGGGTCGATGTTGATCGCGCAGTCGCCCATGATGAGCACGCCCTCGTCGCCCAGCTTCGGGTTCGGAAAGATCATGATGAAGAAGCTCGAGATCGTGCGCACGTCCGCGGCGGGCTTGATGATATGCAGTGCCGGTCTGACGGTATCGGCCGTCGCATGGTCGGCGCCGGACAGATAGCCGTCGACGCGGTCGTTGTGGAGCATCATCACGCCGTAGACGAGCGGATCCGTTATCGCTGTTTTCGCCTCGTTCTCGGTGATGCCCTTGTGCTTGCGCAGTTCGTAGTACTGCGCGGCATACTCGGAAAACTTGGCGTCCATAACCGGGTCCACGATCTCGATGCCGGAGATGTCCGCCCCATTCTCGGCGGCGACCTTGCGGGTCTTTTCCGGATCACCCAGCAGAATCGGGACGCAAAGACCTTCCTTCTTTAGGATCGCGGCCGCCTTGAGCGTGCGCTTTTCCTCACCCTCGGGCAGAACGATTTTTTTCTTGAGCGACGCGGCCTTGCGGCGGATGTCCCCGACGATGTCCCGATTCAAGGTGGCGGCCATAACACGAGGATAGCCAATCCGGCGTGTCCGCGTCCAGGCGGCGGGCTAGCGCGCGGCTTTACTTCGCGGCGACGCGCCCAAGCTCGGCGATGACCTCCTGGAGCGGCATGACGCGTACGCCCTTGCCGATCGGGTACGCGCGGGAGACCGGCGCGGCGACGAAGGCCTTGCGGATACCCAGGTCCTCCAGCGCCGTCCAGAACCCCCTTGACACGGTCGGAGCGGAGGATGCCTTGCACTCGACGGCGATTCGCTCGCCGCCCCGCTCCAGAACCAGATCCAACTCCGCGCCGGTCGAGGTCCGGTAGAACCCGGCCCGCCAGCCACGACCGAGAACGGCGACGATGTTCTCGATGACCAGCCCCTCCCAGGAGGCGCCGAAGACGGGGTGGCCGAGCAGGGCGGAGGCGGAAGGCAAGCCAAGAAGAGCGTGGAGCAGGCCGCAATCCCGCAGATAAATCTTCGGCGAGCGCACGAGTCTTTTCTTGAGGTTGGCCTCGAAGGGGGGCAGAACCCGGAGCAGGAACGTCTGCTCCAGGATGTCGACGTACGAACGCACGGTGGTATGGCTGAGCCCCAGGGACTGGCCCAGCTGAGAGCTGTTGAGCATTTGGCCGTGGCTGTGGGCGCACATCATCCAGAAGCGGCGCAGGCTTTGAGCCGGTATGCGGATGCCCAGTTGGGGGATGTCCCGCTCCAGGAAAGTCCGGATAAAATCCTCTCTCCAGGCGAAGCTCGCGGCGTCCGAGCGGGCGAGGTAGCTCCGGGGAAAGCCCCCGCGAGTCCATAACCGCCGCAGGGTCGGCTCCCAAGCGATCCCCGCCGCGCCGACCTCCGGCAATGAAAAAGGCGCGAGCTCCAAATAGCTGATGCGGCCGGCCAAAGTCTCGGAGCTCTGACGGAGAAGATCCGGCGAAGCCGACCCCAGAACCAGGAGGCGGCCGTTCTTGCCGGTCTCGTCCAGGATGCTCCGCAGCGCCGGGAAGATCTCCGGCGCCCTTTGGACCTCGTCGAGGCAGACCAATCGTCCCTTCTGAAGCTTAAAGAAAGCCTCCAAATCCTGGAGCTGGGCCAGATCGGAGGGCCTCTCCAAGTCCAGGTAGCAGGAAGCACGCGTCTTAAGGATGCGCCTGGCCAAGGTGGACTTGCCGCACTGTCGCGGCCCCAAAAGGGCGACCGCGGGGGACTCCCGCAGCCGCCGCAGCGCTTGCGCGAACAGCGTTCTGCCGATCATGCCGATAGTATGCGGGATAATAATGTAAATTGCAAGATAGACTTTCAACTTACAGTGTTTCTCAACTGGCCTAACGACGGTTGGGACCAACGTCGGCGAGCCGGTCGGCCAAGGCCAGGTGTTCGGCCTCATCGTCCGCGATGCGGCCGAAGATGGCGGCGGTGACCGGATCGCGGTCGGCCAAGGAGCGGCGAAAGCTCTCCTCCGCGGCCTGGCCGCGGGCCTCGGCCTCGCGCATCATGACCGAAAACTCCGCGGCGTTTTTGCTTTGAATCAAGCGCCGCCACAAGCGGTCCGAGACGGGGCGGGCGTCCACGCGAACCCTGAGTTCGGCCATGCGCACGAGCAATAAATTAAGGTGCAGCTCTTCCTCGAAGCCGATGCGCCGCCACGCCGCGCGCAGTTCGGCGGACGCGTCGGTCAAAGTGTCCGCGGCCCACATAAATGCCGCGAAGGCCTGGCGCTCGGCGAAGGCCGCCGTGCGCAGGCGGTCGCCGAGGCCGTCGGGACCGCCCATGCCGCGCGCGCCGGGCGCGTATTCCTCGGGAGTGCAGACGACGAAGGGGCTCCAGTCCACGACTCATGATAGCGCAAAACGGCCCCCGGGGCATGTGCTAGAATTGCAATATGAAGAAACTCATCCCCGCTCTCGCCTTGCTTCTGTCGCCGCTCGCCGCCGCCGCCGAATCCGGCGCGTTGCCCTCGTTTCGCTTCACCGGCGCTTCGGCGCTGCGCGCCGAAAAAACCGCGGTCGTCGCGCCCGCGCCGCGGCCCGCCGATGTCATCGTCAAAAGCCACATGCTCATCTCGGCGGGCAAAGAAGTCCTGTTCGGCTATGCCGACACCCCGGAGCAGTTCGCCGAGGCCACCGCCCATTGGACCGCGGTCCTCGCGACCGCCGGAATACAACCCGGCGCGCCGGTCTTAAAAGACGGGATGTTCACGCTCCCGTATCGCACCGCGGACGGCCGCGTCCTGCGCGCCTTCATGGCCGAGGCCCGCCAATTTCCCCCGAAGGACGAGAACGGCTTGCGCGCGAACATGGCCCTCGCCCGGCAGTCGCTGTCCGCCGCGGGCTTGACGCCGGTCTCGGCGCGCGTGCTCAACCTCGAGTTCCTTCTGCCGACCTATTCGATCCTCTATCTCACCAAGCCCGAGGCGGCCCGCGAGCGCGAAATCCAGCTCCGCGTCCTCAAGTCCGGCGCGATCGACGCGGACCTGCTCAAGGCCTCCGGGGTGGGCGTCGTGCAGACGACGGAACTGCTCCTGGTCTACATCGGGCCCGAGCTCGGCTACGTCGGCCTGATCGGCAAGACGCAGGAAGACCTCGTCCTGCGGCTGACGAAGCGCAAGGAGCTCCTCGTCGCCGCGGGCAAGCGGATCATCGGCGAGAAGTTCGTCCCGGTCGACGACGCCGAGTACAAGTTCGGCGTCGAGCTTCTCTTCTTTCAGTAACGGATTAACCACCAAGACACAAAGAACGGAAAGCAAGTTAACGGCAACTCTCCTTGCCGTTAATCCTTCCGCCGTTCTTTGTGTCTTGGTGGTTAAAATCCGTCGGGGCTTAGGAACGGCGGCCGAGCTTGCCGCCGGCGAAGCGGTCGCGGTCCAGGGAGTAGGACTTGCGGCGGGAGAGACCGTACCAGGCCAGCGCGCAGATCGCGGCCAAAGCGAGCCGCCCCGGCGTCGCGCCCTTGATCATCATGACGAGCGCGGTCACGGCGGCCGCGGGAAGCAGATACCAGCGCAGGCGATCGAGGGTCATATGCGCCGCCAATCATAATATAGAATAGCCGGCGATGGGCGATTCTCCTTCCGCCGCGCCGCAATTCTCCAGCGCTGCCACGGCCCTGCGCTACCAGCGCCTGGTCCTGCTCAACCGGATGTCCATCGCCCTGTTCGGCGACAAGCCCTTCGCCGCGGGGCTGACCGACGCCTGCCACGCCGCGATGGCGCTCATGGGAGCCCAGTCCGCCGCCGTCTATTTCGCCGATGAGCGCGGCCTCCCCGTCCTCGCCTACCGCCACGGCGACAAGCGTCTATCAGACGCGGCGGCGCACGCCGCCGAAAGCGGCCTCCTGGCGCGCGCCTTCGCCGACAAGCGCATCGTGACGAGCGCGTCGGCCGGCCGCTCCTGGGAGGCCGCGCCGCTTCTGCGCCTGACCGCCGACGCGGCCCTGCTGACCGGCGGCGTCGTCTTCGGCCGCGTGAAGGCCGAGCCGCTCGACGCCGAGCGCGAGGGCGGCCTCGTCGAGATCGCGCGCCTCCTGCGCAACGCGCGCCTGATCCAGCAGACGCTCCAGCACCAGAAGATCGCCGCCGCGGTCGTGGACCAGTCCTCCGACGCGATTTTCGTGACCGATCTGGGACAGAATATCCTCACCTGGAACGCCGGGGCCGCGGACCTGCTCCAATGGAGTCTCAACGAGGTGCTCGGCCGCCACGGCGCCTTTCTCGTGCCGCCGGACCGCGTCGCGGAGATCGAGCGCGTCATCGGGGAGGTTCTCGCCCAAGGCCACAAGAACTCGGTCGAGACCGAGCGCCTGCGCAAGGACGGAACCGCCGTCGCGGTCGAGGGCTCGTTCACCTTGCTCAAGGACGACGCGGAGGCGCCGTTCGCGATCGTGCGCTCCTACCGAGACATCACCAAACGCAAGCAGGTCGAGCGCATGAAATCCGAATTCACGGCTCTCGTCAGCCATGAGCTGCGCACACCGCTCACCGCGATTCGCGGCTTCGCTGAAACGCTCCGCGATTTCGGCGACGAGCTCGATGCCGCCAAGCGCCGCGGTTATCTCCAGATCATCCTCGACGAGGCCACGCGCCTGGCGCACATGGTCGGCGACTTCCTCGACATCGCGCGCATCGAGGCGGGCGGCATCGAAACGGAACTCACTGACGTGAAGACCGCGCCGCTCTTCGACCGGATCGCGCGCCTATTCAAGGAGCATCCGTCCAAGCCGAATTTCAAGATCGCGATCGGCCCCGGCGCGGAAGGACTGCGCGGCGACGAGGAGCAGCTCTACCGGCTGTTCGTCAATCTCGCGGGCAACGCGCTGAAGTATACGCCCGAGGGCGGGACCGTGACCCTGAAGAGCGAGGCGCGAGACGGGAGCATCGAGCTCAGCGTCGAAGACCAGGGCCCAGGCGTCTCAAAAACGGATCAAAATCGCCTCTTCGAGAAGTTCTACCGCGCGGGCGACGCCGTCACGCGCAAGACCCCGGGCACGGGCCTGGGCCTCGCGATCTGCAAGGGCATCGCGGCGGCGCATTCCGGAACCATCCGGGTCGAAAGCGAGCCGGGGCGCGGAGCGCGCTTCGTCGCCCGCCTGCCGATCAAAGGCCCGGCCTAAAGCGCGTCGGCCTCGGTCTTCTTTTCGGCGCAGTTGTCCTCGGAGCCGCAGGCCTCGGACCCTTCTTTCAGTTCGGCTTCGGGCGGCTCGGAGCGCTTCTTCTTTTTCACGGACGCCTTCTTCTTCGCGTCCGCGCTGATCGGTTCACCCTTGTCGTTGAACTTATACGTGGGCGTCTGCGAGGGCTCGCGAGACTTGTACTTGGACTTCTCGTAGTCGAAGGTCTTCTTCGCCGGTTTTTTCTTCGCCGGTTTCTTCGCGGGCTTGGGGGCGGGCGCAGGAGCGGGCTTGGAGTCTTCGTCCTGAACGGGCGCATCCTCGGCGCGGACCGGAAGCGCGGATGAGCCCAACGCCAGGATTAAGGCTGGGAAAAGAAAGAGCGGTCGTCGCGGCGCCATGCCCTTAGTATAACCCGCAAAAGTCCCGCTTTCAAGCCGCCTCGACGGTCAGATTGCTACAATGAAGGGCAATGGCCCCCAACGGCGCGCCTCCGACGGCGAACGCGGCGAAATTCCTCTTGACCCGGCTCGTTCCCATCGTCGTCGTCACGCAATGCGTTTTTTCCTTCATCGCCTTCAGCGCCATACGCTCGGGCTGGGTCAGCCTCGCGACCGTGGCGATCGCCGCGACCATCATCGTCATCCTGACCATGTCCGGCGCCGTACTCTTCGTGGGCCGCCAGCTGCGCCGAGGCGAGCAGGACCGTGAGCGCCGGGCCGAGGAGATGCGCCTCAGCCACGAGCGCTTCGTCCTGGCCGTCGAGGGCTCCTCCGACGGATTGTGGGATTGGCACATTCAGACGAATCAGGTGTACTTCTCGCCGCGCTATAAAGCGATGCTGGGCTACGAGGACGCGGACATCACGAACGACTTCTCGGGCTGGGAACGCCTCATCCATCCCGAGGACCTGCCCATCGCCAAGAAAAGGGTCGGCGACTACCACGACGGACGCATCCCCGTTTACGAGCTCGAGCACCGCCTGCTCCAGAAAAACGGGACCTATCGCTGGATTCTCGCCCGCGGGACCTTGCTGCGCGACGCGCAGGGACGGCCCCTGCGCATGTCCGGCTCGCACGCCGACATCGACGAACGCAAGAACATCGAGGCTGCCCTGCGTGAAAGCGAGCAGCGCTTCCGGCAGGTCACCGAGAACATCCGCGAGGTCATCTGGCTCTCCGACGTCGCCAAACACGAGATCATCTACATCAGCCCGGGTTACGAGCTGATCTGGGGACGTTCATGCCAAAGCCTTTACGACTCTCCGCGCACCTGGGTCTCGGCCCTGCACCCCGAGGACCGGGACCGCGTGCTCACGGCCGCGACGACCAAGCAGGCCGGCGGCGACTACGATGAGATCTACCGCGTCGTCCGTCCCGACGGACAAGTCCGCTGGATCCGCGACCGCGCCTTCCCGGTGCGCGACGAAAACGGCGCCGTGTACCGGATCGCCGGTCTCGCCGAGGACGTCACGGAACGCCGCCGCCTCGATGAGGAGCTGACGGCCGCGCGCGACCAAGCGCTCGCCTCCAATCGGGCGAAAACCGAATTTCTCGCCAATATGAGCCACGAGATGCGCACGCCGCTCAACGCGATCCAGGGCATGTGCGAGCTCATGACGGCCCAGACGCTTCCCGAGCCGCACGCCTCGCGGGCCAAGCTCGCCCACGACGCCGTCCAAATTCTCACTGCGACCATCGACGATCTTCTTGACCTCTCCAAGCTCGACGCCGGCCGCATGATCCTCGATCCGTTCGCGGTCGATGTCCGCGGTCTTTGCGACAATTTGATCGTCATGGCGGGCGCCCAAGCCTTCGCCAAGGGAGTCGCGCTGACGTTCGACTTGGCCGGCGGGGTCCCGCCGTTTCTGCGCGCCGATCCCCTGCGCCTGCGCCAGGTCGTCTCGAATCTGCTCAACAACGCGATCAAGTTCACCGAAAAGGGTGCTGTGACTTTGGAAGTCGGAGCGGAACCCCGGGGCGAGAACGAGGTGCTCCTCAGCGTCGCCGTCCGCGACACGGGCATCGGCATCGCGCCGAACATCCAAGGCCGGTTGTTTCAGCCCTTCCCCCAGGCCGACGCGTCCACGACGCGGCGCTACGGCGGCACGGGCCTCGGTCTCGCGATCTGCCGCCGGCTCGTCGAAGCCATGGGAGGCGAGATCGGTCTCAAGAGCTCCCCCGGCGAAGGCTCCCGCTTCTGGTTCCGCGTGCCGCTGCGAATCGAGGAGCACGCGGCCCCCGCGCAAGCTTCCCCGGCCGCGGTGCCCGGACTCCCGCGTCTGCGCGTGCTGGTCGTCGAGGACAACGAACCCAACCGCCGGATCGCGCTCGAGATGCTCGCGCACCTCGGCGTCACGGCCGAGACCGCCGAGAACGGCGCGCTCGGCCTCGAAAAAATGACTTTGTCCGCCTACGACCTCGTGTTCATGGACTGCTCGATGCCCGTCCTGGACGGCTACGAGGCGGCCAAGCGGTGGCGCAAGCGCGAGGCGTCCGGCGCGCGCTTGCCCATCGTCGCGATGACGGCCCACGCCGCGCCGGGCGACAAGGAGAAATGCCTCGCCGCCGGCATGGACGACCATCTGACCAAGCCCGTGCGGCTGCGGGATCTCGTCGCGTCACTGTCGCGCTGGGGGTCGCCGCTGGATCCCGCCGTTCACGCGCGCGCCGCGGCTCTCGTCGGAGAGGCGGCCCCGCGCTGGAAGAACGACTACCTCAAGGACGCGCGCCTCCTGCTTCTTGAACTGCGCACGGCCGAAGGCGCCGGCTTTGAGCGGGCAGCTCACACGCTCAAGGGCTCGAGCTCTTCCTTCGGCGCCCTCCGACTCTCCGCCCTATGCGCGCGCATCGAGGCCGCCGGCCGCGCCGAACCGGAACAGCTCGCTGAGGCCGAACGCGAGCTTGAACTCGTCGCGGCCTCCCTCGTTTAGGAAGCGCGCTCGCCCACGACCGTCAGCTCCTCGCGATCGTGGAACAGATGGCGGGCCCGCAGCAGCGAGCACCGCTCGCGCAACCGCTGGGCGCCGCGCAGAACGCGCAGCGGGTCGTGGCGTCCGAACTTCAGGTTCACGATGAAGCGCTTGCACCAGCCCCGGTCGAGCCACCGCTCGAGCAGGTCCGTGATCCGGTCGGGGTCCTCAACCATGTCGCAGAAAAGCCACGCCGCCGGCTCCGCCGGCGCATATTTGAAGGCGTCCTCCGCCTTATGCGTGATGCCCGCGTGCAGGGCGCCGCCTTTGAGAGGTCCGTTATCCACGGCGACGACGAGGGCCCCGCGCTTGGCCGCGCTGTAGCTCCAACCGCCGGGGGCGGCTCCCAAGTCCGCGACGGTCTCGCCCGCGGCGGGCCCGCGTCCCAGGAGTCCATAGGCTTCCTCGACCTTCAGATATGAGCGCGAAGGGGCCTGCGGGTCATCGGCCATGCGCTTCTGTCCGCCCGCGACCGCGTCGCGCGAGACGAAGGCATGATCAAAAGCAGGCAGATAGACAAAGAGCCCGCGTGCGGGCCCCGGACCGGGGCGGCCGGGGACGGCCAGCTTAGCGACCCGCGACATCCGGCTCTTCACGGTGGCGAAGCACTCTTCGGCGACGGTTTTGGCGCGGCGACTCAAGCCCGGATCGCCTGCGGACTCGACGCAGAACGGCCACGGACCGTCAAATCGTTCATTTTTTGTCGAGGTGGTGAAATAGTCCGCCATCGCGCCGGCCAATGCGTTCAGGGATTTTCCTTCGACTTCCACGGGCGCCTTCAACGACAGGTGCGCGAAACACAACTCGGACGCGCCGTCGGGGCCCAACACCCAGCCGGGGCCTGACTTTTCAATGATACCACTTAGCTCCTTAACGAGAAAGGTCTCGTAACCTGCCTGACACAGATGTAATGTCATTGACTGCGTCGCCAGCGATTGATCGCAACGCGAACCGCGACGAGCCCGACGCTGTCGTAGGCCTCGAGCGATTCACGCAGACGCTCGACCTCGCCGGTGCCGCGCAGTTGAAACGCGGCGTGAACGAGCGGCGCGGGGTAGCGCCGTCCGCCAAGCGTCGCGTACGGTCCCGAAGGCGGGGCTTTCAGCGCGGCGATGTCGTGCGCGCGCAGCGCGTACAGGTCCTCGAGCTCGGCCAAGCGCGCGGAGCCGCGCGGCCAGGAGGTCCCCGCCTCGATCGCCCAGTAAAAGCGCTGCGGGTCGCGCTCGAACAGATGAAGCAGAAGGCCTACGCGCTCAAGCGCTCCGGCGGGCAGCTTTAGGGCCGGCGTCTCCGCCGGCTCCCACGGGGTGCGGGGCGGAAGGGCCGAACGCTCGAGCGCGTCGCTGCGCGCGCCCGCCTCGCGCACGGCCTTCGCCAGATGCGCGCCGAACCCGGCGGGGTCCTCCGCGCCGCGCTCGGCGGCGAACAGCAAGGTCCGCTGCCAGGCGTTCTGCTCGGCCTCGACGATCGGAATCGGGAAGGCGAGAAAGGCCCGCGCGCTGTTGAGCACCAGCAGAAGCTCGGCGGAGGCCTCGCTCGTCTCGGGCAGGCGCAGGGCGTCGAGCACGATCTCGGGCTGCGCCCCGCCGCGCACGCCGATCGCGTCGAGGAGCCCCGAGCCCCGGACCTCGCGGCGCGGTACGCGGCGCGTCGCGGCGAACAGCCGCCGGGCGACCGCGCTCGAGGACGCCGAGGCTTCGAGCCGCGCGAATTCCTTCTCCAGCTTGACCGACGGCGCGGTGTCGAAAGACGCCGCCGCGCAGGGAAGGATCAAAGCGAGCGGAATCGCCGGGACGAATCGCATGAGCGATTCTACTGTTTCCGGAAACAGTTCAGCCGAACAGATACTGCTTCATGCAGTACACGCTGCCCCCGGACTTAACGAACTCGGAGGTGTCCACCTCGACGACCTCAAGGCCCATGGCGCGCATGTGGCCCGAGGCGGCGTTGGCGCCCTTCTGGATGATCGCGATCTTCGAGCGCCACACCGCCGCGTTGCAGGCCAGGCGCGAGACGGCGTCGGCCTCCGACGAGGTGATGACGATGGGAAAAATTTTAAGGATCAGCTCGAGGCTCGCCGCGTCGAAGGCCGACGGATAGATCAGCACCGCCTCCGGCGTCAACGGGCAGAAGCAGGTGTCGAGATGATAAAAGCGCTCGTTGACGAGCTTAAGCTGAATCACCGGGGTCTTGAATATCTCCGCCACCTGCTCGAACATCGCGGGGTCGGTGCGAAAGCCGTGTCCGCCCCACAACAGGCGCTTGCCCGGATGCCACACCGCGTCGCCCGAGCCCTCGAAGGTCTCGTGGCCGCCGGACTTGAGCCGCGCCACGCGATAGCCGTGCGCCTCGTACCAGGCCTCGAAGGACTCGGCTTCTTTGCGCCGCGACGAGTGGCGCATCGCGGAGATCAAGGCGACCTTTTCCCCGTCCGGGCGCGTGCCGGTCAAAGACGAGTTGGCGGCGAAAACCATGTCCTCGAGACCGGGCGCGGCGGGTATGAGAGAAACGGGGCAGCCGGCCGCCGTAAACGCGGCGACGACCTCGTCCCACTGCTTGCGCGCCTTTTCGAGGTTCACGTCTCCGATGTGATGCGCCATGTACGGATTTTTCACGGCGAGAACCTGGAAGTGTTCGGGCGGGCACATCAGCACGCCGGACGGCTCGGCCATCGGCGGGCAGTTTCGAAGCGAAAAGCCCTTCAGGTCGCCGATAGACCGGTACAGGTTGGCGCTCATTCGAAGTGCTCGGCGGTGAACCGTTCCGCCAGCTCCTCGGCCGTCATGTCTTCCCAAACGCCGGGGTTCCCGGCGCGGACGACGCGCGCCCGGCCCGTCCCCGCCCAGACGACGCCCCAGGCCTCGCGCTCTTCGACGCCGAGGGGCTTGGTGCGGTGCACGATGGGAAGCAGGATGAGCGGGCGGCGGCGCGCCACCCGGCCCACGAGCAGGCGGAACAGGCGCCGGCGCGCGGGCGTCTCGCGCGTCATGTCGCGCGACAGCTCGGACAGAAGCGCCGCGCGCGCCGCCTCGGGAACCTTCATGCAGCCGAGTGCCGCGCGCGCGACGGACTCGGCCGATTCGTCCGGAAGCAGGCCCGCGGCCGCGCTCATCAGCCAAGCCTCGAGCAGGCGCCGGGGGCCGCGCGGCGGCGGCACGCTCTCGACGGCGGCTTTTTCAAAGCGCGCGAAGGAGGCGTCGGCGCGCAGACAGGCGAGCGCCCGCGCGGGCTCGCCGAGCAGCGGACCGGCCGCGAGCGCGCGGCGCGCCCACTCGCGCACGCCGTACAGCACGCGGCCCGTCGAGGGAACGCCTCCGGACAGAACCATGCCGACTTCCCGGCCTTCGGCCAACGACCTGAATAGACGATGAGGCATGCGGTCCCAGCGGGTCTGCGGCGACATCAGCGGACCGGGCAGCCCGCGGCCGAGCGCCAGGCGGTCGAGCCCGAGATGAAACGAGCCCATGAAGCCCGCATAGAGCCCCTCTTCCAGGACGCTGATCGTGTCGAGCGCGAACGGATCGACCGCGACGACTAAGCGCGGGCGGCATGGACGGCCGCGGACCTCGCGCAAAGTCATGGTCGCATGCCGCACGAGCTCAAAGTTGAGATGGGCGAGGTCGCCCATGACGGGAGGATGGGAGATCGCCGCGAGCAAGGCCGGGGGCTTGCCGGCTTCTTTTTCCAGACGCTCGGCCAAGGCGCGCGCGGCGGCCACGGCGGGTGCCGCGGGGTCGAAGGGATAGGTGCGCCCGGGAGAGAGGCTCAAGAACAGCTTATTATGGAAAGAGACGCTCCAGTCGGCCGGCAAGAGCTCCAGCACGGCCGCCAGGAGCATGCCCGCCGCGCGCGAGCAGGGCTCGAGCAGGACTCGCTGCAGTTTCGGTTTAGCCGGAAGGACCGTGCCGTCGGCCTCCAGGCGCTTCTCGTAGGCCTTGGTCACGACGCTCATCAGGTCCTGGGCGGTGCCGGTGCGCGCGGACGGATAGGCGTAGGCCACGGCGACGATACTACAAAAAAATATGATAGCCTCTGGAAATGATCGCCCTCTCATTGGCCTCCCTATTCGCGCTGTCCGCACCCGTTTTCGCCGGCGTTGCGGCTAAAGGCTATGTCGTGAAAGCCGACGGAACCCAGATCTGGCTCGACCTGACGGCCGCCGACGGCGCCGCCCCGGGACGCGGCTTCCAAATCTACGAAGAAGGCGAGGATCTCAAGCACCCCGTGACCGGCGCGCAGCTCGGCAAGGCCGAGAAGAAAATCGTCGACGGAAAAATTGAAGAGGTTTCCGAGAAGCACTCGCTCGGCCGCCTCGCCGAGCCCTCTCCGCTGGTCCGCACCGGTCAGCGCGCGCGCCTCTCGGCCGTCGTCGTCGCGCCGGTCGCCCCCGTTTCCGCGCGCCGACCCGGCGAGGCCGAACTGCGCGCTCCCCGGACGCGCGGCGCGTCCTTGCCCTTCGTCATCACCGGCATCGTCGTCGCCGATTTCGAGGGGACCGGCAAGCCCCAGGTCGTCCTGTCCGATGAGAATATTTTCCGGCTGTATGCCTACCCGGCGGCGGAGAACAAGGTCTTGTCGCAGGGCGACATTCCCGGCACCGGCGTGCGCATCATGTCCCTCGAGGCGGCCGACCTCGACAAGAACAATAAAGCCGAACTGTTCGTTTCCGTTTACAACGAGCAGTTTCGCCGTCTCGAGACCTCCGTTTTTAAGCTCGACGGGGGCAAATGGGCTAAAGTCGCCGACCTCCCCTATCTCGTGCGCGCGCACCAGAACGCGAAAGGCGAACGGGTCGTCGCGTCCCAGCAGATTCAGGACGACAAGACCTTCCCGTTCGGCGCGGTGTACCCCCTCGTCTACAAGGACGGCAAGTACGCGCAGGGACGCCCGGCCCTCAACCCCAAGCGCGCCGACTGGCTGTACGGCTTCACCTACGCCCAGCTCGACGCCGCGGGCGAGGCCGCCGCGCTGTACCTGACCAGCGTCAACAGCCTGCGCGCCCAGTTCGCCAAAGGCCACTGGCGCTCCGCCGACAGCTTCGGCCAGAGCCCGCTGCGCGTGCGCTGGTACGACAAGCTCTTCGAGTTCCACCCGCCCATGCTCGCGACCTACGACGCCAAGGGCTTCGAAAAGCTTTACATCATCCGCAACCTCGCCATGCTCGGCGGCCTCGCCACGCCCTTCGGCCTGTTCAACGGCGGCGAGCTGCACGCCAAGACCTGGACCGGCGTGGCCTTCGAGACCGCGTGGAAGGCCGACCTCGGCGGCTCCTCGTCGGGCTTCGCCCTCGTCGAAGCCGAGCCCGGCCGCAAGGAGCTCGTCGTCGCCGTCGCGGGCTCGACCGGCAAGTCTGCGGTCTGGACTTTCGACCCGTAGACCATGAGCGGCCGCAAGATCCTCGTCGTGGACGACGATCCGTCGATCCGCGAAATCCTTTCCATCCAGCTGACGCGGCTCGGCTATGAAGTCACCGCGGCCAGCGACGGCATCGAGGCCGTGTCGGCCTTCAAGGCCTCCGCTCCCGACGCGATCCTGATGGACCTCATGATGCCGCGCCTCGACGGCCTCTCCTCCTGCCAGCAAATCCGCGCCGTCGAGAAGAAGCTCGGCGCCAAGCGCACCCCCGTCCTTTTTCTGACCGCCCGCGACTCGACTCACGACAAAACCAGCGCGGCGCTGTCCGGCGGCGACGAATTCGTGGCCAAGCCGGTCAGCATTCAAGAACTGCGCGAGCGCCTCGAGGCGCTCTTCCTAAAAAAAGGAACGCCGTGAGCGGCGCGCTCCTCGCGCTGGCGCTGCTGGCCGCGCCGGCCGCCGCGTCGAGCTTCGGCAACTCGTCGATGGGCCAGAAACCGTACGGCGTCCTCATCCTCGCCTACGACACGGGCGGCGCCTGGAAAACCGAGCTCGGCGCGTTGCGCGCCCAGCTGCGCGGCGTCGCCGTCGAAAGCGTCGAGTCGGCCGGGGACGGCGTCGCGATCCAGCGCGGCCTCGACCGCCTCAAGAGCCAGCACGTCTCCAAGGTCGTCGCGGTCCCGCTCGAGCTCGTCTCCGAGTCGCCGGTCATGGACGAGTTGCGCTACTTGTTCGGCATCCGCGCCGAGCCGACGCAGAACCGGCCCGACGCCCTGCGTCCGAGCATGGCCCCGGTCAAGTCCGCGCATAAAAGCTCGATGGTCATCCCCGGGCGCGGCCCCAAGCGCCTGCGCAGCGAAGCCGAGCTCGTCCTCACCGCCACGATCGACCGTTCCCCCCTCCTCGCCGACATTTTAGCCGCGCGCGCGACCGTGCTGGCGCGCAATCCCGTCAAAGAGGCCGTAATCCTCGTCGGCCTGGCGCCCCGCTCGGACACGGGCCTCGCCGTCTGGAAGATCGCCGCGGCCGCGATCGCCGAGTCCGTCCGCGTCAAAGGCGGCTTTCGCGAGGCCGCGATCATCTGGGTCCGCGACGGCACGCGCGCGGGCCAGCAGGACAAGGACCGCGAAGAAAATAAGGCGACTTTGCGCCGCCTCATCACGGCGGGCGGCGTCAACGCGATCCCTCTCGCTCCTGACGGCCGCCGCATCGGCAGCCTTCTCCAGCGCCAGCTCGGCACGGCCGGCTACCGCTGGAACGGCAAGGGCCTCATCGGCGACCAGCGCCTGGCCGACTGGATCATCGCCACCTCCAAAGCCGCATCCGCTCTTCCCGACGTCAGACAATATCGCGACAACGCTTCCGGAGGCTTCCGATGAACGACAAAAATCACGAGCCGGTGAAAGTTTTAGACAAAGGCTTCGTGCGTCTGGTGGACTTCATGGGCGGCGACCAGGGCGTCGTGGACGCGGCGCGCGTCTCCTACGGCGGCGTCTCCAAAGGGGCCGACGCGGACAAAAAGCTGATCGGCTACCTTCTCAAACACTCGCACATGACTCCCTTCGAGCACTCGGTGTTCAAATTCCACGTCAGCGCCCCGATTTTCGTCGCGCGGCAGTGGTTCCGGCACCGCTTCGCGGCCTACAACGAGGTCTCGTTCCGGTACACCGAAGTCAAAGACTACTTCTACATACCCACGCAGTGGCGCGGACAGGATAAGAAGAATAAGCAGGCCTCCTCGGCATCAGTCGAGCTCGATCAGAAGGCTTTGCACGACATGTTCACCGGACAGGTTGACGCTTCGCTCAAGACATATAAAGAGATGATAAATATGGGCGTCGCCCGCGAGATGGCGCGCATGGTCCTGCCCGTGAACCTCTACACCGAGTTCTACTGGACCGTGAATGCCCGCAGCCTCATGAACTTCGTAGCGCTTCGCGCCGACACGCACGCCCAACTCGAGATCCAGGCCTACGGCGAGGCGCTGGCCAAGCAATTCAAGATTCTAATGCCCTGGACTTATGAAGCGTTTCTGCGCGACGGCTGGAAGGGCGAGAACCCCATCATCGCGGCCGACAAGGCCGCCTTGCCCGTCCTGCAAACCGCCGCGAAGTAGTGACGCCGAAGTACGAGGTCGTACTTGTTCGGCCCGACATCGCGGGCAACACCGGCCAGATCGGACGCTCCTGCATGGCGCTGGGCTGCCGCCTTCACCTCGTCCACCCGCTCGGCTACAAGATCACCGACGCGAACCTCAAGCGCGCGGGACTCGACTACTGGCCGAACCTGGACCTCAAGCAGCACGACAGCGTACTGGACTGGATGAAGGGCGTGGAGCCGGAACGCGAGATTTGGCTCCTGTCCACCAAGGCGGAGAAGGACTGGGACCCCTCCGAGGTGACGCCGGGCGCCACGCTCGTGTTCGGCTCCGAGACCGGCGGCATCCCCCCCGAGGTCCACGCGCGCTGGACCGGGCGCGAGCGCAAGATCCCGATCGATCCGCGTGCGCGCAGCCTCAATCTGTCGGCCTGCGTGGCGATGACCTTGGGCAGCCTGATCCTCACTCGCTGACCTCCCACGCTTGACTGACGGGCTGCCCCAATGGGATTTGGCTGACATAGCCTGCAGTCTTTGTCGGCCCAATATTTCGCTCTCCCCCCATGGCGAAGCCCTGATTTTCCCTTTATAATCCGCAGTAACGTTAATCGACAGTGTCGGGATATACTGCCCGGTATAATTACAAGTTAGCGCTCAAGGCGAAGTGTCTCGCATAAGGCTCGAACTAGTTCCGGAACTAGTGATTATCATCAGTGAATCTGTTTGGTAACGGCAAAACGGCAGCACTCGCGGAGGCCCCATTTTCGAAATGAGAACTGGAGCAATCGGGCCTCGATGTTGGCCGAACGGCGGAGAGGGCACCTGTTTTCGCGCTAACATTGGCTTGACGAGACGGCGGCTTACATGGAAATCCTGATAGC
>OBEQ012404273.1_pt1 | contig 23685 bp, 19 predicted proteins | sample 1670901 | NCBI WGS metagenome assembly OBEQ01 (sample SAMEA104232315, study PRJEB22302) | groundwater metagenome | biome: forest; feature: aquifer; material: groundwater | place: USA | collected 2011-08-07 | depth 5.4 m
GTCCAGGTCTTTAGCCCGACACTCACACCGCTACAGCAGCAGGTTCTTCGCCTGCTCGGTATGCAAGCCAGTACCTATCAGATTCAGAGGTAGGGCCAAATAATTCCCTTCAAATCATGTCCGCGATGTGCGGAATGGGGGACGTGAGGCATCGCATCGTCAATCACCGCAAGGGTATTCGTTAAGAAGGATTTTCACTTCCTACAGCAAGCGGTTCAATTTTGGGAGAAGTCCACTGCTCCCATAACCCTGCGAAGGAAAACAACCCTTCGTCCTTCTTCCGGACACGACGTGGAAATCCTGCCCTGAGCCCGGTCCTGAGCGTAGTCGAAGGAGCAGTCGAAGGCCGGCCCTGAGCGCAGTCGAAGGGGGTTCCCTTTTTCAGGCCATTCGTAGAACCCATCCGCCGGAACGAGGCCCCGACACTTCTTAAAAGCATTCCGAAAAGAGGGTTTTTCATGAACCGTTTCGCCTCTCGCATTGAAGAGTTTTTGGCCAATTTTGACGTCCTTGGACCAGGATGGGATGAGGCCCCACTTAAACAGCTCCAGCGTCCGGCCTTCTTCCCCCCATAAGACCAATGGGGGGATTATAGCCCCTCTGATAAATTTAGTATTGTGTCACCGAGATTTTAAAATCATATCCATTCCAGCGCGACGGGCAAACACCTTCAACTGCTTGGCATTCAATTGTTTGATCAGTGTCGGCGTGACCACACGCCGCCAAGACCGGTAACGCCAGGTGCCACTGGCCTGCCATATATCCAGTACAGCTTTTTCCGGCTCGGCCAACGGAAAACGGCCTGACCCTCTTTGAACCATGATATATCCCCACATCCAGGCGGGCGGCAATTGAATAAGTCGAAACGAACCGAGCGGAGTCTTCCATTGAGCCGCCCGCCGAGCGCTGGCCACCATAATATCCACGGGAATTTGGGAAAGCAGTCCATGTTCCACCAGCGCAGAATGAAAAGACACGTAACCAGGCCACGGAGCGGTTAAAACGGGTACCGCCTCCAGGGGATCGGGGTGAGCATCCGTCAACATCCACACACCGGAACGCAATGGCTTCACGAGCGCCTGACGAGAAAGATACATCAAGCGATGAGCCGTCGTCGTCAAAGAACGTCCAAGTTGGGTGGCCGCGTCCCGTAACGTAAACACGCGCAACCCACTCAGTTGGAGAATGCGAAGAGCTTCAGAAGCGGACTGACGAGTCATCATGGATGAGCTCGCTTCAATCGAAAATGGGTCCCGAGCATCGCGAGGGGCATCATGTAAGTGCACGGGTGACCCGTTCCACCAAACGATCAAATGCCTCGCGATGGTGAAAAGCCGGTCGGCTTTCATCGGAAAGGTAGGGCAACACGTCCGACTGAAACTCGGCCCAAGTCATCGAAATCACCTTCTTGGCCGCCGCCTGACGGGTCACCCTCTTCAAATGCGCCGGCCAAACAACCCCCCCATGCGTCAACAACAGATCCAAATCAAAAAGATCCCGTAAGGCATGACGGCGGACCGCCGCCAACGCATCGGTTTTTTGAAACACCATTTCCTCCATAGCGTAAAACTGGCCGGAAAAAGGACGATACGAATACCGCGCCAACAAATCCGCAGCAGGGACATCCTGAGCAAATGGAATTTCTGAGCGTCGTCGGGAACATTCCAAGCGAGTGACAATCGACGGCGCATCGCCGCCCATTTCCAACGAGAGAATCCAGCGTTGGGTCGTGTCCGTCGCCTTGGCCGTTCGCAACGTCACACCGGCCACTCCCAACTGTTCCATGCTGGCCCGAAATGAAGAACGATGAATGATGCCCTCCACGCCCTTCTGAAGCGTGCCCAATGAAATATTACCAATATCCATATCGATATCCTCGGAGAGACGGGGCGATCGATGATAAAAACGAAGACAGACCCCGCCCTTCAACGCGTATTCGCGGCCCTGGAACCGATCCGCGAACGCGGCAAAAAACAATAAGTGGAAGGCCTCACGCCGTTCAAAAGGTGTCATGCTATTTAAATACCATTTATTGAACATATAATCAATATCAGGTATTTATGGTATCAGCTCCGTGCATTGAAGAGTTTTTGACCAATTTTCGCGTTTTTGGACCAAGAAGGAATGAGGCCCCATTTGAACATCTCCAGCGTCCGACCTTCCTCACCCCATAAGACGACTGGGGCTTTTCTTGAGAAGGCGCCACACTTGCCTCGCCAAAGCTTAATGCGACGGCGGGCTTGCCTCGCCAAAGCTTAATGCGGAGGCGGGTTGTACCGGGGTGGAAAATCAGCGGCCCGCTCGGGCTTCACGCTGAACCGAGGAATTGTCACCATGACTCCATTTTTGATCGTATACCTAGCACACATCAGAACATGATCCTAATCCTGAGCGGAGTCGAAGGATGATGGTGTATCGAGCGACCATGAGGAGATTATATCTCCTCTGACAAATTTAGTATCGTATGTAACGACTAAATTAATTCCTGCGGAGAAACGTACAATCTTCGAAGCTCATCAAGAATTGAAATCAGATCTTGACCCTTAATGCCAAGATTCTTAACATCCACTTGCTCAGAGGCCATAGCGCCTAAAAAGGCGTCCATGTCATCTTGGATTTCCTTGGGAACGACGTGTTTAAAACCAGGATCAATGATCCGATACAACCGAAACACATCATTCTTATGTTTAGTGATGGATTTGGAATCGATGGCGTCCCCCGCCGCTTTTCGGCGCATGAGATCTAGCCAAGCCCGCGCTTTGAGAGGAATTAAGTATTCCGGGCCTACGACGGGTAGATCTTCAACGACTCTTTTTCCGGCATGCAGAAAAGCATAGTAGACATCGCTCAACAGGATGGCCGATAAGCTGGAAATTTCTTCATCCATCGGGATGGGGGTCAAATGAGAGCCTTCAGCCAGATCAAGCAGATCCGGCTTTCGCGCAAACAACTCCAGCATGAAAGGGAAGTCATCGTGTTGAGGATTGAGAAAACGATAGTACCGTTTCTTTCCGGTGGCCCTCTGCTGAACCTGATACTTCCCGGCCCTAACAAAGGCCCAAAAAGCCTTTACGAATCCAACTTCGAGCGCTTCCACCATCAACACCATATCCACATCTTTTGTCGCCCGAAAATCCAATCCGGCCTCTCCCATGAGAAGATCGCAAGCGGTCCCGCCAACCAGAACATACTGACCGGCATAACTGCGGAATTGTTCCCGAAATTTGTCGAGACCTCTTACCATTTCATACCTCCCAAGAGGGCGTCGAGAGCGGCCTGAACCCGCTCATCGGTGTACTCTTTCAAAGAAAGGTAGAGCGACAAACGATCCACTTTCCCTTCATTGGCAAACGAGGCGGGGGCGTACTTCCAGAGTTCAATTTCGAACGCGTCGGGTTCGCGCGTGGACAATTCGACAATCTTGCCATGCTCCATCCGATTCCTCCAGTCGTCAACCGAAAAGGCCAAGATAGGATTTTTCGGTTCGGCCATCAACGTGTAACTAGCAAGAGCACTCTCTCCAGCTACACAACCGTGGCTCGTCTTAAAAGTCGAGGGAACATACAAGCGCTTTCTCACTGGAGTCTTTAAATAGGGCAACGCTCTCTCCCAAAGAAGCTTTTTTGGTTCTCGAAGGCGCAAATGGCGCTCCTTCCCCACCACCGAAAGCTCACCGATGCCAGCCGTTTCCAATTCATCGAATGCCCGGGTCATGGTCATGGCAGAATATCCTAGGCGGTGAGCGATGTCAGCGGGCGTCATCGTATCAGCCTTGTTTCGCCACAACACATACAATATGAGCGCTTGGGTCGATGGGCTAAAGACCCATTTCTTTTTCCGCAATCGCTTCAAATGCTCGCGCAAATCCATACCCAACATGGGAAGATACAACTGATTTCCCGGAATAATGAATGGTATCTTCTGTTCGATTAATCGCTTGCGATTATACGAGGCGACGGCCTGGCGCACATACACGACCTCCTTTTTACCTCGGAGTCGAACCTGATCCAAATGCTTTCCGACTATGGCGGGAGATTGCTCCTCCTCCCTGGTATCGACTATCAATATGAATGTGAGGTCCAGCATTTCCAAACGGAAAAATTGATAGCTTTCGCGAAGGTATTGAGGCAATCGGCTTCCCTCTTCCCATGGCTGGACCACCGGCGAGATGCCGAGGGTCTCCCCGACGTATCGTTCCAAATGGTCAGTGAGCTTATTCATAGTGACATAGTAACATATTTAATGAACGATAACATATTAAGAGTTAGTGTGCAATAATATAGTTACTTACCTCCGCCGGAACGAGCCCTCGACGCTTTTTGAAGGCATTCCGAAAAGAGGGCTTTTCGTGAACCGATTCCCCTCGGGCATTAAAAAGTTTTTGACCAATTTTGGCGTCTTTGGACCAGGCCGGGATGAGCCCCCACTTGAACATCTCCAGCGTCCAGCATTCTTCCCCCCATAAGACCACTGGGGCTTCCTGAGAAGGCGCCACACTTGCCTCGCCGAAGCTTAATGCGGAGGCGGGTTGTACCGGGGCGGAAAATGAGACTCATTTAAACCTACCCCGAACCGTGCCGGAGCTCTGGTTCGTGGGTCAGCCGCCCGCTCTGGCTTCACACTGAACCGAGGGATCGTCACCATGACTCCGTTTTTGATGGTGTACCTAGCGCACATGAAACTACTGTATCAGCTAAGATTTGAAGAGGGAATTAAGTAGAGTGCCCCTAGAATCTTTCAATTACGGATTAAAACCAATAATTAATTCTCTTGGCAAGCGACCCACCAACTGGAATGCGGCCGCCCTATGATTCCCTTCAAGAATCACAAGATTCGGTCCTTGCTCTATGAGAATTATTCGATCTAAAGGAAATTCACCAATTATTAAATCCCCAATCGCTTTTGTCCCACCATCTAAAGGTATGCCCCCTCTAGCCTCACCTTTTTTCATATTTTCAACAATAAAACTGATGGGTAAAGAACCCAGATTTTGACCCTTAAATCCCCATTCTTCTGCAGATCTATAGGATAGCAGGCTCCCCAACTCATCTTGATTTATTTGTGCTAGAAACCATGAACGATGTCTCCCATTGAATCGAGTAAAGTCAGCTTTTCTTCCTTCCTCCAATAGGTCCCATCTTTTATTATTTAAAGCAGGATTCCAAAACTCATTGGATCGAACTAGAGCGTCAAATGTGACTCGATGCTCATTATTATGCCCCCGATACCATTCAGCTCTCAAAAACTCAGCAATGACCTCATCAACACTAATAGAATTCATTTTGGCTGGCATACTCTAACCTCCAATTAAACTTTTCCTAAACGTTCTTTCTTTGATACTTCTCCCAAATATCTTTCAGGAAGTCGCGTCCCCTTCTTCCATAGGTGTTACAGATTTCATCTGCATCCCTTGGATCACCTTTTTGATAAATTCTTTCAACTAATAATACGATATGCTCATTGTGAAATGTTGGCGTGTGCTTCTCTAAAACTTTAATAAATATTTTTCCAATCCATTTAATACTTTCGTAATCATCATACTTGGTTAGGTATTCAATAAAAAAAAGTGCTTCATGGCGCGAGTCTATGTGGGGAACGCAAAATAACAACCAATCTTTTTTTTCTTCATTAATATTTTCTAAAAGAATCGTTAAATCAGCCATTTGACCCCAGAAAGAACTTTGCTCTTCTTTCGCATTACTTTTGACAGTATTTTCGCGATGAATATATGCCCAAGCCCAAAATTCAATAATTTTGGCCTTAAATATTTCTGAGGGGCCTTCTCGTGAGATGCCCTCTTCCTCTCTTAGCGTACGCGGTGTAAGCGACCAGAAAAACTTGGCAACTTCCACCCATCTATTTTCACGACCCAAAGATCCTGCCTTTAGCAACAGCATCCAAAACAAGCTATCCTTCCCATCAGGATTTTTCTCTGCCAAAACATCTAGACCAGATAGATATCCCCTGCAAATATGCTGAACAAGGCTACGATCTTCATCTTCTTCAAGAACATTACAAAGGATGGCTTTTTCATAATTATCCCGCATTAGTCCATAGGTTATCTGCTGGACCCCTCTTAAATACCCTTCCATAAACATTTTCCATTCATAATCGTCTTGGGATTTATTAGCAAACTGCTCAACCTTATTTTTTGTATATTTTTCATCCAAGTAGGTCATCTGTGGCAAAAACGCTCCAAACCAAATGAAGGGGTCAATTCCAATTAAGAAGAATTGATCAAAGTGATTTTCTCCCCAATTTTCATTCCTTTTCTCCCCTTTCTTTGTGGCAACCCTAGCAGCTCTTAATGAATACATAAGGTAAGACCTTGTTGTCCTCCCCAAAGTAGTATTTAACGCATAAGTCATTGCGTCCCGTTGCGTGTCAGGCTGCTTTTCACCTTTTAACAAAGGAATAATTCGATTGAATACCTCTTCGGTTATTATAAAATATTGCTCATCCAACGCACGCCCATCATCACGACAAGCATCCGAAATGAGATCAGTTATTATTTCTATAATCCAAAGATGTTTCCCCTCTCCGCCATCTTCCCCTTGACCCTCTATTGCTTCTTTAATTATGACTTCTGCATCACGCGATAAGTAAGCTATTGAAAACTCTAATACCTTTTTCCAATCAATCTCTCTCTGATCACTCCATGCGTCCCTAATCCCCCCCAAGATCTTAACAAGATAGAAATAATCAACTTCCATAAAATCAAGAATCTCATGCGTAAACTTATTAGGATCTTCCTTTACTGCAGCTTGTAGAGTTTCCCCCAGCCCATCTCTATCAGGAAGCCCTTTAAATGTTCCATGCCAAAAATCCGCTCCTTCATAATCTCTTAAATATTTCACTAGTTCGCCGTTAGGTTTTTGCAATAAGTCCTCTTTTGAAATCGGTGACCTATGAATAATTGGCCCCCCTTTTAATCTTATGCGATCAGGTTCATAAGGTTTGTTCTCTTCGGGTTCAGCCTTCGCTTTTGCCTCCTCATACAGTGAGCAGAAAGCAGGATTTTCTCGAAGAGGAGAAAGCCATTTGTATTTCCAATATGCGACCAATCTTTCCCCTTTCTCAACATAGTATCCAGGAACATCATCTATAAATATCAGTATTTTTTTAACCAATTGAGGGCTAAATGATTGGTGATGATTTTGGAATATATCATGTAATTCCACCTCACATTCGGCACCTTGTAATGAACTTTCGATAGAATCAAAAGATTTGTCAAAATAATCACGATAACTATCCCAATACTTATTTATGCAAAATAAAACAAGTCTTTTATAAATAGGAAATTTATATTTCTTACTCAAGAAATTATCTAATAACTGGAAACCTTCACTTTTACTAGATTGGCACTTGGCAAGCATGACATCGCGAAGCGCGATCGTCAAAATCTGTTCCGCGTCAGAGGATGGAAAAAGCTCATCTTCCGCTAACGATTTAATCCAAATTGATGAATAATCAGAATGCAAACCCTCGAATATCGCGTTAAGCCTCCTTTCATAAGTTTCGTCTGTAACCCATTTTATTTCCTTGGGTAGATTTAATTTTATTGCTACAACCATTTCACTTTTATTTGCAGAGGAAAACGTGAAGGTTTTTATCTTAATTTCAGGATCTATTTTATGGAATACCCAGAACGTGTTTTGCTTTTCAACCTCATTAAGTTTATCAAGTTGATCCTTCGAATATTGACCCACAAAACATTCGTATTGATTCTCAACAAATACAACATCATTTTTCCCAGAACCATCTGGAACCATCCTTGAGACTCTAATCCGGTAAATATCATCTATCACCTTAATATCAACATAGTGATTTCTTTGTTTGCATTCAAAAGTCCTTTTTAATCGATCTGCCAGACCAATAATGGTGCTTAGCCCACACCTCTGGCCAATGATCGAAGAGTGTTTTTTAAAGGTTTCACCAATCCAATAGGCGTCCCACCTTAATTCAGCCTCTTGTCTATTAGTAATTGGGCTGAGCTTTCCACTTGCCTTTATTTCCGTAATCACGTCGACAATTGTCTCGCCATATTCATACGCAGGACCATATTCCTGATCGTAAAACTTTGGCATTAATTTTTCGCCAATGTCACCTATTGTCAAATCTGCACCATCCGAGTGTTCGGTCCACACTGAAAGCCAAGATCTAAACATTTCTATTGATAAGTGATCTTTTATTGACTTCGCAGGTAAATTATTAATTATTTTTACGCAGTACCACCAAATATGGTAATTAATGATCTTTTTCTCGTTTTTCGAATACAAAACAAGGTTATCAATTACCTCAATAAGAGGTTTGCCATATTCAGGATTCCTAGACATCTGTTCAGATACTTTCTCAAGATAATCAAGAACGGGCCAAAATAACGCATAGCCTTGATCATTATATTTAATGTTCTTCGGTGCGAAATAATCGCTATCTTTCAAAATGTGAAACCACTTTAAGTTTTTTGCTCGTGCGAAAAAGAACTTAGCTTGATCTGCATCTTTTTCTATCAAATATAGAACTTGCTTTTCTTCTGACGTAAGCTTACTCATAAGTTTTTCTCTATCAGTGGATTAAATGTATAGAATTCGTTCTCCCCCAAAGGCTTAGTAATTTCGTTTCGCCAAACCCTGATAACTTCATCCAATTGCTCGTAGCCTGCGACATTTATCGCATACGGGATAACAGTCATATTAATTTGCTGGAAATAGGATTCCTCGTATTTAAGCAATTGTTCTTCATTCTGGAAAAATGGAAGAAGAATATAAAATCTATCAATGTATTTTCTCAATGACATGGGTCCTTTACTGTATTTTTCAATCATGTAATCGATAATTTCCATTTCATCAACTCCGTAACCAATAAATAAAAAACAATATTTCTGTTCATGAAATATTGAATTCAGAAAACCTCCGTAAACCTCATGCTGATATCTAGCAACATATTCTTCGATGGTAAGAACAAGGCTTTTTGGTTGATCAATTAGCCCATGAATGTGAATAATATTGTTGGGCTTTAGCAATGATGAACCAAAAATATCCGGCTCAAAATGAACATTTGGCATATCAAATAAACCTGATAAATGGTTGTCAACATTTGTAGTAATGTAAACCGCGTTGAACGCAAACAAGTTGCTATAGAGATCCGGCAACTTATCTTTTCGAGCAGATATAGGGTCTAGGGTTGCTTGTAATGTACTTAAATAATCGCTACTACCTAAAATATCTTTGCATATCGTTATTAACTTACGTGGAGTAGGGGCATATTTATTAATAAGCGCGTCCTTTACCCAATAATCAATTTTGCCATTTATGTAACAAGCTTCGGCAAAGGATATCGCCATATCCTTCCATCTTTTACATCCCCAAAGAGCGGACATACCTGCCCCAACAAATATAATTAATTTTTTATCTTCATGAGCTCCATAAATGTGGGGATATTTTTTTAAATCGGGAACTAATTCAATAGCCACAAAAAATAGCTCCTAATTCAAGGTTATTCACTCTGTTAAGAATAGCTCCCTGTTTCCCATAAAATCATGGGTGTCCTAAACCATGAATCGGCTAGGAGGAATATCCTCATAGCCTGAAACCATTCCAATAGAACCCGAGTGGCCCGGATTTCCATAATTTCCTACATTCCCGTAATTGCCGTAGACACCATAGTTTACAGAACGATGGGGGGACATCCGATTTGACAAAAATCGATTTTTTTGAACGATTTCTCCTAAATAATGACCGTGCCTATCAATAAAAATTCCGTGGTCCTTTAAATAATGGCCAATATTTTGTCCCGTCGGTGCATGCAACTGACCGTTCACAAAATTTGCAACGTGTTTACCATGACCATCGAATAGAAACTCCATTTTTCACCCCCCTCTCTAAAGATGTTTTTCTCCCAGCTACATCTGTTTTCATTTGTCTATTCCAAATTTTTGTTCTTAAAATTAAAATTTTTCGCATTCTCGGACACGGCCTCTAATTACCATCGTCTGATCCCACTGCTTTATTGGTGGGCGTGGTGGAGGTTGAACCCGTACGGCCTTTCGGCCAGCAGTTTCCCCGCTTCCCTATTCCTGAGAAAACCAGGAAGGCTACTGTATCTGCCAATTCCATCACACGCCCTACTTTTATCTCCTATTTCTCTGACGCCCAGTATCTCCACGTCTACGCTTGGACACATGCTCCACTACATGCGTAGCATCATGTCGTCGAGCCATTGCGATACTCGTAAACTTTCCCGTTTTTGCACTACGACCAATCTTGAACGATCTTGATTCGCTCATATCTCACCCTCCCACAGGGCCTTCTTTGCACCCTAACGATAGTATGGGGTCAAGACAAGATGGTTGTCAAGTATTTCAAATATTAAGGAGATGAATATTTTATGGCTTACACCACCCTGCTATACTGAAACCATGCTTCACCCTATCCAAACGGAACTACTGGATCTCTCCAAAAGGGAGAATCTGGCAGAGATGACCCTTCGGAAAATGGCCGACCGAATCGGAAGACACGATGCCTCCCCACAAAAAATTAAACACCACCTCCTTCAGCTCCAAAAGAAAGGGTTTCTAACCATCGACCGGTCCGAGGGCACCATGACTCGATCATCCTCAACTCCCAGCTGGGCCAAAGGACTACTGGATAAAGGCCTACGGCTCTTTTCCATCCCTATCGTAGGAACGGCCAGTTGCGGCCCCGCCACCATTTTCGCAGAGCAAAACTTTCAGGGTTTTTTAAAAATATCCAGTCGATTAGTAGGCCGCTCAAAGCCTAAAGGCCTTTATGCCATCAAAGCGGATGGTTCCTCCATGAACCGAGCAAACATCCAGGGTCGGAATATTGAGGACGGAGATTTTGTTATCGTGAATGGAGAAGATCACGACGTCCGGAACAATGATGTGGTGGTAACTATCATTGATAACAAAGCCACAATCAAACGATTTATCGATGATCGTAAAAATAAACAGATCGTCCTCAAAGCTGATTCTTCAATTGACTACGAACCGATTTACCTTCACCCAGAAGATGATTTCTGCATTAGCGGAAAAGCGGTAGCGGTTATAAAAAACCCCAAAAACAGTATCTCAATCCAGGATTAGCATTTCTCCCTTCAAACAATAATTGCTCAAGAAATTTCTACCCAGGCCACTAGCTCCACGGCGTATCCGCCTCGCTCCGCCGCGATGCCTCGCTGTTGAAGCTCTCGCTGAAGCATGGGTTCTATGGTTTCATTAAGAAGTTTTTGTCGCTCTACTACACTAAACACTGATGACTTCGGCGGCTGTCGGAATATCTCGTCGCGCCGCTTTTCAAGGATCGGGACCCGCTGGCCATCTCGGTCAATGGCTAAGGGGACTAGATAGGTTTTCTGTTCGGCATTTGTCGGATGTGAGTGGACAAGCCAAACCGTCAAAATAGATGCTTTAGCCTGATCGCCCGATACTGCTGCCGCGATGTTTTCTGGAGCCAATGTTTTCCACTTAGCCAAGAGGCGAGTCAACACCGGGTGGTCAAGGCCAAGTAAGTCTAGACCATCTTCTGCTCGTGCCAAGTCTCGATTTACCGTACAACGAATATCGGGGGTCCCGTTTCCCGATGCAATAACCATCTGGTCCCCACCCACCTGCCTCAGACTTCCGCCCTGGGCTTGTAGAGCCTGAGCAAGAAAGGTCATCAGCCGGGCCTGACTCTCCTGAACGTCTGCAAAGGGCTGATAGTCGTCAAGGCTGAACCGATCCAGGTCCTGAAACAATTCAAATACTACCTTGCGGGCCTCAGTAGCGTTACTCATGGCAGCATTTAACTCCTGGCGAGTGCGTTTCAATTCCGGATCGGATAACGCATCACGATATAACTGGTCGTAACTCAGCCGCTCCGATAACTGGCCAAGAATCTGGGAGCGGAGATCTTCGGTCACGTTCCCGCTCTCATCAACTTTCCCGAGTGTTCTCGCAATTTCATCCAGCTTGTCATTGAGCAAGAGAAAAATGGTTCCCTCGATGGTGTCCGATAACACCAGATTGTAAACTTGCGCCGTATGGCTCTGTCCGTAGCGATGAATCCTACCGATCCGTTGTTCTATATCCATTGGATTCCACGGGAGGTCAAAATTGAAAAGAATATGGGCGAATTGTAAATTTATGCCTTCGCGCCCTGCTGCGGTACAGATGAGCACCTTGGGACCATCCAATTTCCTGAATTTCTTTTCTGCGGCAAGCTTCGCCCCGTGATCCCCGCCACGCAGGACCACCACTCCTTGACCGGGATAGGCGTTTTCGATTTCGCGCTCCAACAAGCCCACCGTTGCGAGATAAGTGGCAAAAATAACAATCTTTTCGCCCGGATTTTGATTCCAAAGGACGCCTAAACCGCGAATCAACTTTTCGGCCTTCGTTTCACGAACTTGTGGAAAAACTCCAAGGAGATCGCGAATGCGGAGCCGCTCTTCGGGCAAAGCCACATCGACAGCCATGGTGGCCATCTCCTCACCCTGTGCTCCATATATTTCCGACGATTCGGAGGAGGCCGCTAACGAAAGGTCCTCTTCATTCAGCTTCTTAAGTAGTCTCACCTTGTAATCCGCGAGAAGTCGGTCAACTTCCCCCCGGCCAACTGCATTGTGTTCAAGCCTAGCCTCTTCGTGAATCAACTTTCTGGCCTCGTCCAATAATGCCACGGGACTATCCACATCAAGAGCCCTATCCCTCAAAATTGCTTCATGAATAGTCAGCATGAGCAGTCTTCGACGCAAGGTGCTGCGGACCGCCGCAAAGCTTGAGGCGGCAATCTTTTGAAAAATCGTCATGACAAACCCCAACGCCCGGCCTTGATTTCCCTGCTTCTTCGCCAAGGCGAAGCCATCCTTAAGGTATTCGCGGAGCTTGGCATAAAATTCCGTCTCGGCCTCCGACATGGTGAACGATTCAGTGTGCACCACACGCCGGGTGAACAACGGTTCACCGTCTGGTTTACAAGCATCGGCTTTCGTACGGCGGAAAACGACAGCGTTCAAGCGATGTCGCTCCGTCACCATCTCTTCAGGATTAGCAAAAAGGGTGGGATTGAGAAGTTGAATAAGCATCCAGAAACGGAAGTGATCACCCTGGTGTGGCGTAGCTGATAGCAGCACCATGTCTCGCGCGTGGCCCCGTAGGGCTTCGGCCAACTTATAATTCTCGGTTTTGGTCACCTTTTTTCCAGAACGATACGCCGAAAGATGGTGGGCCTCATCGAAAATGACAAGGTCCCATGGGGCCGCTTCTAATATGCGGCGCACGCGACTGCGCCGCTTCAAAGTGTCCACACTGGCGATCAAGCGATCGTGCTTGGCAAAGGCGTTAGATTTCCGATCTGTGACGTCTCCTTCGCTTCCAAAAACCTCGAAGTTGAGATTAAACACTTCATTTAATTCACGGTGCCAATTGTTTACGAGACCGGCTGGAACGACTATCAAGGCACGGGTCAATTCTCCACGACTAGCCAACTCTCTCAGCACAAGGGCTGTTTCGATGGTCTTACCGAGACCGACCTCATCAGCGACAAGAAAGCGCCGGGGGGACGCCGTGGCGATCCGGTGCGTCAGAACCACTTGATGGGGAAGAAGGTCAATTCGAGCTGCGGTCAGTGACGCAGCATTTTCCATGAGCGGAAGCGCGTGCGCTTCGTAATGGAGCCAGGCTTGGTACAGCCGTTCCTTTGATCCCTCGACCGCAGATAAAATTCGTGCCGTCCGGGAGATAACTGACTTGAGGGCATCTTGAAAGACTTGTCGTTCGCCCGAAGAGAAGAACACGCGAAAGTAACCGTTGGCAGCCTGACCAATGATAACCCCTTCGCCAAATCCTTCATGGATAACCTGCTGTCCTGGTTGGAAGGCTATCGTGACCATCAGCTAATCCTTGGGTGATATAAACCGGCCCAAGCTTTTCCATCAAAATCCGTATCCTTATCATTCGTATCCAAGAGGCGTTCGACCTCATTTTCAGCTCCCGACCAAAGTAAACGACCCAGGTGAATTCTAGAAATGCCATGCTTCCAATAGTACTCCTCGCTTGATCCCACCATGGATATGCGACTCGAACCGGAAGGAACCCAAAAGATAAGTGCCGCCTGGCCTTCGTATTTTCCCTGAAATGACAAGATGAGCTCCTTGAGATCACGCTCGACCCAGCGTTCGGCGTCTGGCGTGTCCAAAATGTCCAAGCACCCCTCAAGACCGGAAACGACGAGGGCATTTCCATCAGAGGAGGGAAGCTCTTCTGGCCACGCTTTGGCCAAAGCAAAAAATTGTCGCAGGGAAACTACGGATGTCGGTTTGGCGACCTTCAAAAGCAAATGGGTAGACCAAAGGAGAGAACACCCTTGCCGCATCCAATTGTTGTCAGACCGAGCGCGGACCATTATTCATCCTCCTCTGCAAAGAACAGCTGCATCTGTTTTGCCTTCGATGTTTTATTCTTTGTTTCCCAGGTCCTGTAAAGCTGGGAGGCGATAGCGGCGGCGTTTCGGATCGCGTTCGAAGACCCATGGGTTTTGTGCCACATCAAGAGTGTCCCGAGGGCCGGATGCGGCTTGAACGTATCATTGTTCAGAGTTTCATTGGCATTAATGCCACTGCTGTCGAAACAAGCGCCGATCAGAAAAACCGCCTGATCGTAGTCACTCGTCATCCCTCTGCGATGCTTCCCATACCATGTTTGGGCGATCTCTAATGGCGAGGTGAGATGAAATACCTTGCTCTTCTCCTGGCACCAGCCGCGATCCAAGAAATCTGAAGGGGCCGCGCCCGTTCCGCGAAGGAATTTCTGCATCTGATCACGAGGGAGCTCAGCATGGCCATCGAACAACCGCAAGAACATTCGGGTAAACGGTTCTGCATTGTGCGGTGGAGACTCCTTCACGCCGCCCGCATCCTCATCAAGAATCTGATTAATGCCGACCAGCGCTTCCAAAACGGTGATCGGGGTTTCTTCGTCCTTAAAAACCTTCCCGTAATGCCGAGAAAAATATTCCAAGGCCTTCCCACGGCGTATGACTTGAAGGTCTGCATCCGGCAATCCTTCCTTTTGATGATGCTCCAACAATTCTTTGATCCGATGGACATCCTGCAACACCTGACGGCGCATTTTGGCCCAGCTAATTGGTTTAGGGTCCTCCGTACGCTTACGACACACGTGGATGATATCGTACTCAATCTGTTGCGATCCAAATTGGCCGTCTCCCTTGGACTCGTCACCCAAAATTGGGTAAGTCGAAGACAAGTAGAACCCAGAATCAAAAAGACTTTCGAGTACCTGAACCCATGGAGCGTCTTTACTATGATGGAAAGTAAATGCAAGAATCCCACCGGGCTTGAGAATTCGATGAGCCTCCTTCCAACAATCAGTTAATACCCTCTGAAAATAGGCGTCCGGATCATCTGGTTGTCTGAATTTATTCGACACGGCCTCTAGGGTTTTGGGGGTGTATTCTGGAACGAAGTATTGGTAAATATCTTTTAATGCTAAACGTAACCATACATAAAAAAAATCAGATAGCTCAGCGTATTGCTCCAAACCAGCAAACGGCGGGTCTGTGATGACTAAATCGATAGTCGCATCTTGAATTTCCAATAGATCAGTAGATGAGGTGCAGCTCAAGGTGACTCCATAAAGAAGCGCATCGCCTGGGTAAACCTTTTCGCTTTTTCCCTTTAGATGGGGGGCCAAATCCTTTCGCTCACCCGCTAATCGTTCATTTGACACTAACTCCCAAGGATCTTGTGTCCATTCAGAAGCATCTACAAGGCCCTCTGAACAGGATCGCCAATTGCCACGCCCCAAACTCAAATAGACGCTATTTTCAATCATTGTTGCTTTTGGATGAAAGTGCCCATCTGAATAGAATGGTTCCAACTCGTCATGATGGATATTCCAGAAACAGAACATAACTTGATTGCGTAGATATTGCTGATATGCTCCAAGAGTAAAATCAGCAATATCTCTTTCGGGCAAAACCAGACCCTTGGTTACGGCTTTCAGCAACACCGCGTGAAGCAACAATTGCCGCTGGTTAAACATGTAGTACCAGTAGTGAAAATGATGACCCTCAACGTCATGGGGACCAATTTCTGCGCCGGGCAGAATCGCGCTACGAGGCCAATAATCATTTAGGTCAGTATCCTTTCGCCTCTCCCATTCCCATAGGGCGGCATCGTACCTCGTGGTGTCTACAACTGGCGCGAAAAATCGCCCTCCGTAAAGTTGCCCTTCATTTTTGCACTTGGGGCAGAAGCCTTGAATTGCATACATGCCGACCGGGCCATTCTTTTCCGAAGCCTTGACCGTCTTGAGAATGTCTTGGACCGTCCCGCAGGAACCGCAGGCATAGTTACTCTTCTTGGGAACAGTGCCACCCGCATTGCCCGTCTTAAATGTCACCTTTGTCTCAGGACAAGTGATTTCCTCCGGGAGCTTGCCCCGCACCTCGACCAACCGACAGGTGGTAGCGCGCGCCTTATTCCAACGAATGGTTGATTCCGCCTCATCGTCCGCACTTCCCCCGTACTCTTTACCTTTGTTATCTTTTTTGGATTCGCCTTTCAACCACGCCGGATGAACCACGAGCGACAACTCGACGATCTTCTTTGAGGCTTTATCAGCAACATCCGAAACCATTTTTTCATGCTTGCCGCAAAGTGGGCAGGTGACGCCAACACCATCCAAAACCGCGTAGGGTCTTTCGCTCTCGGCCACGACGAACGGCACTCCCGGAGCCATGCGTGCCTCGTGTTCTTCAAGATCAAACGTGTCGCGGCAATGCTCGCACTTGTGAGACCAGTATTTAATGGTTATTGCCTTCACTGCCATAACCGGATTGCTCATGATCGGCGTACGATGGCCACAGCCAGTCACCTGGCATGGCCCGTGTTTAGCCCAAAATACATAAATTATCTCTGGGCCTTCGTAGGAAAAGGCTTTGCGCTCCTCCGGCAAAAGGGTGATCGGGTCGAAGTCATCCGCCATCACCTCGCCGGTTTCGATCCTCTTCCACTTGCCTTTGTGACCACGCGGGCAATCGCAAGCGTAGAAAGGCTGGATTTGCGGTTTGACCTCATGCTCAATCTCCGACAAAAACTTTTCGACCTCCACGTTATTTACCTTGGCCATCTCATTCTTGACCACGAACCACGCGACGGGATTTAAGTCGTTTCCGTACATTTGCATGCCGAGACGCGAGCCTTCCACAATGGTGGTGCCGCCTCCCATGAAAATATCTGCCACCTTAATGTTTTTGAAAGATCCCTTTTTCTGGTGGTTTCCATAGTACACATCCCACACAACCTTGGCGGCTTCAGATGGGTCATCGGGGGCCTTCGTAGCCGCAGCGATCAACATCGAACGAAATACGCTACTACGCCTCCGCGCCCACCATTTGGACATTTGGTAGATAGGCTTGCCAGCATTGCCTTCAATGGCCGCAATCTGGTTAATCGGCAAGATCGGAAAATCCACCTCCAAGCAAGTCAACGGTCGTTGCGGATCGGAAAAATCAACAGTCTCTGAAGCCCAAGGTTTCCCTGCGTCCACTGCTTTTGCGACTTCTTGAGCCAGCCAATCGGCTTTTGATTCGCTTGATCGACGGGCCATGTGTTTGCCTTACGGCTTCGACAACTCGATAAACGGTACAGCGACCTCTAAAACCGAAAGGCCTCCATGAGTGAGCGTCGGATAGCCTCCAGCGCTTTTCCATTTCCGACGCCCCAGGACGAAAAGATTTTCTCCGTGGTCGCTCTTTACATTCATGTCAATCGGCGGTACCCACGAACCAGCTTCTTTATTTTCTCCGCTCCATCGCCCACTCTGAAAAATCTTCTTTAGGTAATCGGTTTGATCTTTATTCGAATCCGAAAAAAGACCACTTGCTGCATACCCGTGATCGGCCGTGATAACCAAGCGGCGACCCGTGGCCAACCTATCCACAAAGTGCCAAAAATCCGTTCCGGTTAAATGCTCCTGCACTTCTCGGGTGAACGTAGAAAGCCCCTTTCCTGGCTCATCGTGGTCATGCAACCTATGGTCCGGCCAATGATGCCAGAACACCCAATCTGGCTCCGCTCCAACTTGTTCCGCGCAGTCTTTCCACGCCATATCCACCGACTCCGTGCGTGCTCCCTTAAGTTTGTGGCTACCCCCGGCTCCATTATTATTGAGGGCAGAGCGCTGGGAGAATCCGAGCGCCTTGGCAAATGGCGTCGTGTCGGCTGGTAGCTCCGCCCCAGTCGCCTTGGCCTGGTGAATGGTTAATCCACGCTTCTCCGCACCCAGGAGCAACCAAGGAGTTTCCCGCAGGGAAAAAGCATCGAGGATAAGAACAGCTCGCCCGCCCTTTTGTGAATTCCACCAAGACGTGAGATCTAGCGAGGTACGAATAACATCCTTCTCGTACGATCTCCATAAATCCCAACCTGCTGTAGCCAGAAAGAGATCGACGTCACCCAATGATCTATCTCGCCGCATGACTTCCACTTCGGGATTCCCGCCACCGAAGGGCTTTGAACAAATGTTCCATGCATACTCGAAAATGGCTTCCCAAGTTTCATGGGATGGCTGGGATTGAAGGGCTTTGAGAAAATCGTAGGGAAGCGCCATTACATAGATTCTTTTTCGAGATCCAACTCGTAGGTCATCCCGTCCGGCAGCTTCTTCAGAAGGTCTTGGAGTTGCGCTCCTGTGAGTTTCCCGACCTTAAGTCGCATCGACTGGATTTGCGTGCCCGGCCGGATTCCCCATGTTTCGACTTTTCCGAGAAGATTGAGCGCTGATGTCGGCGGAGTGGAAAGGGGCATATAGGTCGAACTTCCTACAAATAGATCACCGGTCACACCACTGGGGGGAGGAGGGATTTGATCTCCTGGCTGTGGTGGAATAGTAGGCTGAGGTCCCGTCACGGGCACTCCGTTCGAACCACCAACTCCTCCGGTCGCGGGCACAGCCTGGGGGACGTGAATATGGGTTTCATCGAGATGTTTGCCTGTACCGAGACGACCTCGCATGCGTCGCCAGGCTTCTTCCTCCGACTCTCCATTATCTTGCTGGAGATTTTCCATTCCGCGAACATTGATGGCGATCTTGCCTTTTGCACAAAGACGAATAATCTTTTCCTTGACCAACGTTTCCCCAAGCCAGGGGATACAATCTTCACCGTTGGGCCGTGGCTCACGTAACTCCTTCAAGATTTTACCTACCGCCTCATTGTTTGGGGCCGCAGCAAGGATCAACGCGTCAAAGTGTTCAGGAATAAATAAGTTCTCGCGAACTTGTACGTCGATAGCGTCCGGGATTTTTGAGCCTTCCGCCTTGTGGCTTTCGACATAGAAAAGGCAATTCTTTGGCTCTTGGAAATTCCAATTCAAAATCAAGGCAAAACGATCAAACCGAGACTTAAGGATTTCGCGCAGTTCCTTTTGATACTTGGTTTGCAGACGCGTATATTCCGGATTTTGTCCTTTCCACTTCTCGGCCAAATACACCGCTCGCGCCAAGACAACGAGAGTGCGATCGGCGAAAATGTTTTCCCCTCCCTCTCGCGGAAGGAGGAAGCGAACGGCGTTTCGATTAGCCTGCAAGTTATCCCGGAGCCATTGACCCAGGATTGGGTTAACCTTCTCGGGTGATTCGGGGAGGACGATAATCGCTATACGATCATCCCAATTAATAGGCCGATCCGCTTCTTCAATCTTCTCCCACGGATTGGTGGTCCAATATTGAGGCAATACGATGACGCGGAACCGTGACGCCACATCTTCCGAGCCCGCAATGACATAGCGGATTTCTTTCGTCAGACGATCCACATCCTCTCCTGCCTGGAATTGCTTGTCGTTCCGGGCGCTAGCAATCAGCTTTGCTTGGGGATTTTCTTCTTCCTTGAAGATTAGGCGATTACCGTCCTCATGAATGTTAAAACTGTTCTCAATAATCGTGGCCAGCTCGGCCTGAAATGCATTGTCATCAACCGCCTTGTCCTTCGTGATATCTATCTGCAAGGTCGCTTGATCCGCCCCTGCCAGATTACTTTCCGCCAAAGATCGCAACCACAGCGTCCCTATGACACCTTCCAAATGAGGAACCTTCTGCGCCGTTGATACGACAGCATCCTTGACAGCCTCCAGATTGCGCAGTGCTTTTTCACGAAGCTTGGCGTGGTGCTGATTAGCCATGGAATCTAATAGGGCGGCGATGCCACTTTCCTCATCCTCCAATCGGAAATCGGCAGCCGTAATGACTGGCGTTAGTTCGCCCCTCCGCTTGTAGAGATCCGCAAGAATCCGAATCAAGTCGCGCGTTTCCTGTGCATTCGTGGCCATTAATACCTGGTCTTCGAGAAGCTGCATGAGGTGTGGTGCGTATGGCCAGGATCGAACAAACTCTTCCCGCGTTCTGACATGTTCCGCTGGAGGCACATTTTTAAGGCGGACGAATTCGCTGGTGTGTACCGCGACGACCTCCGCGATCTTGTCATTCGCTACCTGAAGGCGATTGTCAAATAGTCGGTGAAGCAACAAATACAAACGGTCTTGCTTGGCCGTAGGACCTTTAAAATCTACGATAACTGGATTGACGCGCTGAATCTGCTGGAATGCATCGGTGTTACCATTGCGCACGGAAACGACCAGCACCAAAATATCTGAGTGTTCCTTGGCAATCTCTGAAAGTAACTGAATGAAATTATAGGCCCAAGTTTTATAGGGATATTGTTTGGTATTGGTCAGGCCGTCGAACCATGTTTGGAATTCGTCGAGAATCAACACCGTTGGCTTATGTTTGAACATTTCGAGGAGAATTATGTCGCTTGGGATATCCGTCTTCTTATCGCCCAACCCCTCCCACTTTCCCTTGCAATATTCGCCGTGAGGGTGTTCCGCGAAGAGAAGGTCCCATAAAAATTTGTAGCGTTGGCGATGAAGACTCTCGCTGATGACATGCATCCCCTCTCGCAACCGGAGACTGGCAAGTTTCGAATTACCCAGAATAGTCGCCCACTCCTTTAGCCAGTGTTGAGTCGCTGCATTGTCATTGAACGCGTGATAAAGCGCCGCCAACAAGTGAGACTTACCCTGTCCGCGTTCACCCAAGAGCGTTATGGGGCGACCATTATCGGGGCTGACCGCCTCAAGGGTCTTGAGGACATCTGAGGTGGGATAGGTAATCTTTAAAAAATCACTTGCAGGAATTTGTATTGCACCCGTTTTGTTATCGTTGGTCAATTCAATGGCGGTGCCCGTTAATCGTCGCCCCTGAAATTCGCCCCGTAATGTTAGGCCAAGCATCGCTTCTCCTCGGCTTTCCCATTTACAGACGAACAGGACGTTTTCTTTCTCCCTTTGGTTACTGGAGGCATGATCGGCGTTATTTTAACAGTGTCATATGACATTGTGTAGCTAATGTCATATGACAATTGTTGAGGCCTGGTCGATCACCTAGGCTCCACTAGAGGTGACTGCCATGCGTTCAGAACTTCGGACTTTGGTTGGCGAGCGAATCAAAAATCTTCGAGAAGCCAAAGATTGGTCTCAACTACAGCTCGCTACGGAATCGGGGGTAGATGTGAGTTGGATTGGTCAGCTAGAACGTGGTCAGGTCAAAATTAACTTAGAAAAAATTGAGCAAATCTGTAAGGCGTTGGACCTCAATCTTCAAGAATTCTTCGATACGAATCGTCCCGAAAAAGCTTATTCCTCTGTCATAGAGAGGCAATTTATCGGCCTAGTTCATAAGGTACCTGCTCCTGCCAGACGTCATCTTATTGCACTTGCCAAACAACTCGGCAAAAAATGAAAATTAGATCGTAAACGTTCCAAAAACCTTGAGCGGAGGAGGAATACAAACTCGACAGGTATTGGTCATGTTTTCGATGCCCCAGCACGTATAGCAAAAGAGGTTGTGGCACGCTCCACACCGCTGGCACCCCATAAAAACATTACTCTTCCCGCACTTGGCCCATGCAGCAGAGTGTCGCTGCGCGCCGCACGCTGCAGGACCAATTCGCGCCACCAAACGCTACGAACGTTTGGGCGCTCATTGGCACACGGGGTGGTCGTAATGCCCAAATCAGGAAGGTTGTCTAGGTTCAGGACTTTTTATAAATCCCCACACGGAGAGCATTATGCCCTGTGTTCAATAAATGGTATTTAGGAGGATTATTTTTTGCCACGCTCCAAAATTGGAGGCAGCGACTCTCCCATCCAGCTATGCTGGGCGTCCTATCACGGCCTTTTCCACCCATCTCGCGTTCTCTCGTGTTCTCCTCGAGAAGGACGTAAGGCTTAAATTGATCCTTGCGATGGTCTTGCCTGTCATTGATTTCTTGGCCATGATTATTTCTCGGGTGGTAGCGCTTCGCGCATGGCATCGGCAAGTTGTTTTGCGCTGGGTAGCTGGCCTTTGAACTGGGCCGGCAATTTGGGCTGGAGATGGTATTCCGCGACACCGATAGGATTGCTCTTCGTTTTGAGAGAAAACTCGACCTCGATATCGTCTTTCTCCGCGCAAAGGATAATACCAATGGAGGGCTGGTCGTCCGGGGCACGTTCTTTGTCATTCAGTAAATTGAGGTAGAAATCCATCTTACCGGCGTATTCCGGCTCAAACGGTCCCACTTTGAGTTCAAACGCCACCAGCGCTTTGAGGAATCGGTGATAAAACAAGAGGTCAATGAAATACTCCTTCTGACCCAGCGTCAGCCGGTGTTGACGGCCGACGAAGCAAAAACCGTAGCCTAGTTCGAGAAGGAAGGCTTGCAGACGGGAGATGAACCGCTCTTCGAGTTCACGCTCCCTGACCGCGCCGCGGAGACCGAGGAATTCGAGGTTGTAGGAGCTTTTGAGCATCTCGTCCGCCTGCTCGGCCAAATGCTCCGGCAGGGCGAGGGGAAAATTGTGCGTCTTCTTCTCCGTCACCGCCCGCTCATACGCACCAGCCTTGATCTGATTGAGCAGGACATTGCGGGACCAGCCAAACCGGGCGGTGGCGTGGAGATAATAGAGGCGGGCGGAGAGATCGGAGAGCTTGTTAAGGATCAGCAAATTGTGACCCCAAGGTATTTCTGCGACAAGCTGTTGCAGAAATTCGATGACCTCGCCCTTAGTCAATTTAGCTACAGATTGTAGCGATTTTTTGTTTGCGGCCAATTCTGCGACAGGCTGTCGCAGAATTGGACCTGCTTCACCAATATCGATTTCTCGCACAGCTTGTGCGAGAGTTTTCGGAGTCGTGTAGGATTCGTAGAGTCGGCGCATGTCCCACACATTGCGCGGCGAAAAACCCGTCATTTGGGGAAAAGCCCGCCGCAAATCCGCCGAAACCATCTCCACCACGGACTCCCCCCATCCAAGCGCTTGCTGTTTCTCCACGATACCGCGTCCAATATCCCAATAGAGCAGGATGAGGTCGCGATTCCCGGCCCGCGCCGCCGAGATGCGAGCGGAGATCACCCGCGCCTTCAAGTCCTCCACAAACCGCCGGTATTCCGGCGAGGTTATCACGGTCGAGTCGGTTAAATTTCTGGGGACACCATAGAATGGCGCTTAGTTAAGGGGTTATGGCTTTGATGATTTGTTCAGAAAGCCTGCGTAACCGCATGAGTTGTTGTTCCATTCGGCGATTTCGATCTAGGGCATCTTGGATAATCCGCGCTTTCCCAA
>OBEQ010259933.1_pt1 | contig 23661 bp, 28 predicted proteins | sample 1670901 | NCBI WGS metagenome assembly OBEQ01 (sample SAMEA104232315, study PRJEB22302) | groundwater metagenome | biome: forest; feature: aquifer; material: groundwater | place: USA | collected 2011-08-07 | depth 5.4 m
AGCTGGTAGACGCCGCCATGCGACAACGGCGACGCGGGGCGCATCTTGCCTCGGCGACTGGTATACGCCTTGGTCCGGTAGCCCTTGGCGTTGAGCGTATCGCGCGTGCGGAGAATGGAGCCGGTTTTCAAGTAGGTCACGAAGGCGTCGTTCACGATCGTGGCTTCTTGCTCGTTGACCTTCAAGTATCCTTTACGCTCCGGGTCGAGGTCATAGCCGAACAGATAGCCGCCGTTCCACAGGCCGCGCTCCGCCCGCGCTAAGAATGCCGCACGGGTGCGATCCGCCGTCTGCTCGCGCTCAAACTCATTCAACGCGCCCATGATCGTGACGAAGCATTTGCCTTGCGCGGTCGTGGTGTCGAAGTCTTCCTTGAGACAGATAAAGTCCACGCCGTACTGCTTGAAGAACTCGATCATGTCGAGCAAATCGCGGGTCGAGCGGCTAATGCGTGAGAGCGCCAGACACAGCACCGTGTCGATGCGCCCGTGTGTCGCGTCATCGATCATGCGCAAGTACGCCAGCCGGCCTTTGGTGTCTTTCGCGGATTTGCCTTCGTCGACATAGCGCTCGATGATCACCCACGGCTCCGGGCCGAGTTTGTTCTTCAACTCGACGTGCTGGGTGAGCAGATGATCCTGGTTCTTGAGCGACCCTTCCTCCACCTTCGCCTGTCGGTCCGTGCTGACTCGGATGTAGAGGCCACAGCGTTTCATGGTCCAACGATCTCTTGGGCCCAATGGAAGAAGCGTTCCGTGAGCTTGACCAACTCGGCCGCCTCCCGCGAGGTGACGCTACGGTCCTCATACTCGATGACATGCTTTTCTTGCAAGATGCGCCGCAGGGTGTCCGCCTTCTGCTTGGCGTCCGGCACCTTCGGCAGACCGCTCAGGAGATGCGCGGCAGCCTCGTGGTCTGGACTGGCGGATCGCTGTTCGGTGTAGTAGACCAGGACGGCGTCGCAGGCCGAGATGGCGCAGTGCACGGCGTTGAGGCCGACCGCGTTCCATCGACCGGCCTGCAGCGCGTGCTGCATCGACGCGAAGAATTCGGCCGCCTTCTTGAGGTAGCTGGTGGCCGCGGCCCGCTCGACCCGGCGAGTCCGGTTACGTCGGGCGGCCACGGAGGACCTCCTCTAACGGGCTGCCCCAGAGCACCTGATGGGCTTTGAGAATCTCTTGGAACAGCGCCACGCCACGGCGAGACTTCTGCTGGGCCTCGTGCACCGTGTTGATATGCGGGGCCAAGGAGTTGCCGAACCGCCGCGTCAACGCCTCCCAGTGCTGATTGAGCGCGTCTTGGACCTGACGCTTGGCCTGGGGGGAGCGTACCAAGACCAACACATCCAGATCGCTGGTCGGGCGCTCCTGATGGCGGGCCACGCTGCCGTAGAGCACGACCGTGACCACGCTGCGCTGCAATGCGGGGCCAAGCGCCTGCCGGAGTAGTTGGGCCACCTGCGCCACCCCGTGCGCTTCCTGGCGAAACACGGGCCGCAGGATGGCCTGCACGAGATAGTGGTCATCCGCCAGCGAATAGACGAAGTTATTGCCCACCTTCTGGAAGTCCAGGACGGTCGTTTCGCGGAGCTCGCGGAGTGCCTTATGCATCGTCGTCGGGTTGCTCTGCAACTCGGCGGCGAGGCGCCGGCCGCTCCACTGCCCACCCCGGCGACAGAGGAACCGCAGGACGCGGATTTTCATCGCGTGGTCGAAAATCTGATCGAGTGGCTGAGCGAAGCGCATGGTGTTGTCTAGCTTTCTGGACGACCGTCCAGATACGATTACACCATAGCCGAGGCTCATGGCGCTGTCAATGGGGTTCATCCGGCCAGGGTTTCTTGGGTTCGTTCGGAGAGGGAATCCGGCCATGCTTGACCAGTCGGTTGAACAGCGCCTCAGCCACCAGCTCCGCGATCTCATCCTCTATAGCTTCTAGCCCTGGGTCGCGAGTCTTGGCAAAAACGAACGCACGTTCCTGAGCTGACGATTCATGCTCGCTCATTGGCGCATTTTTGCCTTACCCTTCATGCCCACGCAGATTCGGGCCTTGTCAAGGGTTTGAAGTTCGGCTTCGGGGACGTGGGTCTGCCGGAGTTGCTCCAGCATCCCCTCAAAGCCATGTTGATCAATAAGGGCATGGATCGTCTCATCACTCACGGCCTTAAGGTATGACCTTTGGTGGGCTGGCGAGGCCTTGGCTCCTGACAAAGCCGAAGCCGAGCCAGCCGATTCGTTGCTCTTGGGTTTCCCCTCATCCTCCCCTTCCCTGAGACTGACCTGAGGCTTTTCTGTCCTGACCTGACTTAAACTACCCTGTGGAACGGGGGCGGTGCGCCCTTGTACCGGAAGCGTTACGGCATCGTTACAAAGCTGCGCCGGTGGAGGCGGGAGTTTCGAGGCTTTATAGATGTCCTTACGGATTTTCTGAAACTCCGTCCAGTTCTTAAAGGCATAGTACGGGCGGCCATCCACGTCGTGGAGTTGCAGATTGGGCATGCGCTGCGCCAAATCGCGAAGCACATTTTCAATCCACTGCCGTCGACGCGCATGGTAGCGCCAGATTTCGCCGCGCAAGTACTCCGGGTCGGCCAGTCCGCGCCCATCATCATCGGCCAAGATAATGAGGGCATTCCACAGGAGGCGCTCACTGTCGGAACACCGTCCTAGATCGGGATCGCTGAGTGACTCCCTCCAGATCATCCGACGTCGTGACACGTCACCTGCTCCCCTTTTCCTCGAAGGACTCAGCGCTCGAATACGTAATCTTTGAGGGTCCTGTACGCATCGGTCAGCGCCTTGGCTTCCACCGTGGCCCCGTTGTAAAATTGCAGGGCCGCTTCGCGGACGCCGTGACCTTCAAAGCATACGACCATCTTCCTGCCTTGCTGATGCTTGCCGGCCAACTTGAAGCCCTGGCAGAGGCAGTAGGCCGCCTCGTACAAATTCTGAGTTGCATGATATTCGGGTTCACTCATCGATGCCGCTTTTTTTGGATTCTGGCCGACTCAACGCGAAATTCTTGAAGGATTGTGGGGTGGTCGGACCGCTTCCTCGGCGTCGCGGATTTCTGCCAAACCGATAGGGACAGAAGGGGCAATCAACACACGAGCAAAACCGGACTTCTTTGAGAGAACTACCGGAGCAGTCCAGGCATTTCGCTCGGATGGCTTTGAGTGGGGTCAGATTCCGCATTTTTCCTCTGTCTTGAAAAACAAAAGCCCGCAGAACTTACATCTGCGGGCATCCTACGCGGCCTAGAGCCAGCGGCTAGAGACGATTAAGTCATCAACTTTTGCGTCCCGGCTCTGGGTGTTTCTGCATCCGCTTGACTCTCTGTTTGTAGGCTTCAGGCGCGGCCTCAAGAGCTTCTTTCGAATATAGAGCCTTGGCAATTTTTCCTTGTGACTGCCCAGACTGCTGGAGCACATAGGTCTGATACCTGACACACAAGTCCTTCGGCCGAGGCCGTTTGTCCTTGATTCCATAAACCCGCCGAACTTCTTTTAGGGAAGATTCCAGGAGCTTCAGTATGAGCTGCAGCGGTTTCCGGGGGTCGACTTCGAAGATTAATCGCTTGGGCAAAGAGGGCAGATTCGGATTGTCTTGCTTCGTCCAGCGTTTCAGCTTCTTATCGTAGACCAGCTCAGACAACACTATGGGGTTCAGGTTTGTCATCGCCACCGCATCTTGGTAGAGAAGTTGGTCAAAGAGATTTGCGATGTCAATGGCAAGTTGTGGCGGGCAAGAGCTGGTAAATTTCCTTGGGTCCTCCAAAGGAAAGAACCCCCATTGTCTTTTGAGCGTGGCGCTCAACTCCGGCAATAGCGTTTCGTCCAATGGCAGCAGTCGATAGTAATTGGAGTCTTGCGGCGTTTGGTACAAGAGTCGTAGCTGCCTTTCCTTCTCCACTTCCTGCTGGACGGCAGCGTGAAACTCCGCATAGGCGTTGCGGTAGGTGGGTAATCTCCTGAGCCATTTCCAGGCCTTTATCGCTTCACCTCGAAGTTCGTCATGTTTCGTGCGCCAATTCTTAACAGCCATACTCTATCCTCATCTCTTATCTCTCCAGCTCCCGGGGCGCTCGTCTTACGGCGACTAAAACTGATGCGTCAGCGCGTCAATTTGCGCTGAAGATTCTGATAGTTGATCGACTCTTTGGGGTAAATGTCCCGCGCCATCGTGAGCTGCCGGAGTGCTCCCGAAGCTTCGGAGTGCTAGCGGCGAGACACCTACCGCAAAGAGATTATGGAATGCTTGGGTAGTCGCTGTCGTGGGGATAAGGCCCAATCGCGAATGGTTCTGTTTCACTCAGTCGAAAAGCATAAGCTCTCTTGGTATATCCGAGCAGCGTGGTGTACTCTACGTCTCCTTGGTAAGAGGCCCAGCCCCACGTAAACATGTACTCTCTCGGAAAGTTCTTGCCCGTGTATAGAACGATGGGTTGCTGATAGTCCTCCACCATCCCAGGGGGACTGTCCGCCGATGCGAGATAGCCGCGATCGAGCTTTTGGATGATCCGTATTCCTGACAACTGGTACTTCTGGCCTTGTTTAGGGACGATGCGGTTGGGAGAATCCGTTACTTGCAGTGTTAGATCGGGCCTCTCAGCAACATCTATCTGATTCACCAAGCTGGTCATGTCGCGGATCGAGACGTTGGCTTCGATGTGCTGTTTCGGTTCTGGCTTGGCTGGAATAGAAGCTGATTCGTCCGATGACCGCTGATTCATGAGCGCGTCGATTTGCCGCTGAAGATTCTGATAGCTGATCGAATCCCCCGCGTACAGCTCCCGCATCATCGTGAGCTGCCGAATGCGCTCCTGAAGCTCTGCTTGTGCTGCACTGACTGGGGGCTGCGCGGTCTCAGTCGGAGGAGCAATCTCGCGCACCACTGAGGATTCCCGGTGGGCTGCCTTTGCCTGAATAGGAGGAGCGTCGTGATTATGACTCGTTGCGGACCCCTGCGAATCCAAGTAGTGGTGTTCCCTGAGGAGTTTCTCCAAGTCCGCACACGTCGACTCTTCCGGGCGATAGTTGTTGATGTCGTTAAAGCACCGGAACGACCAGTCCAACGCTTCCTGCACTGCATGGCCGAAACGTGATGTCGAACCGCCGCACGCGAGAGGGCTCGGCACGCTGACGCCGAAGAATTGTGTCAGGCGCTGCGTTGCCGAGCTGGGCTGACAGCCGACTGTACAACACCGTAACATCACCCCTCTTAGGTCCGTCACAAATTGGAGTGCATTGGGGTAGCGGTCGGAGTCGACGTAGTGATGCAGCGCCAAGAAGGTCTCCGATTTATCGCAACTGCCTAGCGTATTCTCATTCACCCGATAGCGATCCGTATGCACGTCCCACTGTAGGCAGCTTCCTGTCAGCACCAAGGCTTTTCTAACCGGCCCTCTTTCCAGGATTTCGTCGACGTGCGGGTTGTAGGACGATTGCCAAAACTCTCTTAAGGCCGATCTGGTCGTCGGAAAATCGACATCCGCTTGTACTAAGAATCGGTCGAGTCGGTCTTGATTCCAGCCGGGCGCTGGGTGATTAGAGAAGCCGCGCATGTCGGTCGAGAAAGCCAAGGTATTCGGATAATGCTTGGGCGCTTCGGATGTTGGCATCATCAGCGCAAACGTCACGAGCAGTACGAGTACGCCTGACGCAACGGCGATCGTCACCAAGCAGCCCTGCGGCAGGGGTTGGCGCTTCCCGCAGTAGCGACAAACCTTGGCCTCTGGCTGGATCAGCTCCGCACAATGCGGGCACTTCTTCCGGTCGGATGAGACGCGTTGACTCTCGGCCATCGGTCGCGCTAGTAAGCCCCAATGGAGAGCGAAAGACTGCTCTCAAGTGGACGCTGAGGTGCGCTTGCGCCGCCAGCCAATCAGTCCCACCAAGCCGGAGCCAAGCAGCAGGAGCGAGGACGGCTCGGGCACCGGGGCGAGCTTGACGTTATCGAGACCGATGTTCTCCAGGCCAAGGGTAATGTGAAAAATGGTCACGTCTGAAAGCACCGTGTCCCAATCCTCTTGTGTGGCATGCCACGCCTCAGCGGTCATGGGGACAGAATAGGTCTTCCAGAAATCGGGAGAAGGCACGGGCGGATTGGGAGCGTAATCAAAGGTGGCGGTTTTGCCGCTGCCCGGCTCGCCGGGGCCCTCAAGTTGTACCCGGCCAAACCCGCTGCCGACGAAGGTAAGCGGCGGTGTGGGCGGAAAGACCTTCACGTCATAGGTGAGTAGCCCCCCGTCAAAGGCCAACAAGTTTCCCTTAAACTTCGCTGGCGGAAAGAGTGCATATGAAGCCGGGCCGGTATCCTCGATCCGTAAAAATCCGCCTGGGTTTCCCCCCACAGCTTCATACGTCAGAGCGGCTTCACCTGGCGTGGCCGTCCACCCGTCAGCATCTGTATCGAAGGTGCTGCTGATAACCGTCGTGGCGAAAACAGGACGTGTCGGCAACAGCACCATTCCAAGCATCATCGCCCAGCAAAACGCCCACCGCTTCATTGTGCGCCCTCCCCGTGCGTCAGTCTCCAGACACCGAACAACTTCCCGAGCCTGTGACGGAGCGTATTCCATGCCATGCTTCAGCGGCAGCGTGCACTTCATCACAACTTGCTCAAGAAAATTGTAGTCTATCGTCTGTAGATTGATAGGCTACCGTCGCCCCATTGTACCCCCAATCAGCGTGGGGGTGCAACATGGCGTCGTCCTTTCAGCACGCGTTTGGAGCCGCTGTCCGGCGGAAGCGGCATAAACTCGGGCTCTCTCAGGAAGGCTTCGCGGAACGTGCGGAAATTCACCGGACGTACGTGAGCAAGATTGAATCGGGGAAGGTCGATATTGGGCTGACGGCGGCTAATCGCGTCGCCAGAGCGCTGGGACTGAAACTTAGTGCGCTAATCAGGGAGACGGAAACCAGCACGTAGCCCTGTGTGGACTCCTGCTTCGGGGTCGTCGGACGAAGAAGATCATCGCGGACCTTGCCCATTCGTTCTGTGCGCTGTCTCCGCAGATCAGCCCGTAGTATGAGCGTCGACCTCTTCCTTGACGGCAGTAAAGATGATTTCTGTTGGAGGGCAGACGTGGTTGTCCTTGAGTCCGCCGGAGTGCTCAAGGTCATGCTTGTCGCGCCACTTGGTGGGCTGGCGGTTCTTTAGCCAGAAGATCATGGCCGTGACGTTGCCAGCCTTGGCCTGATCGAAGAGTGCCTGGATGACGGTCGCGTCGGCCTCGTCTCGCCCGCGCTGAACGGCGACGGCAAAGTCGGGACAGCGGGCGCGCCAGCGCGCCAAGGATTTGGCGCTGACGTTCCAAAAGGTGGCGATCTCGTTCAGGGTCAGGCCCAGCGCGCCGAGCTTATAGCCTTCGGTGATCATCGCTTCCCGAAACAAGAGCTTGCGCCCGCGCCGATGCAGGGATTGCCGCTCCCGCGCTTCACATTCGAGCCTTTTTTGGGTGAGACTATTTTGCTGAGCGCGGGTCAGTCTGTGGGAAGCGGCTATAAGCCGATCGGCGGGAGTCGAGGGGTTCCGGTGGGGCAACGTCCCGTTGTTATTCATTGTTTTTAACGTGCCTCATCGGGGAGATTTCCGCCTTTGCAAGGCCAGGACGATAGGCTTCCACAAAAGCAGCGGCGGAGGGTTTGTAAGAACCCTCCGCCTGCTGACCGTCTCCGAGCGTCCACCTGACTTTGCGGGCGCTTACGTAGACCTTCCGGGAACCGGCCCTCTCGATCCTAACCTCCAGTGGGACAGACACCCACAGGATGGCTTGCGTTCCCGTGTTCAAGGTGGCTCCCCGAACTATCCAATAACAAGAACTTTCAAGCTGAAGGTGCGCCTTGGTTCAGCAAGCCGAGGAGCGCCATACCGTATTACCAATGTTACTCTTGAAAACGCGGAGCGTCCAATGCGGAGTCCTATGCTCCGGTAAAGCTTCTTGCCAATCTGTCGTACTCTCGAAAAATGTGATCTAGCAAAGCCTCCTCCGCCCAGTCCAATTCGTCTTCATCATCAGGCTCTCCATGATAACAATGGCTCCCCCTCTCCAGCCTTGATCTCAAGGCAGATTGCAGGTGGTCAACCAGCTTGCTATCGCAGTATGCCAGATTATCCTTTACGATCTTTTCGATTTCGTCCAACGGATACGATCCGAACTCAACTTCAGGTCTGCTTTCAGAGATACCCTTGTCACTAATGGTATTCATAAATAGTCCAAGAGCGCCGTGTTTCAGATGAGGAAACGCCCTTTTTAGCCTCATTCTGAAATAGGGATATCGTACGGAACTGGAGCTAGTGGTGTAGAGGCCGAGCAACAATTTCCGTAGGGGCGCATAGACCTTTGTAAACCTCTCCTGCCCCATACCCCTGTGTGCGGGATTCAAACAAATGTAGCGTACAGATGATACGTGGTCCCAAGCCCACGCTAAGACTTTGGCTATGCTCGCCATTTCAGTCTTGTAGCTACCCAGCAATCCCCACACAACTATCTTTGGCGGCCAGAAGACGCCAAGTGACCTCTTTCGGAGGCCATTACTTTCGCTGTGACAAGTTTTTCATGAGGTTATAGATAAACCAGCCTTCACCCGTCACGAAATACTGCGGCTTCGCGGACGCCGCATCCTTACATATCCCTATCGCATCGGCAAACGGCATGATCGTGACGATTTTCGCATAGGGGACGCGGAAGCTTTTCCGGTAGCCCGCGAAGAAGAGGTGCTTCGTTGTGACGCCCAGCATTCCCGCGTCGATCTGTTCCATCTGGGAGGTTTCAACCGGATTGCCATGGAAACCCCCGAAACGGTAATACACACCCTTGGCGACGCGAACGCTCATGCCTGAATAGCTTCCCACATAGGAACGATGGACCCGTTCCTCGTAATACGGCACCTTGGGGTAGGCCCAGACAAGGCTCTCGGATTGTTGGAAGTTAAAGGGTACTGCCCCGTCCACCTGTATCCGAGTTGGCGTCTTACCATTCAATACGTCGCGTAGGACTGCGGCCATGGCTGCACGGGTGTAAGCGCCGTTCACGTTCAAATGTTCCTGCGAGAGACCGAACTTGTCGGCGAACGTCATCAAGCGCGCCTCTTCCTCTTCCGAGAGGACATTATCTCCAAGAAATCCGTGGAGGGCTTCCACCCATCCCTCTGCCATGACTTCATTCAAGCGGGACTCAGGAACATACGCCAGTTTCGCCATGTTCACGAGCGTATCCTTGAGCGTGTTCAGATCGCTACCCATCTGGATGGATTCGGCAATGGTAGACACCATGACCTTCCGGCCAGCATCGTGCTTCTGCTGGCACTCTGGATGAGCATGTCGCGGCAAGCCCGCATCCGAGCCACAGTACTGACAGCTTCCCATGGTTATCTAGCGCTCTACGTTTTTTGGCAAGAACCAGCGAACACCCTGGCGAATTTTCTCAAGCTCCCTTGAATAAATGAGGATCAAACGAGGCACATACGGCGCATGCGGGTGGGCCTTCGCTTCTTCTTCATCAATGAAATCAATTCGATACACCTCTGGCTCATCGCTGCCCCAAGGAGGATCGTTCCTCACGATGGCCAGAAGGTCTTCCTGGTTTCCAAATCTATCGGGGCTCACCCAATACTTCGCTAACCAGCTCCCATCGGCTAACCGCCACCCATCCAATTTTCGGTACCATTCCATCTCGTTCTCTACTGTGCTGATTTTGAAGGCCAAAACATACCAAGCACCAGGAAGCTGCCTCGGTACTTGTTCATGTTGCCGACATAGAAATAGGTGTCCTTGTCGGCGCGGCATATCTCGTCTTCGTATTTCTTCTTGAGCATGTCGAAGACCCGCTCACCGTACTTTAAGCGCCAATCCCTGTAGGACTCGTGAACCTCCCAATCCACAATGGTCAAATCGTGTCCACCGCATTGCGGCTCGTTGGCGCACTTGAACCGATAGGCGAACCTGTATGGGACGGCTTCGAGGGACCGTTTGGGCCGGTCAAAGAGCTTCTGTTGCGCCGCCTCGTCCTTTGCTTTGAGGGACTTCTTCTCAGCCTTCTCGTCCTTCTGCCAGTAGAACGTCACATCCTTTGGCTTGAAGACCCCCAGCGACTTGCTTGTCGTTTTCTGAATCTCCTGAATCTCGCAAAGCGACTTGCTGACTGTCGGCAATACGTAGCGGCCTCGCTTGGTCCATTTACCCTTATCGGTATCCAGCCATCCCTGAATCTTGATGCTCTCCCGATCAATCTTGCAGCTCTCAGGCCGGTTATCATTCTTCGGGCGATCCCCGCGCACCTCGATGATCGAGTATTTCTTGAACTTCCGGTACACCTCCAGATCACGGAAAGGTACGGGATACAGCCGCACCCATGATCCCGCGTCTACGTCTATCCCTGCAACGCAGACCGTTTCGCCGTGCTTGGCGCTGATTTCTGGATAGGCTTTAACCGTGACCAGGACGCGCCGAGTCTGAGAGGGCATGGGGGATCAAATGTTGTGGAAGGTCAGGCCGTTGCCGTCTAACTGCTTGAGCATATCGCTTACGGCGCTACGGTGGCAGTCCATCGCGTGGCGCTCCAGACACATGAGGCAGCAGGTCCGCTCGCGCACTGCATCTAATACGGTACGAAGGTGAGCGCCTTGGGTTTTCAGGTAGGCGCGGTACGCCTTAAAGAACGTTTCTTTGTCGCCACCGTTCTTGTACTCGTAGCGGATGGCGCTTGGGCTACCGAGCGCCTTGACGTGAACATACTCGATATCGACTTCTTCAAGGGCTTCTCGAAGCGGAGTCTTGGAAAAGCCGGGCTTTCGACTGGCGGGTTTCTCACGAATATCTATCAGCACTTTTATTCGCCGCCCCTTGAGGCGAGCCACAAACTCATCCAGTTCCCAGCCTTCGTAGCCGATGGTGTATGCGACAGGTGCCGTGGCCATTGATTCTTAGTGCCTCAGCTTAATCGTCTACGATCCGTTGTTAGACGTCTTCAGCTAACGGTAGCAAGGACGTATTCCATTCTGCGCTGTCTGCACCACATCTCCGCTGCCTTGCGCTTGCGCAGAACGTCGTTAGACTCAAGACGACTCGGGTCCTTCACCTCGATAACAGCCTTCCTGCCGTCTTCGTACTCAATAAGGAAATCGGGTACATACCGGCGTTGGTGCTTCTGAACATCAATCCAAGGAATGGTGATGCCGTGCCGCTTCATCCACTTGGTAACAAACGGATCGTGCTCTAGGCGGTCCATCATTCGCCGTTCAAGGTCGCTCTGGTATCGCTCGAAATTCCAGGGGCTCTTCTTCGGATTCTGGTATTCGCCGTGTATGCTAATTGCCATGCTCAATGATTCCTGCGATCAGTCCTGGGATAGCCCCAACTTTCATCTTGACCTGCCGAAGCATTCTCCACGCAAAATCCACTTCCCCACGCTCCGCCAGACCAAGCGAAGACCTATTCAGAAACTTGGCCCGAACATGGTGGAGCAACGCGCTGTACACGCGGTCCTTGAACGTGGCCGCGTAGCCCGCCTCGACCGTTAGGGCTTCGGCCATTTCAAGCAGGCCCGCCTTCACAGCCTCGCGCACCGACTCATTCGATACCTGCGCGACGGCATCGCTCGGCGATTCGCTCGCATCTGGCGCGGAATGAACTGTTTTCCAGCCATGCCCGCCCAATTCTTGGCCAACCACACCCTTCATGTGGACCTTGGTGATCTCCGTCAACGTTGGATCGTATTCGATTCCGTCCAGCACTTCTTTCCAGTTCTCCAGGGGCTTCGCTGGTGGTGGCACTTCACCCACGTCAAACTCCCCATCATCTGCTACGGAGGGGTCCACAGGCGGGAGGTCAATTGCTAGTTCGGGCTTCGCAAAGTCCTGCTTAGGCGGCGGAGGAGGCAGGTCTTCGGTTTCGTCAAACTCTTGGTCGATCAGAACATTCGTGCGTTTCTTCGCGTTGAAAATGTCCCAAAGCCATTGGTGCTCCAGCTTCGGATGGTCCACCACGGCGCAAATCTGCGGCTCTGTGGGTTCGACGCCCTTTGCCCGTACGCGCCGCAAACCGCGTCCGATGACCTGTTGCCCGTACACTTTGCTCCCGAACTTGCGCAGAAGCAAAATGACCCCTACTTCCGGCACGTCCCACCCCTCGCGTAGCATGAGAACGCTGACAACCGCCTTGTATGGTTTGCCAGCTTTCTGCTCCTTGCCCAGCTCCCGCGCCTTCTGCCGATCCGCTTCGTCGCTGTCCTCGGTGACCAGCAGTGTCTTCACTTTAAAATACTTGCTCAGTGTTTGCTCGGCCTTCTCCGCGTCGGCCTTGCAGACGGCTACCACGAAGAGAATTGGCTGATACCGTTCCTTAGCTCGGCGTTCCTGTTCCTCCAGGCGGCGCAACGCGATGGCCATCTGCTGGCGCATCGGCTCATCATCCGTGACCCATTGCGTGGCGTTCAGCCCAAGCCGGTCTACCTCTTCCCAGTCAATCTCCTCGACCTTGCGCTTCTCGCCGGTGCGGGCGTCGGTATAGGTCAACTGTACGGTCTTGATGTCCGGCTGGTAGACCACTGGTGTTTTGATAATCCCGTCGGCCAGCGCGTCGGTCACGCCGTACTCGTAGACCATCTCGCTATCGGGAGCCTTGCCGTCGGCGCGGTCGGGTGTCGCCGTTGTGTCCACGCGCAAGACCACCTTCTCTCGCATCCGCCGCAGCGTTGCGTCGTACTCCAGCGCAGGGGAGTTGTGTGCCTCATCGTTGAACAACGCGAACTCTGGTCCATTCATCAGCGCCGACAAGTTGCTTTGCCCGCTCTTATTACTCCAATAGAACTGGTGGATGTTGCCCAGAATCACGGTAGCACTGAATAGGCTCGCCCAGCCACCTTCCTTCCCGCTGCCCAGCGTCGCGAGCACAAAATCCTGCGGCTGGCAATGCCCCCAATCCGGCAGTAGGTCACGACCCTTGAAAACCTTACCGCCCTGGAAGTCGTCTTCCAGTCGGTCCCGCACGATCAGATTCGGGCAGAGTAGCACGAACTTCTGCACATTATGCGCGATGCGCAGCCAAGCGATGATCGCCGCGATCACCGCCGTCTTGCCGCCGCCAGTCACGATGTTGAGTAGCAGGCCATCCGCGCCGATTTCCGCCTTGCCAAGAATCTCGTGTGCATAGACCACTCGTAGGAAGGACTCCCACTGGTGCAGCCAGAGCGTTCCAGACCGCGCCGCCTGATCGTCGTCGGGTGAGGTCAGAAACTCAAGGTACTTGTACGACTCCGCCTTCAGCCCCGGCTTTCCATCACACCGCCAGTCACGGAAGGCGTCCTCATACTGTGCAAAGCGGTTGAACATGGGTCAGCTCACTTCGATCTCAGTAGTCCAGAGGCCCTCGCCGCCCATATCATCCTGCACCTTGCAAGCGATGCGCTTCGTGCCTGCTGTCGGAAACTCGTATTGCGCCTGCAACTCCGGCTCTTTCTTGCCGCCGCGCACGAACGAGTACCCCGGCGTGCTGCTGAACCGCTTGTCGTAGTCGAAATCCCACTGGACGTTGATGATCTTGGCTCCGGCGTTCATGACGACGGTCTCGCTCACATCGAACTTATAAGTACGCGTGACGATGCGTTTGAAGCCTACCTCGACCTTCGGTGGCTGGACAAAGGTTAAGAAATTCTCGTAGTCCGCATGGTCTGTCGAAAGCGCGGTGACGTGCTCGCGGAAACGCGGCGAATCAATGCGGATCATGTCCAGCCGGATGAAGTTCAAATCTGTCTGCTCCAGCCGCCGCAGCCGTTCCGCCGCCTCCACCGCATCGGGTCGGAACGCCCACGCCAACATGATCCCGTCGCGTAGGTTGTCCTGCTTGTAGCGCAGCGTCTTGCGCATGGCATTGGCAAAGTTCTGGACATCCGCTGCCGTCACAGCCTTCTTCTGGTCTGGTTCGCCCACCCAAACTGGGAGTGCCCCTTTGTAGCCGTGAATGTCTTCCTCGTGTTCCTCCAGCACCGCTCCGAACGCCCGGATAACAAAAGCACGGAACTGATTCAGAGGGGCTTCGGCCAGTCTTCGCACCTCGTAGACGCCCCAATGTTCAACCGTGAAGTCCGGTATGGGGAACGGCTTTCTGGTCTGTTCTTCAACTTGTCGTGTCAGGCGGTCCACCGTTATCGCTACTGCCACGCGTGACTGGTCGCACGCGATCCACCGACGCTCCAATCGTTGCGCAACAGCTGCTGTTGTTCCCCCGCCGCAGAAGAAGTCTGCCACCACACCACCTTCATCGGAGGAGGCTTGAATAATCCGCTCAAGCAATGGCTCCGGTTTTTGGGTAGGGTAGCCGATTCGTTCCTTGGCCATTGAATTTACCTCTGGAATATCAGCCCAAATATCAGATGCTGCCTCGCCCTTTTGTTCGTCTAGGTAGCGCTTTAGGCCAATTTTTCCGGATGGATAATCATGTATCTTCCCTTGCTTTCGAAATTCCTCAATAGACTTATCGGAGTAGTCGCCTATATCTCCGACACGAAACCTGCGTCCATCAGCCCCCTTGTAAGTGAATTTTGCTTTGAGGTATTCCTCGCTATAGGGCTTGAATTGAGGGTTCCACGTATACGAGATAGTGTTCTTTGTATAGAAAAGGATGGTGTCCGAGTTTCTCGCATACTGATTTGATGTGGCTTTTGCTCCTCTCGGAGGCTGTCGTTTCCAGGTTATCGTGTTCTTCAGATTCTCATGCCCAAAAATCTTATCCATCTCGACCTTAACGTAATGCACAGCGTGCCAGTCAAGGTGAACATAGATACTCCCGGTTTTCTTGAGCAGGCGCTTCATTTCGTAGAGGCGAGCATTGAGCCAGATGAGGTAGCCGGGCATACCGCCTTCCCAGATGTCGGAGAATGAGCGCAGTTCATTCTGGTCGCCGAAGATGACGTTGTATTGCCGTCCTGAGAAGAAGGGCGGATCAATGTAGATGAGGTCAATGCTCTCACTGGGCAGTTGGCGCATGACGTGCAGGTTATCGCCCCAGAACAGGCGATTAGGTTCGCGCTGTGGATGACCGAACGTGATGCGATCGACCACCTGAAACGGCAGCATCACCTGTGGAAACAACTTGCGAAAGCCCTTTCGCCGGTCCCAGCCCAGCGGCTCTTTCTCGACCGGCACGCTGCCGAAACGGGTGGGCGGCCGCCAGAACTCCTCCTGCTGCGGCAGGGCATCGGCGCGTTCATCGATGTCGGGCGCAACCTCAGCCGGTGCGATGAAATCACCCTTTACAGGGCCTATCGTGCGTTCACTCTGGTCTGCGTTGTCTAGCTTCCGCATTGCACCGCCCCTGGCGTGCACTCCCTGGCAGGACTCATAGGTGAGGTTATAAATTTTCTCTCGCGATGCCAGCGACGGAGTGTTGTGGAAGTCACACCAAGCAGTGCGGCAGCGTCCTTCACGGTGAGGTAGTCCTTTAAGGACGGCGGGCGAGCCTGCCTCAACATTGCTCAAGATTATACCAACGCCGCAATGAGCTTGGCTAAATTCCGTGAAGCTTGAAGCCCGCCTTGATCGCCAGCATAGAGGCACGAGGATTCTTGCTGTGGAGTATTTGGTAGATCAGCGACGGGTTTTTCACCAAGCGATCCACCCGAGCGTCATGCTGCTGGCAGGATTCGTAAGTCAGGTTGTAACAGTGACGGCAGCCGTAGTAGCTGCCACTGGGCGGCAGATAGAGCTTGGTAATCCTCCGGCGGCAGGAGCAGCCGTTCTTGACCAGCGGGCAGATGAACCAGTAGCGCAGCCCTCCGTACCAACACGGCGTGGTGGCCAGCTCGATGTCGTAACGGAGGTCTTGCTTCTCGCCGGTCGCGGCGCGGGTGAGGGTGTAGAACAGCGTCAATGTAGGCGCGGGCTGCTGGCGAAAGCTGAACCCAAGGCTCGACACGATCTCGTCAGACTGGTTCCTCCATGTGACGGTTCCGCTGGTGAACGCGACAGTGGGCTTGAGCACGCCTTGCCTGTGGAAGTTCGCTGCCCATAAGCTCCGGCACTCCTCGACCGTGGTTTTCTTGTCCCAGCGCTCGCGCCCCATGAAAAATCTCCTTACCCCCGAGTCTGTCCTAAATCTCTAAGCGAAGCCCGCACGCGAGGCGGTATGAACAATTAACCCACAGGTTCTTGTATAGAATTCGGCACGGCGTCGTCTGCGAAACGAACCCATTTTCAGGTCTCATCTAGCACCACCGGAGCGGGCAGGTCCTCGCCTTTGCGCCGCCGCTGGAGCCGTTCGAGCTGGTTGATTGCCTTGTACAGCTGCCGATCTAGGGATGCCTCGTACCGGATGATCTTGTCCAGGTCATGTCCGGTCGCTGGCAGAGAACCAAGGAGCACGGCCCGCTCCAGCTCCAGCACCGCCTGGGCCTCCAGGCGCTTGTATTTCCCCCGAGCGGTCTCCAGGGCGGCTTGATGGATGGCACGTAAGCCCGCTCGCAACGCCGTATCGTCCAGCCCTTGCTCCTTGAGCCAATCCCGGAGGGCAGGTCCGTCCATCTCCTCGTCGTAGTCGCTTCCGTTCCGAGAGAAGCTGTGCTGGGCGGCCAGTTTCACGTAGTCCTCAGCCCACTCCTCCGCCCCCTCCTCGGACAGAATATCGGCGCCCTCCTCAAGCGCCGTGATACACCGCTGGGCCAACTCGGCGTCGCGCTTGGCGTTGCTCAATTGCTGGTAGGCGGCCAGCGATGGGGCGTCGTCGTCCTCCTCGCGCTCCGTGTAGCGGTCAAGCTGCGTGCGGAGGCAGCCCAGCTCGAACCTCAGGACCCGCCGCTTGCGCCACAGGGTCACGGTGATTTGCTCCACCAGGGCGTCTTCCATCGCCCCATCGGGCGTGAAGTAGTCGCGGAGGCCGTCGTGGAGCCGGAGATAGGTTTCCTTGCGCTCCTGGCCCTCCCCTTTGGTAATCACCACGGCGTCACTTAAGATGCCGTGCTTGACCGCGTTCAGCTTAGCAATCTCCTTGCCTTCCTCAGTCTTAGGTCCCGTGGACTGCTGCGCGTTCTGCTGGTTGGCGTCAATCTGCTTCTGGCTTGCCATTGTTCTCCTCGTTGGCCACGGTAGCGTCGAAGTAGCTCTTGACCGTATGGAGACTTTTCAGGACTTCCGCGCTGGGGCGCTTGGGGAGCCTCAGCAGCTCCATCAGCTCCGCCTCCGTGTAGATACAGCCACGAGCGACGCCGGTTGCGGCTAGCTGCATGACTTCCTGCGTGCAGCACACAAACCATACCTCCGCATCGAGCACGCGGCTCCACGCCCGATACACCCAATGTGTCCGACCGAGCGTTGGGAGATCATCCGGCTGAGCTTCGGCCAATAACGCCTTGGCTTCCACCAATGCGGCCTGAAACTCCGCCCAGTTGCCTGCCTGATGCGCTTGGTCCATCTTCACCTGAAGCGAAGACCAGGCAGGAAGGAAGATGCTGCGGCTCTGAGGTGAATGCCATTCGTAGACCTGGGCGATCCGCCGCAATAACGCCAAGAAGTCCCGACGCATGGATTCCCGCAACGCTTCGCGGGAACCCTCGTCAAGCGGCGTTAGAGCGGCCGGAGGAGAGACGGCCTGTCCATTGGCGCTTTTGACCGGCGCTCGACCGAGCTTCCGCAGCACATTCTCAAGGGCGATCTCGTCCATTGGCCTCTACGTTGCCTCAATGCCTGAAGCGGATTGCAACATTGCAACACGTCTGCATAACATTTTTGTTCTTAGCCAGTTACAGTGTTGCAACTCTCTCCTTGTTGTAATGTTGCAAGCGAGTCGGGGAACAAGTACCTGACCTTGACCTGCTCAACCTGTTGTCGGGTCACTTCGTAGACGGAGCCAGTATCCTTGCCCAGTCGTCCGCGCTTGTCCTTCTGAAAGCCTAACCGTCTGAGCGCCGCGCCAACGAACTGAGCGGTTACGGACTTCCAGTTCATCGCCTTCGCCAAGTCCTCGCATAGATCGCCCGGACGGAGTTTGACGGTGGCCTCCTGGCCTAAGCGCCCTTCAAGCAGCCCCAGTAGGGCTTCAGCCTCCGCAGACATGCCGTCGCGCTCCTCCGCTTGGCAACGCGCCAGGACTCGAAGATCGTCGCACAGCCCCAGTTGGCCCTCTTGATCCACCAGCTCGCCAATGGCAAAGAGTGACGCCCACAGCTCGCGCTCACGTCCCACCAACCACACAGGGAGCTGAACCGATTCGTAGGCCCGACGCACTTCCTGGAACCGTGTCAAAGCCAGCCGATAGCCCCAAGCGCGGAGTTGCCCCCAATCGGGGTCCTCCGGCATGATCTGCGCGTTGAGCCGCTGGGCGTCCCGGCTGCGCTGCATGACCACAACAATGGCGCGATCTTCCGTTACAGCATTCAGCCCTTTAATTCCGGCCAGGCTCATGGGGGCATAGACCGAGTAGGACACCACTTGCCGTTCCTCCCCTTCACAGCGATCCACCGCGCCGCCTTGCTTGTAGCCGGAATTGATGATCGCTAGCAACTCCTTATGATCCTCCGATGCCAGCGATTCAATCTCATCCAGGCACAGTGTCGGGCGGAGAGCGGCTACCAGGCGAAAGAGCACAGCAGGTGTCGGATTCACGCGGAGCAAGGCGTTGAAGCTGGTCCCAGCCAGAAACGCCTGAAGCTTGGATTTTCCCGATCCGCGCTCTCCGGTCACTTCGAGTCGGGGAAAGGTATGGAACAGCGGATGGAAGTAGGTGGCGATGTCCCACACGGCAAGCAAGGCAAACTCCTGAGGGCGCTTCAACTCAAACAACATTCGCGCCTTACTGACCAACAGCGCCGCCATCGCCGCGAACAAGGCGTCCCGACTGCCGTGCAGGAACGCCTGCAAGTCCTCTTGCGGCCAGCGACCCGTCAGGTCCGGGTAATCCAGCGGCTTGGGAAAGAGCGTCGGCGCGATCTCGCGAGCTGTATATCGGCTTCCGGCTGAGGTCACAATAGTCCACACAGTTTCGCCTTCCATGCGGTCTACCGCTCCGACCGAAGCCCAACCCTCCGCAAAGTGCAACGCGGGATGGATCGTCCGGCCCTCCAATTCACTGGGGACGGACGTTGATGTGCGGCTGTCCTTCTGCCTGGCGGACCTCCAGCCCTTCCACCACGGCTTCGATTGAGGGAAGGTCGCGTGAGTCAGTAGAACACGTTTTAACCCGCCCAATGCCTCGGTCCCATTTGCCACAATAAAGTCGTCGATGCCCGCCTTCTGCGTCCCGTGCTGCTCGATGACTGCAACAAAGACCTTCGCCCCACGCTCCTCCAGTTCCTTGCCCAGCGCGTACACGGCGTTGAGGAGGTCGGGCCGATGCCAAATGTCGGAGTCAAAAAACAACGTCACCTCGCGGTCAATCCAGGCGATCCGATCCAGTTCCGGGATGAGCGCGTGGGTATCGGACTCCAGCCAGGCCCAGATGCCCCCAACGCCCACGGCCATAACGCCTGCCTGAATCATGGCTGCCGCCTTCTTCTCCCCTTCCGCAATAGCCAAGGGCGTAGCGGGATTTGCCAGGACCGTCTCGACGGCGGGCAAGACGTACAGATGGGGTGCGGTACCTTTAGATTGAAGGTACTTCACCGTATGTCCGCGCTGATCCTGATGCGGCGGAAACACCTTCAGGCGCACAAAGCCCGCTGTGCCGTAGTACGGAAACGCGAACGCGGACTGCACCTGCTGCGGGTTCCATCCGAGCAGTCTGGCAATGTCCGCCGGAGGGACCGAATAGACGCCCATCGCCGTAACGGTTTCATCGGTGAGTCCACTTTTGCGGAGGTCCGCCAAGTGGTCAGGGTACAGAGGTCGGCTATCGGCACTCATGCAGCGACGACGGGGTGGAGAACGGTGGCGTCGATTGTGGGTTCTTGTCTTACCTGATGTTCAACTGCTTGATCCTTCATACGTTGCCTGGCGATGTCGCGGGCAATAATCCGCGCCAGAATACGCAAACCGTCATCCAACGGGTTAGCGTTTGCGTCCATTCGATTCCTTGATCTCGAACAACTCCTCAAACGCGACCCCATCCAAAACCTGTAAGAAGCGCTCGCGCATTTTTGGGGAGGGACGGCGTGCTCCGGTAATCAGTTGCGACTTGTACCCGCTACTGACTTCCATTCGATAGGCTAGCCAGTTCTGCGATTTGTTCTTTCTGGCCAAAATCCGCAGCAAATTCTTTGCTTTGAGGGCTACTTTGACCATGCGACTTGAGGACTCCAATTTCAGATGCAGTATTTGCTTCTGACTTACTGTAGCAAAGGCGCTAGATGGAGTCAACAATGTAGATGCGGTTTTCGCTTGCAAATCTTAGCACCTCATGCTAGGCTGACTGGCAAAGGGGGTGGTACACAATGACGACGGTCAAAGCCCTGGGAAGCTACTTGAGAGAGCTGCGTGAGGAGCGCGGACTGGGGATTAGGCAGATAGAGCGGGAAACCGGCATTCCCAACGCCTACCTTTCCCTACTAGAAAATGGCAACAAGGCGCATCTTCCGCCCCCTGAGGTCTTGGGGAAGCTGGCGAAGTTGTATGAAGTGAGCGTCGAAGTGCTCCTTGAGCATGCGGGTTATCTCCAGCGACCTGATGAGGACGAACCCTACGAAGTGCAGGTGGAGAAAGCCTTTCAGCACGTCCTCAGCGATCCGCAATTCAAGTACGGTACCCGCTTGAAGGGCAAATACGATCTTGCGGCGAAGCGGTTCATCATTGAGATGTATGAAAAAGCCACCAAAAGGACGCTCCTCAAGACCACTCAATGAACCAAACCGAAACGGCTCCGCCTTCGACAGCAACCACACCACAGACCGTCCGAGAGTTCTGCCTTGAGCTAGTTTCGTTATACGGCCAACTGATTGACCAGGGGAGCGGAAGTCCCCAACTTGTTTTTGATCGATCTACCGTCTCCGTCTCCCTTCTCGCGGATCGCTTCATCACATTCTTTGACTTGAGCTACCCGCTCACTCACGCCCGATTGGAAGAGATATGCGAAGGCTCCGGTATCACGGTCGTTGCTTCGAAAATACAGGGTCATAAAGCGCGAGGTGGCAACTGCTCCTATCAAGGCAAGACCTACGTCTATTACAAAGAAGGCGATCCTCCGGCGGCTCAAGTCCATTCCATTCTGCATGAGTTGTTTGAGATCATCGAGCGATGGCTTCATGGATTCGCAGAGCTACGGCCAAGGAGCCACAGCATCGTGGAGCGCGAAGCAAACGACTTCGCGGCGAGGGTTCAAGCGCCCCCTGCCCGAATCTTGGAGTGGATCAACGTCAACGGGTTTGATGTGGTCGGCCTTCGTCGGAAATTTGATTGCTCTTACGCCACCGCGCTCATCCAACTTGCCGAAGTTCTCAGCACATCCGTTTTCACAAACACCCATGATCCGGTTCCCATGATTGGGCTGCTCTATGAGCGTCCCACCTGGCGACGAAATCCCACAGGACGTTTGCCGCGATTGGCATTACGTTACTTCGTGAAAACACCCGGATTCCCGTTCAGTTTGAGAAAGGTCGAACTAGGCAGGGTATCTTTTCATCAAAACGGCCGCACTTGCTCACTGAAGCGGCTTGCTCAGTGTGGCTCACAGCTTTTCCTCGATCAGGTGGACTTCAGGTTTGACGGTGGAACCTATCCGGTTCACGTCGTCGTCTCGCACGTTAGGTGGCGCTCGATTCCTCAGAAACCTGTGAAAGTGGTTATTCAAATCATGCCTGCCCATTGTCCATCTCTCCGTACCTTAGCCGCAAATTACGGGCTGCAATCATCCGAATTGTTTGAGGAGGATTAGCATGAAGGCCGTGCTCTACGCCAGGGTCAGCTCTGAAAAGCAGGCGGAGAAGGACTTGTCCATTCCCGCGCAGCTCAAGGCGCTCCGTAAGTACGCGATCAAGCGCGGGTGGGACGTGGTACGCGAGTTTGTCGACGAGGCGGAGAGCGCCCGGACCGCAAACCGGCCTGCGTTTCAGGACATGATCTCTCTGGCGAAGCAGAAGGAATCCTCCTTTGAGACCATCCTGGTTTGGAAGCTCTCACGCTTCGCCCGCAACCGCGAAGACGCGGTGCTCTACAAGGCACTCCTCCGCAAGAAAGGGATTCAGGTTCTCTCGATCAACGAACAGATTGACGAAAGCCCCTCCGGAAAGCTGCTGGAAGGCATGATCGAGGTGATTGACGAGTTCTACTCCACCAACTTGGCCCAGGACACGCGACGAGGTATGAAGGAGAACGCGCAGCGAGGCTTCTTCAACGGGGGCCATGTCGCCTACGGCTACAAGGCCGTCCGCGTGCAGGTCAATGGCACGGAGAAGCGCAAGCTGGAAGTTGACGACTTGGAAGCTCCGATTGTGCGAAAGGTGTTCAAGTGGTGTCTAGAGGGCGAGGGCGCGAAGGAGATTGTGAAGCGACTCAACAAGGAGGGTCACAAGACCCGCTCCGGCAAGACGTGGGGCAAGCCCGCGATCTACTACATGCTCCGCAACGAACTCTATACCGGCACGCTGCTCTGGAACCGCTACAACCAGTCGAACGGGGTGCAAACGACGAATCCGCCTGGCGAACTCATCCGCATTCCAAACCACCACGTTGCGCTCGTCAGCCAGACGGATTTCAGCCAGGCAGAAAAGCTACTTCACCAACGCAGTCCAAAGCTCATTCATCCGCGTCAGGTGGCGAGTGAGCACTTATTGAGTGGCCTGCTGTTCTGTGTGCGCTGCGGCTCCAAGATGATCGCCGTGACCGCCAAGTCGGGCCGGTTCAGCTACTACGCCTGTCAGAAGTACCTTAAGCAGGGCAAGCTCGTCTGCCGTCACAAGATGCTCAATACTGACAAGCTCGAACTGTTCATCATCAACGTGCTCAAGGAGCGCATCTTGACGGCAGAACACCTCACCAAGCTGGTCACACTGCTCGCGGAGGAACTACAAGCAATCCGTGAGGAGAGCACAGGCAAACTGGAACTCGTAGACAAGAAGCTGGCTGACGTGGAGCGAAGGCTGGGGAAACTCTACCGGCTTGTCGAAGACGACAAGGTGCGCTTTGAGGAAATTGCGCCCCGGCTGCGCGAACTGACCGCGCTCCGCGACGAGGTACTGACCGAAAAGGGGACCCTCGAAACGCCAGCGGTGGGGTACCCCCTCAATAGCCTCGCCCCTTCACCGGCTGAAGTCGCGCGCTACGTCGAGGATTTGCGCGAGACGTTGGAGCAAGGCTCCTTGATGGAGCAGAAGGGCTTCCTCCGCTCCTTCGTCAAGCGCATCGACCTGGATCATCCGAACGCCGAGATTGAGTACACCGTCCCGATGACTCCGCCCAAACAGAAAGAACCCCTCCGAAGAGAGGTTCTTTCTATCGTACAGAATGGCTCCCCGGCTGTAACAGTATTCGATCCGCCGCCGAGGCTCCTGTGGGCAGACGCGGCCGTCCAGGATGGGCTGAGCCGGAGATCTACTTCCGCATTGTACACATCGCCCTGGACGCCCGCAATGGCGGCCCTGTCGCCGCCTATCGTGAGCAGACCGTTGAAATCGCTCTCGGGCCCAAAGGCGCGTTTGAGAACGGCAACATCGGCACCCTGACGCGCCGATTGCCCGCCGACCGGGTGGTGAGTGCTGTCCCGCCGCCCCGGGGCAAGCCCAAGCCGCCCAAAGTGCCCAGGACGC
>OBEQ011225629.1_pt1 | contig 23654 bp, 23 predicted proteins | sample 1670901 | NCBI WGS metagenome assembly OBEQ01 (sample SAMEA104232315, study PRJEB22302) | groundwater metagenome | biome: forest; feature: aquifer; material: groundwater | place: USA | collected 2011-08-07 | depth 5.4 m
GCGAGGCGAGAATTTTTAACTGTAATTTTGAACTTTGCATTTTGAATTTTGAATTTTTACGGACTTACGTTCGGGCTTGAAACTCCATAATTGCAAACATCTATCTCCATATTTCCACAAAGAATTCCTTGAGGAAGACTTGAGCAAGCTAATCCTTTATTGCAAGCTTCACTGTCTTTATTGGGAAACTCAAGACTTGCGTAAAGATAGTAGCTTTGGTCCCTACCTTTCGATATGTATCTATAAGATCTAACTCTATCCGGATCTTTGGGTAAAGTAAAATTGTATCTCGACCAAAAACTTCCCCAGGGCTTATCTGGGTTATCTGCTTCCACACTCACTATTTCATACTTATCGTTACTTGCCGGATATTTCTCGTTTTCCTTATAGAATTCTTGAAGAACCTTCTGAATTCTTACAAGGTCATTTTTTCTTTGATTATCTCGATTTTTTTGAAGAATCATAATTGGGTTAATCTGTAATAAAACAATCGTTAAAACGCAAATTATTCCTAAAATAATAACAATATTAACTAAACCAAACCCATTATTATTTTTATAATCTTTTCTCCAAAAAGCATTCCTATCCATGTTCCAAAAACCAAGAATGGTCCGAAGGGAATTGTCCCTCCTTTTAATTTCTTTTTTCTTAGTATTATCAGTATGAGCGAGATTACAGCTCCTGTCAAGAATGCTATATAAAGACTAGCTATTATTTTTGGAAATCCTAAAATTAACCCCATTAAAAAAGCTAACTTAACATCTCCAAATCCCATCCCGCGGCCTCTAGTAAATAGGAAGATCATTAGAAAAAACAAAAATGCGCCAATAGCCGAAAGAAGGTAAGGAGGTATTAAGTATTGAGTATTATGTATTATGTATAGAAACGAGATTAAAATGGAAGGATAAACGATTTTATCAGGAATAATTCCGTGCTTCAAATCGATAAAGAAAACCACAATCAGCGAAGAAACTACAAATAAATAATAAACTACAGAAATAGAATACTTAATACCTAATACTTGATACATAATACTTTCTGTAGGTAAAAAAATAAAAACCAGAACAAAGAGAAAACCCGTTAATAGTTCAACCAACGGATACTGAATAGAAAGAGGGGAATGGCAATACCTACAACGTCCTTTCAAAAATAAAAATGACAAAACTGGAATCAAATCATACCAATTAATGATTTTTTTACACGATTCACAATGAGATCTGTTTTTAATAATCGACTCATTACGGGGAAGTCTGTCAATTACTACATTCAAAAAACTCCCAATACAAACTCCAAAGAAAAAGAACAACAACATTCTTAAGTATAGTGTATCAAAATTGAGACAAAACTTTTGTAGCTATATATTATGGAGCACAATTTGCAGCAGCTGTACTAGTCACCTGAGTAATAGTTCCTGTAGCTGATCTCCAGCACCAAGCCTTAAGAGTACTAGCATCTATTGTTCCATCTGAGAAAGCAGTGCCTCCAATCGCAATTGAGGTGCACGGAGTTGTTGTATTTGGGCCGCAACCTGATGGAACGTTAATGACATAAGCAGTTGCGCTTGGATCATTCACCGTGGCCATAAACGTAGCACCGCAGGTTGTAGATGCCGAAAATCCATTGGGATATGAAGCACCTCCTGTGCAAGAGCTACTAAGTCCAGTATCTGTATTAAAAACCTGCGCAGTGCGACCTATGCTTGCTAAATCAGATTTAACTCTAGAATTTCTAGCAGAATTAATTCTTTGACCTGGATTTATTGCTATTAACACAACCGATGCTAAAACACCTAAAATAGCAATAACTATTAAAAGCTCAATTAGAGTAAAACCCTTGGAGTTGTTAGATTTAAGATTTGATAAATTCAACATGTATTGTACATTTATTAGTAGAACATATCTATAATTACTTGTCAAGAAGCAAAATGTAAATAATAAAATTTTATTTTATAGATGAGCTTAAAGAATATATAGGAGTAATTATGGCAATTATTAAAAAGGCAACTCCTATTCCTAAAGCTACCATGATAATTGGTTCCAAAGCGGTCGTGAGATTCTTGACTGACTGATCGACTTCGCGCTCAAAATAATCTGACGCACGTAAGAGCGATTCATCAAGCTTGCCTGTTTGCTCGCCAATTTTAGCAAGCTGTACAACCAGTGCAGGAAAAAGAGAATATGCGCTCATTGCATCTCCAACTGTAATTCCTTTTTCAACTCTTTTTGAAACTCCGATTATGGCATTTTTATAAACAATATTACCAGCAGTATCTGCAGTCTGGAGTAGCGAATCAACAACCAAAGAACCAGTCCCAATTAGTAAACCAAGGGTACGGGTAAAATCAGCCAAAACACTTTGCTGAATGAGTTTTCCAAAAACTGGAAGTTTTAAAGAAAGATCATCTATAATTAGTTGCCCAGAAGGTGTCGAATACCAACGTTTGTATAAAAATATAGAAAGAACGAAAAGTCCAATCATTACCGGCCAAAAGTTTACCATGAATTTTGAAGCACCAATAACAATTTGTGTTGTAATTGGTAGTTCAACATTTAAACTTTCATAAAGAATTGAAAGCTGGGGAATAACTACAATCATCATTAACATCATAACTCCAATCATCGCAATTACTACAATTACCGGATACATGAGAGCTCCTTTTATTGTACCCTTGAGTTTTTGCGCTTTTTCTAAATTGTCCGCAAGTCTTTCAAGAACTTTGTCGAGTAAACCTGATGACTCGGCTGCTCTAATAAGAGAGACATAAATCGAAGAAAAAACATCAGGGTATTTAGCAAGAGAGGTAGAAAATGACTTCCCATCCTCTATATCTGTTGTTATTCCTTGAATTATTTCTTGCATTGCTTCGTTTTGCACTTGCTCTTTAAGAACATTTAGAGACTGCATGAGAGTAAGTCCGGAGGAAATCATAGAAGAAAGCTGTCTAGTAAAAAAGACTAAATCTGCCCCACTGGTTTTTTTAAAAAATGGCAGAAATTCAAGAAGATCTGATTTTTGTTGTTTCGTTATTGCAACAGGCAATAAACCTTTGTTGCGAAGATACGATGCTGCTTCTTGAGGATCTTTTGCCTCAATTATTCCATGTAAGATCTTTGAATTTTTATCAATTGCTTTATATTGCAGCTTCATAAACTAACCTATGAGTCTAAGAAATTCATCTTCATGTAGAGCATATCTTCTGGCGATCTCCAAAGTAATTGCGCCTGAAGTTACGAGTGACGCAAGAGATGCTTCCATCGTAATCATTCCAGTGCTCCCAGACGTTTGAATAACAGAATCAATAAGCTGAGTTTTACCGTCTCTAATGTTACTGGCAATAGCTGTATTACCAATTAAAACCTCAACAGCTGCCACCCGTCCGCCATTAATTTGAGGCAATAATCTTTGAGAAATAATTCCTTTTAAAGTGTCTGCAAGCTGAAGGCGGATTTGAGTCTGTTGATGTGGAGGAAATGCGCCAACAATCCTATCAATACTCTGAGAAGCAGAATTAGTATGTAACGTTGAAAACACCAGATGACCAGTTTCTGCCACTGTTATTGCAGCTTCCATTGTTTCCGGATCTCGCATTTCTCCAACCAAAACAACATCTGGATCTTCACGAAGAGCTTCTCGAAGAGCCATTGACCACGAATGGGTATCTACCCCCATCTCACGCTGCGAAATAATACTTTTCCCCTTTGGGTAAACATATTCAATTGGATCTTCAATTGTTAAAATATGTACTGGCTTAGTAAGATTAATGGAATTAATAATTGCAGCTAGGGTTGTTGATTTACCGTGTCCTGTTGGACCGGTTACTAATATAAACCCTTGTTTTAGATCTGCAAATGTGTTTAAAATTTTAGGCAAACCAAGCTCTGCGATAGCTCTGATATTATGAGAAAGAAATCTAAAATCTGCAGAAACTAATCCCAGTTGATAATAAAGATTAACTCTAAATCGACCCTCGTCGCCATACAGTCCGCCACCAAATGTCAAAGAAAAATCTAGTTCTTTATTTGCAGTAAAAAGCTCTTTTCGCTCGGGTGTGAGAAGAGAAAAAACCATTGCTTCAATATCTTGAGAAGAAAGTTCAGGATATCCTGAAATTGGAATTAATAAACCATCGACTCTTATTGTTGGAGGGATTCCCGATATTAAATGCAAATCCGATGCATTATTTTTAATAGTTAGCTGTAATAATTCTTGGATATTCATATCCTTACTCCTGAGCAACTCTTAATACTTCCTCTATTGTTGTTACTCCTTGTAATACTTTTAGATAGCCATCTTGCTTCATTGTAATCATACCCTCGGAAATTGCAGCTTTTTCAAGCGAATTGCTATCCGGATGCTCTAAAACAAGCTGGGAAATTTTTTGAGATACAGATAAAACTTCAAAAACCCCAACTCTACCCAAGTATCCGGATCCACCACACTCAGAACAACCCTTGCCTTTATAGAATTTGATTTCGTCTTCGGTTTTTGGGAATAGATTACCTAAAACTGTCTTCATGTCTTCAATAATCTGCGAAGGAGGAGAATAAGCTTCTTTACAGGTTGAACAAATTTGTCTAGCAATACGCTGACCAACAATCGCAGTCATTGTAGAAGCAAGTAGAAAATTTTCAGCACCTAAATCCAGTAAACGAGGAAGAGCTCCAGCCGCGCTTGATGTATGAAGTGTAGAAAAAACTAAATGACCGGTTAGAGCAGCTTGTAAAGCAAGATCAGTTGTTTCTTTGTCACGTATTTCTCCAACTAAAATAATATTTGGGTCTTGGCGCAAAAACGAGCGAAGACCGGTTGCGAATGTAAGACCAACAGCGGGGTTAATCTGCACTTGATTGACTCCTGGAATTTGATATTCTACGGGATCTTCTAAGGAAAGAATATTAACTCGAGGAGTATTAAGTTTTGACAAAACAGCATAGAGCGTTGTTGTTTTTCCGCTCCCTGTCGGACCGCAAACAATAATAATTCCATGAGGACGAAGGATCGCAGCTTCTAAACTCTTAAGAGATGTTCCGCCTAATCCAAGATCAGTAAGCGTCGGAATACCTCCTGACTTCCGAAGTAATCTCATCACAACTTTTTCTCCGAAAACAGTGGGAAGAACAGAGATACGTAGATCAACATCTGATCCATTACTGCTAAAATTAAACCTTCCATCTTGCGGAATACGATGTTCATCTATTTTCATCTCGGAAAGTATTTTAATGCGGGAAATTACTGCCTCTTGTACTCCTTTTGGTAAACTTAACCTATCATATAAAATACCATCTATTCTATAACGAACTCTTACTCTGTCTTCTTGAGGTTCTATGTGAACATCTGATGCCCGACTTACCACAGCATACTCTAGAATAGTTGAAACAATCTTAGCTATTGGCGCATCTTTAATAATTTCCGTAATCTTTTCAGCATCAACAGTTTTGGGCTTATGAAGTTCTTCTGTTTCTTTTAATGCTTGGCCTACGTCCGAAACCAACTCTTGCCTGTATTGACTTTGAATTGCTTGATCTATATCAACTTTAGCTGCTGCAAACGATTTTATTGTCATTCCTGTTTTTTGCGCGATAAATTGAACCGCTTCAATATCCGAAGGATTACTCATTGCCATAGACAAAGTCTTTGAATTACCATCGTATAAGAAGGGGATAACCGAGAAACGTTCAGCAACTGCTCGGGAAACAAAAGAAAGTGCATCTGGTGAAAAAGTTGTCTGAGCAAGGGAAATATATGGTACACCTAAAATCCTTGCTTTTACTTCGGTAAGAGTGTGATCGTCAACAATGTTTAAAGATTGCAAGATAGACTCCGGTGGAATATTTTGAGTTGCGCTTTTTAACTTTACATCTTCATATTGTTGGGATGTTAAGATGTGTTGAGCAAGAAGTATGTCAAGTAAAGACTCCTTACCCAGTGGAGCAGAAGTTTGAGGCACAGATTGAGAACCGAAACCATTTTGTTCAGGCATTGTTTTAATCATACGGAAAATGATCTATAATTGTCAACAAAGAATAACTTTATGCAAAGCTTAATTATTGTTTCCAAAGATCATAAAAAAGGATTAAAACATGCGCTTGATATTTGCAAAGAAAATAAGATTGATAGCCTGGATATTACCACTATAAAAAGCGATAAGGCTATTGGGATAGAAGAAGTAAGAACAATGCAAAAAGGCTTAATACTTAAACCCTTTAAAAGCCAAATAAAAGCTGTTTTAATTCAAAATGCAGAAAGTTTAACAATGCAAGCTCAAAATGCAATGTTAAAAACTTTAGAAGAACCACCTAACCATACTCTAATTATTTTATCCACAACATCAAAAGAACTTTTACTTTCAACCATTTGTTCAAGATGCAGGATTTTTGAACTGGAAAAAGAAGAATCTATGTCAGAAGAAGAAATTTCCGAAAATCTTAATATCCTAACATCTTTGGTCTCCGCCGGCATAGGCGAGCGTTTAAAAATTGCCCAAGACGAGGGAAAAACTCAAGAAAGCGCAATTTTATGGAGCGAAAAAATGATTATCGCAGCTAGAAAGAAAGTAATCGAACATTTAGAGGAAGATAAGCAGGTATACCGGTATTTAAATGTTCTAATATCTATTCAGCGATCTTATGTAACTTTAAAAACCACCAACGCCAACCCCCGTTTAACCCTCGAAACTCTTCTTCTAAATCTCTAGAAAAATGTTGTATTTAGATCGGATTATTGATAGAATAGGCCGTAATGACAATGAGAAATGGAGAAGGCGATAATCCTTCATCTGAAACAGAACTCAGAGCAGCATATGCTCAATTCTATGCAGAAATACAAAGACTTCGAAGCTCAATGCGCTTACTTGAAAATCGAAGAAGCGTGTTATGGAGACAGCATATCCAGCCAATAGATAGCCAGATTAACAGTATTTCAGAAAGTATCTTAAATCTCAGTCGCAACAGAGAGCAGATCGGTCTTCAATTACAAGCATTAGATCAGGCTCGATCAGCTAGAGATAAGGAACTTGTTAGAACAAAGACAATAAGGGGAATTACAGGAAGATTATTAGGCGACTCTCTTCTTCTGGTAATGCTTCATGGATCAGAAACTCCATCTATTTATCGGTCTCTTGCAGTAACCCTTAGAACTCTCACCCAAACTCCACAGTTGATAGAAATTCGAGGAGATAGGATACGGGCAAGGGTTCCCAACGCGGACTCATTAAAAGTAAGAATTGATCCTGGCTCCTCTTACTCTTTTCTGCATCATGGCATTGATCAAGAAACCCAGACAGTGCTTGCTAGAGCATACGAGGACCAAGGTGCCCAACATGACGAAAAATTGATCCGAGATTTCCTAGGAATTCGTATTGGAGTTGGTCATGAAACAACTACTTTTCAACCATTTGGCTTAGTTAAAAAGGGAGAGAATATCCGCGAGGTAGACTTAAACATTGATCTTTTAAAACTTGCTCCTGCTATTGATAGCATCTCACGGTGCGTTAACACTTCCTTTGGAAATCCACTATAATCTGTGTTCTGAAATATTGGAAAACACTAGGAATCCCTTGCGTAATTTGATAAAATAGGATAGACTACTTCTTTATGGCGAAACAACAATCCTCAGATTATTCAGCCCAACAGATCCAGGTTTTAGAGGGACTGGAGCCTGTTAGAAAACGCCCCGGAATGTATATCGGATCAACTGATGTAATTGGTTTACACGAATCTCTTAGAGAAATTATAGATAATGCAGTTGACGAAGCTTTAGGCGGACATGCAGATAATGTCTGGATTTTTCTTAATAAAGATGGCAGCGCAACTGTTGTTGATAATGGACGAGGAATTCCAATAGATGTAATGCCCCAATACAAGAAATCAGCTTTAGAAATTGTTATGACCAAACTTCACGCCGGAGGAAAGTTTGGCGGTTCTGCATATAAAGTTTCAGGTGGACTTCATGGAGTCGGAGCATCTGTTGTCAATGCGCTTTCTGAATGGCTATGGGTTGAAGTAAGAAGAAATGGGACAATACATAGACAAGAATATGGAAGGGGTATTCCTAAAACGAAAGTTTTAGAAGTTAACGAATCTAAATTTAATTCTGGTAATTTAAATTTAAAACTAAAAAACGGAACAACAGTTACTTTTTACCCAGACAAACAAATTTTCTCAACTATAGAACTTGATTTCGAAACCATCAAAAAAGCGATTCGAGAAAGAGCGTACCTGGTACCAAATCTATACTTTCATCTTTTCGATCTAAGGGTAGATCCTGTAAAAGAAGTTAATTATTATTTTGAAGGCGGAATAAAATCTTTAGTTGAAAAGATTAATGAGAATAAGATTGCTATTCACAAAACAATTTTTGTTAAAAAACTAGACGGAGATGTAGAAGTAGAAGTTGCCATTCAATATAACGACGGATACGCCGAGAATGTTGAAAGCTATGTTAATGTCATTAATACAGTTAATGGCGGAACACATCTAACCGGTTTTCGCATGGCCTTAACTCGCGCAATTAATGATTATGGTAAAAAGATTGGCAGTTTTAAAACAGAAGAAGATTCAATAACCGGAGATGATACCAGAGAAGGATTAACTTCTGTTGTTTATATAAAAATGCCCCAGGATAGAATTCAATTTGAGGGCCAAACAAAAGGAAAATTAGGAAATTCCGAAATTCAACCACTAGTACAACAAATTGTAAAAGAAGGATTATCTGTATTTTTTGAAGAAAATCCGGGCGACGCAAGAAAAATTTTGGAAAAAGTTTATCTCGCAGCAAGAGCTCGTCTCGCAGCTAAGGCTGCTAAAGAAGCAATACTAAGAAAAGGCGCTCTTGAGGGATCAACTTTGCCTGGAAAACTCGCAGATTGCCAAGAAAAAGATCCAGCCATTTCTGAGCTATATATAGTAGAAGGAGATTCGGCAGGTGGATCTGCCAAGCAGGGGAGAGACAGGAAGTTTCAAGCCATCTTACCAATTGGTGGAAAGATACTAAACACCGAACGCGCTAGGCTAGACAAAATAATTGAGCATGAAGAGTTAAAAAACTTAATTATTGCGCTTGGCATGGGCATTGGGGAGACTATAAAATTTGAAAAACTTCGTTATCACAGAATAATTATCATGACTGACGCAGACGTTGACGGAGAACATATTGAAACTTTGATTTTGACATTTTTCTTCCGCCATCTACCTGACATTATTAAACAAGGCTATCTTTATGTTGCTCAACCACCTTTGTATAAACTTCAGCATGGCAAAGAAATTGAATACGCTTACTCTGACGATGAAAAAAACGTAGCAATAAAAAAAATTAATACAAGTAAGAAAACAAACCCTGTAATAAATATTCAACGCTACAAAGGCTTGGGAGAAATGAATCCGGATCAGCTTTGGGAAACAACTATGAACCCAGTAAATAGAATTTTAAAACAAGTAACAATAGCAGATGCAGAAGAAGCAGACGCAGTTTTTACAATGTTAATGGGAGAAGAAGTCCCACCAAGAAAACACTTTATTCAAAGCAATGCCAAAACAGCAACTTTGGATGTTTAACAAACATTAAAAATAAGGGGGGGGTGAGAATTATGGATATTAAAAAATTATCGTCAGGAAAAAATCCAAAAGAAGGAGAAATTAATGTTTTTATAGAAATTCCCGAAGGGGTAAGCGTGAAGTATGAACTAGATAAAGACTCAGGACTTATTTTTGTCGACCGATTCTTGTTTACAGAAATGGAATATCCATTTAATTACGGCTTTGTACCAAACACTTTAGCAGGGGATGGCGACCCAATTGATGTATTGGTTTTGTGTAGTAAACCTGTTGTTCCAGGTGTTGTTATTCCATCCCGAGTGATAGGAATGCTGGCAATGGATGACGAAGCAGGAGAGGACACAAAAGTTATTGCAGTGCCAGTGCCTAAAGTCGACAATAAGTATAAAAACGTTAACGATGTTGGCGATTTACCCAAAGAAACAACAGAAAAAATTAAATATTTTTTTGAAAATTACAAAAAATCCGAACCAGGTAAATGGGTAAAAGTAAAAGGCTGGAAAGGCAAAAAAGAGGCACTAGAAGCAATACAACAAGCGCTCAAGAAATAGCACGAGGGGTGGCACGACTGAAGGGCTCCTGACAGCGCGCAGTTCGTTCGAACTTGCGAGACTAGAACGAGCACTGGCGGGATGAAGGAGTGGCAGGACCCCGAGCGAGCTTTCGTCAACGACTGAAGCATCAATTATTTTTTATGGAAATTGGAAAATTACAAAAAACAGAAATAGTCACAGAAATGAAAAAGGCGTATTTAGATTACGCTATGTCTGTTATTGTTTCCCGCGCGCTTCCAGACGTCCGTGACGGGTTAAAACCAGTTCACAGAAGGATACTTTTCGCAATGCACGAAATGGGACTGCCGCATACTGCAAAATATTCAAAAAGCGCAAAAATTGTAGGAGAGGTGATGGGAAAATATCACCCTCATGGAGACATGCCGATTTATGACGCCCTTGTAAGACTTGCTCAGAGTTTTTCTATGCGTTATCCATTAATTGACGGGCAGGGAAATTTCGGATCAATGGATGGAGATCCACCGGCTGCAATGCGTTACACAGAAGCAAGACTTGCTGCAATAACTTCTGAGATGCTTTTTGACTTGGACAAAGAAACTGTTAACACTATTTCTAATTTCGACGCAACTCTTAATGAACCAATATTTCTTCCTGCAAAACTTCCTAATCTCTTACTCATGGGTTCAGAAGGAATTGCAGTAGGAATGGCAACAAAAATTCCGCCACATAATTTGGGCGAAGTTATCGATGCAATTGTACACATAATTGGCACTGCTAATGTAGTTAAGAATGAAAAACAACTAACCCTAACAAGCACTAGTACAATTGATGAACTTTTAGAGTTTATTAAAGGACCGGATTTCCCAACATATGGAGCAATCTATGATATTAATGAAATTAAAAATATCTATGCAACCGGTCGGGGACGGGTTATTATCCGCGGGAAAGCAGACATTGAAGACATAGGGAATGGAAAATCTGCAATTATTATTACCGAACTCCCATATCAAGTAAATAAAGCGCTTTTAGTTGCGAGAATCGCGGATTTGGCAAAAGAGAAAAAGGTAGAAGGAATTTCGGATCTTCGGGATGAATCAGACAGACACGGTACCAGGGTTGTGGTTGAGTTAAAACGCGATGCTGTTCCAAAAAAAGTTTTGAATAATCTGTTTAAACACACAAGTCTTCAAACAGTTTTTCCTGCTAATGTTGTTGCTCTTGTTGATGGAACGCCCCAAACGCTTAATTTAAAAACTATTCTTGAAGAATATTTAAAACACCGCTACTTAGTAGTTACAAGACGTTCGGAATTTGAGTTAAGACAGGCAAAAGCCAGACTTCATATACTCGAAGGGCTTAAAATTGCAGTAGATAATATTGACGCTGTTATAAAAACAATCCGCGCCTCTAAGACTCAAGACGATGCCAAGAAAAATTTAATGGAGAAGTTTAAGCTAAGCGAGCTCCAGTCGATTGCTATTTTGGACTTGCAATTAAGAAGACTTGCAGCTCTTGAAAGGCAAAAGATAGAAGATGAATATGCTATGGTAAAAGAAACTATTGAATACTTAGAAACATTACTGGCAAGTCCTAAAAGAATTCTAACAGTAATACAAGAAGAATTAGTAAAAATAAAAGAAAAATATAACGATCCACGACGAACTAAAGTTTTTAAAGGCAAGGTAGGCGAGTTTTCAGACGAAGATCTAATTCCTAATGAACCAACTGTCATAACTATTACCACAACTGGCTATATAAAACGCCAATCATTAACTAGCTTCCGCACACAACATAGAGGCGGAAAAGGAGTTAAGGGAATGACCACAAAAGACGAGGATGGCATTTTAAATATTCGCTATGCCCATACTCATGACAATATTTTGTTTTTTACAAACAAAGGCAAGGTATATCAACTTCGCGCTTATGAAATCTCCGAATCGCAAAGAACAAGTAAAGGAACAGCCATTATTAATCTTTTAAACATTGAACAAGGAGAAAAAGTCGAATCATTTATTGTTTATAACAAAGATAAAAAAGAAAGAAATCTGTATGTATTTTTATCTACAAGAAATGGAACTGTTAAAAAAACAAAGCTCTCGGAGTTCGAAAATATAAGACGAGGTGGAATTGCAGCAATTAAGCTAGATAAAAATGATGAATTAACCTGGAGCAATCTGACAACAGGAGATGATGATGTCTTACTGGTTACCAAAAATGGAAAAGCAATCAGGTTTTCGGAAAAGTCCGTACGTCCTTTAGGCAGAAGCACCATGGGAGTACGAGGAATTAAATTAATAGGAGATGATCGTGTCATTAGTATGGATGTTATTGCTAAAGAAGAAAAACCAGAGCTATTAATAGTTATGGAAAATGGGTTAGGTAAAAAAACATCGGCAGATCAATTTAGAGGACAAAGTAGGGCAGGGCAGGGAGTGAAAGCTGCTCAAGTTACAACCAAAACTGGAAAGATTGTTTTTGCTCAAATAATTCCTCAAAACTGTAACGAAGTAATTATAACTTCCAAAAGAGGATTGGTTGTGAAACTTGATATTAAATCTATTCCAAAACTTTCTCGCGCTACACAAGGAGTAATCTTAATGCGTTTCTCCAATAAAACCGATAGCGTTGCCGACGCAACCTGTATTGAAGAATAAATGAGAATTGATGGAAAAGAAATAGCAGGAAAAATTTTACAAGATTTACAAAAAGAAATTAAAATCCTCAAAGAAAAAAATATAATTCCTCACCTTGTAATTGTTTTAGTCGGAAACGATCCAGCTTCCTCATCATATGTTCGGCAGAAAAGATTAAAAGGAGAGAGGATCGGAGCAAAAATAACCGTTGTGAACTTAGAATCTAGAATTGAGAATTTAGAATTACTTTCTATAATTCAACAATTTAACAACGATAACAACGTTCACGGCATTATAGTTCAACGGCCGCTTCCAAAAACTATTGATTCTCAAAAAATTGATCAAGCAATAGACCCCAAAAAAGATGTGGACTCATTTAATACTCATTCTTTTTACGAAATGCCTTTATCGACTGCAGTTTTATATATTTTAGAACATATTTTTAGTTCGAACATTAAAAATGAACACAATTTTGATGATTGGTTAAAAACCAAAAGAATAGTTGTAATTGGAAAAGGGGAAACGGGTGGAAAACCTATTATTGAAATGCTTGAGAAACTTGGAATAAAACCAACTGTTATTGACAGCAAAACTAACAACCCTCAACTTATAACTAAACAGGCAGATATAATTATTTCTGCAGTTGGCAAACCAAATATTATTACTCCAGAAAAAATAAAAAAAGGAATAATTTTAATTAGCATAGGACTACATAGGGAAAATGATGGAAAACTACATGGAGACTATGAAGAAAATCAAATCAAAGATATTGCATCTTTTTATACACCAAACCCCGGCGGAATAGGCCCTATAAACGTCGCAATGCTTCTTATGAATCTTATAGAAGCTACGGAAAATTCATCATAAATCTTCGGCACATATACCTTGACAACAAGTAAGATATCTGATATATTATTCATATGGATATCAGATTTAACCTCAAACAGTTTAGAGAAAAGTATGGTACTCATGATCTCTGTTTAGATTCACTTAAAGAACTTCGTTATCCTTTAGAAACTATCTGTCCAAAATGTAAAGAGCCATCAGCTTTCTACCGTGTTTCTAATCGTTCTGCCTATGCTTGTAAACTCTGCGGCTGGCATGTATATCCATTAGCTGGCACTATCTTTGAAAAAACATCAACTCCACTAGATTTATGGTTCTATGCCATGTTTTTAATGATCCATACCCGCTCTGGTACTTCTGCCAAACAGCTCGAAAGAATGTTAGGGGTAACCTACAAGACTGCTTGGAGAATGTTTAAGCAAATCAGAATGTTAATGGCACAACTGGATACTACTATGCTTGAGGGTATTGTTGAAATTGACGAGACTTTTATTGGTGGAAAAGGTAAAAACAGAATGTCTCAGTGGCATGGCAACGAAAAACCGAAAGAAGTAGTCATGGGAATGATTAACAGAAACGAGACAGAAAAAGGTGGAGAAAAAGCATATATTAAACACGTTCCCAATACTGGAAAGTAGACACTTCTAAAACAAGTTAAGGATCATGTAGATCCAGCCGCTAGAGTTATTACTGATGAATACTCAAGGTATACTCAACTAAAATATCACAACTACACTCATGACTTTGTAAAACACAAAGAGACTTTTGTTATTGGAGATATTTATACCCAAAACGTTGAAGCTTTCTGGTCAATTCTTAAAAGAGGAGTTTATGGGGTTTATAGAAAAGTATCTAAAAAATACTTACAAGCGTATATTGATGAATATGCTTGGAGATATAACCACAGAAAACAAGGTGGCAAGATGTTTGAACTTCTTTTACAGCAAGTTTTAGAGGTTAAGGTTTTAAAGGCTTCGCAGCTTTCTTCAATAACTTCATGAAATCTTCCTTAGCACCTTTCCTCCCACCCTTTTTAACAAATTCTATGAGCATTTTGTCCTTGTCCAGTAGTTTCTTCTTTCCCATACAGAGAGTATAGCAGATTTAAAATATGTCCCATCCTTCTGGGACAATTTTTAGGTACTTTTATGATTGATTTAATGATTACATCCTTCAAATATGTACTGGGTGGGGACCCAGGCAATAAATACTAATATATATCTTCTGTCCTCCTGTCCACAAAATAACAATAAATCAAAAACAAAATAATTCAATAGTAATAATAAATTCTTAAGTAATAAATAATCCTAAAAATAATATGTCTAAAAAAATAATAACTAATAAACAAAATACAATATTAACTCTACTCTTAACATTCAGATTCTTAAATAGTAAACAAATACAACAGTTTCTCAATCATAAAGATCATAGGAGAATAAATGGATGGCTTAAAGACTTAACAGAGAAGGGATATATAGAAAGAGACTTTAGACCGATATATGGAATATTGACTAAACCAGCAGTTTACTCCTTAACAGCTAAAGGCAGAAAACATCTTAAGGATGCCTACACATATTATCTTCCAAAATACTTAAAGAAAATCTCAAGAGACAACAAAGCTTCTAAAGGATTTAGGATAAAGTGTCAAATTATTGGAGATTGGTATCTGATGCTGTTTCCTCCAGACAAAGAAACAAGTGTTCCAATTCTAGATAGCCTTATATATGTTCTCACTACTGGTGAGGGAAAAAAGAACATTCCATTAAATACTCTTCAGTTTTTTACCTCAGTAAACTTTCCATCCTTTACTCTGTTAGACAAGATTAAACCTGATGCGTATGTGAGAAAGAAAACTACCAAAGGAATAACTCATGGTTTGTTCTTTGTCTTAGACACCTATGTTCCAAGAGTAATGCTTCAGTATTTCATTAAAAAGATATTTACCTCCTTAGATGAAGAATATTAGGAAACTGATGAAATAGACCAACTCCATATGTATGTACTGTATCCTAATAATATGGTCATTATTTACTTAAGGAGATTATTGAAATCTTTCCTTGAAAGATATTACGGTGGCAAGGAACTGGTATTTCATTTTGCTACCAGAAACCAGCTCTACAAGAGAAAGAAAATTGGAAAAGGAAATACGGGGTGGATAAAGATGTCTTCGGAGAATGAAAGTGATGAGTAGATCTAGATTTTGATATAATCACACTATGGCTGAAGAAAAAAGTATTGCCGAAAGGTCTCATATCTCTCCTTCTAGTTTAGAAACAACTTCCGTGTATCTGAGAATGCCAGAGAATGTGCAAGGAATGAAAATTTTGGATATAGGATCAGGACCTTCTACTATGGTAAATGAGCTAACCAGAAAAGGAGCTCAAGCTGTTGACGTAGATTATAACTATCGGGATATGAAAGGTTTAAAACGTGCAGCAGATAAATTTATTAACCATCCAGATTTTCAGGGCTCTCATAAGCAAGCACTGAGAAACGCTATGAGAAAAGTTAAAGATACGTTTTTTGGCCAGTTGGATGCTGGTAAAAAACCATACATAGCTGGACTTGCAGGAGAACTTCCCTTTGCAGATGATACTTTTAATCTTGCCTATTCATCAGGTTGTATTAGTACACTGTTAATTAATGACGCTGAGATTTTGAGAAAATCAATTCTAGAAGGGGTAAGGGTAATTAAACCGGGTAAGACTTTGCAGATAGCTCCTTGGAATATTCCAGATTTAACTGAGGATGCACAGATGAATGCTTCAATTGCACTACAGATTCTGAAAAAGCGCAATATACCTTTTACTATCGAGGAGGTTCCAGGTAGGCAAGCAAGCCGTCTTATTATTACAAAACCCCTAGATACTACAGATTCTAATACAGGGTAAACATTCTATTTTTTCCAAGGCTCCCCTGATGAATCAGTCACCTTTATATAGTAATAACACATGGCTTTTTCACCAGGGTTTGGTTTAAATAAGTATTTAAGATCAGGGTTTTTAACCACTTCTCTTGTCCCTGATTGATCAATCATTGTTTCAGTCTCTTTAAGTCTTGGCAGAGTATCAAGAGTTTTTACTAAATCATTAAAGTGAGAAGACAGGTCTTCAAGAGTATTAATCTCAAAGCTAAAGAGATGACCGAGTGGAGAGCCTTTTATAACCTCTAAACCATATGTATAAGCATTTGACCGCTTACCATTGTCATTGTTTTCGCAATCAAAACTCGTGATATATGTTTTACCTTCTGTTGTAGTCACGGACTCAATTCTTGGATGTCCACTTTTTCGATACCAAAAATCGACCTTACCTTTGTCTTTAATAGAAAGAGTATCTGTAGAATCACCTTCCCAGAGTACAAGTCTTTCAACATGCATTTCTGGATGTTTGGCAACAATGTCCCTAATCTCTTTTTCTGTTGCTTGTTCAACTTGTTTGTCATCTAGGTGGGAGATGAAATACCCTCCCAACGGAATGACTACCATAATTATAAAGCCTAAATAGGCTAAGCACAGAAAAATTATCAGTAGAGAAGTAACTCTTTCCTTTTGGGAAACAAAGCTGTAGCTGAGTTTTCTTAAACTCTTCTCTTTTATGGCTTTGAAAACTCCATAACCAATAAATAGACCTAAAAGAATTGATATGCCTAGGAAAATTCTCCCAGATGTAAATGTATAAAGGTATATTTGGAGAACAAAAGGAGATGTTATAGCTAATATTACAATAGCTAGGGTAATAAGCTGGAGGGAAATAAAGAGAGTGCCTAAAAGATTTTCTAAAGACTTACTTAGCTTCAGCATATATCTATTATATCAAAACATAGCTTAACCTTCATTTCAGCCTAAATCTCTACTTGTTCTCAAGGTATATATGCCAAATCTTCTAGTTGACAGACAGCATTAATTTCTGTTACAGTTAACTCCCAGAACCTCCGCGAGTCAGCGGAACCAGTTCTGGTTTTTTATCGGAGAAAACTATTAAAAATATATGATAGAAGCACCTAGAAACGGCCACTCTAGTTTACCAGATCACGCTACACTCTGGAGAAATCCCGCGTCGCTAATAGAAAGCAATAAGAAAGAACTCCAAGCCAGAGGAGAATCTACAGTAGAAAGACTAGAGTCAACTCCAATACCAATTCGCATTCATAGTCCAATAATTTTATCCCCTGAACAAATAATTGCCTTAGGAGGAGAAAGTAATGGCGAAAAAATTATTGCCCATAGAGAAAGAGATACTCAGTTTACAATGATTGTATTTGGAGATAAAACAACAGGAGAAGAACATGTAGCAATAGTAAAAAACTTAGGAGACGGTGAAAACGTTCCTATAAGAGTACATTCTTCATGTGTGACTGCAGAGAGTTTTCATGCAAGTAATTGTGACTGTCAAGAACAATTAGACATGGCGCTTGATCTTATAGATAGGGAAGGAAGGGGAGGCTTACTTTGGCTTCATCAGGAAGGCAGAGGCAATGGTTTAGCAGCAAAAGCGCAACAACTGAACCTTATGATGACAGAAGGGATCGATACGGTTACTGCTTTTGAGCAATTAGGATACCCAGGGGATCAAAGAGATTATACGGTCGCAGCAGATATGCTAAGAGACATGGGGGTAAAAAGTGTTGTTCTAATTACCAATAGCCCTGATAAAATGGGTCAGTTAGAAAGATTGGGAATAGAGGTAACAGGCAGAATTCCCTGTGAAATAAAACCGATAAATAATGTTGTGAAAAAAGATTTAGCTGCAAAGAGAACTAGGTTGGGACATTTTTTACCTGAGAGCAACAGTTCAACATGATCAAATCTAATACGCAATTTCTAGAAGAAACAAAAAAAGAAATTAATGATAAGGAGTCAAATATTTGCGTAGGACTTGATTCAGACATAGAAGCTTTACCACCTGTTGTCAGAAAAAATTCCAGCATAAAAGACTCCTTAATAATTTTTAATAAAAAAATTATTGACGCTACTCACAAAATTACCGTATCCTACAAACTTAATCTCGCGTTTTACTACTCTCTAGGCATTGAGGGAATTGAGGCAATGAAGGTAACTAATCAATATATAAAGTCTAAATATCCTAGTATAAAAATTATTGCGGATTCTAAAAGAAGCGAAATGAAAAGAAGCGCAGAGCTTACCGCGAAAGAACTCTTTGATGAATATAATTTCGATGCTTTTACCCAAACTCCGTGGTTTGGATTTGATACCCTAGAACCTTTCCTAAAGTATAAAAACAAAGCTGTCTTTGTAATTTGCCATGACAGTAATCCATCAGCAGGAGACATTCAGGATTTAAAACTTAACAGCGGCAAATATCTTTACGAATATGTAACAGAGCTTGTATCTAAATGGAATTCATCTGGAAATATTCTAATAGAAGCGCCTCTCACTTATCCTAAAATTTTAAAAAAAATAGTAGAAAAAGCTGCAAAAGATCAATTCTTCCTACTAGCAGGGCTTGGGGCGCAGGGAGGAAAAATAGAAGATCTAAAGATTTTTAAAAAAGATAATTTTCTGGTAAGTGCTTCAAGAAGTATAATTTTTGCATCCAAAGATAAGGATTTTGACATAAAGGCGTTTGAGGCAGCAGAGAACTTTAGGACCCACGTTAACAGCTTAAATCTCAAATAAGATTACAGTCCTAGCTGACTTTTTAGAGTAATCCAAAATTTTCCCCAAAAAGAAGCTTTTTGATATTTTCTATAATTCTCTTGTTTTTTAAAGTCTGCTGACCCGGGAAGTGGGGGGTCTATCCAGCAAGAAAGGATAATCCATTCTTTTTTCTCGTTTTGTTTGGCAATAATTGTTATTTTTGAATTATTAAACTTCCTCGCATACTCAATTGATCCATCATTCTTGCCAGGCATAGAACTATCCGGAGAATTAAATGCTTTCAAAGCCATATCTTGAGTAAAACCTCGATCTGAAAGCCTTTGCAAGGCATGATTAGTCCAAATCACCCCTCCATAATACTTATTAACCATAAATTAATTATACATAAATTTTTACAATCGATAAGTCTGCTTCTGATAATTCTTTATAAAGTTGGTGAACTGCCTTTTTGAGAATGGGATGAACGAAATTTGAGTCAATATCCATCAATGGTTTTAAAACAAAGTCTCTTAGATGTAATCGCGGGTGTGGAATTTCAAGACTAATCTCCTTATGAACAGTGTTATTATAGAACAGAATGTCTATGTCAATTTCTCTAGGTCCCCACCTAAATCTATAAACTCTACCAATTTTCTTCTCAATGCTCTTTGTGAGCTCTAAAAGCTCACCTGGAGATAAGGTTGTTTTTCCTTTAACTACTGCATTTAAAAAATTATCTTGTTTTTTATATCCCCATGGTTTTGTCTCATAGATCTTCGATAGATTAATATCAGATATTGATAAACCTAATAATTCAATAGTTTTCTCTATATTTTCTTTTTTCTTACCAACATTTGCGCCAAGACCCAAATAAACAGCATGCAAGTTATTTTTCATTTTTTAGTCTATCTAAAACTGTTAAGAACTTTTTAGTTTGTAAAACGTCATGAGTTCTAATTATTCTTGCGCCATTCATAACCGCACTTGCAGTCTCTGCCAAAGACGCTTCCAAACGCTCAGTTGGGGATGGGGGAATGGATAATTTTAATTCGTCTTGTAGGATTTTACCTAGATGACTCTTACGTGAAACCCCGATCATAATTGGAAGCTTTAATAAAATAAAGTATGAAAGTTTTTTTATAATTTCTAGATTTTGATCAACGGTTTTTCCAAAACCAATCCCGGGATCAATTATAAATTTATTCTTTTTAATTCCATGAGATTTTCCAATTTCGATTTGCTCTTTGAAGAAATTCAAAATATTTTCAATTAAATTTTTGTATATAATTTTCCTTTTTTGCATATCCTTAGGTTTTCCTTTTATATGATAAATAATTATTGGAGCATTGAACTCTTTTATTATTTTGGGGAGTTTTAAATCAAATGTAAAACCTCCCATACTATTTACAATATCTATCCCTTCTAAAAGGGAACTCCTAACTACTTCTGATTTGTACGAATCAATAGATATAAAAATATCTGGAAATAGTTTTCGAATTTTTTTAACTACCGGAGTTACTCTTTTTATTTCTTCATCAATTGATATTGACTTAGAACCAGGTCTGGTTGATTCACCACCTACGTCTATAATATCTGCCCCTTCCTTAATCATTTTCTTAGCATGCAAAACTGCTTTATCTACAGATAAATATAATCCGCCGTCTGAGAATGAATCAGGAGTAACATTAAGTATCCCCATTACTAAAGTTTTATTGCCAAATATTAATTGCTTTTTCATGACCCTTATTATATGACTTTTGTCATAATAAAACCATAATTTAGCAGTCAATTATCTTAAGTGATTAGTATTTATGGCGTGGTTAAGGATCACGAACGGTTAATTTAATGTTTTTAAAACGAAGAGAAAGAAAGATCTTTTATATCAAACCAAATCATTGAAGAATAGACAGGCTGATTTTAATATATCAAAAGGTATCAAAAATCAGATTCACTTATTTCCACTATGAAAGGCTGCATGAACCTCTCGAAGTTGTTTATTGGTAACATGGGTATAGATTTGAGTGGTTGCAATATTCTTATGACCAAGCATTTCCTGGACAGATCTAATGTCGGCTCCGTTTGTTAAAAGATCTGTAGCGAATGAATGACGAAGAGTATGTACCGTAGCGTCAACCGGCAGACGAGATAGGCGTACATATTTTTTAACAATCCTTTCAATGCTACGAGCTGTCAATCTCATCTTTTCACCATCTTCGTACTCATTAATAGTTCCTGAGTAACGAATAAATAACGGTTTAAAAACATCTTTACGTTTCTTGAGGTATTCCTGAACCCAATGGCTAGCCCGATCCGAAATAAATACAAGTCTGGCCCGTCCACCTTTACCAATCACACCAAACTCCCGTCTTTGAAAATTGATTTGATCCCGATTTAGCTTTACCAATTCTGACACACGAAGCCCGGTGGAAAAAAGAAGTTCCAGAGCTGCCCGGTCACGCATTCCATCTTCTTTAGATGTGTCTATAGATGTCACTAATAGATCTACTTGCTCACGCTCTAAAAACTTAAGACTCCTACTTTCTGTTTTGGGAAGATCAATTTTCGATGGTTCTAAAGTCTTATAATCATTCTTTATCAGAAAACGCAAAAATGACCTGAGAGCTATGACGTAATAATTCTGCGTAACTCTTTTTAGAGTCAATCCTTTTGCATCAGCCCGATTAGCCAAATAGACCCTATACTTTCTAATTATCGAAAGATCTAAAGATTCAATAGTTTTATCTGGATGTGTTGAAGATAGCCAATTTTGAAATGACGAAAGATAATGACGATAATCTCTAATTGTTAACTTACTGCAGTTTTTTTCAATTTCTAAATATTCTAAAAATTGATCTATAAGTTCTGGTAGATCAACTGTCATAAAAATATCTTACGCTCTTAAACTCATGTTGTCAATTAAAGATTTTACTCAAAAACTAGCGATTTACTGCGACCTATAAGGAACCTAAAACAATGTATTTTACATAATTATCGAATATTAAATTACAACAAAGATAATTTAGCCTTTTTAAACAATCTAAACATATAATTAAGAAGGAACATATTCTCTGGTGCGTCCTATAGTAGGGGATAAGTAAGGATTTTAATGACAAGGGAAATAATTCAAAAGAGAATGTCTTAGGCAAAATGGGAACGAAAAAAAATTAAACTATGTATACACGAGGATACAGAAAAAGTCTCTCCCCTCAAGTGTTGAATCTCACAGCGTCGTAAAAGTATTATTGTACGACGTAATACATTTCATTCCTCTAGAGGGTTAGATTACTAAAAAGACATTCTATAGGGAGTGCATTGCAGAGAACTATGTTCATGCCTCTCAAGAAAATCTTAACCTCTGTAGATTGTCTAGGAGGAAACATTCTTGCCGTCTGGTACATGCATATCGTCTATATCGAGTCACTACTCCGAGGATCATGAGATACTTATGTCGTTTTTATTGATATATCTATCTAAACGTAAGCTTTTAGCCTTAAGAATAAGGAGAATGTCACGCGTTGAATAGCATAAAGTTTAGGCTGATTTATCAATCTAAACATCGATTTTAGCTTCGAAATTCTATAGATTAGACTACGAATGGACGTTCGTATTTTTTTCGTTTAGGAGAAGTTTTCGGATTTTCGGTTTATAATTACAAGGGAAAGAGAGAGTTCTTCTCTTTGTTTGCAAAGAGATATTCAAATGAACACAAACAGGATCCATACTTCAAGGCTAAAATCTATCTCCACCTAGTAATTACCGAGAGATAGAGGCTGTGAAAAGTCAACTGGAAGTCTGTGAAAATATAACTTATCCACAATTTATATCCTATAATATTTTACCATAACTATATCAAATCGCATCAGGCTAAAACTAGCAGTCACTTCCCTACGCTGATAATTGGAACTTAAATCTTTTGGAGACTCCTCTTCCCCACTTACATACTACTGAATTTATTAACCTTTCCAATATGTAAAAATAAGTAAAATAAATAATGTCATAGCTCCAACCCAGATATACTCCCAAATTACGCCTCTAAAAAGCCTCTTATCAATCCATGCGTGACAAAGTCCAACAATTGTATAGAAAAATCCTGTCATAAAAAGAGAGATAACGGTTGGCATTGTTGGCCAAAACCATAATATAATTGACGCTTCAAAAAGACATAAAGATAATCCTAACGCCCAGATAAAATTTTTTGGAATTATGTCATCAAGAATAATTGTCCATAAAGATTGAGTAACGAGAAGAAAAGAACAAATTAAAATCAAGAAAGAGGTTGGGATAACAGATAAATGAAAGGTAAGAATAATCGTTACAAGAAAAAAATATGACACAAGTGTAATTACAAAAGAAACCAATCGAGCCCCAGAAAGAAGTGCGATAGTTCTAATAGATGCTACAGTAAAAATATTTAAGCTTAAAAAAAGTGAGTATAGCCCTACTCCATAAAGAAAAGTCATTGCTATTCTGGTAAGAAATCTAGCAGGAATCAAAAAAAAGAAAAGACCAA
>OBEQ011931779.1_pt1 | contig 23653 bp, 19 predicted proteins | sample 1670901 | NCBI WGS metagenome assembly OBEQ01 (sample SAMEA104232315, study PRJEB22302) | groundwater metagenome | biome: forest; feature: aquifer; material: groundwater | place: USA | collected 2011-08-07 | depth 5.4 m
AGTCCTTCGACAAGCTCAGGATGCTGAGCAAAGTCGAAGCACGAGTCGAAGGATTACCTTTAAGGAAACCCTTCGACTTCGCCTCATTTCATGAGTCTCCACTCAGGGTGAGGGGGCGGAAAACACCCCGATCCCTCAACTATTTTGCTTCCGCTTCGCCAAGCTGCGGGTTTATAATCCCCAACAAAGCATTCGTTTTCTTCGTAAGCTATTGGGCTTTTTGATCCGGAAGATTTGTTTCATGGTAAATCCCAAGGGGTTTCTTATTTAAAAAGCAAAAACGCTACTCTTTAGAAAAGTGAGATAATTGATCAGAAAAAAAATTCTAGTCTCTATTTTCCTGCTTCTAGCGGGAGTCCTTTCCTACCGGGTGTTAAATGGGGCCTTTCGCTCCTTTTCTTATGCAAAGGTCCAGAATTTTAATTTGATGGATCAATTCGGGTATGCACACGAACTGTACCGTTATTCCTGGGCCAATGGCATTGTCCTCATCTCGCATGGAAACGGCTGTGCTATCTTGCAGAAAAGCCTCCCAAAGATCCGCGAACTAAAATCTAAATATTCCCCTTCCGGCATAGTGTTCCTCATGATCAATGCCAATCCTCAAGATAGCCGGGAAAGCATTGAAATTGCCTCAAAAGAATTTGGCGTCGAGACGCCTATTTTAAAAGACGAAACTCAAACAATTGCCAAATCCTTAGGAATCAAACGAACAGCAGAAACCTATCTCATCAACCCAAAGCGATGGGAAATATTGTACCACGGGCCCATTGACGATCGGCTGGGCTTTGGAACGGAAAGACGGACAACAACCAAGAATTACTTGGAAGATTCTATAAAATCTCTCATAAGAGGATTAAAAGCCCCGGCTCTAAATGTTGAAAATAAAGGGTGCCTGATACAATATGAAAAAATAGGCAAAAAGGATGAAACGATATCTTATACGAAAGATGTCGTACCTATATTAATAGGAAGATGCCTCCCCTGCCATAAGCAAGGAGGGGTCGCCCCCTGGGCTATGACTAGCTACAAACAAGTGAAGGGATGGTCTTCCATGATAGAGGAAGTCATCAAAACCAAGAGAATGCCTCCATGGCATGCGGATCCACGATACGGAAAATTTGAGAATGATCGTTCTCTTACTCTCGAAGAAGAAAAAATGCTGTTAGCCTGGATCGCTTCAGGATCTCCTCGCGATGGGAAAGAAGACTCCCTTAGAAACGTAGGTCAACGAGAAGAAGAGAAATGGCCGCTGGGCAAACCTGATATGATCTTAACCTTGCCAGAGATACAAAAAATACCTGCCAAAGGGGTGATTGACTATCGGTATTTCAAAATCCAGCCGAAGTTGGAGTCCGACGTGTGGATTCGTGGAGCTCACCTGCGCCCAAGCAATCCGAAAGTCCTGCATCATGGCTTCGCTTTCGTAGAATATCTTGACCACCTCCAAGAAAAAGAACCAAAAAGAAAAGTGGGGATTGATGACTTTTTAGCCATGTCTGCCCCTGGAAGACCGATAGAGTTACTTCCACAAGGAACGGGCATGTTTTTACCCAAAGGGGCAACGTTTCGGTTCGAGCTCCACTATACGGCCACTGGAAAGCCAGAAACGGATTGTTCTGAACTTGGACTTTATTTTTATCATCACTCTGTCCCCAAAGAACTCAGGGTCAAAGCGGTTCGTAATACCGCCATTGAGATCCTCCCGGGGGCGAGGGATCACGAAGTGCAAGCTTCCACGTTGTTAGAAAAAGACGTATTGCTTTACGAACTTTTCCCTCATATGCACTATCGAGGGATCCGGATGAGCCTCGAAGCTCATTATCCAAATGGCCACAAGGAGATTTTGCTTTCCGTCCCCCGGTATGATTTTAAATGGCAGAATGTTTACCGGCTTGCTGTTCCCAAAAAACTTCCAAAAGGCACTAAACTCGTTTGCGTAGGCGCCTTTGACAACTCCAGTGATAACCCATCCAACCCGGATCCGTCAAAAACCGTACGGTGGGGAAGGCAAAGCTCGGATGAAATGTTCATCGGTTACTTTGCATACACCGAGGAATCATGAGATGTCTTCGGAATCTAGTATTCACCCGCCATCACATCATCACGCAAGTATGCGCCTAAAGCAAATAGACGGGCTTCGGTTTCTATCCTTCCTAGGGGTGTTTCTGTATCACCATCGCTCCGACACGTTCTGGGTAGGAAGCTACGGAGTTTCTCTGTTTTTTGTTATCAGCGGTTTTTTAATCACTCGGATCTTGTTCGATCACGAGCTTCTAACAACCGGAGGTTTGTTAACCCGCTTTTACGCAAGACGTTTCCTTCGTATATTCCCTGCTTACTACTTAGTTTTAAGCTTGCTCCTACTTACTGCACATCCAAAAGGAATGATCTGGCACTTTACATACCTGTTTAATATGAAGATTTTCTTTTGGAGTCTACACAATCCCATCCTTGCGGTACTGAAGAATTGGAAGGGTCTCGGATATCACTTCTGGACGCTTTGTGTGGAGGAACAATTTTATTTGGTCTATCCGCTAGCGCTAACACTCCCGCCAAAAAAATATCGCCTCCATGTTCTCCTTGGTTTTCTCACTGTTAGTATTGCGTTGAGGCAGTTATTTCGGTTGCAAACACCTCAAGCATTCTACGGTGCCCTTTTGCCAGTATGCGGCGAATATATCGCTTGGGGTTGCCTCGGAGGGTACTTAAGCGCCAGGAAGTTTGCAGGACAGGCAATGGCTCCTCTTATTCTTTATTCTGGTATCTTAATGTTTCTAATACTTATACGTGCTGGAGAACCAAATGCCCCTTACCATTTACTCCAATTTTATCCGGATTATCGCCAGACATTGTACGGTCTATGTTTTGGCCTCCTCGTCTGGGGTCTCTGGCTCAACGACGACGTGTGGATCTCGAAAATATTGTCGTGGAAACCACTCGCCTTTCTTGGAAAGATAAGCTACGGGCTATACCTGATACATCCTTTTAGTTGGGGGCTCTTGCCCCGCCTTATCGGCGAACGGAATGAAGCCTCTTCAAGTTTATTATTGCTCATGCGGCTCGGTTTGACGATTGCTCTGGCAACGCTGATGTGGTACGTGGTGGAAAGGCCCATTCTGAACCTGAAAAAATACTTCTCATACGCACCTTCAGGTCTGTTCGGTTAAGGGCGGTTAAAAAATCGAATTGCCTAAAATGAAGGCTCTGAGCTATCATATAGAATCATTCTGGGTCTTTCAAAGGAAATTTCCAAAGAGGCTTGATGAATATTGTGGAACAAGAAGTTAGGTTTCGTCGCTCCGCCCGTCTGATCGTCAAAAAAATCGACGACGAGCTGGCCGTGCTTCATCCTGAGACTGGGGCCTATTATACTTTGAATGCTGTGGGCCGCCACATTCTTGGGTTCTGCTCAGAACCGAAAAGCACCGAGGAAATCCTGGCCATGATTCGTCAGGAATACGAGCTGAGCGAGGAAAAGATCGAGTCAGAAATCCACCGCTATATCAAAAATCTTCTCAAAGAAAATCTAGTCGAAGCTCTGTAACCACTGGCATGAGCCCTAGCGAAGTCTTGGTCGAACTGATTCCGGAAATGCTTTCTGCCAAGGGCAAAGCGGCCCTGAAGATGTATGGCTCAAGCATGTCTCCCCTGCTTGCCGAAGGCAGAGTGGTGGAAGTTGTCCCTTTCACAGGACAGAAAATCCGAGCGGGGGACATTGTCTGCTTCAAATCGAAATCTCAGCTCACAGCTCATCGCGTTGTCAAGCTACTGCCGCCCGGCCCCAGCGGAGAAAATTTCTTCCTGACGAAAGGGGATAATGTCCGTACTTTTGATCTCCCCCTTTCATCACAACAAATCCTTGGCAAAGTGGCTGCTATCGAAAAGCGTTCCATCACAACACCCTTTTGGAGAATTGCCAATGCCCTGATTGCAAAGGCATCTTACCTGGAGGGGGCTTTCCCTGAATTCAAAGCAAAGAATTCTTGGTGGCGTGCTTTACAACCCTGGAAGAGAAAATTCGGCATCAAATATTCTTTTGATTTTCTTTCTCCCCTCCTGATCAGGCTCCTTAGGTTGCTGAAATCAGTTCTGAATCATTATGTCTTGAAAACCGTTGCGGGGAAGGTCCCGGTGAAAGGGATCGCGTCTCAACAGGACTGTGCTTCGTGAAAACTGCGGAGGGAAAAGATAGAACGCTACAGGAATTTATTTCGCCAACGGCAGTGCACCGCCGCAGCGGCGAAATCAGCAACCCGCGAGGGTGGAGATGAATTGAAGATTGCCGTGCTTGGTAATTTTGGGTGATTGATACTTTTTCCGTGAAGTCTTTTTATCGTCTGATCTTTTCTTTTTCGATTTCATAGATTTCCTCCAGACGGGGAGCATTATATCAACTTGAAAGCCGCTTTTTCAACAAGTAATTGCTCTGAGTAACTCTCATGCAAACACAACGGTTCTCTTTTAGGCCGGCTATTTTGTGGCTTCGCGCCGAAAAATTCCGCCGCCGGTATCAAAAAGCTAGACCCTTTCCTCATCTGGTGCTGGACGGCTTTCCCCTCCCCCAAACCCTCAATCAAATTCTTTCCGAATTCCCTAAGCAACAAGAAATCCCCTGGATTCATTATCAAGACAGAACTCAACTTAAACTTCAATCCTATCGGGAAAAGGACCTGGGCCCACATGCCCGCCGCCTGATTTCGGATCTGCAATCCGTTCCCTTTCTGACATTTCTCGAAATTCTCTCCGGAATCAAAGGCTTAATTCCTGATCCCTACCTTCTGGGCGGCGGGCTCCACCAGATTGAACGGGGCGGGTTCGTAAAAATCCATTCGGATTTTAACAAACACCGGCACCTTCGGCTTTTTCGCCGGATCAATTTGATCCTTTACCTCAACAAAAAATGGAAAAAAAGTTACGGCGGGAATTTGGAGTTATGGGATGCCCGAATGCGGAAATGCGTGAAATCCATTGCCCCGATCTTTAATCGCTGCGTTATTTTCAATACAACGAAGTTTTCTTTTCACGGTCACCCGGATCCCTTGAATTGCCCCTCTCACATAACCCGAAAATCAATCGCACTCTACTATTACAGTGTCGAAAAACCCCTGTCGGAAAGTGGCCATTTCCGCAGGACGCTTTGGCAAAAGAGATCGGGAGAGAAAGATTGAAAACCAGGCAGCCGCTTGTAAGTGTCATTATTCCTGCCTGGAACGGTGCCGCATTTATTCGTGAAACCCTCCAGAGCATATTGGATCAAAGCTACAAAAATCTGGAAGTCATTCTCATCGATGACGCCAGTCAGGACGATACTCTCTCTCTCGTTCGAACCTTTCGAGACAGACGGTTACGTGTTTACCGAAACACAAAGAATCTTGGCATCGCAAAAACGAGAAACCGCGGCTTAGAGGAAGCAAAAGGTGCTTATATTACTTTTTTTGATCAGGACGACATTATGCTGCCGGAAGCCATAAAGAAAAGAGTGGTCACTCTCGAAGAAGACAGGCACAAAAATGCCGTTTGCGGGTACACAAAGGTTGCGCCCTTGGGGAAGAGGCTGTTTCGGGGGAATGCCCTTTTAAAGTCTCGCTTTGAGAAAAGAATCGGCCAGCGATTGACCGCTCAAAAAAAGGCTTTACCCTTTCTCAAAATGCATCCGTGCATGGACAGGAACTTTTTCTTCCGCTTTTACTGCGTCTTCACGCTTCTCACAAATCTTATGATGAGAAAGAACCTAATCAAAAAAGTCGGTCGGTTCACCCCCAAATTCAAAGCTCTTGATGACGTAGATTTTGTGTGCCGCCTGGTTGAAAAAACACCGATTCATTTCATTGACGAGCCTATCAAAATCTACAGGGTTCATGACAGGAATAGGTCCCTTTGCTTGTCTGACAAGGAGCTGAATAAAGACTGGTCCGTGATCTACAAAAAATACTTTCTCCCTTCTCGGCTGTCATTTTAAAGCGACCAACCCCTTGTGCTTCAATCCTGCAATATATTGAGAAACATCTTCAATCGCTCTTTGTTTCCGAATTCCGTACTTTCCCGCAATCTTGCCCGCGATGGCTGAAATGGATCTCTTTCCATTCATGGCCTGCCAGATTGTCTGACCCACCTCGTTCAAAGTGTAATAATGTCCGTCAGTCAGATTAACGACAATCGCCTCTTCAGGCGATGTGCTCTTAAACAAACGGTCTTTAAGCGGTTTGGGGTTTGCCGCAAGAAAGTCGTTTTGGAAATTCTTGCCTTTATTTCTATTTGTCTGCACCATTCGGTCCTCCTTAATGATCCACAATGTTTAAAGCTTCTCTCAAGCGTTGCGCCCGGCTCATCAAACTGCTAGTGTGAATGCGGTAAATGTAGCAAAGAAAATTGAGAAAGTAAAATCGTGTCTTATTCCAAAGCCTGTAAAAAAGATCCCCATCTTCTCCGAATTTCAGCCTCTCATCGTAACCGCCTGCTCTCAGAACCAAAGATTTCCTCATCATCACGCTTGAATGAGCAATGCCTAGTGAAAACTTATGAAGAATCTGCGATTTTTTCGGATCTTCACCTTGATCTAAGCGGCAAACATCCGAATCGCATCGATCCCTCAGCGACTTTCCATTGCCATCCGACACCATCGCTTTCCCAAAAACAACACCGATTTCGGGTCTTCTATCCAACAGCCGTACCTGCCTTTTGAGCCTGCCATTCAACATGATATCATCCGCATCATGAGGTGCCAAATATTTGCCTCTGGCAAGTTTCAAAATCCGATTCCTGGCATAAGATACTCCGCGATTTGTTTCGGAATGATGGACTCTGATTCTAGAATCGAATTTTTGATGGCGCCTGACTATTTCATAAGTTCTATCCGTTGAGCCGTCATCAAAAATCACAAGCTCAAAAAACGGGAAGTCCTGTCTCAAAACACTCTCAATGGACTCGGCAATATACCTTGCGGCATTGTAAGCGGGCATCATCACCGTAACCTTGGATCTGAAGAGACCCTTTACCATGACAAACATTTCCTAGGCAGTTCGGCAATTCGATTTTTGGGAAGAATCACATGAAAACCGTCCGCTTGATTAGTCAATGACTTCAAAAACTTTCCTTGAATCTTGCGGCTGATCCCTCCATCTAAAAGAAAGCGGTTCGAAAGAACCTCCAAAAGCTCCTCTTTGTAGAGCCGCTTCTTTCTGAGTGCGGCGCCACGGGAAACCACGCGTATCACAAGAACGCGCGTGATCACACATTCATCACCGATCAGAGAGGGCTGGTATTGATCCACATTAAGGCAATATTTCATTATCCGAGAATTCCAAAATAGTCCTTGCTGATTTCCTGCTTTCAACTTTATCCCGAAGGACCGTGATAAAACGATGGGATCTATCAAGCTCTCTCCATAGATTTTCCCGGCTGCACAGGAAAGAATGGGCGTTTCAAAAGCGTGATAGTAAAAATTCTCCCTCAAAAAGGATAAAACTATTTCCCCCAACCTCTCTGACTGATCGGACAAGAGGAGAATCCCCTCTCCGTTTTTTGACACCAGAGCTCCCTGAATGAGTGCCCGTGCCCGTGACCACAACCCCTTAAGCAGCGGCTGCAGGAATTCTTCAAAGTATCGTTCGCGGTCTCCCAAAGAACTCCAAAACTCTTTGTTGGCTACCACGGGGCTGACACAAATTGGTTTTACTGCTTTGCGATCTGGGCATTGTAGGTAGTAATTCAATCTCCATTTTACCGGTTGTATCAGCTTCTTTGACTCAAAAGAAACTCGAAAAAAAACCGAGCCGACGGGGAAAACTATCCCCTTTGAGTTGTTAGCTTGGGCCTGAACACTCAGCGCGCCCCTCATTTCCCTAGCACGTCTTGCCCTATAACCCTGCATCAAGCTGGCGGGATGACGCCGATAGAGAAAGCAAAAATGGTTTAAAAAATAAAAAGGTGTCAGTTTAAACAAGCGCCGAATCAGCCTTACATCCACATCAAAGGGCATCCGCGAATCATAACCGCCCGCAAGCAACATTAAGCGTTTCACCATCATGGCGCTACTGTGATTCAAAATGGCTGGTAATTTATTCAGCCGCCCCTCTTTCAGCAAAGCCTTTCCATCATCAAATCCTCCCAGTTCTCCTTCAATCTGCCTTGCTTCCTCATTGCAAATCAACACCCTGCCACATACGCCCCCGAATTCAGAATTTTTCTCCAGCGTCCGCACTTGTTTTTCAATCCGCCCTTGCAGCATAATGTCATCCGCGTCATGCGGGACAATGTATTTACCTCGGGACAATCTCAGAATTCGGTTTCTCGTGTAGCCTTCCCCTCGATTTTCAGAATTTTTATAAATTCTGACGCGTTGATCTTTTTTAAACAATGCTGCAATTTCCATCGTGGCGTCCTTCGAGCCATCATCAACAATCAAAAGTTCAAAGTCCTCAAAATCTTGTCGGAGTACGCTTCCAATCGACTCGGCAATGTATTTCGCCGCGTTATAAGCCGGCATCATGACAGTAACCTTGGGCTTAGGCATGATCTAACTTTATCCGATTTAATATCTGCACAGGCAATCGATCCAATGCTCTATCAGGCACTTTGGCCAAAGAACCTTTAGCCTGGAAAGCTAAGGTCTTGGCCAAATCAACTTTATGCCCGGAGGATAAATGGATTTTCAGATAAGGATCAGACCGAAGGAGCAGATACAACGCTGATGGATCAAGCTCTCTAAAAGCCAATCTTTGATTCCTCGGGTTGATGTCCAGATAGAGGACATGTTGGATCAAGCACTCATCTCCGATAAGATAATCTCTATAAAGATCCACATTAAGGCAATATCTTTTTATCAAAGGATTCCAAAACTCTCCCCAGGGTTTCAGTTCTTGCCGCTTGACCCCCGGATTTAACGAGTCTTCCAGCACCAGAGGCGTGATCAAGCTCTGGCCGAAAATCTTTCCCTTGCGGAGGAATAAAATCGGACAAATTGAAGAGTGATAACAAAAATCCTGCTTCAAGAAGGCCAGAGCCGCTTTTCCCAATTCCAATTCGTTTCTAGCGCACAGTAGAATCCCTTGCCCGTTTTTGGAAACTAAGCCTCCACGGAAAATTGTTTCTTGTCTCTGGTTAAGCTTCGTCGAGAGTGGTTTCAGAAAACCATCTCGAAAAAAACGAACATCCGACCTCGGAGATTTACCTTCGCGGCATAAAGAAGGTTCCGTTATCAGCAGCTTTCTTTGCCCATGATGACCAGCCCGTCCCGGATTATTGAGATAAAAATTGAGCCTCCAGCGTATCGTTTGGGCTGTTTTGGAAGAAGCGGGCCTTACCAAAAGGTCTTGATCTCCGATTTGAAGAGAGAAAGGCCGTTCGCCGCGGCTCCCATTTTTAAAAGCAAAGGCCTTTTTTACCTGCGATTTCCTTTCCCGCAAGACTCGTTGGCAGTGACTTTCCCCATGAATGCGGTAAACAAGCGCCAAGCGGTTCAAAAAATAAAATGATATTTTCTCAAATAACCTCCGGCTCAACCGAGAGTCCGTATCCAGATCCACAAACGGCTGATAACCACCGGCATCCTCGATCTGCCTCTTTCTAATCATCGCGCTGGAAAGATGGAATCTGGGAGGAAGCGATGAAACAATCTCCGAATATTTTAGGGGGATTCCCTCTCTGTTTAAAGGTTGGATGAAACCGAGGGCCCGCCGTCGAGATTCGTCATAAACTAATACCCTCCCGAAGACCAGCCCCACGGTTGGGTGATTCTCCAAAATCTCAAGCTGTTCTCTCAAACGCCCTTGTAGCATGATGTCATCCGCATCGTGCTGCACAAGGTACTGACCCCTTGCTAAGGCTAACAGGCGATTTCTATTCGCTGCAACACCTCTATCCCCTTTATTTTTTAAAATCCTAACACGCAAATCTGTTTTGAAACGTTCTGCAATGTGGAGCGTGCCATCGCTCGAAGCATCGTCCATAATGAGCAGTTCGAAATCATCACAATCCTGCCTCAAAACGCTTCTGATGGAACTCTCGATATAGCGTGCTGCATTGAAGGCTGGCATGGTGACGGTGATTTTTGGAAAGGTCACTTAAAAACTCCCTTGAAGCCCCGCGGTTTTTCATCGCGCGGGAACAGGCGGGGTAAAAATCCCCCCCCTTAATCGTTGTCCCCCAAAACAGGAGATTTTCTTTGCTAAACCCATCCCGCTTGCTAATATACTTTTGCCATGAAAAAAAACAAGCGGTTAGAATCGAGGCGCCCCTTCCCATTCAGGGTCTGCTATCGGACGGGATTCAAAGTTTTTCGATTCATTGCCTCCGACCTCTGGATGATTGAGGCCCTGGCTGAATACGTTTTCCGCCGCTTCCTTCCTGAAAAAACCGCCTCTTCAAACCCCGCCGCGGATATTGTGATTTGCCCCAAGCGCTTTTATCCCGCTGCGATGCGTTTAAGGCCGGAACGTTGTTATCTTCTGGAAGCGCCCTTCCGGGTGAAAGAACCCATTCAGAGCCACAAACCGGTAAAAAAAGTTTGTTTGATTGTTCCGGATACCTTCCAAAAACGAGAAGATCTGTTACGGACACACTTTTGCAGTCTCATCCGCTCTTTCCTTTTCGAGCATGAAATCATTCTCCTGCATGGCGCTGTTACGGCAAAAAAAGGGCTCGGCATTGCTTTTCTGGGGCATACGGGAAGCGGCAAAACAACCACCTTGTTAAGTTTATTGGAAAACAACTTTTCTTTTATCAATGATGACCACGTGGCTCTTATCTCACACCGGGACAAACCGGTCGCTTGCACCAGCAGCGATGAAATGCATCTTCTCGAGGAAAATGTTGACGCCTTTAAAATTGTCCGGTTTGCCAAAGAAAGAAGCCCGGTCATGCGCGGGGGCAAACTCAAGCGCGCCGTTTTCGCTCATGAATTCCTGCCCCCCTCCAAAATTCTCAAAAAACATCCCATCCACACCATTGCTTTTTTGGAACATGGCGCCTCCAAAACCGGGTGCAGTTCCGTCCCTCACGGAGAAGGCTGGCGCCGGCTGTTGGACTTTTGCCAAATCTTTATTCTGCCGAACCAACGGGCCATACGCAGAGGGTTTTGCCGGCTGGTGGATTGTCTAAGATCCGTGAAATTTTTCAATTTGAATACCGGCCGCGATGCACGCCAAATTCCACGCTTGGTTCAAACCATGATTCGGGAAGCTGGGTTTAAAAACCTATCTTTCTTTCCTTCGAAGAAGATCGGCAAGCTTTCCGGCAAAAATTTCTGCGGGGTTCTCAGGAATTCTTTTTCTCACAAAATCAGCCGCCGTTTCTCCCATTTCTCTCCAGGATGACCTTCGTTCCCAAGCTCTTTCCATGGCTCGATCAAAATGCTCGGTTGTCGCGCTTTCAGCCAAAAATCCGGTTTTGCCATCACGTACAAGCTCTTTGTTTCCCCCCGCATCCGTAACGATACAAGGTCTTCCGCAAAGCATGGCCTCAACAAGCGCCAAGGGCAGACCCTCGTGACGGGAAGGCAATATAAGGGCGTGATGCCTTCTCCAAATCGACTCTATATTGCTTACAAAACCGCCGAAGCGGATATTTTTAAGCTTGAGTGCCCGCTTCAATCCCTTCAAGGACTGTTCGTCTTTCCCGGCCCCAAAAAGTGTGATTTGAGCGGGTCGGTTACGCCATTTTTCCTGCGCTAAGACTTCAAACAATAAATCCTGCCCTTTCGCGGAGGGCTCCATGCGGGCAACGCAGGCAAGCTTATATCCCGATTTCAATCTGGGCCAAGGAAGCTGGGGACGATAACGGACGTTGAATGGGTTTCTGACAATCCGGGCATTTTTTAGAGATGCGGATAGTTGTAAACGCGCCAGATTCAAATTAGCCTGAGAGACAAAAAAACAGGCGATCGCTTTCTCATAAACACGCGCCAATCTCTTCCGCAACAAATCCCCGGCCTGAAAATGTTCGCTGGCTAATTGAGTAATAATAATGTATTTCAATCTTCGCCGGAGACACTCCTCGCCCCATTCAAGGCAATCCAGATGGGACCCTTGGGAAAGAACGACGAGATCGGGTTTGAAAGAAAATAGATCTCGGAAGCGGTTTTCTCTTTTAATTAAATGATTGAGAATAGCAGAATTTCTTTGGACTCGGAGAGGAACTTCATCCTGTCGATACTCAATTTCGCACCCCTCTTGCTCAAGTTCTCTGATCTGTCTGGGCAATTGCGGCCACTCCTTCACGCTTGCCTTAACTTCCGCTCCCTGTCTTGCCAAGAGGAGAGCCGCCTGACTCCAAAGCTCCTCGCTGCCACCCCAAGGATTTCCGTTCATGGTGGAAACAAAAACCATTTTAGCCATTATCTCTAAATTCTCTTCGTTCCTGGTTGTAAGCTGGGATAATCACATTCCCAAAAATCGGCCAATCCTACACAGTTTTTTAAAAACCTGCCAAGCTTGTGGAAACTTCTGAGAAATAATTCTTTGATCCTAAAACTCAAAAACAAGAGGCGTACTACAAAGCACCGCCAAACCGGTACAAATCGGTCCTCATAACCCATCTTCTGGTTAAAGCTGCCCGCGGTTGCCTTTGCTGCAGCAAGCCACAGTGCGGGGAGCGTCCGCCATCGATCATCATAAGCGGCATCTCCAAATTCAAATGAACTGTTTCTTCCGCTCGACTGTTTTAAGAGTTCCCTCTGTTTTTCGCCAAAAGATTTGCCTATGAACCCGAGCAAGTTAAGAACAGCGCCTTCTCCTCTAATCAATTCCTCGTAGCGCACCCAATGGCTGTGTATCTTCCCAGAGCAATGCCATTGATAAAAAGCTCTGTTCCTCTGCACCCAGCTGTGGCAAACGTTTGCGCCTTCACGCAGACTTGCCAAAGGTTCAACTCCTTGATCGTAAAACACTTTCCGGCTGGCTAAAACGTTGTAAATGTTTCGAATGACAAAGACAAAGATTGCTCCTGGATAAATTTCTTGGAGAAACTCGATTGTGCGATCCTGACAACCGTAGCTGACGTCTTTAAATCCCCACCATTTCTTGCCGGGCAATCCCTCGGGGACGAACAAAGAATTTAGCATCTTCCGGAAAGCATCCTTCCACTCTTGCCGGCGGAAACCATTCATCCACGACTGATGCGTTCGATTCCCAACATCGTTTGGCAGACGTTTCCAATCAACACGCTCCTTCTCAAACAGGAGCTTCCCTTCCCAGCCTTGATAAAACGTATTTGCGAGATGCCGAAGAACCCCTTCATGTTCCCCCCAAATCAAAACGTCATCGTAGGTATTCAATAACCGCTGAGCAAGCGTTGTTCCGCTGCGCGCAACACCCATTATGAATATAGGATTGCTTAAAGTTGCAGTCAAAACACGTTACCTTCTTGTGCTACGCCAAGAAACATAATTCTCGACAGCGTACCGATAAACTTCTGCCGTCAATTGGGCTGTTCTCTCCCACGAGAATCTCTTGGCCTGAGTTATCGACTGGTAACGAAGATCCTGCCAGAGACCTTCATCTAATATTACCTTTTTAATAGCTTCACGCAGGGCAAATGGATCATCTGGGCTTACTTGAATAGCCGCATCACCCACCACTTCTGGAAGCGAGGTGCGATTGGAACAAATCACGGCCGCTCCACATTGCATCGCTTCAAGAGGAGCAAGCCCAAACCCTTCACAGTGTGACGCGTGGACAAACACACGAGCGCCACTATAGAGAACTCTCAGCTCTTCATCGCTGACGCGTCCCGTCGTGACTATCTGCCCCGGAAAAGATTTGCTGATCAGCTTTCGGACGTGTTCGGTCACACTACTACACCACGGCGGGGATCCTCCGGTCAAAACAAGCTTGTACTTATCAAGCTCGCCGTTCTGTGTCAACTCTTCAAAACATTTTACTACCAGCTCAATGTTTTTTCTGGGTTCAAATACAGCTACAGTCAAAATATATTGATGAGGCTCAAGACCCCAATTAGCCAGGGTTTTCTCCAAAACGCTTCTCTCCTGAACAGGACAAAAATGGGGCGCGGCGGCCAATGGGACTACAAAGCAACGCTCTGGCGAAATAGGAAGAAGGGATAACGCGTCCTGGCAAGCCGATTCAGAATCACAAATAATAACATCCGTATCAAAACGTATCCTATTCAGCTGCTCGACAGCTCCCTGAGTTCTGTGCTTTGTGGAAAAATGGGGGTATTGCACCGGGATCACATCGTGAACCGTCACAACATGCGGCAGTCCTCTCACGGGGTTCAAAGGCAAAGAAGAAATGGCGGGAGTGTGAAAAACATCAGCGACCTGCCAGGGATGTTGCTCTGCCTGCTCGAACCGAGCGATTGACTTGGCTAAGAACCTGAGCCTTTTTAAAACTCCCGAAACAGCGCGGGGGGCACTACCCTTGGCAGCTAGCCTATCAACGGCTTCATAAAACCACGCCAAGTGAAGCCGGCTACTGTGGGAAGTGAACACATTTTGACACAATTCTGGTAATGCTGATCGGAGTTTTCTTTGATTTGTTTGGCACTCCAAAACATCCGTGTCCCACAACCCACATACTAGTTCGACACCAACGCCGAGGCCTGCTAAAGCTTTGAATAATTCTGTAACGTAGCGGTAAAGTCCATTCTGATAGACTGGTTCTGCGGCCCGCCACGCTATGTGAGACGCATTATACAAAACCTTGATCGCCTTCCGAGATGAATTAGAAACAACGGTTCCTTCTTTTTGGATTGTGTGAAGATCTTCTCCTATCAAAGTCGGCTCTCCTGGGCGAAAAGGCCTCGTTTTAAAATATTCTTTCCAGGTTGGCGGATTCGAGAACGCGTGTGTATTTTATCCTCCGAATGGGCCAACATCAAGGCGAGATATGGTGCTGAAGAAAATAATTAGGAATAGAACTATTTTTCAGATCGCAATTCCGAGGTATGGTTTCAAAACCTCGGGGATTTCTATGGTGCCGTCCTTCTTTTGAAAATTCTCGAGTATGCCTATCATAGTTCGGGGAAGCGCCACGCCAGAGGCATTCAACGTGTGTACCAACGCCGGCTTGCCGCCGCCTTTTGGGCGATAACGAATATTGATCCGGCGGGCCTGAAAATCAGTGAAGTTAGAGCAGCTCGAAACTTCGAGCCATTTGCCGGTCCCGGGAGCCCATACTTCAAGATCGTAACATTTCGCTGCGGCGAAACTAAGGTCACCGGAGGCAAGCAGGACGACACGGTAGGGCAATCCCAACGCCTCAAGAATTTCTTCCGCATCCCGTCTTAGCGTTTCCAGTTCTTCAAAAGATTTTTCTGGATGGGCGAATTTCACAAGTTCTACCTTGTCGAATTGATGCACACGAATCAACCCCCGAGTGTCTTTGCCGTAGGATCCGGCTTCGCGGCGGAAGCAAGCAGTGTAGGCTGCGTATTTAATTGGCAGCTGCTCTTCCTCAAGAACCTCATCACGATGAAGATTCGTCACGGGCACTTCGGCTGTGGGGATCAAAAACAGGTCGTCGTCCTTAAGGTAATACATGTCCTCTTCCAATTTTGGGAGTTGCCCTGTTCCCAGCATGCTATTACGGTTCACGAGATACGGGGGAGCAATTTCGGTATAACTATGCTTCTCGGTGTGAAAATCCAGCATGAAATTAATAAGCGCTCTTTCCAATCTGGCTCCAGAGCCCTTCAACAGACTGAAGCCGCTTCCTGCGATTTTCCCTGCCTGAACAAAGGAAAAATATCCCAATGATTCCCCTAACTCTATATGTGATTTTGGGTTAAAGCTGAAGATGGGCGGCTTCCCCCATTCCTTAACTACCTTATTAGAAGCCGCACTACCCATTGGGACAGTTTCATGGGATAAATTTGGGATATTGAGCATAAAATCTAGTATTTTTTTGTCTATATCACCCATTTTTACATTAAAATCATCTATTTTTTGGGATATGATCTTCATAGCCTCGATTTTGGCGGAAGCGTCTTTCCCAAGCTTTTTGGAGGCGCTTATTTCGTCATTGCCTTGGTTACGTTCGTGTTTTAAAGCCTCAACTTCCTGAAGCACTTGTCTTCTTTTTTCTTCGATGGCCAGAAATTCGTCGAGCTTGACATCAACGCCCTTGGCTTTCATCCCTTTTTTGACTTCTTCGGGGTGTTCTTTAATATATTTGAGGTCCAACATAGGAAGGCTCTGTTATTTTGAGAATTAGGAAATCAGAAAGCGTAAAAAGACAGAATTCACGTTTTCTGCTTGGTTGATTCTTTTGGGGTCTGGGTCTCGTCGGCATCATCCTCTTCGCTGGAGACAACACGTATAGCTGAAGCGACCTGATCTTTTTCCTTAAGCCTTATGACTCGAACTCCCTGACTGTTTCTTCCGCACAGACGAATGCTTTCCACAGAAGTACGAACAACCATTCCCCCCGATGTCATAATAATGATTTCATCATCATCGCGGGCGCTAAGTACGTCCACGACATGCCCGTTCTTAGCTGTTACCTTAATATTAATAATTCCCTTCCCGCCTCGCGATTGTAACCTGTAATCCTTAAATCGGGTACGTTTCCCAAATCCTTTGCTCGCCACGGTCAGCACAGACGCTTCGTTATCCACAATTTCGCAGGAAATCACCTCATCTTTTTTATCGAGCCTGACCCCTCTGACGCCTGAGGCTGTCCTGCCCATTTCGCGGGCCTGCGTCTCCTTGAAGCGAATCGATTTCCCGCTGCGGGTGGCAAGAAAGATTTCGTTCTTTCCTGTCGTGATCTTGCAGTCTACAAGAAGATCCCCGGTTTTTAGCGTGATGGCAGCGAGGCCGGTCTGGCGGGGCTTAGCGTAGGCGGCTAGATTGGTTTTCTTGATCTGACCATTCTTGGTTGCCATAAGAAGAAAAAGTTTTTCGTCAAACTCCTTCACCTGAAGACAGCCTGTGATCTTCTCGTCTTGGCCCAGAGCCAGAAGATTGACGATGGCCTTTCCTTTGGCAACGCGGGAGGCTTGAGGGATTTCATAGGCCTTTCTGGCATAAACGCGCCCCGTGTTGGTGAAGAACAATATATGATCATGCGTGGAAGCTAGAAAAAGCTGTTTGATAAAGTCTTCTTCCTGCATGCCGGCCCCCGTGACCCCCTTCCCGCCGCGCCGCTGGCGCCGATACTGGCTGACCGGAATGCGCTTGATATAACCCGAGTGGCTGATCGAAATCAGGACGTCCTCCTCCGCAATCAAATCCTCAATTTCAATATCCGTCTCATCCCGGACCACTTGTGTCCTGCGCTCATCGCCGTAACGTTTCTTCAGCTCTTTGACTTCTTCGCTTATAATTTCAGAAACTTTCTTTTTACTTTTGAGCACGGACTTGAGGTACTCGATTTTCTTGATCAGCTCCAAATATTCCTCGTCAATCTTTTCTCTCTCCAGAGCCGTCAGTCTCTGAAGCTGCATTTCCAGAATGGCTTTTGCTTGAACCGCGGTCAGATTGAAATTTTTTAGCAGCCCCTCGGCGGCCAGTTCGGGGCTTTTGGAAGCGCGAATAATCTTGATCACCTTATCAAGATTGGCAATGGCAATTTTCAGTCCTTCCAAAATATGGGCCCGTTTCTCCGCCCGGTCCAAATCAAAACGCGTCCGCCGTGTCACCACTTCCACGCGGTGGTTCAGATAGGCTTCAAGCATCTCCTTTAGATTGAGAACTTTCGGCTGCCCATCGACAAGAGCCAGCATGATCACGCCAAAGGTTTCCTGAAGCTGCGTATGCTTGTAAAGCTGGTTGAGAATAATCTGGGGGTTTTGGTCTTTCTTGATTTCAATAACGATTCTCATCCCTTCGCGGTCGGACTCGTCCCGGAGATCGTAGATGCCCTCGACTTTTTTGTCTTCAGCCAGCTTGGCGATGGCCGCGATCAAATTGGACTTGTTGACCATATAAGGAATTTCGGTGATCACAATGGCTTCTTTCTTGGGCCCTTCTTCAATGATGGCTTTGGCGCGAACCACAATTCTCCCCCGTCCATTTTCATAAGCTCCTTTGACGCCGTCCCAACCGCAGATCAATCCTCCCGTCGGGAAATCTGGCGCCTTGACAAACTTGCGCAGATCCTTCACGGAGATTTCAGGATTTTCGATAAGGGCTGTGATGCCATCGACGATTTCCGAAAGATTGTGGGGCGGGATGTTGGTGGCCATGCCCACGGCAATGCCGCTTGACCCGTTGATGAGCAGATTGGGGAGCTTGGCCGGGAGAACCGTTGGTTCCTGGAGAGATTCGTCAAAGTTGGGGACAAAGCTCACGGTTTCCTTCTCCAGATCGGTCAGAAGTTCGTCGGCAATCTGTGCCAGGCGAGCCTCGGTATAACGCATAGCGGCCGCATTGTCTCCGTCGACGGAACCAAAATTCCCCTGGCCATCCACCAGCGGATACCGCAAGGAGAAACTCTGCACCATTCTGACCAGGGTTTCGTAAACAGCCGTGTCTCCGTGAGGATGAAATTTCCCCAAGACCTCTCCAACAATTCGGGCAGATTTCTTGTGCGGTTTGTTGTGGGGCACCCCGAGTTCCGACATAGCAAAAAGAATTCTTCTATGCACCGGTTTCAAGCCGTCACGGACATCCGGAAGCGCGCGTCCCACAATCACGCTCATGGCGTAATCAATGTAGGAGTGCTTCATCTCATCTTCAATCGCAATAGGAACGATTTTCTCGTTCATGGCGTAAATCGACTTAGGCTGGGATGGCTCTGCAGGATCTTGCGGTGGCGGTGTTTTTTTGTCGTCTTCTTTCATGGTCTGCTCATTTTGGCGCTTGTTGCTCCTTGTACAATATATTAAATGAGGGGTCGGGGTGTTTTCCGCCCCCTCATCCTGAGCGGAGGCTCGCAAAGCGGGCCGAAGCGAAGGATCTCATTAATGAGATCCTTCGGTCGCCCTTCGGGCTTCCTCAGGATGAGCCCTCGGAGAAAGGAAAAACTCCCCCCCCGCGGGCTCATATTAAATAGGAAGGCTAAGATCCTTTGAATTAACTGAGCCTTTGCAAAATGGGCATCAGCCCTTGACCGCCCCCTCTCCTTTATCCTCCCCCTCTCAGCCAGAGGACTGATCCGTCCTTCGGCGGAGAAGGGGGAAGGGATGAGGTGGGGTGAAATTTGCAAAGGTTCAGAATTAACTTTAAATGTCAAGATTACGTACAGCTTTGGCGTAACGCTCGATAAACTCCCGCCTGGGCTCCACCTGGTCTCCCATCAAAACCGTAAACATCTCATCGGCTTCAACGGCATCATCCAGAGACACCCGCAGAAGGGTTCTGCGGCCAGGATCCATGGTGGTCTCCCATAACTGCCCGGGGTTCATCTCCCCCAAACCCTTATAGCGCTGAATCACCAACCCTTCCTTCCCTAAGGATTTGATAAGAGCGATCAACTCATTTAGAGAAAAGAGTTGATGGGTTTTCTTCTCGTCTTTCAGCTCGAGAATCGGTTTCTCTTGCCGGCTGCAGTCTTCAATCGAGAGATTGTCAAGCTTCTCAAGCTTCTTTGCTATCTTGGCCAAATCGTGGGCCTCATAAATTTCTATAACTTCCAGCGAGTCTCTATGCCCCACATCTTTTTTCTTGGTGTCCACGGTTAAATCAATGGCTTTGCCTTTCTCCTTCTCCTTCTTTTTGACAAGTTCGGCAAGCTCGTCGTCAGAATAAAGAAATTCCCCGCCTTCCACATGAGCCTGATAGAGCGGGAAGCCCTCTTTCTTTTTGTACTGCTTCAGATAAGCCTCAAAATCGAGCCCCTTTTTCTCGAGTTGAGATTTAATTCGGTCCAGTTCCGAGGCAATTTCAAGAATTTCCAGCAACTCCTTCTCTGAGAAAACACTCTTTGCTTTTCCCTTCAGGGACGCGAGCGTAGCGCCTTCCGCCCCAAGATCGATCAGGAGATGATTCAATCTTTCTTCCGATTCGATGTATTCCTCCCGTTTCCCCTTCTTGATTTTATATAACGGGGGCTGGGCAATGTAAACGCAGCCTCCCTCTATCAGCTTCCGCATCTGCCGATAGAAAAAAGTGAGCAGCAAGGTGCGTATGTGGGACCCGTCGACGTCAGCATCTGTCATAATGATCACTTTTTTGTAGCGGAGTTTTGTGATGTTAAATTCGTCCTCGCCGACACCCGCTCCGATGGCGGTAATAATAGTTCGTATTTCCTCATTGCTAAGGACCTTATCAAGACGTGCTTTTTCAACATTGATGATCTTGCCACGCAGAGGGAGAATGGCTTGAAATCTTCTGTCCCTGCCCTGCTTCGCAGAACCACCTGCCGAATCTCCTTCTACCAGATAAATTTCGCAATTCTCAGGATCCCGGTCCGAGCAATCTGCTAATTTCCCGGGCAGAGACGCTGAATCAAGAGCGCCCTTACGCCTGGCAAGTTCCCGTGCCTTCCGGGCCGCCTCCCGTGCTTGCAAAGCGAGGAGGGCTTTCTCCACAATCTTGTTGGCAACCGAAGGCTGTTCCTCAAAATAGCGGCTGAGGTTTTCATTTACGAGGGAATAAATAATGCCTTCGACTTCGCCGTTGCCAAGCTTTGTTTTTGTCTGACCCTCAAACTGCGGGTTGGGCACCTTGACGCTGATCACGCCGGTAAGACCTTCTCTCAAATCTTCCCCGGACAAATTGTCTTCCATGCCCTTAAATAGATTCTTTGACTTGCCATATTGATTCGCCGCCCGCGTCAAAGCGGAGCGAAAGCCGGACAGATGAGTCCCTCCTTCCACTGTGTTGATATTATTGGCAAAAGAAAAAACGCTCTCGGCATACCCGTCGTTGTACTGCAGAGCAACTTCGCACTGAACTCCGTCTTTCTCTTTCTCAAAGTAAATAATTTCCTTATGAAGGGGATTCTTGTTTTTGTTCAAGTACTCAATGAACTCAGCAACCCCGCCTTTATATTTGAAGGTGTTTGCCTTGTCTGTCCTCTCGTCTGTGATGGTAATCTCAAGCCCTCTATTTAGAAAGGCCAGTTCTCTTAGCCTGGTGGAAAGAATTTCATAGCTGAACTCGATGGTTTTGAAAATTTGCTTGTCTGGCTTGAAGGTTACGGTAGTCCCGGCTTGCCTTGTCTTCCCGATCACGGTTACCTTGGTAGCGGGTTTGCCATATTCATAACGTTGATGATAGACGTTCCCCTCTCTTCTTACCTCGACTTCGCACCACTCTGAAAGAGCGTTCGTGACCGACACTCCTACTCCGTGAAGCCCTCCGCTCACCTGATAGGCTTTATGATCAAACTTCCCGCCGGCATGAAGCGTTGTCATAACCACCTCTAGCGCAGACTTTTTCTCTTTCTTGTGGAGATCTACTGGAATGCCGCGGCCATTGTCCGTAACGCCTACGCTGTTGTCCGTTCGTACTGTAACATCGATCTTGTTGGCGTACCCCGCAAGAGCTTCATCCACCGAGTTGTCAACCACTTCATAGACTAAGTGGTGCAGCCCCCTCGGGGTGGTGTCTCCAATGTACATCGCGGGCCGCTTGCGGACAGCCTCCACTCCTTCCAAAACCTGAATGGTGGTTGCGTCGTATCTCTTCGCGGCTTTTTCTTTTTCTGGATCTGAAGAAGAGGCGGCCACCTCTGCTCTCTTAGCGGCAGGCAATTTTTCCTTCTGTTTCTTCCTGGTTTTTTCCATCACTATCCGTCTTCCCATTCTAGGGATTTGCTTACAGCTCGCCTACTTTAAAATGGATATTGGATACCGTCTTTTCTCCGAGGGCGTGTTGCATTCTTTTTAGAAGTGCCGGCTTGTAGCGTGTTGTAAGTTCAAAGGCCCAGCTCGAATCATCCACACGAACAAATAATGTCTTCCCCTTCAAAGCGTAGGCTTTGGTGTGTTTCGCAACCCGGGGGCCGGCGTGATGAGCCCAAAGGTCCCCCACACTATTTTTCGGACTTTTCTGAGATTTCTTCAAATCAAAAAGCACTTTTTCTACGACGCCTTTAAGCGGAAGGGATATGTCTATCTCACTGTTCATTTGATTCCTGCAAGCAACGCTATCTTAGATTTTGGGACGGGCTCAGTTGAGCTGCATGGGCATGATCACGCAGAGATAGTCTTCCTTCCCCTTGACCAGGCCCGGCTTGTCCGGATGGGTGAGGCCCAAAGAGACCTTTTCAACATCAAGGCTTTTGAGAACATCAATCAGGTAATTCGGATTGAAACCGATGACGAGGTCATCTCCTTGGGTGCTTGCTTCAACTTCCTCCCGCGCTTCTCCCAAGTTTGGGCATCTTGAAGTAATCAACACTTTGTTTTTTAAGATGTCCATTTTTATAGCTTGGGATTCGGGAGAGGTTAGGAGAGAGGCTCTTTTGACCGCTGAGAGTAATCTTTCTCGATCAATGATGGAAATTGTCTTTTCCTCCTTCGGGATGACTTGTTCATAGTTGGGGAAATGTCCTTCAATGAGCCGCGAGACGACCCAAACATCTCCAAAGGAAAAGAGAACCTGGGTTTTAAGCGGAATAAGCTTCATCTCTCCTTGGTCCGTTATGATCTTGCCTAGTTCCTGCACGGTTTTCGTAGGAATAATTGCCTCAAAGGAGAAGTCCGGCGGAGTTTTTACATCCTTCTGGGCAAAAGCGAGTCGTCTGCCATCTGTTGCAACCAATCGGAGCTTCCCCTCTTTTATCTGACACAGAACACCGTTTAGAACGAAGCGGGTTTCGTCGTGAGAGACAGCAAAGGTGGTTAAACCCAGGCACTCTTTGAGGGTTTTTTGGTCTAGACTTATACCTTCTTCTTGTTCGGGATTTGGGAGTTTGGGGAAATCGTCTTTGGGGAGTCCCATAACTTTGAAGTGAGATTTTTCGTTTTTTATTGTTACGGTGTTGTTCTTGGCAACGGAAAATTCAAATTCCCCTTGTGACATTTCACGAACAATGTCATGAAGTTTTTTTGCCGGAATGGTAACGCTCCCCTCTTCTAAAACCTCGAGTTGCACTTTACAAGCTATGCCTATCTCAAGGTCTGTCGCTGTCATTTGAACGTCCCCTTTGCCGAGGCTTTCAATCAAGACATTCGAAAGAATAGGAAGTGAGACTCTAGCATTTACAGCTCCACTTATGGTTGAAAGGGCCTTGAGAAAAATTTCTTTGTCTCCTTTTAATTTCATCTCTTTTTTCCTTCCGAAGGCAGCACCTTCTTTGACGTCTATTATTCTAATGAATTGCAGAAGCAGTAGTATAGCGTTGCCCGAATGTTGATATCCTATTTAACCTGTTATAAATAAACAAGTTAAGTTGATGATTATTTGTGAACAATGTCAGCCGATAAATCACACAACCATTATATTTTCAGAAACGGCTTTCTTCAACAAGAATCAGTCTTAATCTGCCGCAAAATAGAGTCAACAGCGTTCTGGATAAAGGGCTTTGTCTCTCTTTCCCCCTTAATTTTCTGGTAGGCATGAATCACTGTTGCATGGTTCCGCCCGCCAAAGTATTCACCAATCTCAGGAAGAGAGTGAGGCGTCAGCTCTCGCACCAAATACATTGCGACCTGGCGAGGAAGCGAGACGGATTTGGCGCGGCTTTTGACCCTCATATCCGAAATCTTTATATTGAAATAATCAGCAACTTTTCTCTGTATGAAACTGATGGTGATTTTATCTATTTCTTCAGAGAGGGTAGCCCTCAATACTTCCTGAGTG
>OBEQ010747277.1_pt1 | contig 23642 bp, 14 predicted proteins | sample 1670901 | NCBI WGS metagenome assembly OBEQ01 (sample SAMEA104232315, study PRJEB22302) | groundwater metagenome | biome: forest; feature: aquifer; material: groundwater | place: USA | collected 2011-08-07 | depth 5.4 m
AGTGAATGCGTTGGAGTTCAACATCCAACCTGATTTGCGCGAAACCATCAAAGACATTTCGCAGTATCTCGCTTTGCTGGAAGCGGAATTGCGTTTTGCTTTGAAGGTTACGAAACGCAGGCTGGCGAGAAAGCAGGAAGAAGAGGATAGGCAAAGGGAAGCTAAAGAAAAACGCGGTTAGAACAATTTCTTTTCCCTTGCTATTTCAAAATCGTTTTTCCAATCAGGAGGAGTCTTGCCTTCTGAAATCAATTTCTCGAAATCTTTTACGCTCATTAGCTCCTGTTTGGCAGCTTCGGGGCTTAATCTGGGCTTCTCTTTTGTTTTAAACCAGAAAACGTAATTCAACTGCCTTTGAAATTCATCTTCGTAAAAATATTTTCCTAAAAAGAAGATAACATTAGGCTTCAAGCCGAACTCTTCTTCACACTCTCTCAATGCGGCTTGCTCTGGCGTTTCACCGGGATCTACATGTCCGCCAACACCCCCTTCCCACGTTTCCGGATACAAGTCCATTTTTTCACTGCGCTTTTGAGCCCAGATTTTTCCAGTAGCAACGTCGATTACGATTACATGCACTGCCCTGTGCAAAAGTTTTTCTTTCCTTTTCGGGTCGTGAAAATCTTTTCTCGGCGCGAGGCCGATTACGTTTTCGTTATCGTCGATTATCTCGAGCATTTCTTCAGGCATTTCAAACGCCCAGGAAATCGTTTATTTCGTCCTTCATTTTTTTAGCTGCATTGCCTGCAGCCTGCGCAAAATCCTTCCCGCTTGAAGCGTAAATGATGCCGCGGGAAGAATTCACTACCGCGCCCAACCCTTTCTCGTTGAAAAAGTTTTTAATCGATTTGGCGTCAGCCCCTTGGGCGCCGTAGCCCGGAACGAGAAAGAATTGCTTTTTCATTGTTCTCCTGAGCTTCTTCGCTTCCTCGGGAAAAGTAGCGCCCACGACAGCCCCTATGCTTGAATAACCGTTTTCCCCCAGCCCGTACTCTTCCCACTCCACGATTTTTTCCGCAACAGCTTCGCTGAACGTTTTCCTCTCGCTTATCTTCAAATCCTGGAATTCTTTGGACGAATCGTTGGAAGTCTTGACTAAAACAAAAAGGCCTTTGTCCCTCCCGCAGTCTTTCAAGAAAGGAATTAAGGAATCGCTTCCCAACAAAGGATTGATGGTAACCGCGTCGGCGTTAAGATCGTCGAAAAACGCGTCTGCGTAAGCTTGCGCCGTATTCCCTATGTCGTTCGCCTTTGCATCGAGAATAACCAAAAGCCCTTCGCTCTTGGCGCAATCGACCGTCTTCTTCAAAGCGCCCCAACCGCCTTCGCCCAGCGCAAGATAGAAAGCCAAATTGGGTTTGACGCAAACGCAATCGCCCTTGACCTCGTCGATAATGCGCTTGTTGAAATCAAAAACAGCATTGCTTTTGTTTGACGAAGTTCGGTATTGAGAAGGCAAAACCTCGAAAACCGGATCGAGACCAACGCAAACGCGCGAGTTTTTGCTTTTGATTTCCTTTACAAGCTGGTCGGCAAAGTTCAATTGCAACACCCGGGAATAACAAGGGAAATAAGCGGTTCTTTCTTAAAAAGAGTAGCACTTTTAAAGTAAAAAACAGTTGTTTTTCCGGGGATACTAAATGCGCACCCTGCTAAAAAGCATTGCACTGCTTATTTTGCTTACGACGCTGGCTTGGGCTTTGCCGAACGTTACTTTCGTATCCCCCACGCCAGCAAACGCATCTACACAAAGCTTGAATTACATTTACGCCAATGTTTCAAGCGCTGCCAGCACGTCCAACCACTCTGTCTTCTTGGATTGGAACAACTCGCTGTTAGGATGGTGGAGCTTCGATTTCTACAATTCAACAGTCGTTTTCGACAATTCCACGTACAATCAAAATGCGACTATAACCGGGTTTACTACCGCTTCTAACATTTTAAGCGGCGGTCAAAGAGGACAAATGTTAGACAAAAACGGTAGTGATAGCTTATACATCAATGCTTCACACAACCTTCGGTATAATTTCACGACTCCTTTCACCATAATGTTTTGGATGCAACCCAAATGCTCTTCCTGTACGACATATCGTATTCTATATAGGGGAGAAGGCGCCAGCAATCACTACCAATTGGGGTTAGGCACAGATAGCACTTTAGGCTGGTTTTTCTTGCAAAATGGAAGTTATTACAACCGAACTACCACCGTAACTTTCAGCAACAGCACTTGGTATCACATTGCGGTAGTCTGGACTGGTTCTACCACGGATATTTACGTTAATGGAATTAATCGAACTGGAGCATCCGTATCGGGATATAGCATGGTTGTCCGAAATTACTTGGCTTTGGGCGGTGCTGAAGGCTTTGCTGGCTTTAATGGCAGTTTAGACGAATTCATGATTTTCAACCGCAGTCTGACCAACGCTGAAATAAACGCTTCTTACAACGCAACCGCATACCAATACTCCAACAACTTTACAGGCCTCAACGGAACTTACTACTACAGGGCTTGGGCCATAGACGAAGTGGGTGGAGTGAACAACACGGGATTAAGGCAAACAGACGTGTCGGTCATTCCCAACATCGCCTTCGTTTCTCCCACTCCGGCAAACGCTACAATACAAACCGCTAATTACGCCTACGTGAACGTTTCAACGTCGGAAACGAACGGAGACCAGCACTCAACCTTCTTGGATTGGAATTATTCTCTCTTGGGCTGGTGGAGCATGGACTTCTACAATTCAACAGTAGTGTACGACAACTCCACGCGCGCTTTCAACGCTTCTTTCTCGGGAAATTTGGGAACGTCAAACATTACTACTGGCGTGAGGGGCAACGCAATAAAGTTCGACGGCAATAGCAGTTCACTCAACAGCACGAACATGAACGTTCAGTTTGGAGACGGCACTTCCACTGGAGGCGCGACGCTATGCGCTTGGGTTAGGATGACGGGATGCACGAACCTCCTTGCAGGAGTTGCAAAGCGAGATTTAGGTATTGAACTAAGGATGTGGAGTTCCACTTGCAGAATTACGGGAAGGGTTTACAATAGCACTAGTTCTACTGGTTCGTCTCAATTCGATTTTTCCACAGGTTCTTTTGGCTTAAACATTTGGACGCATATTTGCACAGTGCAAAACTTTACTGGAACAAACATTACCAACACCGTTTATGTAAACGCAGTATTAAACAAATCTACCGTATCCGACGCTCAAGATTCGGGTTATCGAATCGGCACGACTGGAAGCAGGCCGTTTTACATCGGAATCGACGCTGACCTCGCTTCGCGCGTGTTCAACGGCTCCATCGACGAAGTGATGCTCTTCAACCGCACGCTTTCTCCTGCAGAAATCAACGCCACTTACAATTCAACCGCCTACCAATACTCCAACAACTTTACAGGGTTGGGAGCGAGCAATTATTATTTCAAAGCCTGGGCGATAGACGCGCACGGGCAAACTAACAGCACCGAGTTGAGGCAGTTGACAGTAGACCAAACTCCCGCTTTCCAGTGGACTCAAAACACCTTCACCAACGGCTCGGAATACCGCACTCCCTTGACAATCCAATTCTTCGCCAACTTCACCGACGACAACGGAACTTCTCAAGTAAATTTGACTTTTGCAAGCACGAACTACACGATGGTCTTGTGGAATGGAAGCACTACGGCGGGAGTTTGGAATTACAACATCACGGGGGTAAGCGCAGGAACTTATTACTACAACTTCACGGCTAACGATGGGGCTTTAGCGAATACCAGCCAAACTTTTAGCATTGTAATAGCGAAAAACTCTTCTTACACACTTAATTTCACGTTGAACAACAGTGCAGCAGACTTAATCGGAGCTTTTCCCATGACTGTGCATGCTTACTGCAACAAACCCGACCCCCAAACTTCGGGAGCTAAAAACGACTTATATAGGAACGGAACCAATGTTGCTACTTCGTCAACACTAGACTATTCGGAAAGCCCTTATGCCGCGCAGTGGAATTGGACTTGCGTGAATGTGGGGGATGCAAATTATTCTTACCTGCAAAAGACTTTCTTTGCAAACATTTCGAAAGGTAGTGTGGGCATTACTGCTTTGTTGAATGGCGCAGCGGGGGATAGAAGTTATACGGCTGGCGCGATAATCAACGCTTCAGGATGGAAAAACGTCACAGACGGCAACCTTACGCTTTATCGCAATGGGACTAGCGTAGACTTCGACAACACGTATGTGGAGGAAAACAACCAAACTTCCACGGTCACTCAAACTTTCAACTACACCACGTGCTTCCCCGAGGCGCAAAACTACTCCGCAACATGCACAACTCGCCTGGCAAACTTTGAAATAGGCGGAGGAGGCCACGGAGGCGGGGGAGACGTTTATACGGGATCCACAGGCGGAACGCCACACCAGCCAACACCCACGCCTAAAGCAACGCCCACTCCTTCGCCTAAACCAAAACCTCCTGAATTCGAAAGCAGGCAAATCAACCCAGCCTTGAACGTAAGCGGGATTTTCGGAGGGCAAAGCACTTTGATAGAAATGACTTACACTTCCCCGTCCGCGTTCTTCGGAGACATCCAGTGGACAATCCCGTTCGAAATCCAAGACTACAACAAAAAGAAAATAACCATAAGCCCCCGCCCCACGCGCGTAGAGAAAGGAAGCATAATTGCGAAGTGGGAGAACGTCAAGCTCGAGGCGAAGGAAAAGTTCAAAGTAAAAATAGAACTCAACGGAATAAGCGTTGACAAGGGAATACTGCAAAAGCTAAAGCCCCTAACCCTCATTCCGAAAGGCGGCCAGCCCAACTACGGCTTGGTAATCAAAGGCGATTTCGACGCGACAATCAAAGCGCTGGCAGGAGGGCCTTTCCAATATGCGTACCTGCTTCTCACCGTAGTTGCCGTAGCGTTGCTTTCAGCCGCTTATTACCTCAAAAAACGCAAGGGACTGCTTGCTAAGTGATTATTTTTAAAAGAAGAAAACCGTTTATTCATACCTTGATTTCGTGCTTTCCGCGATTGCACGTTCTAACGTTCGAAACACTGAAGGGGGGTTACGCATGGTTTTGGAAATAGCGCTTGCAGCAGGAGTGATTTCACTCATCTTCGCGGCTTACTTGGTCTGGTGGGTTTTACAGCAGAACGCCGGAAGCGGGAAAATGCAGCAAATCGCCGCAGCGATTCAAGAAGGCGCTCAAGCCTATCTCTTGAGGCAATACAAAACCCTGGTTTTGTTCGTCGTCATTCTCTTCGCCCTAATCGGCTATTTCACCCCTTGGAATACCGCAATAGCTTTCCTTGCCGGAGTCATCTCTTCAGCGTTGGCTGGTTACATAGGAATGATGGTGAGCGTGCGCGCCAACGTGCGCACTGCGCAAGCGGCAGAAAGCGGGTTGGCTCAAGCTTTGAACGTTGCAGTCAAGGGTGGAAGCGTAACCGGAATGGCGTTAGTGGGATTGGGCTTGATCGGAGTTGCAGGAATCTACTCTTTGTACAAAGACCTGGCGGTTTTGATAGGCTTCGGGTTCGGAGCGTCTTTGATTTCGTTGTTCGCAAGGGTTGGCGGAGGCATATACACTAAAGCTGCTGACGTGGGTGCTGACTTAGTCGGAAAAATCGAAAAAGGAATTCCCGAAGACGACCCGAGAAATCCTGCGGTAATCGCTGATAACGTCGGGGATAACGTTGGCGATTGCGCGGGAATGGCGGCAGACTTGTTCGAATCGTATACTGTTACAATCATCGCTTCAATGCTGTTGGGAGTGGCGTTCGGACCGGAATACGTTACGCTGCCCCTGCTCATCGGCGCTGCGGGCGCCATCGCATCCGCTTTGGGCTTGTGGTTCATTTCACTTGGGAAAAACAAGAACATCATGCACGCGTTGTACAAAGGGGTTCTTGCAACGGCGTTTTTCGCAATAATCGGATTTTGGTATTTCACGCAAAACAATACGCAGTTGTTCTACGCAACGCTCATTGGGGTCGGCGTGACAATTTCGATCGGGTTAATTACGGAATACTACACTTCAAAGGAATACGGGCCGGTAAAGGAAATAGCAATTGCAGCCAAGACAGGAGCGGGAACGAACTTGATTCAAGGGCTTGCAGTTGGATTGGAAAGCACTGCATTGCCTGCGCTTGTAATCGTTGCTGCAATAGCATTCTCTTACTCTCTCGGCGGAGGAAATCCCGCGATGGGCATTTACATGATTGCGCTCGCTGCGACAGCGATGCTCTCCCTAACGGGAATAATCATTACTCTCGACGCTTACGGGCCTATTACAGACAACGCCGGCGGGATTGCGGAAATGAGCGGAATGCCTTCAAGCGTAAGGCGCATTACAGACCCGTTGGATGCAGTAGGCAACACGACTAAAGCAACTACGAAAGGCTTTGCAATCGCAGGCGCTGCGCTCGGTGCATTAGCGTTGTTCGCAGCTTTCGCGGAATCTACCGGCGTAAGCGCGATAAACCTGCTCAACCCTGCGGTTGTCGTAGGTTTGTTCCTAGGCGCGCTAATGCCTTTTCTCTTCGCATCTTTCTTGATGAAGGCAGTAGGAAAAGCCGCTTTTGAAATCGTCGAGGAAGTGAGAAGGCAATTCAGGACTATGAAAGGGTTGATGAGCGGAAAGCAAAAGCCCGATTATGCAAAAGCGGTGGATATTGCCACTGCAAGCGCATTGCGAGAGTTGATGATTCCGGGCGCGATGGCGGTTCTTACGCCGTTAATCATAGGGTTTTTGTTTGGAGCGCAGGCTTTGGGCGGGTTTTTAGCAGGGGTGATCGCGTCGGGCTTTTTGCTCGCGATTTTCATGACGACCGGGGGCGCTGCGTGGGACAACGCGAAAAAGTATATTGAAGACGGGGCTTTCGGAGGCAAGGGAAGCGAAGCGCACAAGGCCGCGGTCGTAGGCGATACCGTGGGCGACCCGTTCAAGGACACTGCAGGACCTGCACTCAACTCGCTCATCAAAGTAGTCAACATGGTTTCACTCGTCTTTGCGGGTGCAATAGTGACGAACTCGCTGTTGTTGATTTGAGCTAAAAGGAATCTAGTCTTTTTTGAAAACAGCGAGCAGACCGCCTATTAAAAGCAGTAGTCCTCCAAGAATGTAAAATCCGCCAGTCCTTCAGCCTTATCGAAGGCTTTTCATTTTCTTTCCCTTGTGAAAACGCTTTTTGTGCTCGCGCTTTTTGACTGAGAAATAAACCAAGCCCACCAATCCCGTCAGTAAAGCGAACGCCCAGTATTGCGGGAGCAAGTACAAAAGCAAAAGCGCGGTGGAAATGGTTGCAAACGTGGGAATCGCCACGTGATTGAGGAGACTGTGAGGATGTTCTTTCAATTGCATTCTCCAAGCTGCAAGGCAGCTGAAAAACCAGGGTATTAGGGTGAAGAATACTGCGAGTGAAGCCATGAAAACGAAATCCCGGTAGAACCAGACTAAAACTCCTGCAAAAACGAATTGCAGCAACAACGCGTAGTCGGGAGTGGAATGGCGGTGGTGCAAGTGCTCGAAAATTTTCGGAAACAGGTTGTCCCGCGCCATTGCGTAACTAATGCGGGCAGAAGCGAGGATTACTGCATTCAAAGCCCCCAGAATGGAAACCAAACCGCCCAACGCCAGCAGCGCTCCACCCCAACCGCCTATCAAAACTTTTCCTATATCCGCGAGAGCAGATTCTGAAGCGGTGAAATGCCGCCAGTCCACGCTTCCCAACACTACCAAAACCACCAGCAAATACAGCAAGATAACGCTCAAGACCGAAACGATTATCGCTTTGGGAACTGTTTTCCTTGCGTTTTTTATTTCCTCTTGCGGGACAGTGATTATTTCGACTCCTTGGTACGCCCACAAGACTAGCACGAGCGAAGCGAGGAAAGCCGAAACTAGGTTTTGCGTTGGCGGGGTGGCAAAACCGCTTGAGAAAGCGGAGGGATTGAAAACGGCCAGGCCAGCGAGCACAAGGATTCCCAAGGGAACGAGTTTCGCGATCGTAAGAAAGTCTTCCGCATTGCTGCCCCACCTCACCCCCTTGTAATTCACGAGGGTGAACACGAAGGCTATGAAAACTGAAATCGCAAGCCTCAAGTCGAAAGAAAGCGCGGTGAAGAAACTCAAGTACCACGCCAACGCGAGGATTTCAACCGCAATCGTAATCCAATAGCCCAGCCAGAAAGTGTATCCCGTAAAAAACCCGAGGAAATCGCCGAACACATCGTGGGCGTAAGCGTAAAGCCCGCCTGCCTTCGGAATTCGCACTGCAAGCTCTGCAAAGCACAAGCCGGTCAGCAGAGTGTAAAGCCCTGCTGCAATCCAAGCGAATATCGACCAGGATCCGGAAGTTTGGGCAGCGACTATGGGCATGATGAAAATTCCCGAGCCCACGATAAACCCTACGCCCAGCAAAACCGAATCCCAGAATCCCAAGTCCCTTGCAAGGCGAAGATGGCGCATTAAAGGGTCACCGCGCTAGTGTAAAAAAAGCCTTTGGATGCACGAGAAAAAGAAGGAAAGTAAGTCAACGGACTTTCTTCCTGCTGCGCGACTTGCTCTTTAGCTTGGATTTGTTCCTGCGCTTGAGGAAGGAAATGCGAATGCGGTTGCGCCGCGATTTGCTCTTTAAAGCCATGTCGAAAAACCACCTTTAACGGTTGGATAGTATAAACCTTTCAACGGCCAGTGGCTATAAGGTTTTTCATGCCCGCTCCATGCAAGTGGCAAAAGCTTCTAAACTACGCAAACGGCAATCCTGCGGTATTCCTTCAAGCGCGCCCGAATCTTTTTTCCGTCAAGAAGAAAAAGGTTGTTCAAACCGAAAGCCTCGACGCAAAAGCTCGCCATTACCGTTCCGTAATAGCACGCTTCCCTCAGTGTCTTTGCATTCACTTGCTTGCTCTTGTCCAACCAACCGATGAAACCGCCTGCGAAAGAATCCCCCGCGCCCGTCGGATCCACCACGCTTTCGATTGGAAAAGCGGGAAAAGGGAAGACATCGCGTTCGTAAAACAACAGCCCCCCGTGCTCTCCTTTTTTTATCACGACAATATCAGGGCCTAGTGATTGGATTTTTCTTCCCGCCCGAATCAAGTTCGCCTCGCCGCCCAAAATCCTCGCTTCCGTTTCATTAAGCACGAAACCGTCGCTTTTTTTCAAAAACTCCAAAAGCCAAGGCTTTTGGCTTTTCGTCCGGTATTCAATCGTATCCCCGAAAACGAATTTCGCCCTCGCTTCCCTCAGCAGTGCTTTGTCGATGTTCGGGTGGTGCGTGTTCAAAACCAGGAAATCGCAAGAGCGCAAGCGCTGCGGGATTGAAAAATTTGCTTTGCCGAAAACCCCTTCTGAAAACTTTATGGTGGTGCGGTTTTCCATGTCGAAATCAAATTTCGACTCGTAGTAAAACGTTTCCCCACGCATTCTCTTTACTCCGCTCAAGTCGCATTTTTTCTCCAAGGCCTTCCAATAGTCTTGCGGAAAGTCGCTTCCCACCGCGCTGACCAACGCGGTTTTCGAAAAGAAAGAGCTTGCGACACCGAAGTAAGATGCGCTCCCGCCAAGAATGCGCTTGGCGCTTTTGAACGGGGTGTGCGTAGTATCCAGAGCAATGCTTCCAGCGCAAACAATCATTTCAAACCATCCCCGAAAGAATCACAACAAACGCATAAAAAACTATTTCACTGGCTTTGCTTGTTTCCACAAGATTTCAAAAAAGTTTTTGAACGTCTGGGCAATGAATTCGTTGTTTATTAAAACTATGATCGGCTCGTCTGTATCGGTTACCAGGCTTATAGCGCATTTTTTGCCGAAAATGTTCATCCCTGCAGGAGTTTGGTTCGATATGGGCATTACCCTGACTTCGGCTAGCGGCATTATGCTGACCTCACGAGCACGAGCCACGCTTGCATCGTCGTTATTGTATATTCCGCGAAAAGAAATTTTCTTCCTTATCCTCCTCTTGTGCACGAAACTCAGGAATGAGGGCATTATTCTGGCCACCCTGAACGAAGCTGGAATGCTCTGCCACTCGGAATTTTCCGGCAGTGTCGAAAGAATGTCTTCAAAGAGAGTTTTATAGCCCTGCACTCCAGTGTATACGATTATCGGCTCTTTGACAGAAGTTTCCCCAAAAAGGGAGTTCAACTCAGGCAGGGCTTTTTCCACCTTGTCTTCTTTCTCATGAACAAGCTCCAAAAGCCTTTGCGGCGGGGCGGGCTGGAAAAAACGCCGGTTGTTTTTGATTGTGAATGAAACCAAGCCTTTCTCTTCCATCCGCTCGAGGGAATCGTACACGTTGCGCCTGTGAATCCCGCTTCTTGTGGTTATCTCACCTGCCAAGGCTGATTTGAGTTTCAGCAGGGCTAGGTAAACTTTGGCTTCGTTCACCGTCAAGCCTAACTCTTGCAGCGCGTCTTCCAGCAAAGCATGCATAGAAACACTACGCTGTCGCTTTTAATAAATGATGTGATATTTATCACCACACTAATTAAAGTACCAATCGCAACATCACTACTATTAAGTGGTTAAATGTTTGGATTCTCGGAAATGTTTCAAGACACTGAAGCGTTGGTCTTCCTAGTGTTTATTCTTATCAGCCTTTCTGTCTACTCTAGCGGTGGAAGCTATGCAGACAGCGTATTCATAAACGGCTTGGGAATCATCAAAGTTTTTCCTTTGATGCTGATGAGAGCGATTGGCGGAATTTCACCCCTTCTCGCGCTAATATGCGCGCTTGCATTCTTGTGGCTGATGGGATTCCTAAGAGAATTTTTCGGCACGCCGGTTTACGCGGTGATAACATTTGCGGCAGTGGTCCTACTCATCGTTGGGTAAGCGCAAAAACATTCAACGCATCTGCTTTACTATTCTTCTCAAAACCTTTTTTTCGTTTTTAGAGTCCTGCAAGTTGAGCGTCCGGAACGCCAGCGCCAATACTACGAGGTTGATTACGTTTCCGAAAAACGCTTCGAAGACAGCAAGGGTTTTGGCGTTCAACCCTTCGGGTACGATGTCGCCGTACCCGATTGTGAAATACGTGGCGGCGCTGAAGTAGAAAACGTCTTTCTCAAGCAAAATCGGGTGCGCATAAGCGAGGCCCGGAGGGTCGAAACGCACCGCATTCACGTAATACAAAAGCCCGAACAACAAAATGACCGACATGGTCAAGAAGAAATACTTGGCTACCAACTCGCCCAAACTCTTTTTCTGTTCGTAAATCAAGTCGTACAAGTGGGTCAGCGCAAGAAACACGAGGGAAAGCACTATCGCGTCCAAAGCGTAAAAGTTCGATAGGATGAATTTTAGAATGTTGTCGAAAAACAATATCGAAACGAAAAAGGCGACGACTATGAAGCGGGCGGAGTAGAAAAAAAACTGCCTGTGCACGTTAAGCCAGCCAAAAAAGACTTTCATGTTTAAAAGAAAAACCCCATGGATATTAAGCTTTTTTCTTCTTATGCAAAAGCAATTCGATGGTGAAAGGCAAAACCCTGCCGCAGGTTTTGCAGTTGTATTTCTCGGGCGTTCCGCCCCACTCTAAAAGCCTCGGCTCCAAATCGGTGCTCTTGCAAAACGGGCACGCTTTCAAAGAAACGCTTTGCTTTTCGTTTTTTTTCTTTACAGCCATCAGCTCACATTGTGCGCAGTCGTTTTATCCTCTCGTCCAAAGGAGGGTGAGTTGAGAACAAGTTCGACCACGAGCTTGCTTTCAAGGGGTTTGCGAAAAACAAGCTTGCGGTGGTGGAATCGGCAGTCTTCACTGGCTGGGCTTCTCTCTTGATTTTTTCCAATGCGTTTGCAAGCCCTTCGGGATAGCGCGTGAGCAAAGCGCCGGTCGCGTCCGCCAGATACTCGCGCTTGCGCGATACGGCAAGCTGCACGAGTTTCGCGAACAAAGGCGCGAGAATCATGAAAACCAAGCCTATTGCAATCAAAATTATTCCGCCTTTGTTCCCGTCTCGCCTGTCTCCTCCTGCTCCGCCGCCCCACAGCATACTCCTGAACGCCATGTTAGCGATAAGCCCGATAATTCCGACCATTACCACAGCAAAAGTAACGAAGCGAACGTCGTAGTTCTTCACGTGAGAAAGCTCGTGAGCCAAAACCCCTTCCAACTCGCTCTTGTCAAGCTTTTGCAGCGCGCCGGTGGTTGCGCATACTACCGCGTGGTTCGGGTCCCTGCCTGTCGCAAAAGCGTTTATCGCATTGTCTTCAAGATAATACACTTTTGGCTTTGGCAAGCCAGACGCAATGCACAACCCTTCGACCAGCGAATGGTATTTCCTGAACTCCGGGCCTTCAGCAGGCTTTGCGCCTGTCGCTGCTATCACAATCTTGTCGCTGTAGTAGTACGAGCCTACGGACATCAAGATCGCAATGAAAAACGCAAGGATAAAGCCAAACTGGCCCAAGCCCGTAATCAAACCGAAAAAGAAAACCACTAGGGCGACGAGAAAAAATAAGAACCCGACGAAAAACCAGGACTTCAGCTTGTTGTCTTGAATTTGCTTGTAAAGCTCAGGCATTGAACAACACCACCATATCGGTAAAAACCAAGAAAAAACTGGGAATGCGCTTAAAACTTTACTTTCACGTTCTTTCGCTCTTCGCCGCTCGCTTCGAAAAACTCGCGCTTCGCAAAACCGAAAGGCCCTGCGAGCATGCTGTTGGGAAACACCTGGATGGAATTGTTGTACTCCAAGACCGAATCGTTGTAGAATTGCCTGGAGTAAGCTATCTTCCCTTCTATATCACTGAGCTCCTCTTGCAATGCCTTGAAGTTTTCGCTCGCGCGCAATTGCGGATAAGCTTCTGCAACGGCGAAAATGCTTTTCAAAGCGTCGGTGAGCATGTTGCTCGCCCTCGCTTTTTCTCCCACGCTTTTGGCGTTGAGAAAACTCGTGCGGGCTTTCGTGACTTCCGTGAATACTTCACGTTCATGCTTCGCATAACCCTTTACCGTCTCAATCAAATTCGGGATTAAGTCGTTTCGCTTTTTCAATTGAACGTCGATTTGCGACCAGGCGTTGTCGACCATGTTCCTGCCGCGAATCAAGCCGTTGTAAACCAAGACAAGGAACAACAGCACTAGAAAAACGATTCCGCCGATAACCCATTCTAAAGCCATTTTCAAACCACCTTTTCTCGTTATTTGAATTAGAAACGCACTGCTTAAATTCCTTTTTCTTGCCCTTCTCAAGGGAGCCGCCGATAGCGCCAGCCCTTTTCTTTTTTCAACAGTTTCCTCAATCCTGCCCTCGCTTCCGGCGTTACCACAAGCGGGAGCAGACTGTTCGCAAGCTTTGCTTCAGGCGCGCTTTGGGTGACTTCAAAACGCACGTGGTCGCCGGGCGTTAGGGATTGACCCAGCTTTGCCAGCTGACCGTTCACTTCAGCACTCTCCCAGAATATTCTTTTACTCCCCATTTTTTCTTGAAACCTGTGGCGAAAGTCTTCAGTGTACCACAAATCCAAGGGAGTGGCACCAGAAGGAAGCGCGTGTTCTCTCGGACCGAAATGGGCGGTAGTAACGTAAATGAGAGGTTTGCCTATTCCCTTGAAAACATCTTCGGCAGGAACTCCGGCCTTAAGCTCTTCTCGAATTCGAACCAACGCGTGCGCCAGCGGGCTGTCGAGCTCTTTGGGAAGTTTGTAGAAAAAGTGTGAAGTAGTGCCTCCCTCGTTAGCCTCGTGCCACGGTCCAGTCACCAAGTGAATTTCAACGGGTAGGTTGCGAGGGCCGTTTACCGGCACGTGAATCGCCTTGTAACCGCTTGGTTTCGCTTTCGCTCCAATGTACTCGTCAACCCTCGAGTTCATAGGCTGTTCGAACCTAGAACCCGCTATGTCCAGCGCGCGCCTGACTTTCGCAATCTGGTCGCTCTCGCTTTCGTTCGGCTCGGCTTTTAGCACAATCCTGATTCCGTACAAATCGTTCAAACGCCGCGGGTCGTGGTCGAAAGCTTCGCTTCCAACGGGATGGCCGTACGCCTTGAATTTTTGGTAGATGCTGTAAATGCTTTTCGGCCGGAATTCTACATCCTCCACGTCCAAACCCCGCTTGCCCAAGCTTTTTTTCAAAATAGAAATCATCTTCCCAAAAGGCTTCTTATTCGGGGGAAGCTGCGCCAATTGTTCCGAAATTTTTTCGTACGCGACCGGATCTCTTATTTTCAAGAATTTCTCCCCCAACTCGTGGCTCATGTTGACAAAACCAACCAAATCCAGCCACGGGATGTAAACGTGCTCGGCAGTTTCGAGGTTGCGGTTTGTTTCGTCAGACTCCGGGTTGTCTAGCTCGAAATTCAACACTCCCGCCCTCAGCAATGAAGCACGGAGTTTCGGAAATTCAAGACCCGAAGCGAATTCAGCGTTGATGTCCAAACCGATTTTCTCCTTCATAAGACGGTAACTTTCCACGATTGCCAAAGCATCTTCCATGTCTTTCTTGAACCAGCCCAGGTAGGTCTTATCGCCCAGCTCCAGCCCCTGCCGGTTTTGCTGGAGCATGTGTTTCGCAGTGCCGCTCCGCTGGATTTGTTGGATTTCCTTAAGGCTAAAGCCTTCCAGCAAAGCTGCGAAGACCACCAGCCTGTCAGCGCCGTGGTGGCTCAAGAAACTCGCCAGGCGCATGTTGAAGCCTAAATCTTTTTCTCCACCAATGCTTCCATGCAGGGCTTTCGCAAAGTGTATTTCCCTTTCAAAATCTTGCGAAAACCTCTTAGAAACGACCGGCTCTGGCATGCGAATCAACCCTGAAAAAATGAGGAGCCAATCTTAATAAAAGCCCTTTCACAAGATTTTATTTCGTGATGATACCGTCCCAGTCTGACTTGTGATGACCGAGGTAGCTTCTGACTAAAAAAAATAAATTATAGCCTATTAGTGCTAACGCTGCTCAATCGGAAATGCGGGTGGCTTCGTTCGGGCAACCGCCCAATTCGCGCCCGACTCCGTAAGCCCATGAATTGGGGTCTGTAGATGCCTGCCTCAAAGACTGCAAGCTCGAGAACTCCCCCCTGTTCACAGGAGCAAGGCACGAATTCCACTCGTACTGCTCGAACGGAAGGTTGAAGTTGATGCAGTAACCGCAGTTGTTGTACTTGCAGGGAATGAAGCAATCGAGAATCTGCGGGTTTTCATTCGCATAATGACTGTGCTCTTCGACAATCAAGTTTTTAGCGTTGCACAAGTACTTCACGTCCTGATAGCCGGGGTCTGTTCCTATTCCGCAGCCCTGTCTTTTGGCGAAAACGTCAGTGCGCGGGTTGGGAGGCAAATCATCAATATACCCCCCTCTCGCGCGATCCGAGTCTGAAGGCTCGGTGTTTAAAAGATACCCGCTTAACGGGAGTTTCTTCAAAGCGACTTTGAAACTCCAATTTCCCGCATCCGGGCTTGAGGCTTTCAATTCGTAAAAGCCCGTTCCCTCAACGCACTTCGCATCGTTTTCAATCGCAAAGCCCGCGTTCGCAATATCGTCGATATTCCAATTCCACTGCATCAACGGGCTTGACAGCGAAAAGTCGTTTTGAATAACGCCTTTTTGCTTGAAGTACTTGAACGGCATTCCCGGATACCGTTCTATCCCCTCGATTTGCGCGGCAGGCACGAATTCCAATTGCGTATCGTTCAGCCACCAAGAATTGACGTCTTGCAAATCTGGGCCTGCGCTGGTGATTATTTCTTTAGTCCCGTCCGGCCCGCAGAACAGGTCGCAGACCGGCTCGGCGCACAAAGGCACGTTCTGGCGCTGGGTGTTGATGTTGAAGCACGCTGCAGCGTTGTTTCCAACCATGATTCTGGCCCAAGGCGAGTAGTAGAAAACCCCTCCTGTTTCGTTCGCCGCTTTCACTCTCACTATGTACTCGCCGTTTTGGGCGTTAGTCATTCCCGCATAAGCGATCTTCCACAACCCGGCAGTTTGATTAAATTGCATAGCCACCCCATCATTCAAGAAAGTCGTGGAACACCAGTTTCCGCCTTGAATGGGGCAATCTTGGCGTTCTTTGCTCTTGAACTCTACTGCAGCGGCTGTCACGTTGGTTCCAGCAGGCAATCCGCTCACGCCAGCGCTTAGTTCAAGGTCGGTTGAAACGTTGTAACCATAAGGCTGTCCTTCCGGCGGAAACGCGTTTTGGGGATTGACGGAAAGCGTTATCGCATCGGGTGTGTAAGCATCAGGATCGGTCTCGCTCGCTTGCAGGCAAGCGGGCGCAGGGCAAGCGACGATTTCCTTCGTTTCCTTAATTCCCGGATGCATCCAATTCAAAATGCTCGGGTAGCAAGTGCGTTCGCCCGGAGGCTTGTCCTCTCGGTGCCCGCACCAATAACCGTTTTGCGGAGGCGAACGCCTGAATCCAGTAATCAAAGAAATCCTCTTCGCTTCTTCCACGAAATTGCGCGGGATTTGGTGCGTGACTTCGCTGACGTAATCGATTGACGGGCAGGTGGAATTCCAAATCGCGTGCTGTTGTGAAGGCGGATACTGCTGCACAGTGTCAAGAAAGTGCAGGTATTTTCCGAGAGTAATCAAATCCAAGTGTGAAATTGCGACCATGTGCGAGTAAACCGAACCGAAGCGGTTGTTGAATTGCGTAATGTTAATCCCCTCTTCTGGAGGAGTGTCTTTAATCGTTATGCCCACGGGAGTGGAACGGTGGTTTATGAGGAAGTAATTCACCCTGCTGCTAGCGTCGAAGTTCCTGACTCTTGTTTTTACGGTAGTGGTTTCGTTCGACGGGCTTATCAGCAAATCTCGAGGCAATTGGCCATTGTACAGCGAGTAAACCAATTGGTGTGGCATTCCCTGGTAGTAAATGTAACTCCCGTCGATTGCGGGAATGCGCGAGTCCGCAGCACGCGCGGTCAGGCGGATGTCCACGAATTTGCTCGGCAAGCGAGAGCAATCAACGCGCAGCGTCGCCTTGCCCAAGTAATCCAATCCAGGAAAGCGCGGATCTGTTTCAAGCTTATTGCCTTTAAGCAAGCCTGCGGTAAAAGCATTGAAAGCAATCCAAGCCGGCTTTTGAGGGTATTCGCTGTAGTCGAATTCTATCTTTTGCGACAAATCTCGCGAACCGTCGGTAGGAGAGAAAAAGCGGTTCAACCTGAAAGTTCCGCAATTGTTTTTGAAGCTTTGCGTGAATTCCATGGGAATCGCGTCCAAAGGCATTATCGGGTCGACTTGCAGTATTGCTTCGTTACAAGAGGAATTCACGGTAAACTCCCCTTGCCCGCCGAGAGGAATGTCAAGCGTGATCGCCGCCTTCCCGCACGGGAAGTAGTCGAACGAAGCGGGCGGACCGCCGCTGTTCGGAAGCGCGTTGAGTTTAGTGCGGTTGCTGAACCAATTTGCTTTCCCGTTGTCGAAAATGAACTTGAAATTTGAAAACTTGGGAGCCTCGCTCGTGATGCCGAGTAACGAAACGTTTACTATATCGCCGGCAACCACGTCGTTCAAACTGATGTTGAAGAAGCCGTTATACAAGTTGTTTTCCAAACCCTGGACGAAGCTAATGCCCTGCCCCCTTTGCTTGGAAATTGAAAGGTTTTGAATCAAAGTAATGCCATTCGCCGTGGAATTGAAGAAAACCCACCCCCTTCCATTTTGAGTGTCGTTCACCGTCGCAGTATAGCTCAACTCGACGAACGAACCTGCGCATTTCGGCAATCCGATTTGGAAGAAAGTGTTGAGAATGCTTTCGTAAGAGCACAAGCCGATCGCGTAGAGCAAAAGCGGGTCGGCAATGTAATTGCCGTTTTCCTTCCTCTCGCGCAACTGCATATTGAGCTTGGCGCTGTTTTCAATTTGCTCGTTCCCCCCTCCACCACCAGAAGAACCGTTTGCTTGAATGTTGTAGGTGGCGGAATGCGTGACTCCGTCAACGCCCTGATTCAACTCCAGCGACAGCTGCTGGCCGGAAACGTTAGACGAAGACAACGGTTTTATCACGAAATCGCCGTTGAACTTGAATCCCACGTCCATGTTTGAATAATCCTTAAGATAGCTCAAGTCAATCGAGTAAGAAGAGGGAGTGCCGGTGAGGAAAACGACTTTGTTGGGAGGCTGGGGCGGAGTGCCTTGCTCGTCAGGAGCGTCTGGATAGCTGACTCGAGTCAAGCCGATGAAACCGCCAGGAGCGTCGAAGGAAAACGAGATTGGCGAAGGGTTGTTCGCAACGTTTTTCTTGAGCGTAACTTCGTAAGCCATTACCACCGCAGGCGTCGACCCTTCGCCGAAATTGCGCATGGTGAAATTGTCTTTCGCGCTCTGCTGGCCGTTTTGCGTGAACAAAACGCTTACGCAGGCGTATTCGCTGCACGAAATGCCTATACCGTTAATCGCGTAAAGCTGGTTTATCGTCGGAGAATTGCATCCTGACGCTAAAGGCGATTTGGGTTCAAAGCGCGTTTCGGGCGGGTCGTTGACGTTCAAAGGATTGCGGTAGTATTTTCCTAATTGCACAAGAAAACTGCGGTACCGCAAAGTCAAGTTAGACTCTTGAACGCCCTGCCCCAAAGGCTTGATTTCGAAAACGACTTTCACGCTCTTGCTTGACACGCTGTTAGAACCCGCGTAAGTCAAATCAACCCACGCTGCGTTGGCGTTGTTGTAATCTATTTGCTGCGGATTGCATGCTGCAGTAGTTGAGCCTAGTGTTTTGTTAGATATGGACGGGGGAGTGACTCTTTTGATGATGGCTCTAGCCGGATCGACTCCAAAGTAAAACCCGAATTCGTCGCTCGTGCTGTTCGTCTTTCCAATCAAAGTGAATTTCGCTTCATAACGCTTGCCTGGATAGAGGGTGGTTACGTTGGAATTCCCTCCCTCGAGCGTCACGACGAAGTCTTTTATTTGCGAAGACTGCACCGCGTATTCCGGAATCAAGCTGAACTCCAAGCGCATGGTTTCGTTGTTCACTGTCAAAGACTTGATTTCGGAAACGAAAGTGGGGGCTGAAGCGTTTATTTCAGCAACCAAGCCTATGCCTATTTGCAAAACGCAATCGTAATTCGGAGGCGCGACTGAGCACGACGCGAGGGTAGCGCCTCCCGCCTTCGCTTCGAAAACCGCGTCTTCAATCACTCCCCCGCTGGAATAATTGAACGCTTTGACGGTAACGCGCGCCTTTCTCCTTTCAAGCTCTAGCGTGGCCTGCACTTGCTCGGAAGTCAAAGGAACTTGCTGCGAAGCGAGCAAATTGTTTTTCGAAGCGTTGACCGTTACGGTAAGCCCGCGCGAATTCAAAATGTAAAAACTTATTTTGCCGCGGGAGTTGGTAAAGCCCTCGCGCGTTGCAAGATCGTCATGAAAAACGCTGACAGCCGCGTTGGAAACCACGCTTCCGTTGAACGTTACCGTAACAGTAAGATTAGAGGCGTGGTCTTTCTCGGACTGGTTCAATTCGCTTTCCTTCTTCAGCGTTATTTCAACTTTGCTTCCGGCCTTGAACCAAGAGCTTTCAGCATCCACATACCCGCCTTTCAAAGCGAGAATCTTGTAATCCGGATTGCCGGTGGAATTCAACGACAATGCAAGCTCGCCGCTCGAGTTCGTGTACTCGTTTGGAATAGTGAGTGCGAAAGGCGAACCGCGTTTGAAAACTTTAATCAAAACCTGGTTTAACGGAGTTCCGTTTAAATCCTTCACTTTCACGAGAGTCGTTCTCGATTCGGTGTCGTTCGTTATTTTGAATAGCTTGACGGAAATCGAGTTGGGGGACTCGGCTGAAATCGTCGTGGCGTTGTTCTTGCCGAAGTAAGGAACGTGGCCTTCGGCTGCGATGTCGGCGTAAACGACCATTCCTTCCTCAAGACCGTCGAAAGAACCAAAGCCGTTTGTTACTGCTACAGTCCCGAGCTTATTTCCGGAGTTCTTGTCGAAAATATTCGCACTCGCGTCCAGTGGATTGCCTGCAATGTCGGTAACAAAAATCTTTAGCGAAAGGTCGCTGTAATCTATTTCGCTGAAATTCCCGCTTTCAGTCTTTTTTCCGCTAGGTTGTTTTCCTTGAAAAGCTATCTTCTGAGAGGAAATCAGGGTAATGTCCAAGTTGGAATCGCGGGGAATTGAAATTGCCAGAATCGCCTTCTCAAAGTTTTCCTTCTCGACTTCAAGCGAATACTCTCCTTTCGCCAACGCATCGAAAGAAGCGCTTCCGCCCTCGTTGCTCTTTGTCTTGGAAATTACCGAACCGTCTTGCGAGAGCGTAAGCACTGCCCCGTCTATAGGCCCGCTTTCACCGTAAACGCTTGCTTTGAGTGAGTAAGAAGAGGGTTCTAAACTCAATCCTCCCAACGCAAGCCAGCCTATTCCAAGCAGTAAAGCCAATATTATTATTACAGCAGCGGGAAGCGAGGGGATTCCCCTGTCTTCAAGAGGGTAAACGAAAAAATCGTAAACGGGAATGCCGTGGTCTTGAAGCGTATCGCAAAAAGCATAATACTTGCCTTCAACGTTTTCCCAGAAAGTCTTTTGGTTTTTTCCTCTTTCGGGAAGCGAAGGCGGTTGTCCACCCCCTCCGGCCGGCTGGTCGTACATACAAATCGTAAGAAAACCAAGTTAAAAAAGCGTTTTGATTTAAGTTGTGCTTGCCAGCATCCAACTGCTGCTCTTGCAGCCCAACAAGCGAGTTTGCGTTTCCGCTTCGTTCCAACCTTGATTCACGCCGGCAGTCTTGCAGCCTTGACCGCCGAAATTGGGGGAATAGATGGATATCCCTTTACCATACAAATTGATTGCTGCCAAACCAAATAGTGTTCTACCCAAGTTAGTTACGTGCAATACTGGATTTCCTGGACCATAAACACCGGCAGGAACAGCGCCTTCCTTCCAAACGGCCAACCCGTATCGTTCAAGAAGTTTTGAAAAACCCGGGCCAAGAGCACCAGGGTTAATGCTCAAGTATATAATACCAACAATGATTGCAACCTTCACCACGCTTACCACGAACTTCCAAATCTGGCACCAGAACTTGCATTTCGGCCAAGTAAATCGTATTGTTCCGCCGTAACTGCCGTCCGGCTTCCACCAGTCGAAAATCTGTTTCGTGCTGGAACCGGAACGCAACGCAACAACGTAACCCGTCGGCGCTATTGCGAATTGCTTCGTCCCTTTGAACGCGCCCGTCCTTCCCGCGTAAAGCATTTGCGAAAGCGAAATTCCGGCGTGCTCGTCGAAAACCGGAGGCGCTTCGCTGAAGTAATCGAACTGCGTTATGCTTTTGATGCAAGCGTCGGTGTTCCCCCTTTTGTCTATGAAGAGCAAGTGGCACGATTGCGTGAAACCTTGGCTCAAGCCCTTTACGCATTGGATGTTTTGGTAGGCGTTGTTGGGAATGGTGAACAAAGCGAACGCGTGCTCCCAAAAGAACCCCTGCTGGTTTTTCATAAGCGCCGATTGCAAGTCGAACAATCCTTTGTAACTGAAGTTGCCTGGAGTGTTGCAAACGCTGGGCAGCGGAAGGCCGGCGAGGGCGAAAGACTCCGCAAAATCCGTAACGTTCTTTGGTTGAATGAGAGTGTTCAAAGGCAAGTGGTACGAAAATCCGCGTTGGTAAGCTGACGGGAACAAGGACATTGGCGAATCGGTTTCGCCGCCTGCGAGCGAAGAAAACGGAACTTCCACAAGAGGACCCGCGTCTTCCTCGTTGTAAACCACTTTCGGGATAGTGCGAGTGCCGTCGGGCGAGCAATAGCCGCTTTCGTCGCAACGCGGGGCTACGCCCTCGAGTCCTCCGCTGGTGCAGTAAGTGTTGCAGTTTTGCTGGAAGCAGGCGTTTGCGACTGCGAAAACGTATTGGCTTGGGCAAAGCCAATTTCCGTTTTGGAGCGAAGCGTACTGCCAGTCGGGCCCCTCGCCTTGCTCGTCCAGCGAAATGACGCCGCGCGAGTCTGGTGCAGAAGCGGGAACGCACAACGGAGTGTCCGCGGAATTCTTTATTTTAGTGAAAACGGGACACAAGAAACCTTTGGATTTGCACGATTGAAAGTCCGCGTCGGACATTGAGTTTTGCTTCACCGCCGCGCCTGCAGAACACGATTGCGCTTGCGATTGGAACGATTGCTTGTAAGAATCTCCGTACGCAACCTCCAAGCCCATGGTTGCTTGAGTAATGGGCTCTTCGTTCTCATCCACTCCCACTACTATGTTGCGTGGAACGCAGCGCGAGTCGCAGTAAACTTGCGCGTTGGGGTCGAATTGTCCTGGCGGAGTGCAGTGCGGCGCAGGCTGGTTTGCAAAATCAACGGGAAGAACGCAAGACTGCCCGTTCCAATTTCCGCTTTCTTGCGGATAGCCGAGGTTGTTGCAGAATTTCGCCGGAGAACCGTCTTCAAAAGCGCATTGCTCGGTCGTTTCCTCGAAAGAAACGTTCGCTTGAAGCCAATCTTCCTTCGACGCCCTGCAGCAGGCTGCGAAAGGCTGGAAGTTGTTGTTCGAACAAACGGGAGTGTCTTTGCACCAGGCGGAGCCGTCGCTCCTCCAGAAAACGCTTTGCTTTGCCCTCGCAAGCGCCTTGTCCAGAATTTTTTTTACCAAGTCAGGGTCGAAGCCGGTGTTTGATGAAACCAAGTTCCGCAAGTCTTCAGTGCTTGAACCCGCAAAATGCGTTTTGGAAGTGAATTCCTGCGCGTATTCCGTCAAACCGCTTACCTTGCTTTGCGCCGGATCTCTTTGCACGAAAATTATTTTCCCGTTCTCCTTCGCGACCAAAACCAAACTCTTGGGGTTGGGGTTTAAAGCGAAAGTTTCTGTTCCCGGCGCGTTGAAGCTCACGGAATTAAGGCGTTGGACCGGCTGTTGGATGTTGCCGGGCGAAGCCAAGTACATTTCGATGTTTCTCGAACCCGTTTGCTTCAAATTCGTGACAGCCCACAATTGCGGGTATGCAAGAGCAGCGCTCTCCCCGCCTTCGACCGCAGAGAAAATCGGGCCTATGAAAAGCGAGGGCGCTTCGAAAGCCGAAAGGCCCGAAACGTCTATTCTTATCGGGACTTTGAGTTCGCTTCCGGCGCGCGTCAATTGAATCGTGACTTTGGCGGGCTTGATTTCGTTAGCGACAACCTGAAACGCGGCGCACTGCGAATACTTTTCAGGGTTGTAGCGCAACACGCTAGTCCCGTTTTTCGTGAAAGCGCTGAAATCGCGGGTGCACGAGCCTTCGTTCACTTTTCCCTGCGTGTCGAGAGGACATGATTCGAAGCACGAGCTCGAGCCGTCGTCTTCGCTCAAGTTCACCAACAGCCTTTCCGCAGTCGAAACGCGGATTTTGATTGCGTCAGCGGGAAACAGCGGAGTGGCTCGCATTTCGACCGTCCCGCATTGAGTTGGAAAATCTTGCCTTGCTTTCACCAAAATCTGGTTGCGCACCGCCGGGTTGTAAATCACGACGGGCGAACCGCCGCAAGAATCTTGCGAAGTGGGGAGCAAAGACAAGCGTTCACCGAAACCTCCGCCCCCGCCTATCGACTCTCCTGTCGCAACTGAGTAAGTAGCCGAATGCCTGACGCCGTTAACCCCGTCCGCGATTTGCAAGAACAACTGCGCGTTGCTCGTTTTCGCCAAAGGCCTTAATGCGATTTGCCCTCCGAAAACAAAACCGACGTCGAAGTTAGAGTAAGAGCGAATGTGATTGAGGGGTATTGCA
>OBEQ010405694.1_pt1 | contig 23640 bp, 16 predicted proteins | sample 1670901 | NCBI WGS metagenome assembly OBEQ01 (sample SAMEA104232315, study PRJEB22302) | groundwater metagenome | biome: forest; feature: aquifer; material: groundwater | place: USA | collected 2011-08-07 | depth 5.4 m
ACGGCTCCCTGCCGCCAACGCGCGGCTGATCTCCTCGCGTTCCACGAGGGTCAGCCTGGTGTCGCTGTTCATCTCGCGCAACTCCTTTCTCCTGGTGGAGACCAGGATACCGGTGTTGCGCTAGCAACTTGAACTCAAGCCTTAAAAAATAGACCTGTCGCACCATTGCCTGAGTTGTAGCATCCTATTCCTCTACAAGGAGGGGACAGGATGCTGCGGTTTGCCAAGCTCGCGGCGCACCCGCGACGATTCGCCCGGATGACCGGACTCACGCTCGACCAGTTCCAGACCCTGACCAACCGGCTGACGCCCCTGTGGGAGCAGGCCGAGTGCACGCGGCTCTCGCAGCGGCCGCGGCAACACGCCATCGGCCAGGGCCGGAAGTACAAGCTCGCCACGATGGCCGACGAGCTCCTGGCGCTGTTGGTGTTCTACCGCTTCTACCTCACCGATGAGCTGCTGGGGTGGCTCGTCGGCCTGGATGCCAGCACCGGCTGCAGGCAAAGCTGGAGCCGCTACTGGAGCCGGCGGCTGATCCCACGCTGGGGCTGTCCCTCCGGCGTCGGCTCCCGCCCGGCGCGAAGAAGATCGGCACCTGGGAGGAGCGCCTCGACCGCTACCCGGAGTTCGCCGAGGTCGTCACGGATGCCACCGAGCAGCCCCGTCGTCGGCCCCCGCGCCGCACCCAACGCCGCTAGTACTCCGGTAAGCGCAAGCGCCATACGATCAAGACCCAACTGACGGTCAATCGGCGGGGGCGTATCCTCCGCGTCAGCCAGAGCGTCCCAGGCCGCGTCCATGACTACGCCCTCTTCCAGCGCGAGGAGACCGCGCGACAGTTCCCGGCTGCGACGCGCCACGCCCTCGACCGGGGCTATGACGGGACCCCGACCGACCATCCCGGCTACCAACTCAGTACGCCGATCAAGCGGCGCCGGAACCATCGGGTGCTCAGCCGGACCGAGCGGCGGTTCAACCGCCTCCACGCGCGGGGGCGTATCATCGTCGAGCACGTCCTCAGCCGGGTGAAGAAGTACCAAGTGCTCGCGCAGGTCTATCGCCATCGGGTCACGGACGCTAACCGGCGGTTCCGCAACATCGCTGCGCTGACGAACTTCCGACTGGCCACGGCTGTGCCGTAAGCGTCGCGGAGACGCAGGCCAGTCCTCGTCACAGGCAATTTGTGCAACAGGTCTATTCTATCCATCCGTTGCATAGCCTCCTATGCGCCCAGCATGACCACCTTGTTTTTGAACTGTATTTGTCTAAACACCACGAGGAGCGCAAGGTAGCTGCACCCGAAGACAGCTGACAGCACCACGACCGTACCTAGCGCCGTCACATTCAGCAATCCTTTAATAACAAACAGTTCCATGGTCAGTGCCAGACTTAGAAGAACCGGGAAAGCAATACTCTTATATAACTCCCTCCAACTGCCTCCGATCAGCACCCTCGTGGACAGCAAGAGGACATTCGCCCAGAGAACTGAAAAGACCGTATAACCGAGCGCTACGCCGTTGATCCCCCACCGAAGCGACCCCATGACAACCGCAGCCGTGCACAGCGCATTGATCACTCCGAGCTTCAACTCCATGTCCGGCCTACCTTGTGAGCGATAGATCGTGCCTGCGGTCGTACCCAGTGACTGAGCCATCCCGCAAAAGCAAAATATTCTAATCGGTCCAATAGCGCCAGCCCACTGACTCCCAAAAGCGACCTCAACAGCCTCAGGCGCAAGGACAAATAACCCACACATCATGGGGAAGGTAACGAGTGCGATGCCCTTCAGCATCTGCGCATAGTGCTTCTGTACACGATCCGGATGGTCCTGGATCTTCGCAAAGGCTGGAAACATCACCCTCATAATTGTCCATGATATGTTTTGAATTGGCAGTAGCATGCACTTATAGGCCAGGGTGTATAGTCCGAGCTCTCCGGCCCCAAGGAACTTTCCAATCAGTAGATAGTCCACATTCGTGGCGAAATAGCTGGTTACGTTAAAACCCGTCAGTGGTAGGCTAAAATGTAATGTCTCCTTCATTGCCGGAACGGAAGGCGCTGCCCGAGGTCTCCAGTCAGAGAGCAACCACAGCAGCACCACATCCATCAGTTGAAAGCTCACGAACTGCAGCACCAGGCTCCACACGCCCCATCCCATCCATGCCGCCGAGATGCCAACTACGCCCGACACCACCACCGCGGTCAGATTCCGGATGGTCAATGACTTGAACTGCATCTTGCGCATCAAGATCGCTTGCTGGACCGTCCCAAATGCGCCGATGAGAAACGTGGCGGAGATTACCCGCAGGATCAGCACCAGCTCCGGACGGCCGTAGAACCTGCCGATGAGCGGAGCGGCGAGCAGCATGAGCGCTGTGAGGATCCCGCCCATCGCAATGCTCATCCAGAATCCGGACGCATAGTGCGCATCCGCGATGTCCTTCTTCTGAATGAGGGCGCCCGTGAGCCCCAGCTCGCCGAACATGGCGGGAAGCTGAATGAAAACTGTTGCCATGCCCAGCAGTCCAAAATCTTTCGGCGAGAGCAGTCGCGCCAGCACCGCTGTAATGATCAATTGACAGACCTGCTTGCCGAACTGCGATGTGCCTGACCAGGCCAACCCCTTGATTGTCTGCTGCTTCAGAGTGACCGGCGCTGCCGATGCTGCCTGAGGCGGGCAGCCGGGTGGGGCCAGAGCGGTGCTGACGTCCTGCAGCGTGCTGGATTCCGTGCTCATTCCATTGGATGCGCCATGCTCAGGGGCGATTGCGCTTCCGGTGCTGGGGCCTTTCCGTCGGCCGGAGTGGCAGGCTGGGGACGGCGATATCGAATCACGCGGGCGGGATTGCCGACCGCGATGGCATAGGCCGGCAGGTCTTTTGTGACCACCGCCCCGACCCCGATGATCGCCCCGGTGCCGATACTACAGACACCGGGTAGCAGGATCACCCGCCCGCCGATCCAGACGTCATCGCCGATGCGAACCGGACGCTCCTCTTGGAACCCCTGCTGGTTCATCGGAATGTCCGTGCGGGCAAACTCGTGATTCCGGGAGTACACCACGACCTCCGGCCCCATCATCACGTCGTCTCCGATGATGACCGTTCCGTGCAGCACTGCACGCTCCCCAATGCCGGACCGGTTGCCGATGGAGATCCGGCGTCCAGAGTGAAACCACGCCCCGGATTCGACGTTCACTTCCCGGCCACATACGGCGAAGAGATGGCGGCAGATGACGTACCGCATGCCCTTCCATATCGCGCCGCCGGGAAATGAGGACGACGGCAGCCAGCGGGCGAAACCATAGTACAACGCCAAGCAGATGGATCGTCTCAACTGGTTGATCATGCTCGGTCAAGCCACCAGTCTCTCGACTTGCGACCGACTGAGGTGTCTTTTTCCAAGGTTCATAACGTCACTCCCAACGTCTCAAGGACCATCTTGATCGGATTGAGGAGGGTCACGGCGTCCGAACCCGCAAAGAGCAAGCCCACGGCTTGCTTGTGGTCGTTCAGGACGAGCGAGCCCGAGTCCCCGCCCTGGGACATGGCCGTCGTGAGGATCTGATTGCTGAAGAGCCCGGTCTTGCCGTCGTAGTCGACTTTGATGGACACGTCGACGTCTTTCACCTTGCCCAGCGTGTACCCTGTAGTACGGCCGGATTTCTGCAGGGACATGCCGCGACGGGCGGCCACGGTGCCCTTCGGCACGCCGATCTCGAATATCTCGGAGGAGACGAGACTCGCGTTCACGGGCTCGGCGAGCGCGCAGTCCACGACATTGGGCTCGCCGCGGAAGCGGATCTTCTCAAATCTCAACAGCGTTGCGAGGGTATCGCGGCCGAGCTTGCCTCCATCATACTTGCCGGGCTGGAGGATGGGGTCGCCGAGCTTGGCGCGGTTGGAGTCGGCCAGCACGTGATTATTGCTTAAGATGAGTTGCTTTCGTCTCTTGTGGTCCGTGACGAGACACCCCAAGGTGCCTGCCGTGACCTTGTAGTGGCCGATGGACACCCCTCCTGTGGCTGGGCGCTGGCGCGACGTGTTGGAAAAGGCACGGATCTTGCCGACCTCTTCGACGTCCGTGAGCACCGTTCCCAGCGTAGGCGGTATGAAATTCTTGAAGGCAAGCTTCGATCGAGGCAGCTTCTTTTCGACATACACTTTCAGACAGATCCTTCCCGTCGCGCGGCCAGCAGTCACTTGTTCGCCGATACCCACCCCCAGCACGTTCGCTTTCGCGAACAGCGCTGGTTGATGGCGCAGGAGCGCTTGCTTGAGCAGGCGGCTGTTAGCATTCATCCCAAAACCTTTCGAGGGGCGGGGCCTGCCGCTGCGCCACCCCACGGCAGTGCTCGCCACCGGGCCGCTGTACAGCGGCCTCGGCCCTGCGGGCCTCGACCGGCAGCTGCGCGCTAGGTGTCCCTCGCTCCCGCTCGGGATCCCTCGGCGAGGGAGGGACCCCGGATCCGCGTCACCCGCCCTGCAAGAGGTTTTGGATGCTTGAAGATCCCGCTGGGGACAGGCATCTGTTTGACGTTGGCCGCTGGAGTATGCCGGGGGGACTCCACTGTGGGCTCATCAGACCCACTCATAAATCACTTTCGGAATGACCAGGCGGCGGCCGTTGAGGATCGCGCCGAGGAGCTTGGTCCGGACGTGCGCCAGCGGCCCCAGGGCGGCCTGGAGCACCTGGCGGCGCGCGCGTCCTTCCCGGACGATGAGCGTCATGCCATCCACACCCGCGGCGAGGATCACGCTGTCGGGGTAGCCGCGCATCTGGGCGCAGTCGATGAGCACCAGGTCCCAGCCCGCCTTGGCCTGCCGCAGGAGTTCGCTCATCGCCAACGATTCGAGGAGTGCGGCCGGATCGGCCTTCGCCCGCCCCGCCGGTACGATCGCCAGCCCGCCCGGCGTCTGCCGCAGGACCTGCTCCAGCGTCTCCCGGCCATCGAGCACATCGGCCAGACCGGGTGCGTCCGGCAGGCCGAACGCCGTGTGGAGCTCCGGCTGGCGCAGGTTGGCGTCGATGAGCAGGACCTTGCCCGGGACGCGACGCGCCAGGCACACCCCCAGGTTCGCGGTCACGGTCGTCACTCCTTCGGCGGCCGCCACGGCGGTGACCAACAGCGCTTTCAGGCCCTGCGACCTCATCTCCAGGTACAACTGGTCGGCCAGCGCCCGGTAGGCCTGCACGTAGGGAGTGGCGAGGTCCGGGTTGCGCACGAAGGCGCGGTTCCAAAACCTTCTCTGCGGCACGAAGCCCAGATACGGCAGGCGCAGGCCGCCGCGGATATCCTGCGGCGACTTGACGGTCTGATCCAGGTATTCGAAGACGAAGGCCAGGATCACGCCCAGGAAGAGGCTCATCAGTGCCGCCAGTGCCAGGATGAGTACCTTCGGAGGCCCGACCGGTCCCATGGGGATGCTGGCCTGCTCCATGATTTTGACGCTAGCCGGGCCGATGGCCTCGATGTCCGAGATCGGCCCGCCGGCCAGGCTGTCGGACATGCGGTGGATGTTGTCGGTGAGCTGCTGGACGGTCTGGTGCTTCTCGCCATACTTGAGGCGCAGTTCGGCGAGCTGCTGCTCGAGGTCGAAGATCACGTAGGAGCGGCTGACGGTGTTGGCGGTGATGGCCGCCCCGACCGGGCTGAACTCGCGGACGCTGATGGTGAAGAGGTTGGTGTCGCGGACGGGCTGGACGGTGACGCGGCCCTTCAGGTCTTCCACGGCCAGACGGAAGAGGCTCATCTGCTGCTGGTCAGGGGAGCGCCCGGTGAGCCGGTTGCGCACACGCGCCGTCTTGAAGTCGATCAGGGAGTATTTCAGCGGCGAGGCGAATGGCCGTTCGTAGTCGAGCGGGCGCTGGTAGAGCCGCAGCGCCTTCACCGTCCGCTCAAGGATGGGGTTGGATCTGACGATTTCACTCTGAGTGAGCGCCATCTCCGTGTTCCGCGCGCCGGGGATCTCCCGATAGTAGGTCGCTTCCACCTGCTTCTCGGCGGAGATGAGCACCTTGACCTGGGCCTCGTAGACCGGCGTCTTCAACTTGAGGCCGATAAAGGTGGTGGTGACCACCGTCATGATCGCTGTGACGATCACGGCTTGATGACGGAACAGCACGCGGACGTAGTCGCGGAGGGTCATCTCTGCGTAAGCGGCGCTGTCAGAAATCATTCATCCTCCCTTTCGTCCATCGTTACAACTGGAGCGCAGCTAAACACCACAGATGGCACAGAGGGTTCATCTTCCGGTCTTTCTCTGTGTCTCTGTGGGTTGTTATCTGTGGCCTCTGTGGTGTTCAAGTTAGAACATGCCTTCTGAGACGACGATGGTGTCGCCGGGCTGGACGGGCAGGTCCTCATCCGCGCGGCCGTCCATGGCCGCCTTGATGTTCATCTTGAGCGTCTCGTAACCCGGCCGGTCCGCGCGCGGACGCAGGACCTTGACCCGGCTGGAGGAGCCGTACTTGGTGAACCCGCCCGCCATCGAGATGGCCTTGATCACCGTCGCGTCCTCCTGCACCGGATAGCTGCCCGGCCGCGCCACCTCGCCGTAGACGAAGAACTTCCGGCTGCGGGACTCCTTCAAGGAGGCTGCCACGACCGGGTACTTCATGTAGCCGTCGGCGAGCCGCTGCTGGATCGTCTCCTGGATGTGCGAGATGGTCAACCCCTTCACCGAGACACTCCCGATGAACGGGAACGAGATCAAGCCATCGGGCCCCACCGTCACGGTCGCGGCCAGCGCTTCCGGCTGCAGGACGTTGATGTCGAGGATGTCGTCGATGCCGACCTGGTACTCCTCCAGGGAACTGCGTGGCGCTGGAACCGGTTCGGCTGCCGGGACTGGTTCGACCACTGAGGCTGGTGCAGCGGTCGGAACTGGTTCGGCCGGTGGAACTGGTTCGGCTGCCGGAACCGATCCGGCCGCTAGCACTGGTTCGACCCCTCGACTCGGGCCCCCGCCCCCGCCGGGGGGCCTCGCTCGGGATTCCGCCCCATCCCTCGGCCGTCGGCCTCGGGATCCCGCTCCTCGGGAGTCTGGCCGAGCGATCCCGAGCCACAGCGAGGGACGGGCGTCCAGGAAGGTGCCACGGGCTTGCCCGTGGGGCTCCACTGATGGAACGAACAGCGCCGGCTGGGGGTTAGCCGCGGGCAGAGGTACCGCAAACCCCAGATTGTCCTGGAGTGTCAGGGTGGACGGTAGCGCGAGCGCGCGCTCCGCTTCCCGGCCTTCGGCGGCCTGAATAGTTAGCGATGGCGGCGCCGCCGGCTCAGCCGAAACCGGGGGGCTTGTCTGGGCCAGCACCTGCCGGCCCTCCATCGAGCGCTGCTCCGCCCAAACCGTCCCGATACCCAGACCCGCCAGATAGCCCAACCCAAGCAGTACCAGCGTCCACACGGCACTCATGCGCACCTCGTCAGTTCATTGGAGAGCACTAGACACACCACAGATGACACAGAGAGAACACCCACAGAGGCACAGAGACACAAAAGCATAGAGAAAGACAGGAAGATGACTCTCTGTGTCTCTGTGCTTCTGTGCCTCTGTGGCGTTCTTATCTGTGATATCTGTGGTGTCTCCTAGGAATTACTTCGCGCCGATGCCGAAGACGACCACCGGCACCGTCTTGAAGAGGATCTTCCAGTCCAGCCCCAGCGACCAGTGGTCGATGTAGTGCAGGTCCAGCGTCACCCAGTCGTGGAAGCTCTTGATGTTGTTGCGCCCGTTGACCTGCCAGAGGCAGGTGATGCCGGGCCGCATGCTGAGCTTGCGGCGCTGCCAGTTGTCGTAGCGCTGGACCTCCACCGGCAGGGGCGGCCGCGGGCCGACGAGGCTCATCTCACCCCGGAGCACGTTCCAGAGTTGGGGCAGCTCGTCCAGGCTCGTCTTGCGCAGGAACCGGCCGACCTTGGTCGCACGGGGGTCCTTGGTGAGCTTGAAGACCGGCCCCTGCATCTCATTTTGGGCGAGGAGGGTGGGCAGGTGTGATTCGGCGTCCTGGACCATGGTGCGGAACTTGTAGAGGGTGAACCGGCGCCCGCTGAGGCCGCAGCGCTTCTGCCGGAAGAACACCGGGCCGGGCGAGGTCGCGTTGATGCCAACAGCAATGGCCACCATGACCGGTGCCACCAGCAGAAGGGCCGCCCCGGAGAGGGCAATATCCATCAGGCGCTTGAGGACGAGCGACAGGGACTGGTCCGGAGTCGTGGTGAAGCGCAGGAGCGGCAGGCCGTCGAGGTCGGTGTGGCTGCCCCGGGAGAGCTTCAGGTCGAAGAAGTCCGCCGCCAGGGTGACCTGGATGCCCTCCATCTCGCAGATCTGCATGAGCGGTTCGATCTTCCCCAGCCAGGAGCGCGGGACGATGAAGACGACCTCGTCCACGACGTTCTTGTGGATGACCTCGAGGAGGTCGTCGAATGTGCCGAGCACCTCATGGCCGTCAATCAGGCACCCCTTCAGATCGGCATCTTCATCCACCAGGCCGACGATGCGCAAGCCCCACTCGGCGTGCTGATGCACCCGCTCGATGAAATGCCGGGCCCGCCGGCCGGTGCCGGCCACGAGGAGGTTGCGGTAGTTGTAGCCCCGGCGCCGGGTGTGGCGGGAGCACAGGATGAGTGCTGTCCGCTCCAGGACCAACGCGTCCGCCGTGAACACGAACGCGACGGCGATGAAGATGCGGCTGAAGTAGACCGCATGGAACATGAAGACGGCGCTGCCGAAGAGCACGAACCCCGCCGCCGCGGCCTTGAAGACAATCGCCGCCGTCTCCGGGATGCCCCGCAGGCGGAACGATTCGTAGAGGCCGAGGCGGTGCAGGAGCACGAGCCAGACCACGACGAACGGCGGGACGAGCAGCACGTAGGTTTCGAGCGGGAAGAGCGAGCGGTACCCGTCCACCCAGCGGTAGCAGAGGATGAACGCGACCACAATGATGGCGGCGTCGCCCAGCATGAGGAGGCGACGGACAGCGGTGGCGTGCTCTTTCAACATCTCATATCAACCTCGACACCACAGATGACACAGAGAGAGAACCCACAGAGGCACAGAGATCAAAAAGCGCTCTACACACCACAGATAGCACAGAGCGTTATCTTTCGGTCCTCCTCTGTGCCTCTGTGGCGCTTTCATCTGTGGCCTCTGTGGTGTGGTGTCAAAATTCAGCGGTAAGGCCCACGAGCACAACGTTCTTGTCGTACTCGCGGGAGCCGATGTTGGAGGCCAGCCGGGAGAATGCATAGGAAATCCGGCCGGTCATCTCCGGACGCAGTTCGTAGGCGAGCCCGACATCGGCGCCGGCCAGGTGATCCTCAATGTCGACCGCACCGTAGCTCCCCTGTCCGTAGAACACGGATCCCTCCCCGTTCAGCCGGCGCGAGAGCTGCCGGCGGAGGTCGCCGGACACCCGCCAGGAAGTGAACAGCCTCGCCGTGGAGGAGGTCGTGGCGGTCTCTTTCGTGAACGAGAGCACGCCCTTGGTTCGCTCGTCCACATCGTGCGTCAGCGACGCGAGGAACATGGGCTTGACGGTGTCGGCGGTATCAAAGGCGCTGATGAGGCTGACCCCAGCCATGGCCTCCGCGTAGAGGTGGCTGGTGAGGTACTGTTGGACGCCGGCGGCGGTGGTGTGGCGGGTCGCGTTCCCGCCCGGGTCGAAGCTGCGTCGGGAAAACTCGTAGCGGCCGCGGGCGATGGTCATGGCGCCGAGGATCCAGTCGGCTTGGGCGCCGGCCTGGTGCTGCCAGGAGTCGCGCAGGTCGTCACGGGAGGCATTGTAGAGCTCGTTGCCGTAGGCACCCGAGATGGAGAGCTGTTTCGCCACATCCCGCGTGTACGCCAGGTTGACCCGGTTCCGAGAGTAGCTGTAGCGGCCGTTCGTTTGGCCGAATGCGTCCTCAAAGCTCCTCGGCTCGTCCGCGTGCACGAACGAGTGCTTCATGCTGAGGCGGTCATGCTTGGAGAGCTCCCCGCGCCAGTCGAGCTGGAGCTCCTCCTCGGTGTTGTTGAAGTCGGAGTGCTTGGCGAACAGCCGCTGGCGGATGCCGGCGTCCAGGCTCGCCTCGCCCAGCCGTCCCTCCCCCTTCAGCCCAAACCCCAACGAGAGGAGGCTGATGAGGTCCGCCTTGGCCTGGCTCTCGGCGAAGGTCACGTTGTCGTCGAAGATCTCGGCAACCGAGGTGTTGACGGTGAGGCCGGAGGCGTGTTCGGCGGCCGATGCGGTGAGGGAGGAGGCCAACAGCAGGCCGGCCGCGAGAATCATCCGGCCCACGCGGACTTGGAAGTCACCGGATGGACGGATGTGGCTCGGACTGCGGGGGCGGCGGGAAACAAAAACCCCGGCGATTTTTGACATGTCGAGACGCACCTCTGGCTTCTTGGCCGTCTCCCAACAGCCAACTCTACCGGGAACCTGTAATTGTACCTATTTCATGAAAGAATGCAAGGTTTTTATGCGGTTTTAAGGAGTTTTAAATGGCGGGAACTGAGCGCGTATGTCACTTCCGGTAGCCGCTACCCCGGTAACCGTTACCGGAGGTCACGTTTACCGGGGAGGACGCCTGACTTGAGGGGAAGATGCTCGATGAGGCGCCGTGAGGACGGGAGCCCTGAGCGCGCTGGGGCGGGCTCGGTTCAGCGTTCTCAATGCGCCCACGATCCTGAGCGGCGTCGAAGGATCGAAGGGTCACCCCTCGACGCGCTTCGTCCTTCGACTCACTGTCGTTCGCTCAGGACAGCCCCGAGCGAAGTCGCGGGGCGCTTGCTCGGGGCAAATGGAACCACCCCGTCCCTGGACTCGCTCTGCTCGCTCCCCGGCCCGCCGACCACAGAGACGGAGGCCGGGGCGGGCGGGACGTAGTGAGCCGGTAGACGCCGTTAGAACCAACTCGGAGGCGGTCTGGAGCCTGTTTCTACGTGAGTTCAAGCTCTGGCGCGCCTCCGAGGAAGCCACAGTCTTGCTGCTGAACCTCCCTCAACCTGCTTTGCCGTAAGGAAACCCTACCACTTCCGGTACGCATCGCGCCGGTGTCGGACATGCGCGATCGTGACGAGCTTGGCCTTGTCGTTCATCACGTACAGGATTCGGTAGTCTCCGACTCGCACGCGGTATTCATCTTCGGAACCTTCGAGCTTGGTGCATCCGTGCGGGCGGGGATTCCGCTCCAACTCCAACATCGCGGCGTCCACCTTCCTGACCACCTCAGGAGGCAGACGCTTGAACTCCCGCTGCGCGGCAGGAGCGATGTCAACCTGATAGGGCACGGCTTAGAGTCCAAGGGTCTTGCGAAACGTGCGGTAGGACACCCGCTTGCCAGGCTCGGCCAGCGCCTTGTGAATGGCGTCGCGGTCGAGCTTGTCTTCGAGCTTCTGGAGCAGTTCCAGATCGTCCATCGGCACCACAGCAGCCACATCCTTTCCACCACGTCGGCAGACCACAATCCGTTCCCCGCGATACGAGACGCGGTTGAGCGTGTCTGCGAAATGCTCACGCGCCTCAGTCGCCGTCAAGCGCACCATCGTTCACCTCCAATCCACCCACCATGTCACGGATCGCCCGCACACCAACCCTCAACCTCTGTCACCATCATCCCCAACGACCTGAAACGTACAAAATCGCTTGATGTACGTCCAGTAATAGTATGCCTGTTTGACCCGGCTGTGTCAAGGTCGCTGGTGGAGAGATGCGCAACACCAGACAGCGCTTACCTCACGACCTCCCCGACCGCCTCCATGCCTTCAAGCGCCAACCCGACGGGACCGACGTCTGCCGCGGCTGCGGCATCTCGCTGGTCGACTACCAAGCCCGCGAGCCGCGTCCGGCGTGTCAGGACATATCTCATCCTGCATCCTCAACGACACAACTCTTTGTCCTACCTACCGTACACCCTACCAACTCCTCCGCGAAGCCCTCCAAACGAAAGAATGGGGTGAGCCGGTAGACGCCATGAGCACTCATGAAAATGCCTGGAACGGGTTCTGAGCCGAGTTGAGGGTATGGGGTAAGCGGGAGGAGGCGAGAACACTGCGCGAACGCCTGCCGGCCCTACTCGGCAAATATTCAGGCCGCCATTGCGAAGACGACAGCCATCGTCACCAACTGAGAAAAGCGGAGGCGTTCCTCTGCGAAACGCTGCCGCTCCCTCCGCTCTCTCGTTCTTGATGGGGCCATCGGCGTTCGGCCCCCTTCCTCCCTCATGACCACTCCACGTCCTCGAACCTGACACCCCGTCCCTGCTGCAAGCTGTTCCTCGCGGCTTCGATGCGCCGGACAAAGCGTCGATTCGCTGACATCGTCGTACACCCGAACGTCTCCCACGCGCAAGCGGCACTGTGGTCGGGTGAGCCCGCTGAGCCGTTTGATACGGCTCTTGCTAAGGGGCCTGGGTGGTTCCATGTAGAGCGGACGCGGCGGACGAGACCTGGGGCATGCGCTCGGCCAGGAACGCCAGAAACCGCTCGTCGTGGAGCACGTGCTCGGCCAGGACCCGGTGGCCGGCCGGGGTAAAGTGGCCGTCCTCGTGATAGAACAGCTGGCCTATGCGATCCGCGGCGCGGACACTCTCAAACGTATTCAGGAGTAGCGTATCCGTCTCTGACGAGAACCGGTTGAAGATCGCCAGCGCTGCCTCGGCCTCGTACGTCTTGCCAGGTTCGAAGCCCCAGTAGCCGCGTCCGGACGCCCACTGCTGGGGCCCGACGAGCATGCCGTAGGGATAGATACCCAGCACCAGCGGGACGCCCCGCTCGGCCAGCAGCTCGCGGATCATGCGCAGGTACCGGGAGCTGAGCGCCCAGTAGGGCGCCAGCTGCTCCTCCGTCGCGTATTCCCGGACCATGAGAAACCGGTCGTGCGACGAGAGGTCGGGTGCTTGCTGCTTGGCCTTCAGCTCGGCAACCGCGACCTTCGCGCGCTGCCCCCGCAGCTTCGCCCGGATGAAGCCGCCCAGGCCAAGCACCTTGATGTAGCCATCGACCCGGATGAGCTTCCGGTCGACGTAGTTGGCGATCAGGCTGTGCGCCTTCATCCACCCCCAGACATCGAAGCGGCCGTTGATGTAACCGGGGTCGCAGCGCAGGATCCCTCCCGACGCGTCGTAGATGAGGTGCTTCTGGTACCAGGCATCCTCCTGCAGGTCCCCGAGGTCGTACCACAGCAGGACGAGGTCCGGTTCGAACGCCACGTACTCATCCCGGAACGAGACATACTGGAGCGTCGGCGAGTAGCCCGACACCCCCGCGTTGATGACCTCGACCGGATAGCCCTTCGCCCGCAGGCCCTGCTCGATCAAGAAGCAGAACGCCTCGTCGTCCCGCACCGGAAAGCCGAAGGTGAATGAGTCGCCCAGGATCAGGATGCGGAAGACACCGGGGGGCTTCGGCAGAACCGGGTCCGGCCAGCGCAGGCCGTAGCGGTTGGTCCGGATGTCGACGGAAAACTCCGCGGAGTAAAAGTGGTACGTCTGGTTGGGCTTGAGCCGGTGGTGGAAGTGGGGATGCTCGATGCCCGCCTGGAGACCTAAGCGCTTCAACTTGAGCAGGCGCCAGCAGGCTTCCAGGCCGGCCAGGCTGAGGACCGCGGACAAGAGGGCGACCGTGATCCGGAAGAGTCACCGCCGTCCGCGCAAGCTGGTGCCGCTCATTGGGTGGTGTCCTAATTTGGCAGGGCCTGCCGCTGCGCCACCCCGCCGTCCGTCCTCGCACCGGGGCGGCCCTCGCTGCGCTCGGGACACCGCTGGCTCGGCGCTCCGGGCGGGCGGCGGGGACCCCGGCTCCGCGTCACCCGACAAATTAGGACACTACCTCTCATTGAGAGGAAGGCGCAGGAGGAGGCCGGCGGCAGGGCCAGCTACGCGGTGAGCGCGTTCCGTTTCCTGGCGATCGCGTGGGTCGAGGTGCCGTAAAACATCTCCGCCGCCTCCATGAGCGTCTCGGAGAGCGTGGGGTGCGGATGGACGGACTCAGCCAGATCCTTGGCGGTCGCACCCATCTCGATCGCGAGCACCCCTTCGCTGATGAGCTCGCCGGCGCGCGCGCCGACCAGGCCCACACCCAGGATCCGCTCGGTCTGGGGGTCAACGACGAGCTTGGTCAGACCGTCCGTCCGGTCAAGCGATAGGGCTCGGCCGGAGGCGGCCCATGGATACTTGGCGACCTCAACCGCGATCCCCTTGGCGCGGGCCTCAGACTCGGTCAGGCCGCACCAGGCGACCTCCGGGTCAGTGAAGACGACCGCCGGGATCGTGATCTGCTCGAAGGCGCTCGACTCGCCGGTGATCACTTCCACTGCGACACGCGCCTCCTTCGAGGCTTTATGAGCCAGCATCGCCCCGCCGACCACGTCGCCGATCGCGTAGAGCGCCGGGTCGTCGGTCTGCTGGCGGGCGTTGACCTTGATAAACCCTTTCTCGTCTTGCGTCACCTTGGTGTTCTCGAGCCCCAGGTTCGCACAGTTGGGTGTGCGCCCGACGGCGACCAGCACGCGGTCATAGACCTCGTCCCGCTGGGCGCCGGCCACCTCAACGGTCACTTTGATCTGCTTGCCGCTGGTGGCCATCGTGAGCACCTTGGCACCCAGGCGCACTTCCTTGAAGTGCTTCTCGGCGTACCGGAGAACCGGACGGGCGAGGTCAGCGTCGAGACCCATGAGAATGGCGTCGAGGGCCTCGGCCAGCACGATGCGGCTGCCTAACGTCGCGAACACGGTGCTCAGCTCCAACCCGATGTAGCCGCCACCGACGACCAAGAGCTCCTTCGGGATCTCCTCAAGTTCCAGGGCTTCGGTCGAGGTCATGATCCGCGGGTTGCCCAGGTCGAAGGCCTGCGGCATGGCCGGCTTCGAACCCACGGCGATGATGGCCGTCTCATACGTGAAAAACTTCTGTCCCTCCGAGGTCTCGACGCGCAGGGTGGCAGAGTCCTCGAAGTGGCCGCGCCCATAGAGCACCTGCACGCCGCGCGCCTTCGCCAGCGCGCTGATCCCGCCGGCCAGCTTGGCCAGGACCGACTCTTTCCAAGCGCGCAGCTTCTCCAGGCTGACCGACGGCTCGCCAAAGGTGATCCCGCGAGCCGGGCTCAACTCCTTGGCTTCCCGCATGAGCTCGGTGGCGTGGAGGAGCGCCTTGGAGGGGATGCACCCGCGGTTGAGGCACACGCCGCCAAGCCGGCCGTCCCGTTCGACGAGCATGACCTGGCGCCCGCGATCCGCCGCATAGAACGCGGCCGCGTAGCCGCCAGGGCCGGCGCCGACAACCACGATGTCAACTTTGAGTGGATCCATGCGCTGTGTCTATTCGGTGTTCGGAGTGCGTTGTTCGTTGACGACCAACTGACACCGAACGCCGAACTCCCAACTCCGAACTACACTTTGACGTCCGATTCAGGGAACTGCTCAATCGCCTTGACGAGGTCAACAACGAAGCGCGCCGCATCCGCGCCGTCGATCACCCGGTGGTCATACGAGAGGGCCAGCGGCAGGACCATCCGGACCTCCACCTTCCCATCACGGACCACCGGCTGACGGGCGCCCTTCCCGACTCCCAGGATGGCCACGTCCGGCTTCTTGATGAGCGGCGTGAAGTGGCCGCCGCCGATGCCGCCCTGGTTGGAGAGGGTGAAGGTGCTGCCCTGGAGGTCCTCCGCCGTCACCTTGCGCTGGCGCGTCTTCTCGGCCAACGCGTTTAGCTCCTTGGAGAGCTCCACCAGCGGCTTCTTGTCGACGTCCCGGATCACCGGCACGACCAACCCGGCCTCGGTATCGACCGCAATGCCGATGTGGTAGTACTGCTTCAACACCAGCTCCTGCGAGGCCTCATCCAGGCTCGTGTTGAATGTCGGATGCGCCTGTAGCTGCCCCGCCAGGACCTTCAAGAGAAACGCGGTCAGCGTGAGCCGGGCGCCCCGCTTTTCGTAGGCCTCGTCGTGTTTCTTCTTCAGCTCGAGCAGCCCGGTCATGTCCGCCTCATCGAACTGGGTCACGTGCGGGATGGCGGTCCACGACTCGACCATGCGCTTGGCGATCGTCTGGCGCAGCGAGCTGAAGGGTTGGCGTGTCACCGGCCCCCATTTCGAGAAGTCGATGCGCTCCGAAGCTGGGGCTGCGGGCGCCACACTCCCCCGGGCCGCGCGGGCCTTCAGGCGCTGGACATAGGCGCGCAGGTCTTCGGGCGTAATGCGCCCTCCCCGCTCGGTTCCCTGCACCTTTCGCAGGTCGATGCCCAGCTCACGCGCCATTTTCCGCATCGATGGTGAGGCCGCGGGCGCCAAGCTGCCGGCGGCGGCCGAGTCTTCCTCTTCAGTCTCAAGCGCTTCGTCCGGCAGCGGCTCGGCGTCGACCCCAGCGCTCGCGCGCTCGGCGCGCCGCGGACCCGGCTCATGAGCGGCTGCGCGCTTGCTTTCGTCGGCCGCGGGGACGGCGCCATTGCCGTCGAGCGAGACGATGAGCTGGCCAACCGACATCTTGTCACCCTGCTTGACGTGGATCTTCGTGACGGTGCCCTCGGCCGTCGCCGGAATGGCGGCCACCGCCTTCTCATTCTCCAGCTCGATGAGCGTCTGGTCCTTCTTCACCTGGTCGCCCACCTTCACCAGGATATTGACGACGGTGCCGGAGTCGGCACCCTCACCGAGTTTAGGTAAGCGTATGTCCATGTTTCAAGCTGCCAGCTTCAAGCGACAGGCCGCAAGCTGCACGACCTCGTCCTCCAGCTTGTGGCTTGTCGCTTGCAGCCCATGATGAGCTCTCTAGGTTACAAAATTACCGGAAACGCTTTCTCCGGATCGACGTCCAGATCCTTGATCGCCGCCGCCACCTGCCGCTTCTCCACGAGCCCACGCGTTGAGAGCGCGTACAAGGTGGCGACCACCGTCAGCTCCGCGTCCACTTCGAAGAAGCGCCGCAGGCGCTCGCGGGTGTCGCTGCGGCCGAACCCATCGGTGCCAAGCGACGTCAGCCCGCCGGGCACCCAGGGGGCGATCTGGTCCGCGACCAGCTTCAGGTAGTCCGACACCGCGACCACGACCCCGTCTTCCCCGGCTAAGATCTCCTCGAGATACGAGCGCTTCGGCGCGGCCTCGGGATGCAGCATGTTCCACCGCGCGGCCCGAAGTGTTTCGGTGCGCAGGTGCTTATAGCTGGTGACGCTCCATACGTCCGCCGAGACTCCGTAGCGCTCCGCGAGAATGACTTGCGCCCGCAGCGCCTCGGTGACGAGCGGACCGCTGCCGAGGAGCTGGGCGCGCAATGTCTTGGAACGGCCCTCGGCCTTCTTCAGCTTGTAGAGCCCCTTGAGGATGCCGGGCTCGGCCCCCTCAGGCATGGCGGGCATCGCGTGGTTCTCGTTGTAGAGGGTGAGGTAGTAGAAGATCTCCTCTCCCTCGCCGTACATCCGCCGCAGGCCATCCTGGATGATCACCGCCAGCTCGTAGCTGAACGCGGGATCGTAGGCCATGACCGTCGGCATGGCGCTGGCCATGAGGTGGCTGTGGCCGTCCTGGTGCTGAAGCCCCTCGCCGTTGAGCGTCGTGCGTCCGGCGGTGGCGGCGAGCAGGAACCCCTTGGTCCGGCTATCGGCCGCCGCCCAGATGAGGTCGCCGACGCGCTGAAACCCGAACATCGCGTAATAGATGTAGAACGGGATCATGGGAAGCTGGAGGTTGGCGTACGCCGTCCCGGCGGCGATGAACGAGGAGATGGAGCCGGCTTCATTGATGCCCTCCTCGAGAATCTGGCCGTCCTTGGCCTCCTGATAGTAGAGGAGTGTTTCTTTGTCGACTGGATCGTAGAGCTGGCCCTTGGGCGAGTAGATGCCCACCTGGCGGAACAGCGCATCCATGCCGAACGTCCTCGCCTCGTCGGGGATAATGGGGACGACGCGGCGCCCGGTCTCCGGGTGGCGCAGCAGCTTGTCCAGGATCCGGACGAACGTCATCGTCGTCGACACCTTCCGCTGGCCAGTACCCTTGAAGAACTCCTCGTAGAACGCTCTGTCCGGCACGGCCAGCGGCTTGGCCGCCGCGGCGCGCCGCGCGGGCAGGAAACCGCCGAGCGCCTTGCGCCGCTCAAGGAGGTAGCGGGTCTCCGGGCTGTCCTCGGCCGGGCGGTAGAAGGGGGCTTCGGCAATTTCCTCATCGCTGATGGGGATGTCGAACCGAGTCCGGAACTCCCGCAACTCCTTCTCGTTCATCTTCTTCTGCTGGTGGGTCACGTTGCGGCCCTCGCCCGCCTCGCCCAGGCCGTAACCCTTAATCGTCTTCGCGAGAATGACGGTGGGCTGACCCCGGTGTTCCACAGCCGCCTTGTACGCGGCGTAGACCTTCTTGGGGTCATGGCCGCCGCGCACCAACCCACGGATGTGATCATCGGTCAGGTGATTGACCAGGCGCAGGAGCTCCGGGGACTTACCGAAGAAGTGCTTCCGGATGTAGCTGCCCGGCTCGACGGAGTACTTCTGGTAGTCCCCGTCCACGACCTCCTCCATCCGCTTGACCAGCAATCCGGTGCGGTCCGCCGCGAGGAGCGGGTCCCAGTCGGAGCCCCAGATGACCTTGATGACGTTCCAGCCGGCACCCCGGAACACCCCCTCCAGCTCCTGGATGATCTTGCCGTTGCCGCGGACCGGGCCGTCGAGCCGCTGGAGGTTGCAGTTGACCACCCAGACGAGGTTGTCGAGCCCGTCGCGGCCGGCGAGCGAGAGTGCGCCCAGCGTCTCCGGCTCATCGGACTCGCCGTCGCCGACAAAGCACCACACCTTGGGCTCTTCGCCGGTGAGGAAGCCGCGCGCCCGTAGGTAGCGGTGGAAGCGCGCCTGGTAGATGGACATGATGGGTGCGAGACCCATCGACACGGATGGGAACTGCCAGAACTCCGGCATCAGGTACGGGTGGGGGTAGGACGAGAGGCCGCCGCCCGAGGCCAGCTCCTGTCGGAAGTGGTGGAGCCGCTTGGCGTCGATGCGCCGCTCGAGGTAGGCCCGCGCGTAGTTGCCCGGCGAGGCGTGGCCCTGGAAGTAGACGAAGTCCGCCAGCCGTTTGCCGCTGCCCCCGCGGAAGAAGTGGTTGAAGCCGACCTCGTAGAGCGTCGCGCACGAGGCGAAGGTGGAGATGTGCCCGCCGAGCCCGCTGTGGATGCGGTTGGCCTTCACGACCATGGCCATCGCGTTCCAGCGGATGTAGCTCTTGATGCGCCGCTCAAGATCCCGGTCGCCGGGATACGGTAGTTCCTGGTCGGCGGGAATGGTGTTGACGTAGGGCGTGGTGACGGTCACGGGGAGCGCGGTAGTGGTCCGGAACCGGCCGTGCGCATCGGCTCCGTCGTGGGTCTGGTCGGGCGGGATGCGTCCCGCGCGCTCAGGGTGGGACACTGATCCGTGGCGTTTCTCGGCACTCATGCGTAACAATAGGATGACACAGATGAGAAGAGCGGATGACGACGATACAACGTCTGATCTGCGGAATCAGCCTTTCTCATCTGCGACATCATCCTTTACAATACTGGCAACCATGAAGCTCGTCGACTGCCTCCTGCCCGATCCGGCCCGGAACCTCGCCTGCGATGAGGCGCTGCTCGACCTCTGCGAGGCAGGCTTCGACCATGACCTCTTGCGGTTCTGGGAGCCTCGCGAGTACTTCGTCGTGCTGGGGTATTCTAGCAGAATCCGCGCGGACGTGGAACTCCCCAGCTGTGCGCGCTTGCGCGTGCCCGTCTTCCGACGCTGCAGCGGCGGCGGCACCGTACTGCAGGGGCCCGGCTGCCTGAACTTCTCGCTGGTCCTGCGGCTGGATGCTTCGACTCGCCCCGCGGGACTCAAGGAGCCGGAGCTCTTAACGACAATATCCGGCACAACACGACTCGTCATGGACACCCACCGGGTAGCACTGGAGCGGCTGCTGGGTGAGAAGGTTGAGGTGGCGGGGTTCAGCGACCTGGTGCGCGGCGGGCTGAAGTTTTCAGGCAATGCGCAGCGGCGCAAGCGCCGGGCGGTCCTGTTTCACGGCACGTTCCTCCTCGACCTGGACTTGAGGCTCGTCGAGGAGCTGCTACCCGTTCCGGCCCGCCAGCCGCCGTACCGATCCAATCGCCCGCATCGGGAGTTCCTGGCGAATCTGCGTGTGCCTGCCGGCACGGTCAAAGAGGCCCTCGCCTCAGCCTGGCGCGCGGCGGAGCCGCTGGATGGACTGCCGACCGATCGGATCGAGGAGCTGGCGAGAGCGGTCTATGAGACGAAAGAGTGGACCGATCGCTGGTGAGCTTGGGGTCTGACCCCAAGCTCAAAATTCTCAGCATTTCCCGCTTGAGGTCTGACCCCGTATTTTACGCCGACGGGCGCCTCATGGCTGAACCAGATCGAGACCTGGTTCAGTATCCTCTCGCGGCGGGCGATTCGTCGGGGCAGCTTCGGCTCGGTCGCCCAACTGTGGGCTGCCATCGAACGCTTTCTGCGCTCCTGGAACGCCGAGGCCACACCCTTCGCGTGGATCAACACTCCCGACCAGGTTCTCCCTCATGTCCGACCACCACCGTCATGCAGCGTAGGTATGGGACTGAGCACCAGCGCCTCCATCCAATTAAAATCCCTGCGCAAAGCGGACCGGGGACAAAAGGGGCGCGGAACGCGGAGTACCCTGTCCCTTTGGGACCTGGTACCCATCGTGCCTTGCGTGTGACACCAATGATCTCGCTCAGCTCCTCCTCCCAATTTCGATGCGATGGCCCTGGTCCTCAGGACGAACGCCCTTGACAACCGGGGAGCCGATCAGGCATGGTTGGAATATAATTCGCCACCGATCAGCCGCACCAGACCGAACGGGCACACCCATCGTAAGGTGGGGTCGCAACGCCACGGGTCCTACGTCCAGGATCGCCGGGCTGCCGAAGTCACGGGAGTCCGGTGTTCTGTTCCGGGGCGCCTGAGGTGCAACCCACGGAGAGGGGAATCGCGGCCCACACCGAGTGGCCCAGCGCCCCGAGGCACACGCCGGGAGCGCTCCGCGGCCCCATCGAATTAGCATCTCGGAGAAAAACGAGGAGGACGCAGCCGATGAAACCAGGCCCAGGAGAGCATCCGCTCCAGAGAGTGCCAACCGCTGCCACGCGGCTCCGCTCCGCCCACCTGCGGGCATGGCTCCGGGTGTCGGGCTGGAAGAACATGCGGCGAGATGTCCAAGCGTGGGCATTGATTGTGGGAGGGCTTCTGTGGTTCAGCCTGGCCCAAGCAAGCTGGGCCGCCAGCCTCGTCTTTGAACCGAACTCAAGCAATATCTCGTACGTGCCGCTAAGCGCGTTCCAGGAGAAAACCGCCAACAGGACCGCCACCTTGTCCTTCCTAGTACGGTCGAACATCTTGGCCTACAACGCGGCCAACGGAGGCAGCCTCTGGGTCGCCTGGAGAAGCAATGACGGAGGCCAGATTGTCATCTTCTTGCGGACGACCTCGGTGGATGCGGTCAATGGGGTGGTCACGCTGACCACCAACCTTGTGGGAAGGTTCACGGTGGTTTCGACGCGGCTGACCAACAACTTCCCCCTCGTGAACCACTGGCAACAATCCCTCAACGGCGGCGAGGGTGGCGTGGCCTATGGGGCGGCGGATACCAGCATTGGCACCATAACCCTGGATGCGGCCAATGACACCATCGTCTACTCGGACAACGTTCGCAACCACGATCCGGCCAAGACGTATTACTATAAGACCGACTGCCGGCAATTTAATCCCTGCTACCGGCTCTTCGCCAACGACCCCACCTACCCCACCGCCCGGACCCCGGACTACGAGCGGTATCCCTTTGAAAATTACAGCGAGTATGCCGTGAGCAATCTGGCGGCCCTCTGGCTGTCGGATCAGCTCCTGCGAAACACCGGCTATCCTATCCTGTTTCGCAACTATCCCTGGGCCCTGAACCAGACTCAGCCTGCCGCCAAACAGGTCATGCGCAATGTCCCGGTCTTCCAGATCGTCCATAACCACCTCATCTCCACCGCGCCGGGAAAAGATAGCCTGGCCGACTTCCTGCTACCCCCTAATTGGGTGCCCAACCCAAAGATCCGGTATCCCGTGCTGCTCAGCGGGGCCTATGATCCCGCCATCCATCTGTTCGTTGATAAGTTCGGAGCAGTGATGTTGGCGGCGATCGGCCAGCTCATGAACGAGGGGCGTGGTCCGGCTCTGGGAATCCTCTGGAATAGCGGCAGCGGAGGCGCCGGCGGCAGTACGGGAGCGAGGGGTGTTCACCGATCGGCCTATGACAACGCCCAGCTCCTGATGCGGACGGCGGACAATCTGCTGGGTGCCGATCGGTTCAAGGTCATGACCGCAGGCACCTCCCGGGGCGGGATGACGGCCCTGGCCCATGCCGCCAATCCCTACAATACGAATCCTTCCAGTCCCGGATTCTACACCGTGCGCTATGCCGTGTCCTTTGTTCAATCTGCCAAGTGGGGAGAAATGGTAAAGTACATGTTAAGCTACGCAGGAGGGGCGTACGGGTTTCTGGACGAGCATACGGGCTATCTTCGAGCTTGGAAACTGGGCTGGCAGGAGCCAGGCACCGGGTATTCCGCATTCCAACGCACCCTGCTCAACATTTTTGGCGCCATAGACGCTGCAGCCGTAGACAAGCTCTCTCCCTGGTCAGACACGCACGTGGCCCAGATGAAGAACAAAGGCACCAAGGTCGTGTTCTATGTCTCGACACACGATACGAGTCTGGCCCCCGCGCTCAAATACGTGGACAAGCTCAGGGCCTGGGGCGTTCCGGTCCGATTCGAACTCGCCTACCGCGCCGGGCACGCCTCTGACCCCAACGATCTGCTGACGCATGTCAAGACGTACCTGCAGAAACTGCTCACCAACGACAGCACCTTCAGCGCAGGTACCTTCCACTACAAACGGATCAACGAGAGCTCTCCGCTCACCCTCGTGGAATTCTCCCCCTCCTTTCAGCCGGCTATTCTGGAGGCTCCCGGATGCGCCTTTTGGGGGAGGTCGGTGACTCTGGCTGTGATTGGAGGCGCCGGGAGCGACTATAATCTTGGGGTCTACAAGATCGATGACAACGCCTGGAACGCTGACAACTCCACGATCATCAAAACGTCCGACAGGATTCCGGTGCTCTCAGGCGCGTTCTCCTCTTCGGGCCCGCCAATCCAGTCGGCCACCTTCACGGCCAACTTCAATGCGAGCGTCACGCCTGGCTGGTATCTCTATGAACTCCAGTACCGCCCAGCCGGCCAGCGCCGGTGGAGGACAATTCCGGATGCGGCCGTCCCACGGCCATGGCCGGGGAACACGGCTCATCCGGTGTTCTACGTTGGCGATACTGAACCGGACCTCAACGGATGGGAGATGGGTATTTGTCCTGGCATCTGGGGCCTGAGCGACGACTCTATTAGACCTGTTGGGCAGTTGCCCTAGCTGTCGCACACTGTCCCACACTGTCCGTAGAGCCACAGTAGAGCCCCGCCGGAGGGACAGCCGCTGCGACGCTTCGCGACACGCGTGGATCACCCGAGGACGCTGTCCCGAATGACCGGCCTGACCGTCGCGCCATTCCAGACGCGGAGCACGCGCTTGACGCCGCTGTGGGCGCAGGCCGAACGGCTCCGTCTCTCGCAGCGGCAGCGCCAGCACGCGATCGG
>OBEQ012806851.1_pt1 | contig 23636 bp, 23 predicted proteins | sample 1670901 | NCBI WGS metagenome assembly OBEQ01 (sample SAMEA104232315, study PRJEB22302) | groundwater metagenome | biome: forest; feature: aquifer; material: groundwater | place: USA | collected 2011-08-07 | depth 5.4 m
TCAATCCCGTTAGAGAACGCCCTCGCAAGGCGAGTGGCTTCAGCCACCTTGGGGCGGCTTTTCTCTAACGGGATCAATCACCTCGGCCAAATTATTAAAATTCTTTGCAATATAGTCGGGATGAGCGCCTAGGAGCACTTGTTCGGAATGAAATCCCCAGGTCACGGCTATGGTTTTAAGGCCGGATTTCTTGGCGGTTAGGATGTCGCCGACTGTGTCAGTGATCATAATTGAGGCCTCTGCCTTTCCGCCGAGTTTATACAGTATCTCTTTTATCATGCCGGCTTTGCTGGTTGCTGAGTTGGCTAAGATTAAGCTGAACAGATTTTTTACGCCGCCTACTTCCAATAAGTCTTTAATATTATCCTCCCGGCCTGATGAGGCGATGGCCAGAAGGTAATTTTTACCGGTTTTTTTTAAAAACTTTATGGCTCCGGGGAAAAGTTTTACTTTACGATGTTCATCATAATAATACTTATCATAATTAGAGCTCCTGAATTTCATGGCTGCTTCGTACTTTCTTTCATCGTTGGTAAAATCTTTAAAGCCTTGATGGACATTGCCAGTGAATAAATTCCGATATTGATTTTTAGTCAGCGAAAGGCCTGCGCTTTTCATTGCATCCCGCAATAGGGGATAGAATGTGTTAAAAGAATCGGCCAGTACGCCGTCAAAGTCAAAGATTATAATCTTCTTGTGTTTTGTCATGGGCGGACGCGTAAGTCCTAATTAAATTGAATTATAAGGCGGTGCGTAATATATTATCTGGCTTCCCAGGTTTTCGTATTTAAACGGTACATAAAGTAATTTTTTCAACTTATTTCTTATTTTTTGGTGTGCTTCCGGAGGAGCAAAGAACAGCATGAATCCGCCGTTTCCTGCTCCAAGTAGTTTGCCTCCATAGGCCCCGGCCTTTATTCCGGTGGCATAAATTTCATCAAGCGTAGGGTTAGTTATCTTTGAGCTCAGTGTGCGTTTAATGTTCCAGGCCTCATTCAGAAGGGTGCCGAATCTTTTTAAATCCTGCCGGCCGTGGAGAATTCCAATTGCCTGGTCAACCATCTGATGCATCATTTTAAGTTCACTCTCCTTGTTGGGTATATTTTTTATCTGCTCCTTGGCTATCGTGGATGCGTTGCGTGCGAAATCTGTAAAAAATAACATTAGGTAGCTTTGAAAATCCTCCAATCGTTCCGGCTTCAGAATAATTGGCGTAACGGAGATATGCTCGAATCCCCCGAATTTAATACGATTGAATCCGCCGAATGCCGCCGCCGTCTGATCTTGCGAACCGACATTCTCTCCGATTAATTTTTGTTCAATTTCTATCGCCTCTAATGCCAGTTGACGCTTGGTGCGCATCTCGCCCTTTAAACCGCTCAGGGCGTGCAATAATCCTACGGTAAAGGCGGAGCTTGAGCCCAGTCCGGACATTGAGGGAAGATCTCCGTCATGATGGATCTCGACACCTTTGTTTATTTTCAGAAAACGAAGCGTTTCTCTGACCGACGGGTGGTCTATCTCGTTGATGCTGTTCACTGATTCTTGCTTGGCATAAACGATGCGGTGCTTATGTTTGAAAAAAGGAGGCAAATAGCGGCAGGTGATATAGCAATATTTATCAATAGTGGTTGATAAAACTGCTCCGCCATTTTCTTTATACCAGGTTGGATAATCAGTGCCGCCACCAAAAAAAGATATTCTAAATGGGGTTCGTGTAATTATCATACTAGCGACTAGCGACTAGCGACTAGTGGCTAGCGATTAGAGCTTAGCGACTAGGCATAAGAGCTAGGGCTGTTTAAGTCTTGAATTTAGTTTATTCAGCATTTTCATTATTTCGACCAAAAGTAAGTCAACTTTCTCATAATCTTGATTCTTTGTAAAATTTAAAGATTTTGCAATTACAATTTGAGTTTCCAGTTCTGCTCCAGATCCAAACGCTATAGATATAAATTGCGAGAATTCTTTTCGATGCTTACGGACAAATCCCTCTGCAATGTTAGAAGGGATAGAAATAGAGGCCCTTCTCATCTGAGAAATAATCCCAAATATTTCTGATTTTGGAAATTTTTCTGTCAGTAAATAAACCCCTTTGGTTAACTCCAGTGATTTTTGCCAAACGATCAGATCTTTATAAGTATTTATCATGATTTTAGTGATTAGCGACTAGCCACTAGCCACTAGCCACTAGCGATTAGTGGGGTTAGTTACTAAATACTAGTCACTAGGCACTAGTGGCTAATCTTACTACTATGAATCAACCACGCATATCCGCCGTACAAGCCGTCTGATCCGATTAAATGTTTAAGAAATTGAGCGCAGTAACTGCTGACTTCATCCTCATTCGTCCAGATAGCGCTGGTACCGAAAGTTTTTAATTTTACGACGGCAATCTTATCCATTTGTTTTGTTTCCATAAGGCGGAGGCGTACCGGGTCTTCTGTATAGTCATCGTTTATGAGTCCTTTTAGAGTCATGGCCATACGATTTGATCCCGGGATAACGATCCAGCCACTGCTTACTTCATCCAGCCGTCGGATATAGTGAATGTGGAACGGCGGAGTAATTCCACGGTCGGGCAGATATTCAGATTTACCGATGCCGGGAATAGCATCTATGAATTGGCCGTTAAGGACTGTGCGGTATGCATAAATATCTGTTATGCCCAGTTTACGGATAGCCTGCATTAAATTCCGCACTGCCATACGAGCCGGATATACATCGTCCGTAAATTTCCATAAATTCCAGGTGAATGTCAGAATTACGAAGCTTGAGAAAAAAATCAAAGTATAGGTTGTCCATGTGATATTATAAAACACATATGCCGATAGTAATAGACTGGTGATAAGCCCGGGAGAATACAATCGGGATACCTGGGGCGCCTTGGTAATCTCTGCCCATATTATCGGTGAAAGAGCGATGATAGCTATGGCAATCAGGGAGATACTCTCAGTTATATTTCCAGTACTAAGACTTTTGTATTGCCCTGTTGCGAATACCGTAACAAAGAGTATTGCGTGGAAGGGCATGAATGTCCATAGCAACTTTGGGACCCACGACAAGCCGGCACCGCGGGTATTACGCTTTACGGTAATGCCTCTTTTGGCGAAATACTCTATACATGCTCTAAACTGGGTTTTTCTCATCGGCTCCAGCATGTAGGCAAAATACGCAGTAACATTTTTTTTGATGTCCGGCAGAGTGAATAATAATATAGCGCAGACAAGGCCGGCTATGAATGTCAGGAGTGGTGATATCGGGATGAGATTAACTAAGAGGAGTACGGAAAACACCGTCCAAAAAATCCAGCGGCTCAGCTTCCTAATCTTTCTTCGTGCGTGCTCAAGGTAGTATTCAAGAGAAAAGTGCTCTCTTCCCGACATTATTTTATTTAAAAATTCAGGCATTTCTTGACGATACATTTTATTCACAATCAATCTATAGATAAAAAGGGCGAGGATGTAGGAAATTACAAGGATAGCTAAGATGCCGGCATCCATTGGCAGAAGCTTATTTGCCGGAAGGATATGGAGAACTGCACTGATATCCTGTGAGGTAAAAAGCCAGCGATACTCAGCGAAGAATAATGCTGAAAAAACGGCTATGAAGTATTTCTGGGATGATGGCGATGAAAAAAGTGAAAACCCCAGAAACACGCCTCCGGCGGCTATGAAAAGTAGAGGAGGCAGTGTCGTGCCGGAGGCTATTTGGATGCTATATACCGAGAGCAAAAAGAATAAATTTGCCATATTAACATGTCCTCCATACAGCGATATCTGCCAGGGCCAAAAAGAGATGATATACAGCATGGCAACGATTAATCCGGATGTCTGGTTAAAATAGTTAGAGGCAATAGAATAAATTAGTATGGTGCTGATCGATACAGCCAGGCCAGCCATGGCTGTATAGGGCCAGCAGCTCGTTTTATCCCTGAATATCTTTTGAAACACTGAAAGAAGAATGATTGTGCATTCTTTCATGGATGTTTTGCCGATGCCATAGGTGTGCACATCTGATGGTAATCTCCATTTATGCGATTGGGCGGCGGCATAGGTCATCAATTCATTGTCCGTATCGGGCGAATTATAATATATTCCCTTCGTACTGATAGTAAAAGCAGTCCCAAAAGCCGCCGCGATGCCCAATATTAAATAAAAATATACATTCATCTATTCCAAATCGTATCAAAAAGTGTCAAAAGGTGTCAACCTAGCACCTATCAACAGAATATCTGCGATGAGTCGCCAAAGGCAATCTGTTGATAGGTGCTGGGTCAACTGACTTTTCCACATTTCTCAAGCATGGCTTGGTTATCTCGGTATCAATTTTTACGAACAGTAATAAAAAATGGGGCACCATTCAATGATGCCCCGGTAATTTAAACCTTTTCGACATAACAGTCGAAGCTACGACAGACTAATTGTGCGAATTGCTGGCCGAGCTCGGTTATTTTTAAGCCATCTTCAGAAAGTTCCACGACGCCATCCTCAATCAATCCCACCATCGAGGCCAGCTCTTTACGGAAGTATTCTCTAAAGTCAATTTGAAAATCATGGTTTATCTCGGTAAAGTCAACAGCAAAGTAAACACGCAGTGTTTGGATTACGCGACGGCGCAGTATGTCATCTTCATCAAGCTTGTGGCCACGAAATACCGGGAAATGGCCACTGGCTATTTTCTCAAAATATTTTTCGATTTCATAAACATTTTGAGAATAATAATCGTCCAGAGTGCTGTAACTATGGACTCCCAGGCCGACAATGTTGGTGTATCGTCCCGGACTTGAGCCAAATGAATTCCAAATCATTTTCTTTTGGTCTTTGGCGAGTGCGACCGCATCGGTCGCTTTGGCAAAATGGTCATAGCCGGTGCGGATGTAGCCGGCTTTTAGCAGTATTTCCAGGGCATCCATAAAAAGAATTTTCTTATCATGCGGGCTAGGCAGTTTTTCCAGCGGCATCAGGAGTTGATGCTTTGCAAAGCGCGGCGCAAATTCCATATAAAATAAGCTAATGCGATCGGGTGCTAATTCTACCACCTTATCCATGGTTTTACGGAATGTTTCCCGGGTTTGGTTGGGCAAGCCACAGAGAATATCAAAGTTGACGCCATGGGGAAATAGCTGACGGATATCCGGATCAAGCAGATTGCCGGTAAGTTGTTCCGGTTGCACCCGATTGATTGATTTTTGGACGGTTAAATCAAGGTCTTGCACCCCAAAGGAGATGCGGTTGATGCCCCGGGAATGATAGTAGCGCATGCGGTCTTTATTGACCCGTCGCGGGTCAATCTCAATGGAAAATTCCGTCAGATTATTTATATCGGTTAGGGTGCTAAGTTTTTCCATCAATTTGTCAAAATCTTTTTCCTGGATGTATGTCGGCGAACCGCCGCCCAGATGTATTTCCGAAAAGTGCGGCACTAGGCCGTGTTCATCATAAAATTTACGATGCAAGTCGATTTCCTCATGCAACACTTTCAAGTACTGCTTAACCATCTCATAATTACTGGTAATTTCAACGCGGCAGGTGCAAAACCAGCACTGCTTATGGCAGTAGGGCATATGCAGATATAAAAGCGTTGGCGAGGTATTGCTGGGTACAAAAAGCTTGCATAACCCGGCTTTAAAATCATCCTCGGTGAATTTATCGGACCAGTAGCTCTTGTGCGGGTATTCGATATACCAAAAAGATGTACCGCTGCCATATTTTTGGATTAGCTCCAATTCTTTGGAATCGCGGATTGGTTTCATCTAAGCTCCAAATGTAAATGATCTGTACAGGGAGATTTTACTAGAGATGTATTATTTGTCAATCCGAACTGCGTTATTAACTGATATGGAATTCGGAAGATTATTTGTATTAATTAGCCAGCCATGACCGCGCAGTCGGTCGTAGTCAGATATATCGTGCAAAATTAAATCTCTAAAGCTTGCAATTTCTCCTTCCTGCGGCCAAATGCGGCTAGTGCCCCGAGATTTAAATTTAGCTGTAGCTATTTTTTCGATTTGACGCGTTTCAAACAACTGATTTAAAAAAATATCTTCGGTAAAATCAAGGTGAGGTTCGCCGGCAGCCGCGGACGAAGCCGTTGACTTACAGCTGGTTGGTGGAACGAGTATCCAACCGGGTAGCGCCTCATGCATTTTTTTAATATAGTGGATCTTAAACTTCTTTATAGCATCGGGGTCAATGACTCCGATGAAGCTGTAGTTATAATATGTGTCATAAGTTGAGAATTCTTTAATGTTGAGTTTGCGTAGCGTTGTCAGAAGGTTTGCGGAGACCATGCGTGCCGGGAATACATCTGAAGTAAATATGTACAAATTATATGTTGCAGTAATTAGCCATGCTACCCCGGCCCAGATCAGGGGATGGTTTAGATGGGGAACAATAACGAAAGCGCCGAAGCCTATGAGTATTAAAAAACCGGTAAGTCCGGAAGCATATGGCCGGCCGATTTGTACGGCTCCGGTTAATTCAGCCCAAAGTATGGGCGAGAATCCGGTTAAAACAATGAATATAAACGCTAACCATGGCAGCTGATAGATGTGCAATGCAATGAGTATGGTGCTGGTGGCAGTTAATCCCAGAGTCATTACCGCATGAATTGGAATCATGCGCCAATATAGCCTTGGTATCCATTTAAAACCGGCGCCGCGCTTTGAAATATTTTTGTAATCGGGGTGGCCTATTGCGGCCATCGTTCTGAATCCGGTATCCATGACCACAAACGCGCCATACACATACTCCATGTAGTGCTGGATATTAGAAATAAAGTTAGGAAACATCAGTATCAGAAAAACCGGAGCAAAGCCTAGGAAAATAAATTTACTTATATCTACGCCGACAATAAAAATGAAAATCATGAATAGCGCGTATAGTGCGCCCACCCAATACGATAAGGTGATAATTTTATTGAGGGTGCGTCGCTTGTATTCGGAAACAGTATAGCGTTCCCTGGCCTTATTTGATATCAGAGGCCATTTAAAACGATATGCGGCAGAAATTAACTTGGAATAAGAAGCCCAAAGCAATATTAAGCCGATTGCCAGAGTTATGACACCCCAGACATGAATCAGCGGCGAGTAATTCGAGGCCATTATTGCAGTTAAGCCGCGGAGAGACTTATAAATGCCGGGATTCGGATGCTGTACATAGAAAAGAATCGCCATAATCATGGGTATGAAACGGAACCATGAGGCGGACGAGAAAAACATACAACCGAAGAAAATACCGGCAACAATCAGCCAAATATTCAGCCAGGGCATAAAGAAAAGATAGCCGTAAGTTATCGCCCAAAAACCTAACATCACAAACATTGTCGCGACATTCAGGTGCCCGCCGAAAAGTGAAAGTTGCCAGGGCCAGATGCATGATAAATAAATGAGCGATACAAAAAGTCCAACGCCACTAGACCAGAAAGCGGTGCCCAGGAGATAAACTAGAACCGTCGTCACTGGAATCGGAAAGCTAAACGCCGCAATGAGCGGGCGTGGTCCGTTTTTATCGCCCATTATTCTTTGGAATAAGGCGATTAAAAGGATTGTCACATCCTTCATGTGGGTATAGCGTAAGCCCATCTTGTGCATATCCGATGGCCAGCGCCAAGTTCCGGCATGGCGCGCCGCATAGACCATTATTTCATTGTCGGACCAAGTCGGACGATTATACCTGTGACCTAAAAATTGAATTTCCCAGATTTTATACAGGAAAAAGAACCAAGTCCCGAAAGATATTAATGAGATGTATAAAAGTGGTAGAGACATCAAGATTGTTTATGGATATGATATGTCCGGTAAAAATAAGAGTTTTCATTACGCATCAGGTCTTCCGGTGCGCCGGTTTCTTTGATGGCGCCATGGTCCAGCACGATTACCTTATCGGCGATAAGCACAGTCGAAAGTCGGTGAGCTATCATCAGCACCGTGATCTTATTTTTTAAGCCCTTAATGGTCTCTTGAATCAACGCCTCTGATTCGTTATCCAGAGAACTGGTGGCTTCGTCTAAAATCAAAACATCCGGTTTGCGTACGAGCACTCTAGCCAGGGCAATGCGTTGACGCTGACCGCCGGAAAGGCGGATGCCGCGTTCACCCACAATTGTCTGAAATTTATCAGGCAAACTTTCAATAAAGTCGTATATATTAGCCATTTTCGCTGCCTTGATAATGTCTTCATCAGTAAGTGATTGGTCGTAAAATTTAATATTACTGGTAATCGTTTCATTAAGTAAGAAAATATCTTGAGATACATAGCCCACATGTTTAGCCCAACTGCGTCGGCTGATGCTTGTAATATTTTTACCATCGATAGCTATGCGGCCGGTCTGTGGGTCTAATAAATGTAAAAGAATATCGACAATGGTAGTTTTACCGGCACCGGATGGGCCAATTAGGCCGACCATCTCACCGCGACTAACTGTAAAGGATAAATCATTGAGAATCATTTCATTCCCCGGATAAGCAAAACCGACATTTTCAAATGAAATTTTATCTTTAAATTCGAATGATTCATTACCATGCTCGGCCTCTTTATTTTTATCGGCGGTTTCCTGGTATTTAAGCACGATATCCAAAAGAGGCAGGGCGCCATTAATGCCGCTAATACGAACTTGGACGTTTTGCATTAAATTAAATATTTTCTGCACCAGATACATAATGACCGCAAATGAAGCGATATTAAATCCGGGCTGCTTATAATAAAAAATAAACATTATGCCAATAAAAACGAAACTTATAGGTTCAAAAAAAGTAGCCGGGATAAGTTCAAAATAAAGAGAGCGTCGCTGGCTACGCTTCATATCTTCAAAATATTCGCCGCCGCGTTGGGCTATATAGTGTTCACTGGCGGAAGCTTTGATGGTTTTAATACCCAGCATTGCCTCAATGATATAGTGGGCCGCTTCTTTGCCCAAGTTGTTCATATACATCGATAGTTGTCTGATGCGGAAAAAAAGACGTTTCATAAGCAGGAAAATAATCCCGCCGACGCCGAAAGTGATTAGAGTAATAACCGGTGAAATTTTAAATGCTATAAAAGCATACATGGCCATGGAAGTAAAGCGCATAATGGTATCGCCAAGCTGCAATAGGATGCCGGAGCTCCCGGGCGCATCTTCCAGAATAATCCGGTCGATGTAACCTATTTTCTGGTTCATAATGAACAACCAGTTAGTATTTAAGCTTTTTCGTAGCAATAGTTTACGAGTATTTTGCTGGTAGTTGGTTGCCATCATGTTGTTGGCGTATCCCACCAAATAGGTTATCACTGCTTTACCGATGAAAAGCATTAACATTGAGAGTAATAAGTACGGTACCGTAAAATGTATATGCGCGGAGGCAAAAAGTTGTTTGGTTAGCTTAGTGATAGCATCAGGCGTGCCCACTTGTTTGGTGGCCACACTGAATAAAGGAATTAAAATGCCTATACCAACACCACCGAAAAGGCCACTGATCAATCCCAAGAATGTTGTCAGCGCAACCTGAAACCAGTAGCGCCCAAATGCTCTTTTGAATAAATCGATCGCATATTTTATTTTTTGGAAATTTATTTTTAATGATTCCATATCAATGGCGTATTCATTTATGTCGAATACGAAGGCGGATTTACCAGTTTTTGATCTTTCTTTTTACTCCTTTTTTTATTTTTTGGTAGGTCTGTACGGCCTGTCTTTCAATGGTCGGCGAAAGGGCTTTAAGAATTTCTTTACCCGTTATTCTGTATTGCCCCCCGATCTTATTGGCATGGATAAGGCCTTTCTTCAGAATACGTTTCATTGTGCTCGAGGATATTTTCAATAGTTCCTGAGTTTCGTTGGTTGTATAGACCTCGTTTGGGTGTATCTCCATACATTTAAAAGTATCAAAAAGTATAAAAAGGTGTCACCCCGGTATATAAAAGAGGATATGCAAAGCAGCCATTCTGTAGGATAATCCTGACTATATTTCTCAAGCCATAGGTTGAGAAATAATTTCAAGAATTTAAGGCTTTGCGGGTACAGAACCTATCCTCTTTGTATTACGGGGTCAACCCGTTTATCAACGCCTGACTGCCCTGAGTTCTTAGGAATTATTCGAGTGATTTAATTTTAGCAATAATGGCGCTTGTTGAGATGCCGCGCAAATGTGGCGGGGCGCTTCGTTTTAAAATTTTCAGAGGTATATTATATTGCCGGGCTAAATTTTTGCGATAAAGGATGTCAAAGGCGTCCTCATTGATTACATACAGATCCGGTTTTAAACTAGCAAATGTCCGTTCCAGGTGTGCTAATAAATTATTGTTCCTAATATCTCCTTCTATGACTGCGTAGTCAACCGTTCTTAGGCCACTAATTATTTTAAGACGGACATGTTCATTTAGAATCGGACGATTTGGCCCCTTAGCATGTCTGACAGCATTATCACTGCCGACAGTCACTACAAGTATATCGCCATATTTCTTACAATCTTCAAAAAAAATAACATGACCGGCATGCGGTAAGTCAAATGTTCCGGAGCAAAAGACGATTTTTTGGCCGGAATGTTTTTTGCGGATAGACCGGAAATACTTTAATATGTTCATTTCTGAAGCGGTTATATTTTACCGTAATAATAGCAGATGACAGTGCCATCGTAAATATGCATTGGTCCAAATTATATTTGAAATCCTCTTGTCCTTTAGCAGAATATTTTATTAGTATTTGATAAAAAATGAGGACCCATTATGGGTCCTCTTATTTTTAAATATTTGAATACTGATTGCGGCGGATGATCTGATAACCTTTGATTAGTTCAGTAATCCCGTCTTGCAGGGAAACTTGGGGCCTGAACCCGGTTGCTTCTATCTTGGCATTACTTACGATGTAGTTCCGTTGATCGGGGTCTTTCATAATCTCATCTTCGATGATGCGTAAGTCGGGAATTTGCTTTTTTATTTCTTCGCACAATTCCAGCTTGCTAAGATTGGCGTCGCTCAAGCCGAGATTATAAATTTGGTTTTTCATAGCTTCGAAATTTTCCATACAGTGGATGAATGCCCTGGCTACATCTCTTACATGGATGTAATTTCTCGTGAAGTGAGCCTCGGCAAGAACAATGTAGCCCTTATTTACCGCTTCGTAAGTCAGGTCATTCACCAAGAGGTCAAGGCGCATCCGGGGGCTGATGCCGAATACCGTAGCCAGCCGCAATACAACTGCATTGCCGGCAGAAAGAACTGCTTTTTCAGCGGAAACTTTTAATCTACCGTAGTCAGATATGGGGTTAAGAGGACTATTCTCGTCGCAATAGATGCCGTCCTGGCCGATGCCATATCCGCTATTGGTATTGGGGAAAATTATCGGCTGTCCCGCTCGGCGGACGCGCAAGAGCGTCAATATCGCTCCCAGATTCGTGGTTTCAGCGGCTGTCTTGTCATTGTTGCAAGCCCGCTCTCCGACAATGCAGGCCAGAGGAATGACGACATCGGTTCCGGCGAAAAGTTCGGTCATAAGTTCTTCATCTCTGGCGTCGCCCCGGGTGATAGTGAGCTTTTTATAGTACCGGCTGTCCAGAAGCGGTGTCTGGCCGTACATGAAGTTATCAACGACGGCAACTTCATGATTGGCTTCTAAAAGCATCGGCACCAAGACGGAGCCGATATACCCGGCTCCGCCGGTAACAAGGATTCGCGACATTATCCCCCCTCTTTTCTAAATTTAAGAGCTCCTCTTATAGCGGCCCAGGATATAGATATCAGATCTTCGGCCTCAAGTGTCGGATAATTAGGCAGGAAAAATCCGCATTCATAAAGTCGTGTAGCCATAGGAGCGGTAAATTTCCCGTATTTCTTGAACCAATATGGCTGAAGGCCCTGGTTTCCGCTGGTGAAGGGTCTTGTTTCGACACCTTCCTTCTCGAGAAATGAAATGATGTAATTTCTTTCATCATAACTCTTTGCCAGTGCGCAAAAATGGATGCTGGATACCACATCACTTGCAGAAAATTTCTGAAAATCGAAATGAGGCCTGAGTATCTTCTGATAAAGAAGGTGGTTGTCGAATCTTTTTTCAATAAGCCAGTCCATTCTATCAAGTTGGCGCAGGCCGATGAAAGCGTGGTCATCGGTAAGTCGGAAATTATATCCGGCATAAGGGAAAACAAATCCGGTCCCGACGTCTTCAATCTCATATTTCTTAAGAATAGCGGCCCTGGTCTCTGCATCCAGACCGTTTATCCAGCCGTGACTGCGGAGCATGAAGAGCAGGGTATAAAGTTCTTTGTCATCGGTGGAAACTATTCCGCCTTCAACGGTTGAGAATTGATGTCCGAAGTAAGTCGAAACGCTGGACATATCCCCGAAGGTACCGACCTTCCGGCCATGATAGGAAGAGCCCATGGCGGCACAAGCATCTTCCAGTAAAAAGAAATTATATTTTTCTTTTAGCTCCATAATCCTTCTCATATGGGCGGGTACCCCTAATACCTGAACAAGCATTACCGTTGCCGGATTATATGCGGCTAGTAATTCTTGCAACTCAGGTATGCTAAGTCCGAAGTTATCTCTGTCCGCCTCACACATTATTGGCTCAAACCCAAGTTGTATAAATGGCGCAACACTGGTAACCCAGGCGGCGCTTGGAACGATAACTCTCTTATTCTTTAATTTACCGGACTCAAGAAGAGCGGCGACCATAAGAAGATTGGCCGACGAACCGGAGGCGCAGGCAACAGAATATTTCCGGCCGACCCAGGCAGACCACTTATCCTCATATGCTTTGACTAGCGGGCCCATAGTTAATCTGGGATTGGTCATCAGCCATTTAGCCCTGGCAATATTATCCTCGGCTGTTATAGTGTCGGCTACAAGAGGATATTTGTATTCATTAGTCACTTTAGCCTCTTTGTTTTTAACGAACATTATAGAATCTATATAAGATTTAAGAAAATGTGTCAACAAAAAATTTTTGACAGTAATCAAATTATGTATTATTTTCTAACGAGCTGTTTTACAAGGAGAACTTATGCGGCTAAACGGCCTTGAGGTTCCGCCGGGTTTATCAAAAATGTTCTCCCAGGAAGTCTCTTTGGATATATTCCGGAAGATCTGTCTTTGCCGAAATTTTGAGCTGAATGTAAAAAAAGCGTATGATGCAAAACTAATTACTCCACCTATTTATCTTTCTCTCGGACAGGAGTCAATTACGGCGGCATTATCCGTTGTTCTGCCGGATGCTTACAAATTAGGTCAGCATCGCTGCCACGATATCTACATATGCTGGGGTGGCAAATTAGAAGCGTTAAGAGATGAGCTTCTGGGGCTTCCCACTGGTTGTGCCGGAGGCATGGGAGGTTCAGCATCTATACACTGTCCTGAAATAAAAATGATCGGCCATGATGGCCACATGGGGACTCAAGTCCCCATTGCCGGCGGTTTTGCCCAAGGAACAGGCGAGATATGTATTGCGATTATGGGCGATGCCAGCGCCGAAGAAGGATATGTCCTAGGTGACATGGGGAAATCAGCCAGCAGAAAAGATCCTGTGCTATATGTTTGCTACGACAATAATCTTTCAATTAAAACCGAGGTTGAGGTACGACGAAGCTGGAAAATGGTTGACATCGCTCGTGCATTTGGAATGCCGGCTGCGGATATAGTTGATGACCCTTGGCTCGTCATGCATTACACTGAAAGAATGAAGAAGAATCTACCGGCATTTCTAAATATCCATACTTGCCGAGAACTCTGGCATGCTGGAACAGGCTGTGACGGTACTCCTGAATGGAATAGATATGAAATGGTCAAAACGGAATTAATCTTACTGGGGTTAAAATCAGAAATTCAGCATATTGAGAACAGTGCTTCAGGACGCATGGATAATTTATGGGAAGATGTGCTTTATCCAAAAAAGGAGTCTATATGACGGTAGCCGAAACCATCAAAGAAATTACACGGAAGCACCTTGAAGAAAATAACGGCGTTGCTCTCGGTCAGTGCTTATCCGCCGTTGGCTGGGTCGGAGGTACGGTTCCGGAAATGACCGGTCATCCCAATCTCATCGAGCTGTCGATGGACGATACATCGAGCGGCTATAGGGCTGTGGGCTTGGCCTTAGCCGGCCGTAGGCCCATTTTCATTTGCCGCTACCAGGGATTTATGTGGTTTAATGCTTCGCCCTTCGTCAACTATGCCGCTAAAGCAAAAGATTTATGGGGATATAAAGTCCCCATTTTCATCCGGGCAATTGCTATGGAAGGTTCAATCGGCCCTGTCGCCGGCTCAAGCCACCATGGAATGATTACACGGATGCCTGGGATTCCGGTCTGCGCACCTATGACACCCGGAGAGTATAAGTATGTTTGGAAATATTTCATGGACCATGACGAACCATTGTATGTAAGTGAGCACCGCAGAAGCTTCCCTATTGACTATGAAATGAAGGATATAATTCACGAAAAAGCTGATCTAACTATCTTTGCAATTTCTGCTGCCCGTCTCAATGCTATTGAAGCAGTAAAAATACTCAATAAAGAAGGCATCACCTGCAACCTATTGCATCTGGTATGGTTGAAGCCAGCTCAATTCGACAGTAAGCTCAATTTCCTCACCTTCGCTCTCAGCTCTTCACGCTACGGAGGACTGGTATTGGATACTGATTTTGAAGACGGGTATTCTAAGTGTATCGCCTATGAATTAATGCATGCGACCGGCAAAAAAGTAAGAGTTCTTGGACTTGAAGAAAGAACTGCCGGATTTGCCCCCCATCTGGACAACATTCCACCAAGTGCTGAAAAGATTTGTAAAACCGTTAAGGATATAATAAACAACCGCCGATAAGGCGGTTTTACTTTTTTAATATATTTGTTATATTTTACAGTATGGTAAAGAGTAAAAAACAATTACGGGCCGTGGTTATTACCGCAGAAGGGTTCGAAGACGAAGAAGTTATATATCCAGTCATCCGGCTCAAAGAAGAAGGATTCTCGGTTGATATTGCTACTAAAGGGGCAAAGCTTGTTTTGGGCCGCCTTAATTTCCCTCTTGAGTTGATTGTCCGATACTATGGAACTCTTGTGGATGCAATAAAGCTTGACCCCAAAGATTACGATATGGTGCTGATACCGGGCGGGTTTGAGGCGCCTGATCGGATGAGACAAGTTCCTGAAATTCTGGAATTCATCAGGCAAATGAATAAACAGAAAAAAGTGGTCTCTGCATTCTGCCACGGTCCTTGGGTGCTTATCTCCGCCGGAATTTTAAAAGGCAAGAAAGTAGCCGGATATGTCGGCATCAAAGACGATATTAATAACGCTGGCGCCATATACACTGATCAGCCGGCCGTAATCGACGGAAATATTATTACCGCCCGCCACCCGCGCGATGTCATGGACCTGATGAAAGCTATCTTCTCTAAATTTTAGAAAAAATAAAAGAGCCATAGTGGCTCTTTTTTGTTAATAGTCTTTCGGATGGTCATAAACCGGAGTATAGTTGCCTGTTCGTTTAGCTTTCCAATATCTGTACTTTCTTAAGCCCAACAGAACAAATCCCATTAGTCCATGTTTCTTGAACATGGCCGGCCAGCGCCAAGGTCGGGAATAGAACAGAAGAAAAGCCTCATTCTGCATTCCAAGAAGATCTTTGGGAGTTAGCTCTCCGACTTGAGTTACGGCAGAACCGTACCGAAGATACTTGGAAAAATCCCCTTCTTTTGTCAGTAACTGTATTCCATGAGTACCGTTCATCGCCATATCGCTTAGCTCTGTCCCGGGATAGGGGACTGCTATGGCAAAATTTGCTTGGGATACATGCCGGTTATCAAGTAAAAAGTCCAACAGCTCCTTAAATGTTTCCCTGGTTTCTCCCGGCAAACCGATAATGCATGAGTTTATCGCTTCAATGCCATATTTATTGCATATCCTGTTTGCCTCGGAATAATGTTTAAGCATCACCTGCTTCTTCATTATCTTGCGCATCTCTTCATTGACTGTTTCAAGTCCGAATGAAAGGCGGACAAGACCGGCTTGAGCCATAAGTCTAAAAAGTTCATCTTCTACCAAATGAGCCCTGGTACTGCCTTCAAAAGTTATTTTAATGTCTCGGGAAATAATCAGCTTACATATCGCCGTAATGTGATCAGGCCATAAGGTCAGGACATCATCAACAAAATAAAGATGTTTGACGCCGTATCTTGCGATTACCTCTTCTATCTCATCCACCAGAGATTCAGGCGATCTAAGAGCCATTCTTGTAGTGTTGAGCTTATCTGAAGCGCAGAATATGCACTTCCATGGGCATCCCCTCATCGATTGAATGGAGGTAAATGCCATTCTGCCATGCTTTGTTCCTATTTTATACTTACGCATAGGCAATAGATGCCTTGCTGGAAATGGGAACTGATCCAGGGAATATTCTTGTCCAAGATTATTGCCTTTCGTTATAATTTTAGTTTCTATCCATTGAGGCTCCCCGTCAGTTGGAATCCCGTTCTTGCGCAAAGCAATGCCTTTAATCTGAGATACATCCCCGCCCTTTCCAAATACATCCAGAAAGCGGGGCAAAGAAGCTTCAGCTTCTCCGATAAATAAATAATCAAAATACGGGATATCCTCTAAAATTTTCTTCTGAGTAATTGTTATATGCGGCCCACCGACACAAATAGGAGCCTTACAGCCGGCTTCCTTTAATGCCTTGGCTAAATCTACATTCAGGTGGAAAAAGGGGCTGTAGCAAGTTAAGCCTATGAGATCCGGCTTATACTGCATGGTTAGTTCAACCATCTTTTCTTCGGAAAGACATAGTACCTCGCCATCGATAATCACGGCCTCGTGTCCGCATTCCTCGACAATAGCAGCCAGGAGGGCTAGATTAATAGGGGGCCACTTTGATTGTCTTCTGGCAAAGTGGCCGAAAACGCCGTATCCACCGGTCCATTGCGGATATAAGAACGCTATCTTCATAGACTAATCATCCTTTTGTAAAGCAACTGGCAGTACTATATCACATGTATTCAAATATCAAAATAAATGTGCTAGAGTAATTTCATGATTAAGAAGATAAAACAATCACCCCTCGACAAGCAATATCTTGCCCTAAGACCCTATACAGCCACGCCTATAAATGTGGATTTTAAAAATGTACTAGTGAACAAGCCCTGGGGTAATGAATACCTGATGTTCGGCAACGACGAAATAGAACTATGGAATCTGTTCATCAGGCACCAGCGTGCCACCTCAATGCACTGCCATCCCAATAAAAAGACGACCCTTATGGTTCTTGAGGGACGGGCTCTTTTCTCATCTCTGAATGAATCATGGGAACTGCTACCTATGGATACGGTAGTCATCGACTCCGGTGTATTCCACTCCACCCAAAGTATATCCAAGGAAGGGCTTAGACTACTTGAATTTGAAAATCCGCCCATGAAGCATGACCTGGTCCGGCTGGAAGATAAATACGGCCGGGCTCAGACCGGGTATGAAGGCGCTGAACAAATGACAGCCGACAACGAAAGGGTCAGGCTTTTTGGAGCCACCCATGGCAAAAGCCACGATGTATCCGGCAAAAAAATGTATATCTACAAAATATCGGACCAAAAAGACATCAATGCGTTCAAAGACAAAAAAGACGCCTTTGCCGTCATTTTAGGCGGAGCCATACTCTCAGATATCGGAGAGCCGCTCTACTCTGCCACTAATGTCCTGACCCTGGAAGAGCTTGTCGGTACAGATATTCATTTTGAGAATTTATCGATCCTCTTGGTCGAACCGTAAGAAAGATCTTTAAAACCCGAACATATCGCCGAAAGCTTCAAAGAGCCGGAGCGCATCAATTGACTTTTCCACTTTTTAATCCTATAAACAACCATAGGTCTTTTAAATAAATGGGGGGATATGGATGGAAAAAGATGCAAGAGTGTGTGTTATCGGACATACGGGTCTTTTAGGCTCAGCAATCGCCGGAAACTTAAAAAGACGCGGTTACATAAATATAATAACCCGGACCCGACCGGAGATGAATCTTGGGAATTTAATGGATGTCTCCGATTTTTTTAGGTCGAATCGTCCTGATTTTGTATTTATGGCCGGAGCCAGGGTTGGGAGCATAGCCGAGAATATTTCTTATCCGGTAGAATTTCTATCTGAGAATTTACTGGTACAGGATAATGTATTGGCTGAAGCTGATTTTTGGCGGGTAAAAAAGCTCATATTCTTCAGTTCCAACTGTTGTTATCCCAGGGATTGCCCGCAACCGATAAGAGAAGAATATTTGATGACCGGTCCGCTTGAACCGACCAATGAGGCGTATGCGCTGGCAAAGATTGTCGGTATGAAGTTGTGCCAGAGCTATAATATTCAATACAGAGACCGGTTCTATTGTGCCGTTTTGGCCAGTTTGTATGGTCCGAATGACCATTTTGGGACCGAGAGAGCTCATGTTATAGCCGATATGATTCATAAGTTCCATAACGCTAAAGAAGATGGCATTGAGGAACTTACCTTTTGGGGCGATGGTTCGCCTCTGCGCGAATTCATGTATGTTGACGACGCCGCTGATGCCGCCATATTCCTGATGGATAATTTTAATCCGAGTGTCGAAGATAATAAAGCAGGTCGCATATTCCTGAACGCAGGCACCGGAGAAGAAATCTCAATTGCCGATTTAGCAAGACTTATTGCCGGCATAGTCGGCTACGAGGGAAGAATTAATTGGGATATTTCTAAGCCGAACGGCATGCCCCGCAAGCTTCTTGATTCTTCGAAGTGCTACGCCTTGGGCTGGCGTCCGAAAACCCCGCTGGAAGAAGGCATCCGGAAAACTTATCTGTGGTATCTGGAAAATAGGGGGTCAAATTGAGAACAAAATATGGACTGCCCTTAGCCGACGCTGATAATATTTTTGATATAGCCAAGTCCCTGGGAATCATTAAATGGGAAATGTCTGAAAATCCAATTCCTGCCTCAGTTTATTTGAAACAAGAGCTTAGCTTAGAAGAAAAAAGAAATTTAAAATATTTACCCAAGGTAGCGGTTGCCACATTTGTTAATCCAAAAGGTAAGATTTTCAAAGGGTTTTGTTCTTTCGGATACGATGGGGCTATTGTTTTCACTCTTTTACCCGGTAATTTGGTTGTTGTCTGCGCCGAGTTTATGCATGGTTGCGAAGAGGTGATGCTTGATCTGCCTGGCGGCAAGGTGGAACCGGGGGAAAATCCATCTGTACGTGCAAAAAAAGAATTTGAAGAGGAGAGCGGCGTAGCTCTTAAAGAGGTTATATCTCTTGGCTCAACCGGAACAACATTCTGCGCCAGGCAACTTAATTCAAGGGGCCATTCTTTTATGGGCATAGAGACTGACCCGGTAATCGTTGAAAAGCAAAATTTGGACGAGAATGAATATGTAGGAGTTGTCCTTGTACATCTTGATGACTGGCTCAAACTTATAGATAGAGAGAGAGTAGACGGAAAGTCTATTGTCACGACATTCAAAGCCCTTAGAAAATTAGGATTGATAAAAAGCCCGACTTAGATCGGGCTTTTTTAAACATAATTTTTGAAGGCGTTATCGATGAGAGAACATAGCTCGTGGATTATTGTGATATGGGCTTCCTGAATATGTTGAGTGTTATGCGACGGAACAATTAATGCCAGATCGCATAAGTTTTTCATCTTTCCGCCATTTTTCCCTAATAGTCCTACTGTCACCAACCCATTTTTCTTCGCAATATCCATGGCGTTGACCAGGTTTAATGAATTACCGCTTGTTGATATTCCAACGAATATGTCGCCCTGATTACCCAGCGCCTCTGTCTGTCTGGAAAATATGTGTTCGTAGCCGAAATCATTTCCGATAGCGGTGGTAATCGAAGAATTAGCCGTGAGGGCGATAACCGGAAGCCCCTTCCGCCTATGAACGAATTGTCCGGCAAGTTCTGCCGCAAAATGCTGGGCGTCAGCGGCTGAACCACCGTTGCCGGCAATTAATATCTTCCTTCCCCCTCGCAGGCAGGCAATCATATAGTTGCCTATTCTTTCGAGTTCAAACAAAAAGTCCTTGTCGGACGCAAGTTTCAGTTTGACTTCTATTGATTCTAAGATTGATCTGGCCGTACTCATGCATCTTTTCTATACCAATTAATTGTTTTCTTCAATCCCTCTTCGAAGTCGGTTTTTGCCTGAAAGCCGAATTCTTTTTTGGCGAGGCGGGTGTCGAGCATCCGTCTTGGCTGGCCGTCGGGTTTTGTTTTATCCCAGCGTAGTTCGCCTTTATACCCCATTAATTTACAGATTAATTTAGTAAGGTCCTTTATTTTTATTTCTCTGTTGGCTCCGATATTGACCGGCCCGGGCTTATCGTATTTTTCCGTTGCCAAGACTATACCTTCAGCGCAATCGTCAACATATAAAAATTCCCGGGAAGCTTTACCGGTTCCCCAGACATCTATATACTTTGCTCCTGATTTTTTTGCGTCAGCAACTTTTTTAATAAGAGCGGGAATGACATGAGAACCCTCGGGGTCGAAGTTATCTCCCGGACCATAAAGATTGACGGGGATAAGATGAATGGCATTGAATCCGTATTCTTGCCGATAAGCGTTGCCTTGGACCAGGAGCATTTTCTTGGCCAGTCCGTACTGGGCATTGGTCTCTTCGGGGTAGCCATTCCAAAGGTATGATTCTTTGAAGGGGGTGGGCGTAAATTTGGGGTATGAACAAACGGTTCCGATGCCCACGAATTTTTCCACATTGGCCAAGCGGGCCGTCTCCATTAGCTGAACTCCCATTGTAAGATTATCATAGAACATTTTTCCGGGATGTTTTCTGTTCAATCCTATGCCGCCGACAAATGCGGCCAGATGAATTATGATGTCCTGGCCCTTGACCGCCTTTTGACAATTTTCCCACTTTCGAAGGTCGAGGTCTTTTGAGCGGGGAATGAAGATATTTTTCTTAGGCACGCCCCGTTCGAGTAATTTTTTCACCACAAAAGAGCCGAGAAAACCGGCTCCTCCGGTGACAAGTATTTTTCTTGTACTGAGTTTTATCGAAGTATTATTTTTTAAGTTCATTTTGAAAATTTTCTGAGTCTGCCCTCACCATTATCTTTACCAAATCCTTGAACTTCGTTCTTGGCTTCCAGCCGAGGACTTTTTTTGCTTTTGAAATATCAGCGATGAGAGTGTGGACTTCGGCCGGGCGGTAGTAGCGCGGGTCAACTTCGACATATTTTTTGTAATCACCCAGACCGGCTTCTTTGAAGGCCAGTTCCACGAATTCCCTGACTGAATGACTCTCGCCGGTGCCGATGACATAATCATCGGGTTTGGCCCGTTGCATCATGAGATATGCCGCTTCCATATATTCAGGGGCGTAACCCCAGTCGCGCTTGGCGTCGAGATTTCCCAGGTATAATTTTTTCTCAAGGCCGGCCTTGATGCGGGCTACGCTGCGGGTTATTTTTCTGGTGACGAATGTTTCGCCACGCCGTTCAGATTCGTGATTAAATAATATGCCATTGACGGCAAAGATGCCGTAAGCCTCGCGGTAAAGTCGAGTCATGTTGTAGGCAAAAAGCTTGGCCGCGCCGTACGGACTTTGGGGCTCGAACGGCGTTTTTTCATTCTGGGGCGGGGGAGAGGAGCCGAACATTTCCGAGCTTGAGGCCTGATAAAATTTAACTTTTTTGCCGGTGTCGCTCTCAAAATCCCGTATGGCCTCAAGTACCCTCAATGCGCCGTTGCCGGTGATATCCATAGTGTACTCCGGTATCTCAAAAGAAACTTTGACATGTGATTGCGCTCCCAGATTATATATCTCATCGGGCTTAGTCTGGTAGATTATCTTTCTGATTGTTCCGGCGTCGGCCAGGTCGCCGTGGTGCAGAAATAATTTTGTGTTTTTCTCGTGAGGGTCTTTGTACAGATGATTGATCCTAAGGGTATTAAAAGTAGAAGCCCGGCGGACGATGCCATGGACCTCATAGCCCTTTTTAAGCAGGATTTGAGCCAAAAATGAGCCGTCTTGGCCGGTTATTCCCGTAATAAGTGCTACTTTCTTGTTTTGAGTATTATGTACCATGTTTGAGTATTATACTTCATTTTCTATATTTTGGCAATGCCCGACCATTTTGCAAGTCGATATTCTTTATAGTATTATATTTTTGCGTTATTTTAAATAGAAAAAAGAGAACAGCAATGCCTTGTCGAGATGATGGCGCAGGTGCTCATTATGAAGCAGAACTTCAAGTAAGACTAGATAGGGTAACTAGATTTTTATGTGCTCTCTGTAAGCATATTGAGGATTACGAGGGAGCGGGGATTTATATTGCCAGTATCTAGAGTGGGGAGTTGTCCGCTTGGTGGGAAAGACATAAGAAGGCTGATGCCAAACGAGAGGCCGAAGAGGCTGAAGAGCGACGCAGGGCGGAAATAAAGAAAGCGGCGCTTCAAAAGCTTACCAAAGAAGAGCGTGACCTTCTAAGAGTACGCGAATAGGGGTTATCAATGCGGGCGACTAGCCCGCTTTTGTTTTTTCATTTGCCCGGATCAATTAAGTGGATTCTATATTAAATAAATTGAATAAGATAAGCCAAAATTAATCAAATTTGCCATATTTATAACTATATCCTAGGATATAGTTATAAATTACACGGATTAGTTATTTTTAACATACTTACTTATGAAAGGGGATTTTATACCAAAATTTATCAAAGCCTTAATAGGCGTCGGTATAGATATGCATGATATGTGGCACTGGCAGCCGCTTTATTATAAAGGAATACGGGTAAAAGGTCATGATTACAGCGATTTCAAGAAAGTTTATGCTGGTTTTAATAATCTCAAAAACAGGGGTTTAATCGCGGAACGATCCGGTGGTAAATTTCAATTTACTCAAAAAGGCCGGGCTTGGTATTCGGGAGCGCTATTGAAATATTGGAAATCAACTGGCCCGAAATGGGACAAAAAGTGGCGAATCGTAATTTTTGATATTCCACAAGAAGTTCATTCTAAAAGGAATATTTTCAGGCAAAAATTAAAATCACTCGGGTTTTATATGATTCAGAAAAGTATATTTGCGTTTCCATATCCTTGCGAGGAGGAACTGTCTAGATATTATAGCCAGCTTAATATAGGCGAGTATATAAATGTTCTTCTGGCTGATAATTTAGGATATATCAACGACGAAGTTAAAAAATACTTTAATTTATAACTATATCCTAGGATATAGTTATAAATTAAAGTATTTGTATGCTTTGTGTTGTAGCCAGCTTAACGGCTCATTATCATGATTTCATTAATAGTCGTATAATAACTCATTAATGAGTTTTAATTTAAAAGAAAAAATTAACTATTTTAGGGAGCATTGGTTTGTGAAACGGGCGGCGGTTTTACAGGCCGGCAATGCCATTGAAACTTTTACTCAGGCTGTGGTGGGTATATTTCTGGCTCGGCTTCTTCAGCCGGAGCGCTTTGGAGTTTACAGTCTGGCAATGAGCTTGGCTGCGTTGTTCAGTGTATTTCTGGCCACCGGAGTTCAGGATGCCGCCGCCTCTCTTTTGGGGAAAAGTTATATCGAGAAAGACAAGGCCGAAGTCCTTAATATCTTCAGATTTTTGATAGGGGTCACTGTTATTACCGGACTCATCTCCTTGGTCGGAGTTTTATTTGCCCCGGCCA
>OBEQ012777310.1_pt1 | contig 23631 bp, 25 predicted proteins | sample 1670901 | NCBI WGS metagenome assembly OBEQ01 (sample SAMEA104232315, study PRJEB22302) | groundwater metagenome | biome: forest; feature: aquifer; material: groundwater | place: USA | collected 2011-08-07 | depth 5.4 m
CGGTGCAAGGCGAGCGTAGGCGCTCTTGGATGGGCTTTCGTCAGGCTGACGGCTTCGGGACATTTGGTCACCTCCGGCCCCCGTCCGAAGCCTAGCGAAGAGCCCAATCGAGGAACCGCTTGCTCAGTCGCTCCATTGGCCGTCGCGCTCGGGATGCGATGGGGATCGGAAGGAGCGACCCCATGCGAACCGAGAAGATCGACATCTCCGACATGATCCTGGTGAACGAGGTCTCCGCGTCCGACCTCGGCGTCGAGTACGAGCGCGAGGGGGTGCCGCGCGAGCTGCGCTACGCGATCGCCGACGACGAGGCGACACCCACGCCGGCCAAGCGCTGACGGGCAGTCGCGCTCGAAATCAGACGCCGAGGCGCGCGAGCGCGATTCGGTCGAGATCCACCGTCGCGGCTGCGGATGCAGCGGGTGCAAACCGCAGAACGACCGCGCCGTTCGGCCCGACGAGCACGTGGGTCGGGTCGATTTTTCCATGCACGGCGCCCTCGCGGTGGAGCGACTCGAGGGCGTCTCCGGCGAGCTCGCCTTGCGCGCGCGTGAGTACCTCCGCCGGCGTTCCGCTCGGCGCTTCGAGCCAGATCTCGCCGGCGTCGCGATCCACGCGAAGAACGGTTTGGAGCGCTCGATGACCCGCGCGTGCAAACGCCTTGGCGCGCGCCAGAGCGTTCTCGTCGAGAGGTACGCGTTCGATCGGGCGGCCGATCCACTCGTCGATCGTCCGACCATCCGGCCTCACGACGACGCGCCCCGCCTGAGGTCGATCGCTCGCTGCGCGCTCGCGGATGGGCTTCGGCGCAGCCGGTTCGATCACGCTCGGCCAGGCGAGAGACGTCAGGAGGCGACGGGCGGCGAACGCGTCGGCTGGACGGTCCGAGGGATCGGGTGCGATCATGCTGGAGACGACTGCGTCGTGGCGCGCGTCGAGATCACGATGCGCTCCGCTCGGAAGCGTACGAGGGGGATCGGGCCAAGGCGGACGCTCGCGGGTGAGCATCTCGAGCAGCATGGCGCCCACGCCGTACAGATCGCTCTTGATCGTCGCCGGTCGCCCTTCACGCTGCTCCGGGCTCATGTATGCCAAGGTTCCGATGACGCCCGCGGTCGCCGTCGCCGAAAGATCTCCGAGGTGAGCGACCCCGAAATCGCCGAGGCGCGCGACGCCCGCGTCGTCGAAGAGCACGTTCGCCGGTTTCACGTCTCGGTGCAAAACGCCCAACCGGTGCGCCTCGCCGAGCGCTGCCAGAACCGCGCATGCGATTTCCACCGCGCGCGCCGGCGACAACGGGCCGTCGTTCATCATCTTCTCGAGCGTTCCGCGGTTCATCCACGCGAGTGCGATTGCCGGCCCGTCCGGGATGTAGTCGCGTAGCGGAACCACATTCGGATGATCCAAGGTGCCGAGCACGATGACCTCGCGCTCGAAGCGGGCAAGGGCATCGCGGCCGGCGCCGCGTGAGTCGTAGGCCGCGAAGATCTTGACCGCAACGTGCTCGCCGCGGACTCCATCGACGCACTCGACCACGCGCGCGCTCGGGCTCGACGCGACTTCGCGGACGACCTCGTAGCGGCCAAACAGGCGGGCCTTCACGTCTTTGGCGCGCGCCTCCTTGTTTTCGACTCGTGTGGCGCCGCCGAGGCGTTCGAGCTCGAAATCCGCTTCGGCCTTGGCCTGGGAAAACCCGAGCTTGTCGAGTGCTGGAACGAGCAGCGTGAGGGCTTCGCGTCGCTCGGGAACGTCTTTGGGAACTTTCTGCAGCGCACGCATCGCGGCTTCGGCTTTGCCGTACCGAAGAAGGAGAGCTCCGAGCGCGAGGTAGCGATCCCACTTGTGCGGATCGCGTCGCATGGCCGCTTCCAGGACCCGCGCCGCGCCGACGACGTCGCTCGCCTCTTCGAGGAGCTGGGCGGCGCGGGCAGCTTCCCCCGCGCGCTCCCACGATTTTGCTGCCTCGAGCTTCTTGCCAACGATCTCGTAGAGGCGCGCGCACCAGCCGTGATCGCCCCGTCGCTCGAGCCGCGCGGCAACCCGCCCGACAGCGCTCGCGTCCCGGGCAACGGCGACGAGTGCCTTTTCTGCCGTGCCCTCATCTCCGGCAACGACCGCGAGCGGCATGGCGCGCGCCGCGTCGCCCGCATCGAGCGCACATTCGGCCGCACGCCGAAAGTCGCATGCACGCTCGAACAGCTCGGATGCGAGCGCCGCTTGGCCGCGCGCCGCCGCGAGATCGCCGGCGGCCGCGAGGCGCTCGTCTTTGACGAGCTGGGCAATGTCCGCGTCCATTGTCTTGAGTATACGTAAGGCTAGTCGATGTCCTCGTCCTCTTCCGTGGCACTCGCGGGAGAGGCAGATGCATGCGCCCGGATCGCGGCGTCCACGTCGAGCGCGACGAGGAACGGCGCGACCGGCTTGTCGCCGCGCGCGAGTGCTTGCGCGTCGCTCTTTTTCGCCAGGTCGCCCAAAATCCCGCGCTCGCGATTTCGCGCGCCTGGGCCGCTCGCATCGACCCAGAAATAGCTTCGCTCGCGTACGTCTATGTGCACGAAGCCGCTCGTCGGGTACACGCCGACGCCGACGAAACCGAGCTCGCGGGCAAACTTTGCCACGTCCTCGTCGCTCACGCCGGGGACGACGAGATCGATCGCGCGGCCGCGTCCGTGGTTCGAGGTGCTCCTGTGGGGCGTGCGGTAGGCGGAGACGATGCGCACCTCTTGCGCGGCGAAATGTGTCTGAATTTGGTAGACGACATCGAGGAGGCGAGGCTCGATCGGATGCTCGTTGTCGGAATGAGCCTCGCGTAGAACGTACGCGGCGCGGTCGAGCTGCGTGGCTCCGAACCCGCCCAGCGGGCTCGTTGCAGACATCTCGAGCCGATCGCTCGTGTTGAGCGACACGAGTGCGAGCATCGGTCGTCCGCTCGCGTCGGCCGGCGGAGGCTTGTTCGGCACCGGCGTGTGCCAGCTCTTCACGTAGTGTGCGTACTTCGGACCGGTGACTTTCTTGGGTGCGGCCTTCTTGGGCCCGTTGGCCCACCCGTGCGCGGCCACGAGCACTGTCGCAAAAAAGAAGAGGCCGGCGCGTTTCACGTAGAAGACCCTAGTTGCACCGGACACTGCAAATCAAGCGGTCGTTCGACTAGGATCCACCCCATGAGTCGAGCGGGGATCGAGATCGGGGAGTCGATGCCGGAGTCCTGGCCGATGCTCCTCGCTCTCCCGGTGGATCTACATCAATGGGAGCCTCGAGCTTCGCCTCGCGCTCTGCGAGTGTCCCGATGGGCAAGCGAGGCCAGCTCCCTGGCCTCGCTTTCGAACCACGCTTGCGCGCGAATTCGGGCCAAAACTCCAGCGGCCGTACCCATCGCGCAGCTGATCGGCCGTGAATTAGGGTGCCTGCACAGCGCCCCAATGGAAGCTCTACGCACGCGTAGTTCGGGAGTGGCGCCTCCTGAAAAGCAAACGAGCTCTACCCTCGCGTTGGCGTGTATCTTCGGCGAAAATGAAACGAAAGACCGGAGGAGCGCTTTCCGCAGGGCTACGCCACGCTCAAGAAGTACCGGCGTGTTGCGCTCGCTTTCAGCAAGCGCACGGTGAAACTCCACGCGGTCAACAAGCTCGATCTTGGCCTCTCGTACATTGCGCTCACGCCGGAGGACGAGAAGCCGCACGACTTGCTGCGCCTCGAGATCCGCGTTCCCGTGCAAGGGGGTGTGGTGGCCATTCCATTCTCGAAGGTAACGCCCTCGCAGCTCGAGAAGGCGATCGAGCTCGCGCAGGGCAAGCCCACGGCACACGATGGTGCGGCGGCTGCGCGCGCGAAGGAGATCGCGCCGATTCTGCAAGCCGCCGTGGCGGCCCCGAAGGGGACGCATTTTCATGCGCCGCGGACGAAGGTGCATCCACATGCCGACGACAGGGGGAAGTTTCGCGTGAGCGTGAACGGGATCGATCTGGAGGATCTGCCGCGCGTGGGCATTGCGCTTGCCAAGGTGGGGCGGGTTCTCGCGAAGCGCTATCTCCCTGGACCAAAGAAGGCAGGAAGGGGGTTAGGTGAGGCAACCGTCCTCCTGACCGTGATGGTCAACGATGACGGCACCGTGTCCTTTAGCGCCGCGTGAAGGCGACGGCGCGCGCAAAGTCGAAGCGAATTTCCCCGCCGTCGAGCCCCCTCGCGCGGAAAGATTCTCGGTGCAGCCGGTGGAGGCTCATCGTTCCCTCGTCGACCGTCGCGAGCACGGAAGAGGGGAGGGTGGCGCGTCCGTTGTCGGCGAACGAGCAGCGGACGACCGCTGAGCTCGCGTCGCGCGGCGCAATGTCCACATACATGGCGTCTTCGCTCGAGGCGGAAGCTTCCCACGTGATGTCGACGGCGGCTCCGGGGATCAGCGCGACCTCACTCTTCGCGTCTTGACCCGCGACGCGCACGTCGCTCGGCTCCGCGGGCGCCGTCGCGACCACGTCGAATGCTTCCACGTCGGCCATTCCTGCGCCGCTCAGCGCGTAGCGGACGCGCGGGGCGAGCCCGCTTTCGCCGCGCGCGGTGTACACGACCCCGCTCACCAGGTCGGCCACATCCGGAAGCTGACGGGCTACGAGACTCGTCCGCACGCCGTTTGCCTCGAGCGTGACGGCGCCGACGTCGGCCAGCTTCACCGCACGCGCGTGTACCTCACCGCGGTCCCGCTCTCGTGTGCGCCCTACCGCCGCGCAGGCGCCGATGGCCGGAAAATCGACCGCGGCCCCCACCATGCGGAGCGCCGCTTCGTCGACCGATCCAGAGCGCATTTGGACGAAGCGTGCGACCGCTTCTGCACGCGTTCCATCGCCTGGTCCGCTCGTTCGCTCCACGATGACGACGGCCGTGGCCGGCCCCGCCGCCTCCGCGTCGGCCGCTTCGGGCGAGGTCGCGACGGTGGCGGAGCAGCCAACGGACGCGACGCCGAACAGAACGAGGAGAGGCAACCGCATTCGGATAACCCTCACGTTAAACGCACGCCACCGTAGGAGCAACCCTCCCCACGTGCTATCGCGCACTTACGGAAGCAGGTCTTTAGAACGTCCACCACAACGCCGTTGCTGGGCAAAGCGAGAGCCCCCGTACGACAACGCGCGTCTCGTTGTATTCCCCGACCGTAGAGGCGTAGGCCACGTCCAGCTCGACGGCGACGTGAAGGTGGCGAAAGCCGGTGCCGATTCCGACGAGCCCTCCGCCCCACAATCGCGTCGCCGAGAGGCGAATGGGCGGCGTGCCGATGGTGACGTTTTTGGGTTCGCTCGTCAGGCTGTCGATGTCGTCGTGCTCGAATCCTGCGCGCACGCCGGCCCACGCTCGGTAGAGCCCCGCGTCGCTCTCCCAGCCTACGAGGAGCGGCACGTCCGCCCCATAGCCATGCAGCGCGGCAAGCTCCACGTTGGGCAGCTGAGAGCCCTGGGTCCGTCCGTAAAACGCCCCCGTGACCCCCGCTCCCGCCGAGAACGAAACTCGGCCGGCGTCGAACGACCGTCTCAGATCGATCCGCGCGCCGCGCCCGGTGTAGGCGATGCCCCCTTCGTAGTGATTGCCCGCGCCAACGCGAGCGGCGACGAACGGCGCGAGGCCAGGCGCGACGGCTGCGGCGACCAGTGCTCCTTTCGCGTAGACCGTGTCCGTCCCTGCCGGGCCAGGCACATCCACGTTCTTGGCGGCCTGCTCGCGAGCGTTTCGAAGGTCTTCGGCAACGCCGCCGACGGCGATGTTTGCGCTCACGCCCCCCGCCGCACTCACGACGCCGGTGTCCAGCGTGCGCGCCGGGTGCAGGAGCGGGGAACCGCCAGCGCATCCGACGATCGACGCACACGCGAGAGCGAGCGCAAGGCGCAGACGGTTCACTTCCTGAAGCGGGACGGATACTCGTTTTCGCTGGCGCGCTTCTTCAGCTCTTCGTCTTCCGGGTGGAGGCGGAGCGCTCGCTCGATGAGCATCATCTCTTCCTCTTTGTGGCTGGGGTCCGGAAGGCAGCACTCGACGGGGCACACCGCCTGACACGCTTCGTGATCGTAAAAGCCGACGCACTCGGTGCAGAGCTCGGGATCGATGACGTAGATCTCGTCCCCCTCGCTGATGGCTTCGTTGGGGCACTCGGGCTCGCAGGCTCCGCAGTTGATGCAGTCCGCGGTGATGTAGGTGGCCATGGCTCTTTTGTCGGCAAACTAGGGTCCAACTAGCGTGATGTCAAACGGGTTTCGGGGCAAACGCCTGCGTGGTAGGGTCCGCGCGCTCGATGCACCGCGTGCTCGTCCTTGGATCTTTCTTCTTGTTCGCGATGTGGGCCCTCGGGTGCACGCCGTCGATTGGCGACAAGTGCACCTTGTCGACGGACTGCTCGATTCGCGGCGATCGCCTTTGCGATACCGCGCAGCCAGGTGGTTACTGCACGATTTTCAACTGCCGCGGCAACTTGTGCCCGGATGATGCGGCCTGTGTCCTCTTTCATGCGGCCGTCCAGGGCTGCGGTTACGACGACCGCCAGACCTCGCGCACGGGCCGGACGTTCTGCATGGCCCGGTGCCAGTCGGATTCGGACTGCAGAAGCGGTTACATTTGCGCCGATCCACGCCAACAGCCCTGGAGCGCCGTCCTGCTGGACAACGACCAGGGGCGAAGGGTGTGCATCGTTCCGCCGGACAACGGGTCGGTCGGCGGTGGTTTGGCGTCGCTCATGCCGAATGCTGCGGTCTGCGCGCCGACCGGTCCCGCACTTCCGGACTTCGACGCGGGCGCGGCGGATGCGGCCGACGCAGGCGATGCCGCGGATGCCGGTGACGCAGCCGACGCGAGCGACTCCATGGACGCCAGCGACTCGGGCGACGCGGCCGAGGGCGGGTAGCCGTCACGTTGCGGATCGTTCGCGCGATCGTCGTTCGCATCGCTGAGGCGGCGATAGTTCTCGCCGTTCTCGCGTCGCTCGTCTTTTTCGCCATGCGCCTTCTGCCCGGCGACCCCGCCGCGCTCGTTCTCGGCGATCAGTCAGGAGAAGCGGAGCGCGCGATTTTGCGTGCGCGCCTCGGGTTGGACCAGCCTCTTTGGCTGCAATATGCACATTTCTTGCGGGGCCTTGGCACGCTCGATCTCGGCGAGTCGCTGCGCAGGCCCGGCGTCTCTGCGATGGCGCGGGTACAGGACGCCCTCGGGCCCACAAGCGAGCTCGCGGCGCTCGCGGTGGTCTTCGGCGCGGTGTTCGGCGTGGGTGCAGCTCTCCTGGCGTCGGGGCCTTGGCTCGGTGCGCGGAGACGCCACGTCGATCGTGTGCTCGTCGCGGTGGCCGCGACGCCGCTCCTCGCCTTTGCGCCGGTCGTCACGTACGCGCTCGCGGCGCGGCTTCGTGTAGTGCCGCTCCCGGGCGATCCGGATGCGGGCGTCTGCGGGCTCGTTTTCGCGAGCGCGTTGCTCGGGGTGCCGCTCGCCGCGCAGGTCGGACGGGTCGGGCGCGCGGCGCTCGCGGAGGTCTCTCGCGCCCCATTTCTCAGCGTCGCGCATGCGAAGGGCGCGACTGCCCTACGCGTTTGGGTGCTGCATGCACTGCCCCCGAGCGCCGGCCCCATCGTGACCGTGATCGCGACGCAACTCGGCGCACTTCTCGGCGGCGCCGTGGTGCTCGAGCGCCTCTTCGAGCGCGCCGGCCTCGGGACGCTCATGCTGGAGGCGTACGCGTCGCGGGATCTCCCCGTACTCGAGGGCTCGGTCGTGGCGGCCGGTGCGCTCTTCGTCCTTACGCAAGCGATGGCCGCTGCCGCGCACGCGGCCATCGATCCCCGGGTGCGCACGTGACTCGGCGTCTCTTGCGCCTAGCCCCGCTGGCTCTTCTCATCGGTCTTGCGCTCGTGGCGAGCCTCGTCTCGTCGCGCGCGCCCGATCGTCTCGTTCCCCAGGAGGCGTGGTGCGAGCCGACCTTCGCGCGCCCGCTCGGCTGTGGCGAAGCGGGGGTGGACCTTGCCTCGCTCGTGAGCGAGGCCGTTCTTCGCGGCGCGCTCCTCGCCGCGATCGTGGCGCTCGTCGGCTTCGCCGTCGGAACGCCGCTCGGTGCGCTTGCAGCGATGACGCGCGGCCGCTTCGAGCGTGCGGTGGGTCGCGCGTGCGATTTGGTGCAAGCGTTTCCCACATTTCTGCTGGCTTTTGCAGTCCTGTCGGCGGTGCGCGCCCCTGGACGCATTCACGTGGGATTCGTGTTCGCGCTCACCGCGTGGGCGCCTTTCGCGCGCCTCGCCCTCGCGCAGACACGCACCTTGCGGGACGCCGCATTCGTGGAGGCTGCATACGCGCTCGGCCTGGGACGCGCGGGCGTCCTGTGGCGACACGTGATTCCGAATCTTCTCGGTGTCGTGGCGGTCCAGCTCGGCGGAACGGCGGCGGCAATTGTGGTGAGCGAGGCGGCGCTCGCCTTTCTCGGTTTCGGACCGCGCGATGGAGTGTCGTTGGGGAGCGTGATGGACCAAGGCGTCGCCGCGATGTTGCGTGCGCCACATGTGATGGTCGTGGGGAGCCTCGCGGTGTTCGTGACGAGCAGCGTGATGCTCCTTGCGGGGCGAGCCGCGAGCCGGGAGGGTTAGGGACCCGACCCCGATCCTTGCGGCCGGAAGGGCCTCCGCGTGGTACGCACCCCGAGCAATGCTCCAGCCGCCGCCTCTGCCGCGCACGCTCGATGCAAGCCTCCGCGATCTCTCCAGCCTGAAGCCTGCGACGCGCGCCTCGTCGATTCAGGACCTTGCGCGCCATGCCGCAGAGGACGAGACGATATGAACCAAGGCAATTCCGCTCTTTGAGAGAGCCCTCAAAGACGAGCATGCCGGCGTGAGGAGCGCGGCCGCGGTCGCGCTCGCCGATGTTCGAGCCGCGGAAGCTCTGCCCTCGCTGCTTGCCGCCGTCGAGGACGTCGACGGCTACGTGCGGCAGATGGCCATCAACGCGCTCGGTGAGGTTGGCGATGCGCGGGCTCTGTCGCGCCTCCGGCGCGCGCTCAAAGACGAACGAAACGAGGTGCGTTATCAGGCGACCATCGCTTTTTCGCGTCTCGCGGGCCCCGAGGACGTGGGACCTGCCCTCGTCGACGCGACGCGCGACGAGGACGCCGCAATTCGTTATATTGCTCTGCGGCTCGCGGAGGATCGAACGGGTAGCGCGCATTCGACCGCCGGAGCAGAGTCCACGCTCGACGACAGCGCGATGCGCGCGCGCGCGAAAACGATGCTCGAACACGACACGCATCACGAAATCCGTCTCGTGGCTGCCATTTATCTCGCAAAATTGGGCGACCCAACGGGGCCCGATCTCGAGCCGGCGGCGGACAGCGGCCTCACCGCTGCACGCCAGCTCATCTTCGACGCCGTACGCGGCAGGCTACCGCAAAAGCCCGAGGCCGAGGACGAACAAGAGGCCGTGGAGCTTTCGGGCGCCCTCGACATGCGCGACGCGATTCCGCACTTGGAACGCCGTGCCTGGGGGTTACGACGACTCTTGAAGCGTACATGCGCGTGGCAAGCAAAGGTCGCGCTCGCGCGCATGGGGCACGCGCGCGCGATCGACGGGATCCTGAAAGACCTTGGCTCGGCGCGTCGCGAGACACGAGCCTCGGCGATCGTCGCGGCCGGTCGCGCGCGGATCGCAACTGCGCGCGCCCGCCTCGAGGCGTTGGGGCCGGAAGACGCCGATCCCGATCTCGTGAAAGATGCGCTCGCGCTTTTGGAAGAGCGAGATCCATGCGACTGAAAATGCGAATTGTCCGCACGGTTCTCGTCACCATCGCGCTCGTTGCACTCGGAATCTGGATGGGCGGGATGATTGCTCTGGGCCCCATTGCAGCGCCCATCGTTTTCCGGATGATCCCCGCGCCGATGAGCGGCGACGCCATGACCACGATTTTTCGCCGCTTCGACAGAGTCGCCGTCGGGTGTGTCGCCGTCGTACTCATGGTCGAAATGGCCCTCGCGATGCTGCCGGGGCGCAAGATCTCGCGTGTCGACGTGGCGCGCGTTGCGCTCGCTGCGCTGGGGGCCGTTCTGGCGATCTACGTGGGCCTCGCGGTCTCGCCGCACATCGAAGAGCTTCACCGCGCCGGCGCCATCCGAGGCCTGGGGCTGCTCGGCACCGAGCTCCAACGAACCCACGTCGTGGCCGAACGCTTGGGACAATCAGAGCTCGCCCTCGCGGTCGCGGTCATGGCGCTGCATGCCTTTGCGTTGGGCGACGGAAACCTACGACCATCCAGTGCCGGTGGCCAAAAACCAGATTGACGGAGCCGATGCAGCAAGCTATTGCGTGCGCGGGTTGTAACGCACTGGGGCAGAGTGGATCACCCGCCCCCCAAGTAAAGGACCTAACGCCGATGTTCGATGGGAGCGTTAGGGCCCGAACGGCAGCGCGAAATTCGGTGTGAAATCAAAGAAGTTGCCCCTGGTGTTGGTTTTGCAAAAGTCGTCCGGTCCCCGTTTGTCCAGTTCGTCGTTTCAAGCAAGCTGGGCCCGGGCATAAAGCAATTGGATTCCTTGCGGCGTGATCGCCGCGTGAGCGCAGTAGGAGGCGGGTCATGTCGTTGAAGAAGTGTTTCATGTTCGTAGGTGTTGCGTCCACGGTGGGCGCGCTGGCATTTGGCTGCTCGTCGTCGACCACGACGGTTACGCCGGGCGATGACGGCGGCGCGGGCGGCGACGGCAGCACCTCGACGGATGCGAAGACCGACAAGCCGTCGGCTACCGGAGACACCGGCCCGGGCAGCGACTCCGCGGCTTCGACCTGCGCGTATGCCGCCCCGACGAGCTTCACCCCCACGTGGAAGCCGCCGACGGCGCACAAGAACGCCTGCAACCAGGCGACCATCGACAACTTCCTCAAGTTCTGCCTCGGCGTGCAGACGGACCAAGGCGCCGCCTGCAACTCGCTCCTCGGGACGGCTAACGGCAAAGCGTGCGCGGCGTGCATCGACACGCCGTCAACGGCCGCGAACCTCGGCCCGCTCATCAGCCACGCCGAAGGATACGTGTCGATCAACACCGCCGGTTGCGTCGCGCTCGCTCAGAACGACCTTACGGCGGGCGGATGCGGCGCCAAGATTCTTGCAGAGGCACAGTGCGACGCCGCGGCGTGCACGTCCTGCAAGGTCAACGACGATCCGCAGTCGCTCACCGACCTCGGAGGGTGCGAGGCAGAGGCGAACACGAAGGCCTGCCAGCAGTACTTCGATGGCGCCTCCTGCGGGCGAGCGCTCGAAGAGGCGGGGACGGTCGGCAAGGAGTGCTTCGCGGGCCAAAGCTTCGAAGACGCCTACAACGCCATCGTTCCGATCTTCTGCCTCAGCAGCGGCACCGACGCCTCGACGGATTGATGACGGCCTAATAGAAACGGTCACGACAGGGCGGGGCGGGTCCGTACGGCTCCGCCCCGTTCACCATTTTGGGGTAATGCCGCTGCTCACAAAGATGCGCCCCATTTTTTTCATTTCCACATTGCTGGCGGTTTTTGGCACGGGCTGCGGCGGCTGTGCGGACGACGACAAGTCGACCACGGCCGCGCCGGGTCCAAAACCGCAGCAGCAGTCCGTTTCCTTGAAACACCGTGCGCTCGGTCACGCCCTTCTGCGCGACGCCGGCGCGGACGACGCGGCCCAGTAGAGAGCATTCGCGCCGCCGGGGCGCGTATACGCCTGGAATTGTGGCAGATTTCCGCCCCGGTTCTCCACGAATGAGGGACCAACGCGCCGCGTGCTAATATAGGCCGTACAGGGGTCGATTTTGGCCCCGAGGCTTTCCTCGTGCGCGAGGCGTGTGGCTTGAACTTGTTCCTATTCCGCCGAGTCGCCTGGCTTTTCACCGCGGCTATCGCAGTCAGCGCCGTGAGCAGCGGGTGCTCGTCGATGGATTTCAGCTCCTTTGAGGGGGCCGAAACCGACGCCGGAACCAACACCCGCTCTCCGGAAGACGCCGGGCTCGCCAGGGACGCGTCCGCGCACGCCGATGCGAGCAGCTGCGTTCCGGCGGACGTCAGCAACCTGAAGCCCGTGTGGAAGCGACCGACGAAGTTCCATCAAGGGGCGCCTCGAGGGCTTTGCACCCCAGAGGACATCGGTAACTACCGAGCGAGCTGTCTTGGGACGGGCGATCACGCAAAGTGCGCTCTTGTCCCGCACGTCTGCACCGCGTGCATTGGTTCGGCCGAAACGGACGAAACGTACGGGCCGCTCATCGTTCACCGCGGATGGGTCGAGCTGAACACTGCCGGGTGTCTCGCCAACGCCATGGACGATCCCACGGGGGTCAAGTGTGCCGCCGCCGTGCAGGCCGTGCGCACGTGCGAAATGCAGGCGTGCTCCGCCAACTGCCCGGTGGCAAGCGACGCCACATTTTCGATCTTCCAAGCGTGCGAAAAAGAAGCCGACATGGGCCAGTGCAAGGGCTACATCCAAGACGCGGAGTGTCTCGCCTCGCTCGCGGATTCCGGCGCCGAGGTTGCCGTGTGTCTCGGCAGCATGTCGTTTGCGGACAAGTTCGACGCGATCGTGGGCCTCTTTTGCGGCCCGTCGGCGTCTCAGCCGCCGGTTGATGCGGGTGACGAGGGCGGCTAAAGACGTGAGCATGAGGCATCACCGCGTTGCGATCTCCTTCGTGGGCGTGGCGATGCTGGGCGCCGGCGCCTTCGGCGTGGCATGCAGCGCAAGGGAGTCCCACGGCTTTTCCAACGAGGAGGACTCCGGCGTCGACGCGACGGCCATGCCGGAGGCCAGCCGGGGCGACACGGCCACGGCCGATGCGCCTGTCGTCGATGTGGCACCTCCGCCGGACGCAGGCGGGCCGGATGTCACCGGGGCGTGTAGCCCGGTCAACACGGCCTGCGACATCGTTCGGCAGAATTGCCCGTCTGGCCACGAGTGCGTCGCCGCCTCGGATACGGCGACCGCCTGCCAGGCGATCCGCGCCAGCCAGCACCTTCCCAAAGGCCACACCTGTTGCCCGTCGGCTCCGCAAGCGCAATGTGCGCCCGGCTTGCGTTGCATCGGACCGGACACCCCCTGCCAGGCGGATGCAGGCGCTTTCCCTGGACGCTGCACTCCCGCGTGCTGCGACGACGACATTTGCGGTAAGAGCGATCCTGAGGGTTTTGCCGGCCGCTGTCAGCTTTCGATCGTCGGGCAGAGCGAGCAAGAACTCTACAAGGTGTGCGACTACAGCCCGCCGTGCAAACCGTTCCACGTGCAATCGTGCCCACAGAATTTCACCTGCAACGTCGATGACAAGTTCGGGACAGCGAGCTGCGTAGGAATCTATGCGCCCATCGACGGTGGAACGATCCCGTCCGGGTACGCCGAGGGAACTGCTTGCAGCACGCTGAACTCTTGCGCTGACGGGCTTGCCTGCGTGAGCCGCGGGGACGCGGGCAGCACATGCACCTGGCTCTGCCTGACCCCGGGAGAAAACCCACCCTTCGATGCAGGGGCATTGCGGGACGCCGGTGCCGGATACGGTGGCTGCCCCAACGGCGAACGCTGCATCCTCACCTTCGCCCCTACCGATCTTCCTGTCTGGATCTCGGCCTGCGCGCCCTGAAAATCCGCTAGAGTCGCGCCGGCATGGACCCGGCGGTGGTACGCGAGACCGATCCCGACGTGAGGCTCTATCGCGTTCTTCGCGAGGACGGCACGGCGGATCCGAGCATCGAGCACGGGCTCACCGACGAGCTCGCCTTTCGCGCGTACTTCGAAATGCGCCGCCTTCGCGTGCTCGACGCGCGCATGATTCTCCTGCAGCGCCAAGGGCGCGTGGGGTTCTACGGAGCGGCGACGGGGCAGGAGGCCGTCCCGATCGCTTCGGGGCTCGCGCTGGAGGCCGACGACTGGGTGTTTCCCGCGCTCCGCGAGCAGAGCGTCATGCTCGTGCGTGGCTATCCGTTGCGAAGCTACTTGGGTCAGCTCTTCGGAAACGCAGCGGACAACTTGAAGGGGCGCCAGCCGCCCAGTCATCAAGCGTCAAGAAGCGTGCGCCAGGTGAGCTGGTCGCCGGTCATAGGTCCACAGCTGCCGCAAGCGGTCGGTGCAGCGATGGCCATGAGACAGAGCCGCACACAACAGATTGCCCTGGCCTTTTGCGGCGACGGCGCAACCAGCGAGCCCGACTTCCACAGCGCCATGAACTTCGCGGGCGTCTTCAAGGCGCCGTGCGTCATCGTTTGCCAGAACAACCATTGGTCCATCAGCGTCCCCACGGCGCGACAGACGGCGTCCAGGACCATCGCCGTGAAGGCGCGTGCCTACGGGCTTCCGGGCGTCCGCGTCGACGGGAACGATGTACTTGCAGTCTACAAGGTTCTGCGCGACGCCTTCGCCCACGCCCGGAGCGGCAAGGGCGCGGTGTTCGTCGAGGCCGTCACCTACCGCATGGGGGCGCACACGACCAGCGACGACCCCAAGCTCTATCGAACCGACGCCGAGGTCGATGCGTGGGCGAAAAAAGACCCCATCGACCGGCTTCGACGCTACCTCGAATCCCGCGGGCTCATCGACGACGCGCGCGACCAAACACTCGAAAAAGATGCCGACAGCGAGATTGTTCGCGTCATCAAAGAGGTGGAGGGGCTATCCCCTCCCGCGCTAGAAACCATGTTCGACGACGTCTATGCGGCGCTTCCGTTTTTTCTGCGCGACCAACGGCAAGAGCTGGAAAAAGTCCCCCGCGCCCCTAAATCCTAGGCAAGAGGAGAAAAGTCTCGATGGCGAACAAGAGCTACGACGCTGTGGTCATCGGCGGAGGTCCTGGCGGATACGTCTGCGCGATTCGTCTCGGACAGCTCAAGCAGAAGGTCCTCTGTGTCGAGATGGACGAGGTGGGTGGCGTGTGCCTCAATTGGGGCTGCGTGCCGTCGAAGGCGCTCATCGCGACGAGCCATACGTACGAAAAAGCCAAAGACGGCGCTGCGATCGGGCTCATGATCGATGGCCTACGCCTCGACGTGAACAAGATGCAGGATTGGAAAGAGGGCATCGTAAAGAAGCTCACGGGCGGCATTCGCGGGCTCTTTCGCGGTAACGGCGTAGAGCTCATGATGGGCGAGGCGCGCGTGAAATCGCCGACCCAAGTCGTGGTGAAGACGCGCGAAGGGGGCACCGAGACCATCGACTGCCGCGCCATCGTGATCGCGACCGGATCGTCCACCATCGAGCTTCCGTCGTTCAAGTTCGATGGCAAACAGATCATCGGCGCCAAAGAGGCGGTGAGCCTGCGCCGAGTGCCCAAGCGCATGCTGGTCATTGGAGGGGGCGTGATCGGTCTCGAGCTCGGGTGCGTGTACCAGAAGTTCGGAAGCGACGTCACCGTCGTCGAAATGACGTCGAGCTTGCTCCCCGGCACCGATCCGGAATGCACGGCGGTCGTCGAGAAAAAGATGGTCAAACACGGGGCGAAGATTCGGAAGAACGCCAAGGCGATGGGCTACGAGAAAAACTCGGACGGATCGCTCAGCGTGCGCATCGACACGGGAGACGGCAAATACGACACCGTCGTCGTCGACACCGTCCTCGTCGCCGTGGGCATGCGTCCGAACGGCGCGGGTATCGGCCTCGAAGAAATCGGCGTGAAGGTCGAGCGCGGCTTCGTTCCAACCGACAACGTAGGGCGTACGAACGTGCCTTCCGTCTTCGCCATCGGCGACGTCACGGCCATGCCGATGCTCGCGCACAAGGCGAGCAAAGAGGGGGAGGTCGTCGCGGAAGTCATTGCCGGGCACAAAGCGGCCAAAGACTGGGTCGCCATCCCGGGAGCCATCTTCACCGATCCCGAGATCGCCGTTGCTGGGCTCACGGACGCACAAGCGAAAGAAAAGGGTATCGACGCAAAAGTCGGGAAATTCCCCTTCTCCGCGCTCGGACGTGCCATGGCGGTCAACGAAACGGAAGGCTTCATCAAGGTCGTGAGCGACAAGAAGACGCACGAAGTCTTGGGCTTTCACATCGTAGGTCCAAACGCGACAGATCTCATCAGCGAGGGCATGCTCGCGCTCGAGATGCACGCGTTTCTCGAAGACATCGGGCTAACCATTCATCCGCACCCGACGCTCGGCGAAGGCATCATGGAGGCCAGCTTGAACGGCCTGGGGCAAGCGGTTCACATCCTGAATCGATGAACGAGAGGACGATGACGATGAAGAGTGCAAACGTGGTTTTCTTGCTGCTGCTGGCCGCGTGTGGCGGAGCGCAGACTCCCGCAATCCCGCCGGGGAGCCCGCCGGTACCGCCCACGATGACCAAGGCCGAGCCGGCCAAGTCGGAGGGGGCGACCGCTTCCGTGAAGAAAGAATCGGCCCCGCTCCCGGCGCACATCAAGGCGGCCGTGGACGCGTCGGATCGCGACGCCGACGACAAGGCGCTCGACGAAGGCCGTCACCCAGGGCAGTTGCTCGAGTTTTGCGGCGTGCCTCAAGGGGGCAAAGTCGCCGAGATCGCCGCGGGTGGCGGATACACGGCAGAACTGCTCGTCCGTACCGTCGGGACGGCGGGCAAGGTCTACGGCGTGAACAGCAAATGGGTGCTCGAGAAGTTTGCCGAAAAACCGTGGGCCGCGCGCGTCGCCAAGCCGGTGAACAAAGGCGTCCTCGTTCGCGCGGATCGCGAGTTCGACGATCCACTTCCGCCGGACGCGAAGAACCTCGACGTCGTGGTCGCCAACCTCTTCTACCACGACGCCTTCTGGCTGAAGGTCGACCGCGACAAGATGAACAAGGCCATCTTGGCCGCGCTCAAGCCAGGCGGCATCTACTGCGTCATCGATCACAGCGGGCGACCCGGAACCGGATCGGCCGAGACGCAGTCGCTCCACCGCATCGAGGAGAAAGTGGTGCGCGAGGACATCGAGAAGGCCGGCTTCAAGCTCGCGGCCGAATCGCAAACGTGGAAAAATCCGAGCGACGCGAGAGACTGGAACGCAGCTCCGTTTGCCGCAAAGGACAAGCGCGGAACGAGCGACAGGTTCGCGCTCAAGTTCGTCAAGCCGTAGCCCCCCCGACATCAAGGGCGGGTCACCTCCTGCCCTTGAACCCCATCATTCCTTGAACGACGGCCTCGCTCGCCTCGGCGACCTCCGCCTGCTCGCGCGCGCGGTCTGCGCAGTCTTCGCACATCTTCTTGGCCTTGCCGTCGACTTTGACGGCGACGAGACGATCGACCTCGTCATCGCACACCTTACACGTCGCCATCGCGCCTCCTACTTGGGCAGGATTTCAGAAGAATCGGGGAGCGTCGGCATGGGAGGTCTGTCCGACTTCAACATGGAGATGGCGAGGTCGGGTTTGCCGCTGGCTTTCCAGGCGTTGACCGTCGCGTCGATGGCCTCGCGTATGAAGCGTGACGGGTCGATCCCTTCGCCGTCGTGGGTGACCACCGCGCGCTTGTCCAGGCTGTACCTGAGCTGCTCGTCTTGGCGCCCCACCACGCTTGCAACGATGACGCTCCCGCGGCGGCTAAAGTTGAACCGTAGCGTCGTCGCGCCAATTCGGATCCAGATATCGTCGCCGTTGACGAGACCGGTGACGGGCAGTCTGTGTGTGCGTCCGAGCTCCAGCACGTAGGCCAGTTCACTGCGCGCGGCGCCGAGGACGATCTCCATCGCGGCGTTCGGATCTGGGCGTGGGCCGGCGGGTTGGCCTTGTGGCCCGAGCAGGTTCTCCGTGAGGCGGCTGCGCCAGTCGTCCATGGCCGCTCTCATCTTAGCACTACGTACTCTTGCCCGCGCAATTGGGCGGATCGCCCTTTTGGCTCGGGGCCGCTTTTGGGGGCAACGGACTTGTCGCAGGTGTCCGGGTATCGCACCCGTTCGTTCCTTTGGGGAATTGCGTGGTACCCTGAATCGCTACCCAAAGTAGTCGAGGCGAGCCATGGGGATTTTCGACCGGATGGGGAAGGTAATTTCGAGTAACGTCAACTCGCTACTCGACAAGGCCGAAGACGACAAGAAGCTCCTCGAGCTGAACCTCGAAGAGATGGACGAGCAGCTGAAGCGCGGCCGGCAGGAGGTCATCTCCGCAGTCGCGGCGGAGAAGCAGCTCCGCAAGAAAAAGGACGACTTGTCGGCCGATGTCGAGAAGTGGGACAAACGCGCGGAGCTCGCTCTGATGAGCGGCGACGAAGCGCTCGCCCGCGAGGCGCTGAAGCAAAAAAAGCGAACGCAGGCCGAGGCCGAGAACGTGGAGAAAGCCCGCGCCGAGCAGCGCGATACGGCGCTCAAGATGAAAGAAGAGCTCGAGCGCATGGAACAGAGGCTCGAGGATCTCAAGATGAGAAAAGGGACCATCGCCGCGCGCGCGGAGCAGGCACGCGCGGGCGGCGGCGCCGAGGGCCTCGGCGCAAAGGGGGGCTCGTCCGCCTTCGAGAACTTCCGGAAGATGGAGGAGAAAATTCTGGACCGCGAGGCGCAAGGCAGCGCTATGGAAGAGGTAGAAGAAGCGCTCGGCAAAGGGCAGCGCGAGACGGACCTCGAATCGAAATTCCGCGATCTCGAACGAGGGACCAAGGGCTCCGAGAAGGCGTCCGACGTCGAAGACGAGCTCGCTGCCCTGAAGAAGCGCATTCGCATCTGAGCTAGAGTGGTGACCGAGCGCATCGTCACGAGCTTCTGGATGACGTTCGCCGGACTATCGCCCCCGGCGGGGCGCGGCTACGTCGAGCGCGCGCGAGCGCTCACGCAGCGCGCCGAGGCCTTGGGTGGAACGTTCATCGCGTTCGGCGGACAGCTCGCCGCCTTTGCGTTCGATTCGGAATCGCTCGAGGAGGCGATTTCACTCTGTGTCGCGGCGGTTTCGGAGGAGGCAGGACCCGGAGAACTCGCCTGGGCCTGCGGCGTCTCGCAGGGCAAGCTCGAGCCGTTCGCGTCAGGGGATGCGCGCGCGGGGCTGTCCTGGGGCCCAGCGCTCACCACCGGAGCGGCGCTCGCGCGGGTTGCGGGTGCTGGAAGCGTTCTGGTCGACAGGTCGGTCAACGCGAAAAACGATCTCGTGACGCTCGGCAGGTGCCTGGCAAAAGACAATGGGCGCCGCGTCCGCGGAGCCGTCCTGGACGTGAAGCAGCCCTGGAAACATGTGGCGGCCGGGCAGGTGGCCCGCCTCTCGACCCCAGCCCTCGTTGGGCGCGAAGACCCGAGCACACTTCTGTGGATGCCGGGAGCCCTGGCCATCCTTCGTGCCGATCCTGGGCTCGGAGGGACGCGCCTCCTGCTCGAGCTCGCGAACCTCGTTGCTCCTGGGCCGTGCTTGCTCGTTTTGCCCGGCGGATCGGGCCTCGAGCCGCTCGGGGCTCTTCGGCGGGCCCTCGCGCGCGCGTTCGCGATTGAAGCCAGCAACCTCGAGCCCGAGCTCCAGCCCGCGCTGCGGCGTCTCCTTGCCGGGGACGGTGTTCCGTTCGATATCGCGGCCGCGATCGTCGCGTCGCACTTGCGGCCGACGGAAGAAGGGGCATCGCCCGGAGCGCTGCTCATCGACGACGCTGCCGAAGTCGACGCCTCGTCCATCGAAGTGTGCGCGCGTGCCGTCTTGGCGGCGGACCGGGCTTTTCCGTGCGTCGTGCGGCTCGACGCTACGAGTGCGCCGCCGCCAGCGCTTGCCGTGCTTCCGAAGGGCCCGGAGATGGACCTGAAGCCTCTGAATGGGCTCGACGCAGAAGCGCTGGCGAGCTCCCTTTTCGCGGGAGCACTCGACGCGGCGGCGTGCAAGCGGTGGGCGCGGCGCGGCAGTATGACTCCGCTCGGCATCGTCGAGGCAATCGCCGCAAGCCTGACGTCGGGAGAGCTCGCCTTTCGTGATGGCGTCATTTCGGCGAGAACGCGCACAGCGGGCCGAGGAAGGCCTCGGCCTGCGCGCGAGTGGATTGCGCGACGCGCCCACCTCATGAGCTCGGCGGTCGAACAGCTCATTGTCGCGCTGGTGACTCTGGCGGGCGGTGAAGTGCGGCTGGAGCGCGTAGAGCGCGTTCTTGCCGTGGCGAACGTGAAGGTGAACGCGCGACAAGAAGCGCACGCCCTGGTCGAGAGGCGTTGGCTCGTCGAGCCTCAGCCCGGTTGGCTTGCGCTTCCAACGCGTTCGCACAGAGAAGCGATCATGGCCGAGCTTACCGACGAGGCGTTGAGGTGCCTCATCCATCGCACCATCGCGCACGTTCTCCAGAACGAGGAACATGGGCTCGGCCTCGCCGATGCCGCGCATCATCTGGCGCGTGCTGGCGAAGGTGCCGCCTCGGCGCGAGTCGCGCTTGCATGCGCGCGCACCGCTGGAGCCCTGGAGCTTCGACACGGAGCGATGCAGCTCATCGCATTTGCACGCGAGCAAGATCCGTCCTGCGAGAGCGAGGCACGCGCGCAAGTCGCTTCGGCCATTCCCACACGCCCGAGCGCGCGGCCGGCGGCGATGCAGGGCCCTCCATCGAGCGTCGCCCTGGCCGATCTGCGTCCGCTACCGATCATCGAGGAGGGGCAGGACTCGGAGCCTCCCACGATGGCCGGCATGTCGAGCCCGGAGGGCTTTCCGGATGCGGAGCCCTCCTCCGCCACCATCGCCGTGGCCGCGCCGATCGAGGGAGAAATTTCGAGTTCGGAGCGGAGCATGTCGGTGGGAACGGGGCCGAGCGGATTGGCAAATTCCGGAGCGTCCGCGCCACCGAAAACCAAGCGCGATTCGTCGATGCCAGTGGACGAGGCGACCACCAGCCGCAACGTCGGGGAGCGGCTCACGGAACTTGCGAAGGAAGCGCTTCTGGGCGCCGATACGCGCGCTTTGGAACGGTGGACCGAGGGGTTGCTCGCGTCTGGGGAACATGGCCGATTCGCCGATCGCATGCAGGCGATCTTGCGCCTTTCCCGGGGTGACGTGGGCGAGGCTCTGCGCGTACTTCGCAATGCGCGAGCCGAGCTCGATGCGGCCGCGTCGCCGGCGGAACGCTGTCAAACCTCGCTTGCTCTCGGCGTGGCGCTAGCCGTCGCCGGTCGACCTGACGAAGCACTTCTCGAGGCGCTCGACGCCCTCGCGCGAGCGCGCGAAAGCGGCGACGACAAGGGCGCACACGCGTGTCTTGCGTTCTTGGCGAAGCTTTACGTGAGCGTCGACCGGAACGAAGACGCGGGGCGCCTGGGCCGGTTTGCCCGCATTGCGGAGGGGACACCAACGCCCGCGGCAGCACCGTAGGCAGGCGCTCGGCTCACGTTTCTTCCCATGCTTCCCGCAGGATCTCCGCGACTGCCTCGTAGAGCGCTTCTGGGATCGCATCTCCAATTTCGAGCTCGATGAGCGCTCGTGCGAGCGGGACGTCGCGCAGGATGGGTACGCCGTAGTCGCGCGCGGCGCGCATGATTCTCTCTGCGATCTCCCCCTCGCCGCTCGCGACGACTACGGGCGCGGCGTCGCCCTCCTTCTCGTCGTAGCGAAGCGCACACGCGATGTGTGTGGGGTTGACGATGACGACGCTCGCCGTGCGCACGTTGGCCACGGTCGCTGCCGCGAGCATCTCGTGGTGCGCTCGCTCGCGCGCCGCCTTCATTTGCGGATCGCCTTCGCTCTCCTTGTGCTCGCGCTTGACCTCGTCTTTGCTCATTCGGAGCCGCTTTCTCCACCCACGCCGAACGACGAAAATGTCCACGGCTGCGAGCCCGAGGCCCAACCAACCCGCGGTCGTCGCCAAATCGTGTGCGATCGCTCCGGCAGCCGCACCCACGTACCCGAGCCGTCCGGTAGTGCGAGCGAGATCTGTGACGTGCGCGCGGAGGCCTCGGTATGCGAAGTAGGCGATGAGCGACGAGAAGAGCAGTGCGCGCACCACGCTGAAAAGGCGCGCGACCGTGAAGAGCTGCTTGATGCCCTCAAAAACGTTCAGGCGCTCGAGCTTTGGCGTGAGTCTCTTCGAGGCGACGAACCCGCCCGTTTGAACCACACTCGCTGCGGCGCTCGCCACGAGTGCGCCAAGGAGCACGGGAACGGCGAGGAGCACCAGCTCGGTCGCGAGCTCGTTCGCGTCCAGCGAAGCTCTTGGGCTCGCCGCGCCTGCCTGCGCGATCGCTGCACGGAGCCCGTCCGCCGACCGCGTCGCGACCAGACGCGCCGCCCCGGGAACGAGCGACAACGCGACCACGAACGCGAGCGCCTGTGAGGCCTGGGGGCTCTGGCCGCTGTCCCCCTCCTCTCGCGCTTTTCGCAGTCGCTTTGGGGTCGCTTCCTCGGTCTTGTCGCTCAACCCTTCGCCGCCTTCTTCGGTTTCTTCGCCGCTTTCTCCACGGCGGTTGCACCGCGAAGCGCGTAGAGCGCCGTAACGATTTCGCGGACGCCCTCTCCCGTGGCGGCGGAGACGAGCAAGAGATCGATTTTCCTCTTCTTGAACCGCGCTTTGAGCTTCGGATACGCCTCGCGCACGTCGGGCAAATCTGCCTTGCTCATGGCGACGATGGTGGGGCGCTTGGCGAGCTCGGAATCGAACTTTTCGAGCTCTTCGAGCAGTGCGTCGTAGTCCTTCAGCGGGTCGCGCCCTTCGCCCGGATCGAGGGTCACGAGATGGAGCATCGCGCGCGTGCGCTCGACGTGCTGGAGAAACCGAATACCGAGGCCGGCCCCGTCTGCAGCGCCCGGAATGAGACCCGGAATGTCGGCGAGCACGAAGCTCGCCTCATCGTCGATGCGCACGACGCCGAGGTGCGGCACGAGTGTCGTGAATGGATAGTCAGCGACCTTCGGTCGTGCGCGCGAGCACGCGCGAATGAAGGTGGATTTTCCGACATTGGGAAAACCCAATAGGCCGACGTCGGCCATGACCTTGAGCTCGAGGTGCAGCGCTTTGTCCTCCCCCGGCTGGCCCGGCTCCGATCTCCGGGGGGCCCGGTCGTAGGGCGTAGCAAAGTGCATGTTGCCGCGGCCGCCTTTGCCCCCCTTGGCGACGACCTGGCGCATGTGAGGCTCGTTCAGATCCAAGAGCAGCTCGTGTGTGTCGTGCGTGAACACTTGCGTGCCCACGGGCACGCGGCACACGAGATCCTCACCGCCGCGCCCGTAGCAGTCTTTACCCATTCCATGCTGGCCGTCTGGCGCCTTGAGCGTGTGCGCGTACGTCAGATCGAGCAGCGTCGACAGTCCCGGACCGGCCTCGAAGCCGCCCTCCCCGCCGTCGCCGCCGTCTCCTCCCGATGGACCGCCAAACGGCACGAATTTTTCGCGCCGAAACGCGACCGCACCGTTGCCCCCTTTTCCGGCCACAACACGAACGTCACAATGGTCTACGAATTTCACGCTGCGGCAGTCTACCGCTTTTCGGGCGTGAGGTTGACCTAGCCATGCCGAACAGGGACCCGTCGCACGATCCGTGGTCGACGGAGCGTCGCCCAGGCCAGGCCCGCGGCAAACGCAACGGCCATGCGCGCCACGCGCGAGCCCGTGAGCGCACCGAGCCCGAAGCTCACACCCGACGCGATCGCAAGCACTTCGAGCGGGCGTTCGGCCAGCGCGTCTTCCATTTTGCAAGTTGTGTTTTACCGTTAATTTGGACTCTTATTTTTCCTTTATCTAAATTATAAGCACCGTATCTAAAATTATATTTTTTTAAAATAGTCAAAAACTGCTCCTGCATAGGTGATGGCATGATTTTCA
>OBEQ010914486.1_pt1 | contig 23621 bp, 21 predicted proteins | sample 1670901 | NCBI WGS metagenome assembly OBEQ01 (sample SAMEA104232315, study PRJEB22302) | groundwater metagenome | biome: forest; feature: aquifer; material: groundwater | place: USA | collected 2011-08-07 | depth 5.4 m
GGGAAGGCCTGGGTTCAGACCCTGGGAGGTAGTCGGTAATTTCCAGCTGGCCAATCAATTCATGGATGCGTGCGTGAAGGGTGGGATCTATTGCCGCTTGAAGCCTGTCTTGAAGCTCAAAGGGGATACTCATCCGCGCTGCAAGAGGTCTGAGTGTCTGATTCCCCTCTTGAGTTGCAAATGACGAACCTCCGTTTGCCCAAGCAATATCGAATTGTATGAAGGCAAGAATTAATATGGCTGAAACTGTTTTAAACCAAGATTTTTTTGAATTCATAATTCGCGTCACGAATAGGCACCAACCTTTCGAATGTTTCCTAGGCATTTAAAATTCCCATCTTGCAAGCGGCACTTTTAATTTCCCGCTGATATCTCTCACATTTGAAATAAGTGAAGCTTGCTGCATCCGCTGGGAAAGATAGCCCGGATGATAGGAGATTGGCTTTTCATCCCGCTTCTGCAGCACGATAAAGTGGTATCTATCTGCATCAAAGCGCAGCAGGATCTCTTCAGTTAAACTCTGAATGACATTGGCGAGGTCTTCTCTGTCCGGATCTAAAGCAAGCAAAACATCCGAGAGATTAATTAGAAGCCCTCTTGCCGTTGAAAGAGCATTGGATTCACGGGCAAGACGGATGAGCCGGATGCTTTGAAGTTTGATTGCAGATGCCGAAAAATTGCCCTGCCGAACTTTCACGACTTCAGTTTGAATGCATTCGCAAAGCTTCTTTACCCGGTATGGGACCTTGTTTACGCACTCAAAGGATTCATGATTGTTTGTTGAGTTCATTTTAGAAAATCTCCCTTTCTTGGAATGGAGTTCGCATAACCTAAAACGAAGGGAGAACGGAGGAGGATCAGACTTGCGGCAAACGAGTTATCAGACACCCGCAGCTTAAAAACTGAAATTCCCGACCTTGCTTCCCTCATGCTAAAACTCCATGAAGCAAGCAGAAGTGTGAATTGACCTAAAAAGAAAAAACCCCGACCAATTGGTCGGGGCCTTATGAGTTCTTTTTAAATCCTTCTGCTTGATTTCTTGAGCTAAAAATACGGCTCAAGCTCGGTCGGGGCCTATGTTTTACTTCTTTTTTGGTCGGGGCACTGAATGATGGCGAGTAATTGTCATCATATTCGCTGAACCGAATCTTGTCAAGCGGCTAAAAACGCCATTTGCAAAATCAAGGTCCAACGGGTACTATTTATTAAATAATGGCTAGGGAGCATGGGCCCCGACCAAGAGACCCTCACGCTCCCAGAAGCCCTTCGCGAAAAAGGCTCTTTTCACCATCAAACTTACTTACCCATCCTCAAAAGATCAAATGAAAAGTGCGAAAATCATTCAGCAATCTCTTCACAATAGATGAAAACGGCTTCTGAATAGATAATTTCTAAAGTAACCTTTTGCAAAGAGCGAGTAAAAGCTTTTACTAGCCCCACTTACCATTGTTGCACCAGTGAAATACAAAAAGCCGGTTACCGAAATTTCTTCTTCGGCAACCGGCTGTCCTTTTTATTTGGGACCCTTGGCTTTGCGTCACTCGATTACTCGAGTTTTGCCTTTTACGAAGTGCTGACTTCAACAAGGTTGAATTTTATAACCAATTTCTTGTTCAACCATTCTCACGCGCTTGAGACGATGGCGCATCCATCTAGAATATTTCCTGATTTCCCAATTAAGTGACTTTTTATTTTTCGTTTTCATATCGATCCCTCCAGATTTATTCCAGACATTTAAGTGCATTTGACATTCGTTCATAGTAAGCGAGCATTTGTTCATACTCGGTACGTTGATCTTCAGACAAACCTTGGTTCTGGATGGAGCGAGAATAAAACTCTTTCATTTCAGCAAACCAAATTACAAGCGAAGAAGCGTATCCCTCATATTCCAAGGGCCTATTTCCTCTTTCTTTAATGGCCTCAACCCTTGCTTTATTCTCACTATTCCGTTGCCATAACATATTCTCAATTTCATTTTTATTCGTGTTTTCCATATCTAACTTCAAGTATCCCATATACTTACATATGTTCAATAGACCCCAATAACTTTACTAGGCAACAGAGAAACATACTTTTGACAAAGTACTAAATTAAGGTTAAACTTAACAAGGTTAGTTATCGAGAGGTTGTAAAGCTTCTGGAAGCGGTGCATGAAACTTTGTTTGGCAAAGGAAATTTAAAGAATGTATAGCGAGATTAAGAAACGATTTTCTGAAAAAAGCAAAGAATCCCAAATTGATCAACCAAATTTTGGGCAAGCCTTACGACAACTTCGTACAGAAATTTCTGGAAAACCGGGAACTCCTAAACCCAAACCTATTGCAATTCGGGAAATTTCCAAAGCGACCGGAATAAAAGAAGAAACAATCCATAGTATAGAAAATGGTTCAACTCAAAACCCCTCGTTTGAAAAACTTACATTAATCGCCAATTTTTTTGATTTAACCTTAATGCAACTTATGGAGCGAGCCATTGTCCATTCGGCAGGAAATTGCCACAAAATTACCGCACACGAAACTTTAACCATTAATTTTGCCTATGAACACGGCTTCTCGATTGTCTCATTCACACCGCCCGGTATTTCAAAAAGAGACTTTTTTGCTGGACGGCTTGATATCATGGCAGGAAAAAAACTGGAAAATTGGAGATATACGGGAAACTCAAAGATGTTTATTCAGGTTTGGGACGGGATCATTCATTTTCATTATCACCATAAAGAACATTTGAACGATAAGGACGCCTCTTCAGATATAAAAATCGTAGAACTCTTATCAAACGAAAGTCTTTATTTTGACGGTTCAATTCCTCATACTTTTGAAAATGTCACGAATGAAACTGCAAGATTGTTGCTACTTACCTATCCACCACTCTTTTGAAATTCCTCAAACCATCGTATCGGCTTCTGATTATTCTGATCCAAGAATAACTTATATTTTTTCACATCTTCATCAATCATCTTCCTTAGACGATCCAACTCGGGTGGTTTATGAAATATGGGGTAGCCTAATTCTTTTAAAACATCAGGCGTCTCGCCGAAAAGGCCAGTGCATATAAAAACATTAAGCGGTGGTACATCCGAATTTTCAATTGCCACCAACACATCTTGTCCATGAACTTTTGGCATCTTCAAATCAAGCAATACGAAATGCGGCTTAAACTTACTATGTAACGCAATCGCTTCTTCGCCATTCAAAGCCACTGCTATTTCAAAACCTTCTTCTTGAAACGTTTTTGCGTACTCCTCCGCTACACCCCTTTCATCATCAGCAATCATAATGCGACCGCGCTCCCCTTTTTCCTGTGCTATTGTAGGGGCCATAGCGAGCAATTCTTTTATCTTGTCACTTAATTTTCGACTTGAAACAGGTTTTTGGAAAAAAGCATTAGCACCTGCAGATATGCATTCTTCTTCTGAAATATTTGCAGCCGTTACCAACACAACAGGCAAATTTGGATAGTCAGCTCTAATTGCCTTTGTCAATTCTAAACCGTTCATTCCCGGCATACGAATATCCGCGACAACTAGATCCGGTGTGTCCGAATGGATAATTCCTAAAGCTTCTTCACCACTTGTTGCGGTAAGAACGTTATAGCCGCGAATGGAAAAAAAGCTCTTAATGTATCCAATAAAAACTTGTTCATCGTCGACAACTAAAATTTTGCCTATTCTTTCATTCGTCATTTGCTCTCCTTAATCAATTAATTTTTTAATTGTTCCGTATAATTCACGAACAGGCACTGGTTTATTAAAATATGCTTCTGCAGCGTATTCGCGACACTTGTCCAGATACGCTGAGCTTGCTGAACAAACTATTACTTTAACTTCAGAAAAATCCGTCCGCAACTTTTTTAAAAGATCTTCGCCGGTTATCTGACCGAAGTCCAATCTTAAATCTAAAAAAATCAGATCCGGCTTCATGGCAGAAATGTTCTGCAAAGCTTCATCTGCGGATGGCGTCGAATAAACTTCATAGCCTCTTTGCGTAAGAAATCGTTTTAGATACTCAGTAAAAACTAGTTCATCTTCTACAATAAAAATTTTCTTCATACTGATTCTAAAGTCATTGGAAATTCTAAGAAAAATGTCGTACCTTTGTCTCTTTCTGACAAAAACGAGATCTTCCCACTATGACGATCCATAATTTGCTTGCAAATGTAAAGCCCTAAACCGGTTCCCTTAATGTTACCTCCGCTTTCATCACGTGTCACATCCTTTGTTGTGTAAAAAGGAACGAATAACATGTCCTTCTTATCATCAGGAATTCCTCCACCGGTGTCCGCTATTTTTACAATTGTTTTATTATCTTCATTTACTGCAGAAATGGATAGAATCGCGTCTTTGGATTGTCCCGCCATTGCATGACATGCGTTAGTAATTAAATTGAACAAAATTTGACTGAGCATTTTACGATCCGCTCTAAGTTTTAGCTCGTTTTCTATGCTTCTTACAACTTTAACCTTGTGAGTTCGTATGGGATCGACCACTAATGCCAAAACCTTATCAAGTTCTTCATTAAAAGAAGCAAGCTCGGATTTAAATTCTTTTGACGGTTTAGAAAACTCAGTAAGATTTTGCATGATATTCGCCGCCCGCGTAATTTCCGAAGTAACAGTTACAAGATCTTTTTGAATCCGATCTTTCAATTTATCTGGAACTTCACCCAATAAATTATCCTCAATATCAAGAAGCAAATGATCTGCGGCCGTGTAGGCATTGTTCATGGGATTTCTGGCTTCATGCTCAATCCCAGAGGCAAGCGTACCTATTGCTGCCATTTTGGAATGCTGAGCCAACTCCATTCTTGTCTTTATGACCATTTCAAAGAGTCGCGCATTGCTAACGCCTGTCGCAAGAGCGCCTTTTAATATCTCAAAATGATCCAAATCTTCCCGCGTATACAAATCATCCGACTTCTTTTTTCCTAGAGTAAGCACACCAATCAACTTCTCTTGAATAATAAGCGGGATTACAACAGATGCATTAAGTTTCTCTAAAGCGGAAGGTAGTGATGTGGGAACTTTTTCAATTTGTTCAGCTTCTAAATCAAATATGGATTTTCTATTTCGCATAAACTCGATTAGAAAATTATCTTTTGAAATTTTTTGAGGCGCATTCTTGATTCCAAGACTTTGAATCATATTATAATCTTCTTCTTTTTGATCAATTACAATCAGAGCAACAGATTCCAAACTCATAGCTTTTGAAAGAGTATTGACAATTCTGAAGGCAAGAAACCGTATGTCCAAAATTGCAACTGACTGATTTGCAAGATCTTTTATGATTTCCCGAATATTGTATTTTTTTTGGAATAGGAATTTGTCTGTCGCAAAAACAAGTAGTCTTCGTGTCGGCTCGTACAAAAGAATTATGATTATGCCGCTTAATATTCCTGAAGCAGTAGGACCAAATGAAAAATGACGAGTTAGCTCACTTTGAATGAATGCCGTTACAATACTCACAACCGTCATCACCATGCCCAAGAGACCCGCGAAAACAACTGTCTTTTTTGCAAGCGATGGTAGATCTAGAAATTTGTAACGGTGGATAGCGTAACCTATGATTAATACATAAGCTAAAATGAGGTAAACACCATATGAAGGAAATGGAATTCCAAATGCCTGAAGAAAAAGGGAACCTCCTCCCGAATAAGCAATACCCGTTGCCAAGAGAAATAATTTAATTTGTTTTTTCTTCCGGCCAATAGCGTTCCGGTATTTAGATGCAGCCACAATAAAGCTGTGAATAGTGCACCAAAAGAAAAATCCTGCGAAAACAATGTATAGAGGTCCTCCGAGCGGTTGATAACGGAATACGCCGAAAGACCACAAACCCTTCACAAAGTAAGGCGTGCAAATAAGACCGAGAGCAATTGCAACGCCGATGGCGAGGTAAGACCTAAAAATATTTTTGCATTCCTTCTGCTGATCTGCAACTGCACATCCAAAATTGAAAAAGAAAGGCCCGATTAAAGTTGCCATTGCTTGGCACAATTTATTGATTACCAAAGTGGTGTTGTAATCAAACAAACCACTTAAAGTAATTCCATAACCAAAAGACCATACCGTGATAAAAAAAGACCACCAGAAATAAGCGCGGGCGAGGTAACTTAATTTTCTCTTAGAGAAGGTGAGGAACCAAAGAACCAGATTGAAGAGTGTGATTGCAAATGAACCGGCGGCGTAAAACCACATTGGGACCTTATGTATGAGTAGGTCTTAAATCTTCTGTGATTGGTTCTACGAGATCTAAAATTAATTGCGGAACTTCGCAAATTTTATTTGTCCTTAAATCCATGAAACAAGCCCGTTGCCATCCTTCTCCAATTTTTTCATTATTTAAAGCATCAAAATAACGAAAAATGAGAACGAAGCTCCATCTCTTAATTTCTCTACTGGTAACTTCCAGTCGCACTCGTGAACCGAAAGTGGTTTCGTGTAAAAAACGATGATGGGTTTCATATGTAATCATTTTGATATGTTGATTGTTCTTCAGCCATTCAAGCGTTTGGGGATGTTTTAATAAAAGTCTCTCCCGGGCTTCACCTTGCCATACAACATAATTAGCAAAATACGTATTCCCCATTAAATTGGTTTCTCTCAAAAGAATATCTTTCTCAAAATCAAACTTCTTCCCCGGATACTTCCATATACCAATTTTATTGTTACCTTCGGACTTTTGGTTAGCGGTTATCATTTGCTCACCCGCGCTTTTAGAATGTAGTCAACAATATCACCCATCGTTTTTTTTTCGCTAATCTCTTCTGCTTGAATCGAAATGGCAAATTTTTTTTCAATTGCATCTATTAAGTCTAAGATTTCCAATGAATCAATACCTAGATCGTCAAAAATATCCGTCTCGAACGTAATATCGGGCACCTTCGCTAAATCTTTTTCCCTGTAAGTTTGCAAAAGACCTTTCACCATTTCAATTAAACAACTTAAAATTTCATTCTTTGTCATGTCAGGCATTGTTAAACCTCCTAAAAACGAGTGCGGCATTGTTAGAACCGAAACCAAAAGAATTCGAGACAATTACATTACCATTAAAATCTCTTGCTGTGTTAGGAACATAGTCCAGATCGCATTCCGGATCTGAATTTTTCAAATTGATCGTCGGAAAAATGCGATTATGATCAAAAATAAGACAACTTGCCACTCCCTGAATTGCCCCCGAAGCACCAATAGTATGGCCAATCATTGACTTTAAAGAGCTCACAGGAACCTTCTTTGCTCTTTCGCCCAACAAGAGCTTGATACCACGCGTTTCAGCCAAATCGTTCCACTTTGTTGATGTGCCATGGGCATTTATATAATCGACATTGTCTGGTGATAATTTTGCATCTTTCAAAGCATCGCGCATTACCGATGCTGCATCTTCACCCGATGGGTCAGGTGACACCATATGATAGGCACCGCAATTTGAGCCAAATCCGATGATTTCAGCATATATAGTCGCTCCCCTTGCCCGAGCACTTTCCAAAAGCTCAAGCACCAAAATGCCAGATCCTTCACTCAATACGAATCCATTTCGAGTCGCGTCAAAGGGTCTTGAAGCTGATGCAGGATTCCCATTTAAGGGACTTCCAAGCACCATCATGGAGTTGTACATTGCGAGCATGACGGGACTTATAGGAGCTTCAACGCCGCCAGTAATCGCAATATCAGAAAATCCTCTTTTGATCGCCAGATACGCAAGTCCGATTGCTTGCGTTCCTGACGAGCAAGCAGTAGATATTACTTGATTGGGACCTTTTAAATGATAATGAATAGCAAGGTATGCTGACACTGCATTAGAAGTAATTCTCGGCACAGCACTCGCTGGAACTTTCTTAGTACCCGTTGCTTGAAGAAATTGGAGAATGGTCTGCTCATGGAACATCAAGCCCCCCTGCCCAGATCCAAGTACTACTGCTGCACTTTGAAAATATTTTGATTCTAAATCTAAGCGGGCATCTTCCACTGCAAGTTTTGTAGCGGCCAAACCCAAATGAACAAAACGATCCGATTTACGAACGATATGCACCGGCATGAAATCAACCGGATCAAAATTATTAACCTCCCCGGCTGCAGATACACCTATTTCACTCGCGTCAAAAGAAGTGATCTTTCGTATTCCCGATTCACCCGAAAACATGGCTTTGGCGAAAGCGTCTTTACCTATGCCTGTAGGGGCAACAACTCCTAAACCCGTTACAACAACTCGCCTCACAGATACTCCCTCATAGTAATCATGAGCTGATCTAGATCAAAAGGTTTTTGAATAACTTCACCTAATTTTTCAGCCTTTAGTCGAATCCCATCATCCGCATAACCAGTAATAAAAATAACCGGCAATTCTTTCTTTCCTTGCTCCTTTCGTTTTTGCTGGATTTCCTTAATAGCATCAACTCCATTCATCGCAGGCATTCGTATATCAGCTAAAACAACGTCAAATCCTAAATCGTCAGCATACTCAATTGCTGAGACTGCATTATCTGCCAACCGATACTCATAACCCTGCCTTTTAAGCACAAAACTGAGTGTTTTAAGAATCATTGGGTCATCATCAATGACTAAAACTTTCTGGCGATCATTCATCTAGAATCCTAAACTTTAAATGGTAGTTCCAGATAGTCTTTTAGATAACCAATGACTATGGGGTCATCAATTTTACGAAACAATGATTTTAAAACCTTACGAGGTTTTCTTGTATTGCCCTCTTCAAGAGAGTTTTGCATCACCCGAAGAGCGATGGTTGCGGTATCAAGATTGTTTTCAAATTTAGGAGACGGTCTTCCTTTCTTAAAACTACGTTGAAGAATTTGAAATGCATTGTCTTTATCTTTTTCGTCTACACGATCTAAAATGGAATGTATTTCTTCCAGTTCTTGAAACATATAAAGTAGCTGTGAAACGGCAAGTTTGTATCCCTCAAGTCTGTCTTTTCGCGCATGAAACTCCCAGAAAATAGAAATCAGAAGCAAGATACCGGAAGAAATGGCTATTCCCAGATACGCATCAGAAATGCCTGCTTTGACAAGCCAATAAATCATATACAAAACGCATGGTACGCACGCCACCAAGAGCGATAAACTTTTCTTTTGCATTGAATCACGCTTATAATTGTGAATAATTAAATATCATATTTTACTGGTCGCATTACCCATTGCTTTGATAAACCCTTAGCAATCCAACTGCCTTTTTAGCAGATTATACTCTTGCGAGGTTTAATTGGGAATCTCATATTATTATCGTCTTTTAATGGGAGAAACCAAGCAGAAGTTCAAGGCGTGGGTAGACAATGAATTACTTTTGAAGGGGTTTGAAATCTATCTGATTATTTCCTGAAACATGAGCTCAAGCTCACTTAATGCAAAGGAAAGACGAACCACTCGGTCGGCACCTTGACTTAAGGCTGTGTTCGTTTCTAGTTCATCATCTACGGGGGATAAGACGATGATTTTGGTAGGAGGGGGTTGATCGCTTTGATTTCCTTTAGAAGCTCAAGACTGCTTAATCCGCTGAAATGCAAGGCAAGGAAGACGCAGGACAAGCGCAGCTTGAATTTTAGCAGTTAAAGTATCCCGCCTGTAAAGGCGGGGCATCTATACTATTGAGGTCCATCGTTGTCCCGGGAGGAACCGCCATCGTTCTTACGATGCCACAACCTGACAGCAAAAAAACTAAAACCGCATTACTCCAAATATTTTTTATGTTCATTTGACCTAGGAATTTGTAGTAGCAGAAAAACGCTTATTCAAATCAATTTTATCGCGCATTTTAGGTAAAAGGCGATATCGTCATTGACTCATTTAGCGACATTCAACTTTCAAGAACTGACCCCGAACTTAATATTTTTAGACCCGGCACTTTTGGAACAGGTACCGTTATCATGGTCTTATCTTAAGAAAAGCTTCAACATAAGTGTCACCATCGTTTTTTGCCCAATATTTGGGATGCTTTGGAACGATTTTGCCTTCATTTAATGAAAAGCTAAATATATCTTTTTCAATTCTCACTAAAAGAATTATTTTTCCCTTCGAAAATAATTCTAGTCTCGTTCGATCATTTTCTATTGAGGGGTTAAGATGATGATAATCATCCCGATCTTTCCAAATTTCTTGAAAGCATGACTTTACCTCGGATGATATAAACCCTCTGGTGCACAATTTTGAAACGTTCTCCTCAAAATTGTTACTCGGCTTCCAGCCATTTCTTTCACAGATGAACCTTGCAAGCGACTCAGCTACAGCCTGACAGAGAGCAATTGAACCGTAGAAGTAACCGTCGCGGAAAAGTAAGGTGCATTCAGCAGAGACTGGAGCAAAATGCGTGGCTGGAGTAATTTCATGAGGCTTAACTTCCATATAACGATTTATGCGGCTGCTAAGCGCTCCATTAAATTCCTTCTTTAGGTCTACAGCAAGTTGATCTTTCAAAAACTTGTCATCCATTTTATTAATCTAATATGTTATATGTCGCGATTGAGGGAAATTGTGAAAAGTCTGATTAGTTCACAATTGCCGGACTTAACTTATTATTTCATTACGATGTTAGACGCGCCCGGCCTTTTTTAATGCTCTATAAAGTTTGTCTGAAATTTTCTTTGCCGATTTGTCAATCTCATTGTCAATGAGAAGTTCGTTTATATATGTTAACGCATCTTCGCACGCCTTAACTACATCCGGAAAAGCTGCGGGGTTAAGTGTTTTTTGATCAGGCATTTGAACTCCTCTTGGTTGATTTATTGCGCGCAGTCTTCTTTGCATTTAATAGAATTAATATTTTCTCAATTTGGTTTTCCTGATTCACTTTAATCGAACGCTCCCAAATTCGAAGAACTCTCCATCCTAGCTGCTTTAAAGTTCTATTAACGAGTTTGTCGCGATGTCTATTCCCTTGAATCTTGCGCCTCCAGTAACTCATATTAGTTTTCGGCATAATGAAACGGCTGGGATGCCCGTGCCAAAAATCAGAATCTACAAAAACTGCCACTTTACTTTTTTGAAAGACAAAATCCGGCTTTCCAATAACTGTCTTCAGATTTCTACGATAAGAAATCTTTCTCTTTCTTAACGCATCCGCCAAAATAAGCTCTGTTTTGGTGTTAACCGAGCGTATGCTCTGCATATTTTTTCGCCTCTGTTCACGCGTCAAATTATCCACGACGAAACCTAATCCGTCCTGTAAAAATTCATTTCTTCGGGTAATTTGATATTAGGAATCCACAACGGTGCTCCATCCCAGCCTTTTTCCTCTTCACCTTTAATTCTGTACAGCGTGAGAACGGGGCAATCTCTTATTCTGTCTCCCGCTGCGCGATCATCGGGCGACAATAAGGTTCCGGTGCCTTTTCCGATATCGCGGCCGCGGCGTACAATAAGGACACATCTATTTGGCGCCCTCTCAATCTTGAGTGCTTTAAGACAGTTTGTAAACGTCTTATTCGACCAATCTGCTTTCGCTTCACTTTCGGTGTGCTCAAGAATTTCAATTGCAAGGTCAAAATCAATCTCATTTTTGCCAGTATTCCCAAAAGAGCTCAACAGCTCATCAAGCTTTTCTATATTCTTCCGTTTTGGAAAATTGGGGAAATAATTTACGCCTCCGACAATAATATCCAATGCATTCCTGTCAACAACATCTTCGCGTGTCGGTCTAATACCGGGCGGATAAAGAAGACTGATATTATCCAAATCTCCCGCCTCAATTTGAGCAATCAATGCACAATTTGCATTGCTAAGTTCTGTAAAAAGCTTCAGTAAAAAACTAGGCAAAAAAACACGCATTAATCCCGGATCTCTATCATAGCCAAACATTCGGCTATGTTGCCAAAACGTATCCGCTTGAGGAATTTTTGCTGTTCTGCAATAATAAACCGTCTGAAGGCCTGTCACTGTGAGACCGCGACTCAAACTGTTCCCTCCAACTATAATGTTTAATCCAGAGGAATAATCAATGGTTTGAAGATCGCCTTTTGAGTTCAAAACGAATATCTTAATTTTCTGTTCATTAAGAATTTTATGAATAAATCTGTTAATCTCATCAAAATGACTTAGATCAGGTTTCGTTTTTTGTAAATCCTTCCAAGCTTCCTTTAGCTGGTCTTTCATTTGATCTTCAGATATTGCTGCAAGCATTTCGTTCAAATATTGACCTAGTCTTTCAGCGATAGTTTCGTGATCACTAATCCTGACGCTCGGGTGCACCAAGAAATTACAAACCTGCCCTTGTTTTGAAATAAATAGATGTGCGCCTGTTATTAAAAATGCCAGTAAAGACGACCTTAATCCATCCGCAATGTGCTCTTCTTCATCCCGCAGATGCTCAAGCTCGTTTTCTCCCGTTATACGAATGGCATAAGAAGGAGGATTGCAGTAGAAAAACTTCCCGCCCAAATAATCCTTGCCGGGTGGGAAATAATGAACAAAGGAAGGCTTCCACCCCGATGTTTTGGTCTGAAGAATTAATGCTTGAGGCGTAGCCGTTACCTGCAAATAAATGCTGCTGCCGGCTAAATGTTTTAAAGATTCAAGCTGCTTATTGATTTGGCTTTGCGATTTACGGTTAACTTTTGTATTTAAACTTGCAGCGTCGCCTTCGTCATCTATCACAAAAAGCGTTCGTCCAGAACAAAAGCCAGATGACGACAGAATGTTGCGCCATTTGCGAAGAACTCTGCCGTGTTTTTTCAAAACAATAAGAACCGGCTTTCGCATTGCGTTTTCCACAAATCTTATTTCATTATCTTCAGCACACACAGAAAACGTCTGCAAAGCATTAGCTGCCCGTTTCAAAGTCTGCTCATATAAATAGACGTTATTCATTGTAAGCAGTACAAAAAGTTCGAAACCCTCGTCAGCTGCAGAAGCTGTAATTCCAAGAATTTGACCTGTTTTACCGCTTTGGACGTTGCCTAAGAGAAGACCTGTAATATGATCTCTGCAAGAAAAAGTTTTAATGTGCTTAGGCACCACTTCATTAACGGTATTTTTTATAGAGGAAACGGCTTCCGGCGCGGTAGTTTCTAATTGAGACAAATAATTTTCAAGATGCTTGCTGCTCATTTACTGCCCGCGGAGATTTAAAATCGAGGAGCCAAATTGTGGCATCCTGCGTTGCAATTAATTTAACATTTTCTCGGCCATATTTTTGAAGAACTGCGCGCGTGATCGGTACATTCGGCTTTAAACAACCGCTATTCTCAAGCCGTCCCTTAAGCCATCTTCCTAATATCAATAAATTATCTTCTGATCGGAAATTTTTACCGTAATCACCGCTGATTTTACAGTTAAATTTCCAGCAATCATCCGTATACACAGTAAATACAGTACCTACCTTTGGATAATTAGGTTTGCTGGTTATCTCTTTGGAAACTATGAATTCAATTTCGTACCATGGTCTCGGCAAAACATAACCTCGCGCATTTCTTCTTCCCTCTCCAAAAAACACATTTAAATTACTTTGTGGTGCCTCTTCTGAAGGTTTCAAGGGAATTTCAAAACTTGTTTTTGTTCGCCTGGCTTGAACTAATGTCAATTCCACATCACTAATTTTTTCAATTCCGTCATGATCTTCTAATTGAAGACTTTTTGTAACAATCCTAATATCCTCATCCTTAATCTTAATTAACTCCGTCCCAATCTGCGGGGACAAATCAACAAGAAGCTTGTCAATTTCGGTTACCATTTTTTCTTCCCGCAAGAACATATCTGTTTCAACTGTTTTGGATTTCTTGTCTAGAATATTATTCAAATTGGAAGAACCCACAACGCTCGCAAAAGGTTTGCTGTCTTTGGTAAAGCTATAGACCTTTCCATGAAATTTAACAACTGTAGCCAATGAAACGCTGCCAAGCTTCGAGCTTCTCAAAAAATCATCCAGATTTTTGGTAGCCTCATACTGCGGTCTTGTAAAACCCTCGAAATAATGCATTCCGATCAAAAGCTGGAGAGATGGCTTGCGGTTATCATGAATTATTCTCTGAATTTCTATTAAAGAATCAACCGATATGTAGCCGGAAGCAATTCTTAAGAGGTCGGTGTTTGGGAGCAGTTCTTCAAAACAAGAGACAAAACTTTTATTTGAAAATCTAAGCGGTGGAATTCTAGAAAGCAGTAATTCCATTTTACACACATTCGAGAACTAAATCTGACTGAACTTCGCGTTCCAAACGGCTTTTTATCGAAAGCTTTCTAAATTCATCCCGTAATGTGCGTAAATTTGTTTTTTCATAATCTTTTGTAAACAATGGAAGCAATGCTTTTGCAAGTTCGGAAACGCCCTTCGGCGGAACAGCATTTCCTATCTGTCTTCTTATTTCCGCGTTAGAACCGCAAAATACAAAATTATCTGGAAATGACTGCAACCGCGCGCGCTCCCGGTTGGTTAATGGACGCGGTTCTGGATAATGATAGCCCCACGTTCCGCCACCTCCGGCCGCAATGATGGTTTTAGCCGGCTGACTTCGATGGATCCGCCGATAAACGTGACTAATCATACCTTTTACATAAAGCGCGTGACTTTTTGGTACATCCGTAAAATTACCGCCTTCGGGAATCATCTTGAGCATCTGTACGGTTTTATTGTTCACTCCCATGTGTTCATTATTATGACGAACCTTCTCAACGCCTTTTAGTGCTTGCCCTGCCGTAAAATAGGGTTTATTTGCTTTAGGACCGTGCGTTGCTGCGGGATGGTGAAACTCAAAACTTGTATCAATTCGAACACCAACAATTAAAACGCGTTCACGAAATTGAGGCACCCCATAGTCTGCAAAATTATAGAGTTTTATTTTGACGATATAACCGGGGGAGATTTTTTCAAAATCTTTTACAATAGTCTGTATAGCCTGTTGATTGTTCGCGCTAAGCAAACCCTTTACATTTTCTGCAACGAATGCCTTCGGCTTTTTTGCGTCAACAAAGCGAAGAAAACTTTTATACAAATTGCCGCGCTCGCCGTTTAATCCGGGTCTTTTCCAAACAATTGAGAAATCTTGGCAAGGAAACCCGCCTAAAATAAGATCGCATTTTGGAATTTTTCTATCAGTATAAGGATCCACTTTTTCGATGTCACCGCAATACATCAAATCGCCTAGATTTTTCCGGTAAGTTTCTGCTGCCCATTCATTAACATCATTTGCCCAAACGACATCGTACCCCTGCTGATGAAAACCCAAATCCAAACCGCCACATCCAGCAAAAAGCGATATCACTTTCGGCTTATAATTTTTTTGCGCTGTTTCTGTCATTGTTCCTTTTATATTTTGACTTTGAAGTCATTTACTGAATACTCGAATGTTTCAACCAATCGAAAACAAATCCTTACAATTTGATCAGCCGTTAAATGGACTTCTGCAAAATAAACTGTACCTTCGATTTTTTCCGGAATGTCTAATTCATCCGCATTAAGACTGAAATAAGGTTTTTTCTTACCGCGCACTGATGAAATTTTCTTAAACTCATCTGTATGTGCATTGTAAAGCAAAGACGACAACTTTAACAGTAAACCTTTCCACGATTTAACATGATACTCGATCCCTTTAAAATAGAATCCTTGAGCAGATTTACCGACATAATGTTCATTTATCACTTTGGGGAGACCGACTCAATAGATTGAAATAAAGCGATTAATACGTTACTGAATACGCACATGTTACGATATAAAAATCTAAATACCAACTCCTTATTTTATCGGCAAAATGGTTGTTTTCTTTTATGCAATAATTGACAAAACATGGCCTATCATCCCAATTGCTGTACAGAAGACTTAAAGTCACCTTCCGACGAAAATACGAAACAAAACTTTCCGATAGTGCGATTTGTTTACTATTAATTTATCGTTTCGCTTGCAAAAATAGCAGTTCTTGCATTAGACGGCGTTAACAAAACAGGCCACCAAAATTCGCAGTCTCTCCAACCCTTTTCAAGCAACCCTTCTTGCTTTAATAACATTAAACAAGGCATTTCTATAGCCACCCTTTTCGCAATTGGCATATCAACTTGACCATCATCGGGCGCGTCTGTGAAAGCTGTGTTGTTATTTTTTAATCGGCTCACTTTCCGTCCTGTGGGGGCATAACAATATAATTTCTTTTGCAGTTCCGGATCCCTCACACCATCGACCAATCTGCGGACTATTGCAATAAAAGACCCTTTATCCCACTCATAACCAAGGTTATTCCATCTCTGGCCATACTCAAATGTTGATTCAATGAGGTTGATAATCTCAATCGCTGCTTCAACATCAATAACAAATGGTTTTGTTGAATTGTTTTGAGACGCTTGATTTACGATAATATCAATACGATCAATTATCTTTTGTATCGACGTTCTTGCTTTCGTTTGAAATCCCACTGGCAGAAAGCGTCTAAGTGGCCTTATTGTTTGAGTTGCCGTAATAAGAATCTTGCTTGGGGCACAAGGACGGATGATTCCGCTTGCGTCGCTTTCTATAAAAATAACGCCGTCATCTTCATTGTGAACACCCCTTTCAAATGCCTCCCTCAAAGCAGCATCAAAATCATGCATAGCATTCAATGCCCTATATATACGGTTAGACGTATAAAGCCTGGTAACAGCTATATCACTTTTTGATCTTGCTCCATACATACGTGAATGTTGTAGCACGGTATCTTGTTGAAATACATTGGGATTTCTACCGTAAAAGAACCCTATAAGATTTTCTATCGTGAGACCTCTGTCCAGAATTTGACCACCAATAAAAATATTAAAAGGATTATCCAGCCTTAATTGACCTTTCCGGTCAAGCAAAGCTAAAATTTGATTTTCAGAGTTTATTTTAATAATACCGATCATTCCATGGGAAAGCGTTTCCTTTACCATGTTAAATACATCTGTAAAAGTAGGAAGCGAATCTTGACTTTTTTTAATTGAAGGAAACATATTGTCATATCCTGCTCTAATTAAATTTTCTAAGAGAGGGTCGTTCTTTGAGGCAAGCTCCTGCAACGTTACCATTAATTTCTCTGTAAGCTCAACTTGCCACTGGTGTTTCTGGCGACCCGGTGATGTGTGAACAATAAAACTTGATTTATAATTTCTGTTTTCTTGATTGCACTGAATCATTCTTATTGCCCCAGCTACCAGATAATTAACAATCGATTGACGAAACACGTGCAAATTTGGAGTAGTAAGTATGTTGGTAAGATAACGTTGATCGCGCCGTTGCAAAACAGACATCTCTAGATCCGGCACCTGAATATGCAAATGGGAAAAAACGCTGTTCGGATTTTCTGATAACTCGAAATATTCCTTCCCGCCGACATAGCTTTCAAACATTGGCACAAGGGTTGTGAAAGCCGGCCGTACAGGCTCGAATATGGCATCATTCAACTGGATTTCCCCTTTTGGCTGTAAATATAAAGAATAGGGGGTTGCAGTCACTTGAAGAAAACTATAATTACTTGTAAAACCAGCACGTATATGACTAATCTTGGAAGCTAAGACATTCATGCTCACACCATCTTGTTGCGCCTGGTCTCGTCTGAATCCAATGCTAGCTATATCAGCTTCATCATCGATAAACAATGTTCGCTTCGCTGCTAAGTCAGGGTAAGAATTAAAAAATTTTATCAATCTGTCCAAATTATGCGTTTGTTTTTTCACAACAATTATTAATTTTTGCCTACGTATATATGGCGTTAACTGCGTTGGTATATTCATGATGTCATAAATCTTTACAATATCATTATCATTGAAATCACGAAAATCATCTTCTAATCTCTTATAAGTTTGCTCAGCAAGCGCCTTAGTACCCTTTGTAAAAACAACACAAATGTCGAAAACGGTATCAAACGCCAATGCAATTATGCCAATAAAAGTTCGCGTTTTCCCGCTCTGAATTTTTCCAAGAAGCATTCCTGGATGCGTTGCATTGGTTTTACTATTCAAAAGTTTATGAACAGCCTCCTCAACGCATGCTACTGAGGCATCTGAATATTGTTTGTTTTCTAAAAATTTCGAAAAAATAGATGACGACTTACTCATTTTTGCACACTTCGCTTCCTATCGTTTTGTATTCGCCGCCTTGCCAATATGCGCCATATTAAGCAAAAAGTGCTGGGTTCGGCAGGGTTTTTGATATCACTCGCAGTGCGTATTCTAGCTTAAATTCCGACGAGCGTAAACGTAAGAGGTTGAAGGGATTTTTAAAAAATTTAGAGGTAAATTATGTCGCATTCCGACTAGAATGTGACATTATGATTGATCTTGCAGTTTCCCGAGCAGTTGTGTGGTGCTCCTAAAAAAATGGTCGATTCTCCTAAAATTAACTTTCTTTTCCAACAGAATTAATTACAGCCACGCTGTCAGTCTGTGGGTCAGGAGACATTCCTTCAGGATACTTAGAATCTCGGTTTCGAAATGCAGGCATAGTACCCTCTAGAACATTTATTACATCTTGATTTATTTCTTGATCCTCAATAGCGCCCGATTTGTATGTAACTTGATTTTTATTTGTCTTGTCTATACTTGCTCTAATGATCTGCTCGGCATTACAAACTACGGCTAGGTTTGGATTGTGTGTCACTATTATAATTTGCCTGCGGTTTTTTGCTTCTTTTATAGCAGGCACGAGCATTTGATATACAAATTCATTATCAAGATTTTCCTCTGGTTGATCAATAACTAGTGGAATGTCATTCTGATCAACGAGCAAATAAAAAATCAAAAGCAGCGCTCCTTTTTCTCCTGGCGATAATTGTGATATATTTTTTCCATCCAGTTCTAGGCTAAAAGTTGGCTTGAGGTATTTAAGAGAAAAAAGGTCATTATAAAAATCAATTAACTGAGAACGCTTGGTAGGTTTTATTTGATTTAAAATAATTCGTTTTTTATCTTCGGGAAGGACATTCTCACGGTAATCAGATTCTAAATGCAGTATTAACTTATCAAGAAAGTGTAAAACGTCAATTTTGTTCTCAAATTTCACCTCCTCCACCAACGGCACAAAAGCACTATAACCCTCACCCTGAAAACTTCCTTTTGACGCTTGATTTACGAATTCAAAAAAGAACTTCAAAAGTCCGGCATCCTTAATGGATGCTGTAAATCCCAGTTCCTTGCTGTTATTTTTTAACGGATTAGCTGCTATAAAGTCTTCGACCGGTTTGTAAAGAGTTCTATAAATCGCAATTTTTTCCTCCAATCTATCATATATTTCACTCGATTTTTGTCTTCGCTTGTTACGTAATTCAATTAATTCTCCGGAAAGTTGGTTATTCAAATAATCCAATTGAAATTCGAAATATTTCACTGAATCAATTTTGCTAGTATCACCTTCGATTTCCTTCCGTTTAACCTGCCATTCTTCCAAACCTTTTTTGTATTCTTGATATTTCTTACCTGGCTCACTTAATTGATTTTGTAAGAGTTCAATTTCTTTTTGATATTTTTGTATTTTATCTTCAAAACTATCTGGAACAACAGTATCAAATTCGTCGAAATCTTGAATTTCCGCTTCAAGTGTTTTTAAAGTTTTCTCTTTTTCGGCCCTAATTTCTGAAATTAGACCTTGTTTTATTTCATAAGTAATAATCTCATTAAAGGTCAATGTGAGAATTTTTAGATCATCATTGAGATCACGATCAAGGCCTTTTATGTAATCGTCGAAATTTTTCAGTTTAGCTAGCAATCTTCCACTTGCTTCAATGGTAATATTTAAGCTATTCTTTTGATTTATCTTTTCATCTCTAGTCCGAGCAAGTTGTTCACAATGCTTACGGAGTCCCTCTATTTGCTGATTTATTTTTCCCTCGTTTTCTTTCGACTCTGATGGCGCGACAATCGGCGTTGGAGCATTTTTCAGATGGCTTTCCAAATCATTTCGTCTCGTTTGTAATTTGGATTCGATAGAACGCAAATAATCTGGAGTAGCTTTCGACTCTAAAGTAATAACCTCTAAATTGATTTCGTTTAATTCTGAGCGTAATTGCTCAATTTTTTCCTCAACAGCTTCAGTTTTCACAGCGATTAATTCATCGAGAGATTCTTTTCCTAATCTTTTAGCTTCAGATACGTGTGAAAAGATTACTTTTTTTAGTTCGTTCTCGAACTGGAGAATTTCTCGGTCACTTTCTGTTTCTTTACCTCGTTTATTCTCTTCATTGCAAACAGTTTCAAAATATTGCTGCGGTATGTATTTAATCTTTTCTTGATCGTACGGATTTGGATCTTCGTCCAAAGACTGAACAATATCCCGATCCTCGCTCTCCCAAATTAAATTAGCTTCAAAATGTTCCGCCAGCCGAGTTTCTCTTTTTCGAAATTTCTGCGCATTTAAAAAGGTGAAGTGCTTGTAATTCGGTGTTTTTCCTAGTAGCCCAATAATGTCTGCTAATGCGCTTTTACCAGAACCTTTGTTACCAATGATCGCAACTAGGTCGTGGTTAATTTCCAAATTTATATTTTCAAACCAGAGGGCTTCTTGTTCAGATTCAATTTTTTTATTTATTGTTATAAATTTGATGTACTTAGTTTTGTTTTCTTGAACAAGTTTGAGCTTGGGTGGACGAACACCTAAATACACACGATCATCCGGTTCTATAACAATGTGTTTCAGACCATCAAAAGTGGGGTCCGCTTTGATCCAAGAAAAACTAGAACCGATCTCGGTTATTTTTCTTGCATCAGAACATTTAATTTGAGTTACCCTCTTATTACCATATTGTGGTTCCAAACCATTGATAATATTTTCTACTCCTATTCTAACTGAAGCTGTTTTAGGCAACTGAACTATATTGCAAAGTGGATGAACATAAATATCTATATGCGCTGAACCGCCACTTGCCGTATTTGAATGTTTAAAAAGTCCATTATCTGTTCCGATATGAGCAAAAATTCCAAGACCGTTACGCTTTTTTAAAATTTCTAAGATCTCTTGCGAAGTTAACGGTGAATTCAAAGGCTGACCAGCAGAGTTGAAACGATTGCGAATTAATCCTATTTCGGTCATGAAATGATCGATACACTCAGACCATGTGTTCTTCCATTTTCTATTTGGGTCAAATACACCCAGTATGTGAATGCCGTGTGACGATGATATTTCTACGCCCGGTAGAATTGTCAGGGCTCGTTCTGCCAATTTAGAAGCTGAGATTAAATAATCAAGCTCATCACCTCTGTTGTGATCAGTAATTGCCAACACTGAAATATCAGTAAACAAATCGAGATACGAAATAAATAGTTTGGAATATTGTTCAGCATTTAATTCTTTCTCATTGGAAGTTATTTCCGACTCCTTTAATCCTGTGACTTCGGTTATTTTTTTCAGCTGTTCAGGACTTAGTGAATTTGTTCCCAAACAGCTGTAGTTTAAATCAAGTCTTGTTTGGACTTGCAGATCCCACTTTCGCCATTCTGAACCTTTAGGAAAATTACCCATTACTACGCTCACTTATTTCTAGGTTGTCATCTGGTAATTCAAGAATTTTTATAGATGGGAGAGAAGTTCCGGCAAGACCCTCAAGATCGCCATACATGCCAGCCATGTTAGCGATGATTTTTTCAATCTGTTTCGCGCGTTTTTCCCACATGCGAAGGGTTGCTCTTTTCTCTGCTTCAAGTTCGTCTCGCATAGTGACAAACGCTTCAATGACCGCACTTACTCTATTTTTAAATTCCGGTCCGGTGATGTAGCTGTAAATAAGGTCTTTTTTCTCTTCCTTACCCATTTCAGCTTCACGCGCAATTGCCACCTGAACCAAAACTGTCCTCAGAGCAACTCCTAGATATGCGGCAGATGGAATGTCCGTCACCCAAACTCCGTCAATTTCACGAAAGTGATGGAACCCTTGTGGCAAAGATTCAGAGACTAAAATTGCCAAGCTGGCTTTAGCTTCGCGTTGATCGTCTTTAAGTTTAGAAATCCAGGACTCGCTCCAATTTCTCGTCCGTTTTGTCTCCCAAAGAATTTTTCCACACATACGACCCGATTGGGTCTTAACTGTGTGCAATATGTCACCACCTTTCACGCCCTTGGAGACTGGCTCGATTATGTCGAAGGGAAATTCACGTCTTAATATTTCCTCTAGTTCCAATTCAAGAACTTCGCCTTGCGCCTGCTGAGAGCCTTGCTCAATTTTCCGCTGAAGTTCTTCAGCCTGCTTTAAAGCATCTGCGAGTCGCTTGTCTTTTTCCGCGTCTTTCAAACGGTGTTTTTCGTCAGCTTCTTTGGCTGCGTCTTCACGAATTCTTTTGCGTTCATCTTCGAGTCTTCGCGCAAGCTCAACTTCCAAAGCTCGTTCGCGATCTTCTAATGCACTTTTTTGCTTTCGCAATTCCAATTCATGCTGGCGAGATTCTTGGAGTTTTGAAGCAGCTTGTTGAAGTTGCAGTTTTAAATCAGAAAGTTCAAGGTTCGTGCTTTCTTCAGCTTGTTTTTTTGCTTTCGTTTCTAAGAGCTTTAAGTCGGTCTGGTGCTTTTCATTCATTTCACGCTCTCTTTTGACCAGAGCATCTTTCATCAACTGTTTTTGACTCTCAATCTCTTTTTCGTATTTCCTCTTAGTATTTTCTTCTATTTCATGGGAAATTGCCTGTGAGACTTCAAACATCTCACCACATTTTGGACACTTCACGCTGATTTGATCCATATAAACCTCTTGATTAGTTTGACGTTAAAAAAGGGAGATTAGTATACTACTGAAGGCTCGGAAACACTAGGCTAGGAAATCTTCGGATGAATGAAGTCGCTTACTGAATATTATGTTGAGCTCAACATAATAGATATTATGTTGAGCGTTCCATTATGTTGAGTGAATTACGTAAGCCCTTATTTTTCTAGGCATTTCGGGAAATTTACTCAACATAATAAATAGGACTCAAATTGATTTCGACCAGTTAAAGACGTCAAGGTTCTGCTCAATTGGTTGTTTTAGTTCTTTGGGCCTTTCGGCGTAGTTGCAATATCTCGGGAATGGATAATCATCGCCCGAAGCTGCGCCTATTGGTAATTTTAAACAAAATGAAATATTGGCAAGTGCGTTAGCAAGTAAGAGGATACATTTCCCCCGATGAGATCAATCATAGCTATCGCCTACTTTTTGTGACAAAACAAAAGGTGTCGCACCTTTGATGTCAAATATTATGTTGAGTAAATTCCTTTAGAACCCTTGAAACACAAGGGTTTACAGACGCTACTCAACATAATAGAGTGCTTAACATAATGCATAGAAAGCGACTTTCGCTTTTCCTTTTACGATCTTCGCACAGTTTTTTAACGGTCGAATACCCTTGTTAAATATGAGAAAGTTTCGGATGCGATGCCAGGAGAATTGCGAGGTATCAATAAACTTCCACGGGCTCACGCCTGTGGTATTAGCCGAATTAAAGGTTGCCAATCAAAGATACTGGCACTTTGGCATCAACGCTCTGGGGTAATACTAATTATTCCAATCAGATGTATTTCCGTACGAACTCGAGTGACTGGGCGTTGTCCCGTAATACTCGCTTGAAGGAGACGAGCGATATAAATTCGAACCAGTCTCTCCCGTATATGGATTGGTATTCCCTTTATACGAATAGTTATCCTGGACTGTATTATTCGGCTCACTTCTATTATAACCCTGAACCTCTGTTCCATCTCGACGAGTGTAACCGTTCACATATCCCGCAAAAGCA
>OBEQ011758614.1_pt1 | contig 23619 bp, 14 predicted proteins | sample 1670901 | NCBI WGS metagenome assembly OBEQ01 (sample SAMEA104232315, study PRJEB22302) | groundwater metagenome | biome: forest; feature: aquifer; material: groundwater | place: USA | collected 2011-08-07 | depth 5.4 m
AAAAATTTTCCTCCCCCGCTCCGCCCGTATCTTCCCCAAGTTCGGGGGGGCTTTTTTAAGGGGGACGCGGCCCCCGCCATCCAATGGGACCTTCAACGCGTTTATGCCTGGCACGGGGTGGTGATTCCCGAAGACCTCATTCTTGATCCTGGCTCCCTGACCGCCCAGGACATCCTCAACGAACCCAATTTAGAGGTCCGTAGAGCCATGGTCGAAATTCTCGGATTTGATCGATTGATCCAAGGCCGCAAGCCCGTGGATCACGATCCGGAACAAGGAACCCTCTACCCGCATCGCCATCCCTCAAGAAGAACCTTACAACGTGGTAGAGGTGATGTGCCCCTCCACGGGGCGGAAATATTTCCTCCGCGTCCCTCCCACCATCCGTCAAGTCAAAACGGCTCTGGCTTGGACCTTTTCTTTGGAATCCAAAGACTACACCCCTCTTCAGGAAACGTAAACTTTATGCCTCTCCCTGACAGTACGACACAGCGCATCCAACGATGGCGGATGATTTGGTCCGGAGGTAACACGCCGAATACCCAACGTTCAGTCATTGAAAAATGTTTAAGCCTTCACATGGCGTCACTTGGGCACCCCAGGCATTCTCGCATTGTCGCTTTTACCCACCCCACAGAATTTATGAAAGCCATTACGCCTACACCGGATCCCGATTGGGTCAACTCGTGGCATTGGACGATCGATCACCTTTCACAGTTTTTTCTCAGCCTTTCCCAATCATTCCAAGACCCCGCCTCATCCACTGATAGCCCCATCTACAAAGCGTGCACCGGATTCCAGCAATTTACCTATCTGGCCCAAGACACCTTGACAGCCCAATCCGCTCGTCTGGCGGCATGGCGACACGCTCTCACGACAAGAGAAGGCGATCCTCAATGGGGGTTCGCACAAAAATTGATTCGACAAACATCCGAGTATGTGGCCTATGATTTGGTGTGGGCCGATCAATATTCCCTCTTTTCTTTTTCCAACCCCGCGGCATACCTCCTCGAAGCTTATGAAGCCGGCCTAGAAGCTTGGTGGCCACAACCCCATGGTATCCATATCCTGACCCGCCCGACGTTTCACCTGGACAGCCAACAGCGCGTCCATCACGAAACAGGCCCAGCTGTCATCTGGGGATCGCGCCCGTATTTTGCCTGGCACGGCGTAGCGGTGCCGGAAAAAGTCATTACCAGCCCTTCTTCTCTCACGCCTTTTGAAATTTTGCATGAATCCAACCTTGAAGTGCGGCGCGTCATGTTGGATCGGGGTGGGTATGACATCTTGGCGCGGGAAGCTAAGGTGGTCCATCACCAGCCTGGGAACGGGACGTTGTATCACATCTTCCTTCCCCTATCGGATGACCTCGGCCAAGAAGATGACGAGACGGTGTCTGATATCCCCTTGGCCTTTGTGGGGGTCAAATGCCCATCCACCGACCGGAAATACTATATCCGTGTGCCACCAGCTCTTAAAAAGGTGTCGGACGCTATCGCCTGGACATTTGGCTTTTCCGGAAACAGTTATAACCCCCTCCAAGAAACGTGATCAATAAAATGTCAGACCTCATCGCTATCCTCTAATCAGTCTCCCTTTGGGCGGGGGGATAAGGAAACATCTCAAAGGGAGGCGACTTTTTTTATGGAGCAAGCGAGGTGGGCACCATCGAACCGGCGATAACGGCGAGAATTCAACGATGGGCTGATGCCCTCTGGTCTCCCCCCGCCCCCGATCCCGAAGCCATTGCTGTAGCTCTTGGGAAACACTGGGAAGCCCTCGGGCTCTCACCCCTCCCGACGGTCTATCACCGCCGACTCGATAAATTCCTTGAGGCCTCCAGAGGCTCATTACACCCCGAATGGGTGAAGGTGTGGCACCAGGTGACTTTTCGCCAAATGAAATGTGTGGCGACTCGCGTTTTTTTGGCGGAGAAGGCAGGTCGATTTCCTTCCAACGTATCTGATTTTGATCGCCTGGCTTGGGACGGTCTGACTCGACGCCAAAACCGAGATTTGTTTGAAAAACGAGTCCGCGACTCCCTTTCGTCTCATTGTTTTAGCCACCTCGAGGCTTGCTATCCTTTGGCATTCAGCCTTCGAGGAGGCCTTCGGCAAATCTGGGAGGCGGGATTGAAAGGGAGAAATTTATCACCTCAACTTGCCAGACGATCGAATTTGACATCCCCTCTTCAAGATTCCTTGGAAGAAATTGAAGACCTATTTCGAGGACATATTCTGGCCAGCATGGCCTTTGATCTTCTCGAAATCGCCGATAGAAGCGATCAAGACCTTCCTCCAAGCGCTACGTTATTCGAACCTGTGCTGGAAGCCCATGAACAGGGCATGGCCTTTTGGTGGGCGACTGATCACGCTCTTCACATCCTCCTTCAACCTTCCATCTACCGGAATGCTGAGGGCCGCCTCCATCGCGAGGGCGGACCCGCCATCGAATGGCCAGATTTTGGAGCCTATTACTGGCATGGGGTTCACGTCCCAGATTACGTGGTCATGAATTCCAAATCCCTCACGTCGGAAATGATCCTCAACGAAGGCAATAGCGAGGTCAGGCGCGTCATGCTAGAACGAGGAGGATTTGAAGTCGTGTCCGAAGAAGCCGAAATTGTGGATTGCGACCCGGTCCGAGGCACCCTCTATCACATCGTCACCCCACCATCCGGTGGCGGGTGGTTCCACCGTCCCCGACCAGGAATATGGGCTTTCGTGAGAGTGACGTGTCCTTCCACTGACCGAAAATATTACTTAATGGTCCCTCCGGACATCACCACTGTCGGTGCGGCCATCGCCTGGACGTTCGACTTGACGCCGGAAACCTACCAACCCGCTCTGGAGACCTGACCAGTCCGATCATGTCCAACTTCGGCGTCATCTGCCGAAGTTGGGCTAACCGACCTTCACCAATTGAACTATCGGTGTTCTTTGCATCATGACAAGCTCCAATGAGGACGATCGGAAGAAATTCCCAAGTGGCTCGCCAAAGCCCGCTCCAGATGCTCGAGCGTCTCCTGAATCCTGGGATTGGCCTCGCACGCCAGCTCCCGCTTACAATTCACAATGCCCTTTTGAATCGAATGGAGAATCCGGAATTCTTCTTCCACGCCGAACTTGGGGAGGGGCCAGAGAGGAAAGTAATTCTGTAGGACCTTTTCCCTTACTTGGCTACACCCATGGCATGAAGTCCACCGACCCAGATTCTCCCGTCCGCAATACATGCAGAGCCAACACAAGATCGGACGGCCCTCGTTCTTCATAAGGCCACTTTATAGGATCCCCCTGACATTTTTTGATCATCGCGATTCCCCGATCTCTGCTTTACCCATTGGAATAATGTCAGTGGGGAGTGGGATAATCCTCCTACCAAATAAATGAGAGACCCTATTCTTCAAACATTGGCGACCACATGCCGGGAACACCCCACCCGTGAAAAAATTATGATTCTCCAATCCCTCACTCAAGGTCACATCATCGGGGAAAGACTCGCCAGAGAAGGGGTGCCATGGATTAATTTCCGAATGGAAACTCCCTTTCATCTGGCAACCGAAATAGCCGGTCCCATCCTCGCCAGGAATAAACTCACCCTGGTAACGGATGTCGTAGGTCCCGCCATTGTCAGAAACCTGATGGAAGAAATGATGCACGAAGGCCAAGCGCCCTATTTCGGCCACTTGGCTGAATTTACCGGCCTCCCTCCCCTCCTTTGGAAGGCGTTAAAAGATCTCAGAATGACCATGATGACTTCGCAAATCATTTCCCCAAAAACCTTCATTGATAAAAGTAAGGGCGATGAAATTCGTACCTTGCTGGAACGCTTTGAGAAATTCTTGACCGCCTCCCATCTTATTGATGAGGCTGGATTAATGACCATCGCCATTGAATCCAACAAATCCACATCCTCTACAAACCGCTTCCTGTTTATTGATGCCAGCGTAGCGTGGAGCCCAGTCCATCAACATTTTTTAGACTCTCTTCCTGGCGAAAAACATTTTCTGACTCCGGAATTTCCACAAGGCCTTCTCGTCCCACGCCGTCTTGAGCATTCTTGGAAACCGGTTATTCGTCAAGCCAATCCCACACAAACTCAGCCTCCCTCTAACATCGAACGGCTTAATTCGCTCTTTGACCCTGTTCACGCTCCACCACCCGTTCAAGACGAATCCATTTCCATGTTTCACGCCGGAGGACACGACGCCGAAGTTCATGAAGTCCTCAGGCGCGCTTTTCAACACAACACACCTTTAGACGCAATAGAAATCGCTTATACCGCCGAAGATCCTTACGTGGCCTTAGTCTGGTCAACGTGCGCCAGACTCGATATTCCCCTCACTATCGCTGGAGGACTCCCCGCTTCTCTCACCTCGCCGGGACGGGCCCTCTCAGGTTTTTGTCAATGGGTCGCAGGGGGGCTCCATGCGCTTGATCTCGCTAATCTTCTCCGCTCAGGAGCCGTCAGTCTCCCGCAAGATCTTGGCTCACTGAAGGCCGCTCGATTCATTGAAAAATCCATTTCTATCAGAGGACGCGACGCCTACGCCATCATGCTCCCAAGCCTCATCGCGGAAGAAGAATCTCATGCACTAGAAAGTGAAAAAAATGGTGACACCGAGATGGCCGAAAGGATTCGAGAACGCTCTACCCATCTTGGTCAACTCCATCAATGGGTGACCCAATTAATCAGTTCTCTCCCCGTGATCACGCCATCAAATAATCTAGACGGTGCCCAATTTTACCGGGCGTGTAGTTCTTTTTTGACCTCAAGCGCGACCTCAAAAAATCCTTTTGACGCTGAAGCGGTGATCCAGCTCGTTTCCGCGCTCAACGAACTCGCCGAGTTTGAAAAGAACACCACCCCTCTTCCTATCACGCTCCATCAAATTGCCGATCTTCTTAACTCCATTCGAGTAGGCCGACAACCGCCGAGGGCGGGCGCCCTGCATCTCACTCCGGTTTCCTCTATGGGTTGGTCGGGCCGACCCCTGACCTTCGTGGTGGGCATCGATCAGGGGGCCCTGCCAGGATCCTCCTTGGAAGATCCCGTCCTTTTGGACCAGGAACGCGGCCAACTTCATCCTTGGCTGGCCACCTCATCCGACCGTGCGGCTGAAGCCCTGTTCCTAGGGGCCTCTCGTTTTGCCTCCCTCGTCGGCACCTTAACGGCCAGCTATACGGCTTTGGATCTACGTGAACAAAGGGAAGTCTACCCCGGTTCCCTCCTTCTCCAACTCTTACGCCTACAATCACCAGACCATCCCGACCTCTCCTATGAAGATCTCCTAAAACATTTAGGAGAAAAACGATCTCGCGTCCCCCTCTCCTCGCAAAAGACGTTAGAGGATCAAGAGTGGTGGCTCAAGACATACCAAGAGAATAATCACCACCTCAAATCAACCGCCTATCAAGTATTTCCACACCTCCAACAAGGAGAAACCGCTTCAATGCAGCGCCATACGTCCCCCCCCCCCCGGTACGATGGGAACGTCCCCACGGCCGCTCTGACTCTTGATCCTCGTATCACCCACAAGCCTGTTTCCGCCTCCAAGTTGGAGGAGCTTGCTGAATGCGAGTATCGGTATTTTCTTCGAAACGGTCTGGGCCTGAAACCACCTGAGGAACATCAAGATGATGGCACGCTTTGGTTGGACGCTCGAACCAAAGGCCAGCTTCTGCATGAAATCTTTGCGAAAGCCGTCCGCGAGCACCGCGACCAGCACACGCCCATGACCAGTGAACATCTCGCTCTCCTAACTAACGACATTCTCAATACCTATGCCCAATTAGCGCCGCCTCCCTCCCCATGGATTTTCGTCCGCGAACAGCAAGCCCTTCACCGAGATGTGACCATCTTCGCAGATTTCCAATCTGGCCGGAGCGCATCGCTGGTGGTAGGAATTGAGGTCGCGTTTGGCATCCCAGAAACCTCCGGAGAACCTCTCACGCATCCCGATCCCATTCCTTTCCCCCTGCCTGATCACCAAGAGATTTTTCTTCGAGGAAGAATTGACCGCATCGACCGCCTCGGAAGCGAACCCCGCTTTGAAGTGATGGATTACAAAACCGGTAGCACGTGGAAGTTTGAACAAAAGAATTCTTCATTTGAAAGTGGCAATCTCTTTCAATACGCCCTCTACACGTTCGCAGGAGAATATCTTCTCAAAAAACAATTTCCCCAGGCGACCGTGGCAAGTTTTTCTTATGTGTTTCCCACCATTAAAGGAGGCCGGGCTCACCTCTCCCCAAATCCTCTTCCACTCACCACCCTCCAAACCCGCATTGTCGAATTGCTGGAATCCACCAAACTTGGCCGCTTTCTCATGAGTCCCGATAAAAATACTTGCGACCATTGCGAGCTTCGCCTGGCTTGTGGATCAACCCCTTGGATTATTGGCCGACTCAAAACGCCTGAAATCGCATCCTCCACCACGTTGCCCCCAGCCGCGACACCAAAAAATCCTCCCCTCAAAAAGAAAGCTTCTCGGAAATCAGTATGAAGCCTCAAGCCTCTCTCCCCGATCAATCGACTCGAGATGCCATTAAGACCCAACTTGATATTTCCATGCTCGTGGAAGCTGGAGCGGGCACAGGGAAAACTCACAGCCTCACTGACCGCATGGTCGCGGTGGTGGCGAGTGGTCGATGCACGCTCAATCAAATGGCGGCCATCACCTTCACCCGAAAAGCAGCGGGGGAACTTCGAGGACGATTCCAAGTGGCGCTGGAACAGGGCTTCCGGAAAGAAAACGATCCCGAGCGGAAAGACCGGATGAAACAAGCCCTCAGTACCCTGGAGCAATTGTTCACAGGTACGATCCATGCGTTCTGCGCGAGGATCCTCCGTGAACGACCGGTGGAAGCTCGTGTCGATCCAGCCTTTTTGGAACTGGACGAAGCGGAATCCCGTATCCATCTCGAACAATCCTGGACCCGCCATTTAGGTATGCTCTACGCCCAAGGAGATCCTCGTCTCCTCAAACTACTGGAATGGGGTATTAAAACCCAAGATCTCTCCTCCGGCCTCAAACAAGTATGCCAATACCCGGAAGTTGAGTTTCCGTTATCCCCAACGCTAGCTCCCGATCCTGCGCCTCTTTGGATAGCGTTCGACTCGATGTGGAAGAATATGGCCTCATTTATCTCTCAGCCTATTTCCTCAGCGACCACTTGCCCTCTCCAAGAAAAGTGCCATGTCCTGCCGCGGCAGTTGGGTGTGACGCGGAGAAATCATCTCGGTGACACGGCTCGCTTCTTTGAACAATGCACCCCCATCGACAAGCCCATTTACAAATGGTGGGAGCCCACTTCGAAAGACGTGGTCAATCAATTGTTACAAGATTACAACACCTTCTGCACTCAACAGGCTGCGACCTTCTTGGAAACTTGGCGTACGCATCTCTATCCACTCATCATGGATCTCCTGCTGGAAGCGAGGCATGTTATTGAAACGGATCGGATTAAGGGGGGGCATCTCGATTATCAAGACCTCTTAGTCAAAACGGCTGAGGTGCTTAGAAACAGTCAAGAAGTACGAACTTTTTTTCATCATAGGTTCCAATGCCTCTTTGTGGATGAATTCCAGGATACTGATCCCATTCAAGCGGAAATCATGATGCTCATCACGTCCCAATCCAAAGAACACACCGCCTGGACCAATCATCGCCCGCGACCCGGTTCTCTCTTTGTGGTGGGAGACCCTAAGCAAAGCATTTACCGGTTCCGCCGCGCGGATATCGAAACGTACCACGAAGTCAAACAGATCATCGAGCATTCCGGAGGGAAAACTCTTACGCTCAATGCCAACTTCCGCTCCGCCCCAGAACTCCTGGAGTGGACGAATCACGTATTTGAAACCGTCTTCCCGGCCCAATCAACTCCTCACCAAGCGGCTTTTGTTCCTCTCCTTGCCACACACCATTCGACGGCGTTACCATCCCATCGAGTTCAAATCCTCACACTCCCCGATCTACCACTCAATAGAACTCGCGCCCTGATCCAAGCCGACGCGGATCAAATCGCCAGGTGGATCCGTCACGCGGTCCATACCCACACCTCCCTCTCACTCGGCACCCGGGCCAAACCAGGCCCTCGCCCGATGGAATACGGCGACGTATTAATCATCCTTCGCGAAACCAAGCATCTCCTGACATATGCTCATGCCCTCGAAACACAAGGCATTCCCACCGAAGTTATAGGAGAAAGCGAAACCCCGGACTCCTGGCAGTGGTACGAAATCAAACTACTCCTCCAATCCATGGCCTATCCTGACGAAGGGCTCGCTATCGTCGGCCTCTTGAGAGGGCGACTCTTTGGGATTTCTGATGAAGCTTTGTATGCCTATCATAAAAAGGGAGGAGCGTTTACCCTCGTCGCATCTCCCGACAACGACCTCGAACCAACAGTCACTGAAGCTTTGGAGCAACTGCACCTTCTTCACCGCTTTACCTTTACCCTTCCTCCTGATGCCGCCATCGAGAAAATGTTCACGACTCTAGGCCTCACCGCCTCAGTGTTAGGGGAAGAAAACGGCTCCCTCGCCGCAGGACAACTTCGTGCGCTCTTGGAACGAGCGCGGGCCGCTTCTCGACTGGGGGCCTCGTTCCAAGAATTGGCGCTCGAACTTATCGAAGAGCTCAACTCCGCCAAATCGCAAATGATTCCCTTGGAACCGGGTCGTGGTGATGTGGTCCGTCTTATGAACCTCCATAAAGTGAAGGGCTTGGAAGCTCCTGTTGTCATTCTCGGCAATCCCTATCGCAACAAAACCACGGATGACTTTGGCGCCGATGCTCGAATTCTCAGGCATGGAGGACGGCCAGTCGGTTACTTGGCCGTATCACATAAAGAAGAGGATCGACCTAAGCGAGTCATCGCCGCTCCGAAAGATTGGGATCGTCTAGAAGCCGAGGAGCTGGTATTTCTGAGAGCGGAGGAAGCCCGTCTTCAGTATGTCGCGGCCACCCGTGCCCGAGACCTCTTGATCATCACCCGACTGGCCCCAAGACCAAAACCCTCGTCGGTCGTCGAAAAAGGTCCCTGGCGGCCCTTTGAATCGTTTCTCATAAATCATCCGGACATTCATCTTCCTCCAGAAGATCCGCCAGAAACAAAACTTGATCCTCCTCATTCCCAAGAAAACGTTGAAACCCTTGTAAAGAACAGGTCCCAAGAGGGAGAGCAGAGACAAAAAACGTGGTCCCAGATGGTGATACCTTCATTCCAAATCCTCACCGCCACCCATGTCGCTCGAGCTGACCACGCACACCCTATTACCCCTCGTTCATACCAAGGGGAAATTCGGCAGGATAGAGGTGCAGAATGGGGAACGTTAATTCATGGACTCCTCGAAACTTCTATGCGCTCCCCCACCCCTTTTTCCATAGACCAATTGGTAATCCAAGCGCGTAATCTTGCCTCTGACAATCTTGCGCAATTTACACCAGAAGATTACAAAACCGCCTCCTCAACAGTGTTAGGCATCATGGAAGAATCGTTTTGGAAAACCGCAAAATCTTCCCGCGAATATTATTCGGAGGTCCCCTTTGCCATTCCCCTCCCCATCCCGGGAGTCAAGGAATTCGTCCAGGCATCTCCAATACCTTCCACCCTCACAGGGGTCTTGGATCTTGTGTATCGAATCGAGGGAGGATGGGAAATCGTCGATTACAAAACCGACCTCACCATGGACCGCCTTGAAGCGTTAACGGAATATTATTTACCTCAAGTACGTCTTTACGCTCAAGCCTGGGCCACCATCACCCGAGAACCCGTTCTGCGTGTGGGATTGTACTTCACCCGGGAGAAAAAAATGATCTGGCGGTCCATGTAAATATCAATCCAGGCCTATTGTTCACAAAATCTGGTATCATTTTCTGGATATGAACATTGCGTCTCGTCAGGCCTCCCCGCTCGTGGTGCGGGAGTCCGAAGAATCTCCCGAATACGGCGTCGACAAAAACAGTCCCTGGCGAGCCATCCTTTTCAATTGCAGTTGCCATTCGTTTGAAGAGGTTATAACCCAACTCGTAAAATGCGGCCTCTCACACTTCCAAGCGGAATTCACGGCCTATGAAGTCCATTTCAAAGGCCAAGCTATCGTGTTCGAGGGTTCTAAGACTGAAGCCTCCAGAATCACCCGCTCACTCACCTTCATCGGCCTCAAGGCGGAAGTCATAAAACAATAGATCCACCCCCGTCCTTTATCCTCCCCCCCTCGTGGGGGAGGACTGAGGTGGGGGGCCAATTTTGTCAGACTCTCTTGGTAAGATTCAGAGAGATGGAAATTGAAAGAAAGTGGCCCGATAGCGAACTCACACCATCGAATGATCCCGTGGAGCGGGCGGAGGACTTGATTAGTGAAGGTCAGCTTTATGAAGCCATCAAATTTCTCCAACAAGCCGCAAAAAAAGCCCCATGGAATCACCGCTTCAACATACTGCGCGTGGAAGCGTTTCTACGGTTGGGGAAATATACGAGGGCCGCATTATTTCTCCACCCTCTCATTGAAACACAACCATATAATCCTGAAATCCATGTCTTGGCCAGCATCTTTTACAGATCCACAAACCCTGCTCAATCCCAGTACCACGAAGAAGAGGCGCGGCGTCTTTCCTGGAACCTTTCACGTACGCTGGAATTTATGGCCAATCTTCTCTGCCATGTCGGCGAGCCCAAGAGAGCCTTATCGTTGATCAAAGAAGTGCTTCGTAGCCAACCCGGCAACCCCCAGGCTTGGGACATCCGCGCTAATTGCGAATACCAGCGCAACCGATTCCGCCCCATGGCGGGGTGTCTACAACGAGTCCTTTCCATCAAACCCGACTGGATTTCCTCCCATGCCGGACTCGCCGTGGCGTACTGTTATTCCGGGCAATTGGACAAAGCCCTTCAACTCTTCAAACAACAACCCTCCCCTGAACGATATAACGATTCAGGCACAGTGGTGCTGATGTGCCAACTCTATCGTTGGCACGGGGAAGATGACCAGGCGGAACGGATCTTCCGTTATCTACCCATTCAACCTCGCTCAACTATTCGAATGCTTGAGAAATTCTGCGTGGGCCAGGTAGATGCCCCTCTCTGGGAGATCAAAGACCGACCGGAAACTTTCAATTTCCTCTCGCTCTACCTCAATCAACTACTGAATTCGCGCAAACCCTTAATTCGAAAAGGAATTAAACTCATTTTTGAGGCCGACAAAATACAAACAGAAGGCCGGCGTGGTCCGATTCCAATTTGTGGCAAACTTTATCGCAAGGCGACTTTCGCCCTTAATACCGCATGGTCACAAACCCCCCGATCCGGCCCGCTGGGGATCGCCGCGTCGTTAGCCGTTCTGCGAGGTACCACGCCTAAACAATTCCCAGAAACCTGTCAGTACCTTCTCGAAAAATATGATCAATTAAAATCCATGCTTCCGAACGACCGATTAGCGATGGCCCTGATGGGCTCGATCCTCTCCATCATCAAAAGATACCACGGCTATGAAATCCCATGGGTCATGAAAAAACACCTGACTGATACCGCCACGGAAATTTACAAGAGCCTAGTGATCTCCGATCCCTTTTGCGCCCCGGTATATAAGCAAAAACTCAATGGGCTTCGATATTCAGTAATTCCTTACAAATCATGGGATAAATTTCGATCACGTTAAAACGTCAATTGATTTCCCCTCAACGAAACATCTAAGGGAATGAGGTACGGTGTCCCCCGAATTCAAAAATTAGGCAAGGTATCCCACGAATTACAGCGCGGGTTCAGGCACCTTCGGGGCCAATTGAATCCAAAATTCTGGAAGTCGCCTGAGAATCTTCCTGTGTTGCGTTTTCGGAACTTGATCCATAGCCCGATCCAACTTTTCGAAAGATCGAGAGTCGACCTGGCCTAGCATTAGACCCAGATAATGAAGGCGCCTTAAAAACTGGTCACGCCGGTGTGCCTCCTCTGTGAATGGAAGCACAAGAAATTCGCGTTTTATTTTCGCCTTCTCATGCGCGAAACTAATGGGAAGTTGAGTCCCACGGTCTTCTCGCTTGACATGTTCATGCCACATGAATCCATCCGTGGTCGCCCTTTTTCGGAATATGTTCCGTAGAGCTAAACATCGGTATCGGTTGACCCGGCCTTCCCGCTGGACCATGCTTGCCGCGTCGCTGACCACGTCCCAGTGGACCACGTGACTGCAATAACCATGAAAGTCTAATCCCTCCTCCCCGGCCTGGGACGCCACGAGGACAAATGGAAAGAATGGGGAATTAAATGCGACCCGGCGCTTGGGGTCAGCGGTCGTCTCGCTACCCACCGAGCTATCCCGTTTTTTCTCGCTCTGTTTCAAACCGAACGGTTGGGCCCAGTGATTGAAGATGGCGCGCCGACGAGAATGCGTGAGCAGAGACGGTCGAAGTCTTGCTGGTGTGAGCGAGAGTGATGTCACGAGGTCTTTGATGCCATCCTTCAGCTTATTACTCCGATCCACGTGGGTGTCATCAGGGCACAACCAATCCAAGTATTCCACAAGTGTTTGATAAAGTCTGTGTTGTTTGCAGTACTGTGCCAGTCGCGTTTTAAAGTCCTCCCGCCCCTTAGAGTTCGCTCTCACTACGGCAATGGCGATTGGACGAGTCAGGAATCCATGCAATGCATCCGATATGCCTCCGAGGTCTTTTTCATCAATCCGGTCACCTGGGGCGAGGGTTCGGGCGAATGCGGCCGCGAGACACCGGCCTGGAACATGGTAAGACCAATTCTGCCTTTTGACAAGCGGCTGAAGAAAGGCGCGCCATGCCGCATCATTTAATTTGAGTTCCCGCGTGGGCTGAAAGACGTCTCCTAGAGACTTCGCCGCTTTAAGCTTACGACCGATGCTCAGGATGGCAGTTTCTAGGTTTTGTTCCCGTAAACCGAAGCTTTCTTGAAGCCATTGGTTGTAAATAGCGAGGCCCGCCTCGGCCGTACCCTTGCGCGTAGTGCGACGCATGGATTTTATCTTTTCGATGAAATCATCAGAGAACTTTGAATTTAATTTTGAATTCAGAAGGATAGGACCATCGAGAATGATTGACGTGACCCAAGTTCCTAATTTCTGATGCCGATTTTTGAGTTTGGGTTCATGTAATGCACAGATCGCTTCGCGCAGGGCCGCGCGCCAAGTCGCGAAGATCAGGACCTTTGACGAGCATTCTTTGTCTGATGGGGTTATCCATAGTTTAACCGGCAACCAACCTCCAGAAACCTTTCGACCCACATTCAACTCCTCAACCCGTTTGCGAAGGGCGGCCACCTTCCAGTGTTGGGATATCACGCTTCTGATTTTTTTTGAAAGATCACGACGAAGACCCCGACGAGCGAGACTCTGCGCATAAGTGTAAAGCGGAGTAGTTCCACCGATCGCGAATTCAAGGGACGATAACCACAGTCTGGTAACCGCACCTGTCCGAAATTTCGATCCCTCCTTGTAGGCCGTGGCCAGCATGGCGGCCAAAGCCCGCCCCATACCTTTCCAGGATTTTGGATCGGCAAGGTCCGGTTTGTTATTAGCCTTATGTTGGAGCCGTTCGGTACGCACCATTATAGAGTTGAGCGCTTTCTCAACCGTCTCTTTGGCAACGACCAAGCTTTTCTCTGCCTGGTTCCGTCTGTCTGCCGAAATCCCCGTGCCATGAGCGGCAATAAAGTCTAAAAGCTTCTTCTCAAACTGCGCATATCCAGCCCCCGCGCCGAACAGCTTTTTGGCTACCATAGGTGAGAGGCGCTCGATAAATCGACGGGCAGCGTCGTGATCGATTTGTTGCCCTAGCGTGCGGATCTCAAGAGGAGTGGCGGAAACGAAGAGGACGCGCGGGCCAGTCTTGGACGCGATCATCTCCTGCAGTGGGTTGTTGGAAGTGTCTGCGCTGGCTGGAAAGATGGCTACGCGATAACGTTGGAACTCATCACAGACAATCAAGTGTGGTTTAAACCGCTGGTCGCGGAGAATCTCTCGTGCGATTTCCTGGCGAAGATGGCCTAGTGAGATTTCAGAAGCTACTCCTTTGAATAGTCGTCTAAGGGAGCTTCTCACCAATCTGCGGAATGATTGAGGTGATTTGCGCTCGCGTCTTGCCAGGCGTAGGAACTCCGGCCAATCCTTAGCCCGACGGGAGCCCGGCGCATAGCCCATGAGTTCTCGAACTCTGCGGCGATAGACACCAGACGCCTTCCATATCAAGACGCGCTCGCGTAGGGTCCCCGGCCCCCGAAGGCGGAAGGAAGTCTCCACGCTCCAAGCAAGGAGTTCAATCTTGCGCCTGCGCATTGATGGCGTCGCGGCCCAGATCAATATGCGATCCTGAGAAGATCGATGCGCGTCCTTGCCCAATTGAAATTCCAGGCGCGGCGCATTCTGGCCAGCAAGCCTACGGTTGGACGTTAGGTAAACGACGAGCAAGGGTCCAGCCCTGCGTCGCCGAATCGCCAAGAAACGAGCAACTTCGCCAGCAACCAGCGTCTTGCCGAGACCTACGTCGTCGGCGAGCGCAAATAGTCGTTGCCGTTGTAAAGCATCAGCAACTAACTCGGCTGTTTTACGCTGAAACTCAAACGGCTTCATATTGCATTCAAGCGAGTTAATTCCGCGAGTAGCGTGGGCAAGCTGGCTCTTTCATTTTTCCCTGGAAGCCGCTCCGCTATGCGCAGTAATTCGCGCTTGAGTTTTGAAGATAGCTCTGCTCCTTGCACTAGGCCTGCTATCACGCGCTCAACGCGCCAGGCGCGGGTTGACCCGGCTCCGGGGCGCGAGCCTGCCGGGTCACCTGGATCTCCGTCACCGCCGCCTCCCCCGATGGGAGCTTCTAAGAGGCCCAGATGGGCTGCGAGCAGAGAAGCCGGACTCTTTCGAAGCAATACAGCCTCAATCGACTTAAAGGCTCTGACCCATTGCAAAGAATCGAGAGGCACCACACGACAAACGGAGGTGACAATGGAGCGCCTCATGGCGTGGAGCCAAATCTGGCATCCATCCTGGAGAAGCGAGGCACCATGTCCTTCCGTGGTATCCCTATCATCCGATGCCTGTTCAAGCTGGATCGTAGACATGTGCGGCCATAAGTCGTGGGATTGAAGGTGGGTGAAGCTTGGCTTTGATCTGCTACGGGAAGCGCTAACCAAGAATCCCTTAAAGTACGGGCGAAAGGCGGGAGGGCATTTCAACCGCACGCTTCTGGGGTAGCTCACCCACCTGACATCTAAGAGCGCGAGCAACTCCTCATTTGAGAGAAAGGATTGATCGCCCTCTACGCTTAACGTGATGCGTGGTTGAACTAGTTTGTGGAAAAGATCCGGGAACATGTCCCAGACGGAATCAAAATCATGCTCATTGAGCCGTAGTCGTACCAAGCATTCAGCGTTGCGGCGGCCGGAGCGACCGAGGCCCGGACCAGTAAGGTTCGCTGAGCCGAGCATGACTGACCTGTCCTTTCGTGTTACATAGATCTTGGCATGGGGGTGCAGTGGTTCAAAGGTTGCATTTGGAAGATCGGGGTCTTCTTCGGAAATCTCTTCCTTCTCATCGATATTTTGCCCAGAGCGTGGCGGACTAGAAGGTGTATATCCCAGTAGGCCTTCAAACTTATTTGCAGAGAGCGCGAGTTTCTCTAGCGTTGGCTTCAAGGTCCAGAGCTTCAACGGCTGGCCGCCTTTGAGTAGAGAGCTAAGGACCCCGGGATCAGCCCACGGGGAAACTACGAGATCCGGGGGAAAGCATTCAATTTGTGTCTCTTGCCACAACGAACGTCTTTCCCCAGGAATCTGCCAAAGCAATCGAGGACACAGCGAACTGGTCAAACGTCCTTTCCGCAAATCATTCCCCAGTTTCTTCCAAACGCCGTACGCGCGTTTCTGGTGCCCTGGTGGTAGAAGCCCGATGAAGTCGCGTACCATGTTATTAAGATCCCCAAAGAAGGACTCTTCTCTCACGAGCTTTTTCCCCGGTGCCCCCTCTAATATGAGCCCGGCCTCTAAGCATGGGCTCTCCTGGAGGTTCTGAGAACCAAAATAAATTCTAAAGGAACCATCGGCGAAGGTGAATACGGCAACTTTTGGATGAAATACTTGCCTCATGAGGCCCTTTCCTTTGGGGATCGGGCGGGCAGGAACACCAATCAGGCAACTGGATATCAGACGCTCGAATTGACCGCGGGCTTCGGTGGAACAACCCTCCTGAAAGAGCACTACCGATGATTCCAGAAGGCGTTTCAGACGGACCGCCGCCGCCAAGGCCTGAATGAAATCATATTTGCCTCCCCGCTCACCCAGCCCTTTGGATATCCAGCGAAGGAGACTCCGAGGACTAATAGAGTAAGAGCAGGCGAAGAGGCCGGTTAATATAGTTCCATCCTTTCGACCAAGCTCCGCAAATGGTTCCTCTCCCCAAAAACCGGTATCACGCATCGAGGATATCCCCCATCACACGCAGGCCTGCGTCAAGGCGGAAGCCAGGTACCGTCCCATCGGCGTCATTCGGATTGTCGCTACGCACCCAGCCTGCTCCGCGCGCCGTTCCTGCTTCATCCTCTGTGAGACGAAGCGCCGACTTCTTGAGCCGGCCTCGAGAACCAAGGATGTTATTCTCGCGCCGCACGATGCGCCGAAGCATGGCAACGCGATCCAGACTCTGCTCTTCGAATACCTCCTCTATGAAATCGATCGCTTGCAGAGCTCGTGGCCCTAGCGTGGATTTTGCTGTGGTGACGGACTGTCTCAAACTCTTGAAGGGAATCCTAAGACTTGTTTTTTTGACGCTTTCCGCTATTTTGCTCAATGACGCAGTCCTGCTCTTTTCAACACTTCGCTTCAAGAGTTGATAATGCCCCGTCACGCATCGAACAGCTTGCGCGGCATGAGTTGCGGCTCTTAGATGCGCTTGCCATTTGCGAAGGGCCGGTTCTTTGGCTAACGTCTTAAGAGCCTCCTCGACATTTTTCTTCCGAATCGCCTCGGCCGAATCTTTACCGACCTTAAGCAGATCGGCGGGAAAGAGATCCCTATCCTTGCCTAAACGGGCCTTGAACCAATCTCGTTCTCCGGATGTAAGTTCCAGATCAATCGGCCCTTTGGCCGCTAACGATCTCCGCGCGTCTCGCGCTACCGAACTGAAATTATCATCAAGCCATGTAATATCACCAGCCTCCGTCCAAGACCTGAAATAGCGCTCGTATCCTCGATGTTCGTCAACAAGTTCCAAGCGTCTCATGCATGGCAAGTAACGAGACAAGACGTACATCGACTTGCTTTTTAGGTAACGGGGGTATTTCTGCGTCCCTATGACACCTGCCTGCTTACGTTTTCTGAGTCTATCACGCAGGGCGACCTCGATTTTGTGCCAGCGTAAGACCGCCCCCCGCACCCAATGGCCTACGAACTCATCTTCAAGATGGTCGGGTTCCCCGGAACGACCCGTTGGCCGTGACTCATTGACCGCCTGTTCCGCTACAGCCGCGGCGAGAAAGAAGTACCTTGCTCTCGTAAGCAGAACTGTGAAATGAGGAAATAAAAGGTGGGCATAAAGATCTCCGAGGGCACCTAACCCCAATTCATCGCGGACGCCATCTTCCTCAAGCGCGAATGGGTCGGGACCAGAATCACCGTTGGTCAGCCATACCAAGCCGCCTGATCTTTCAATTCTCACATGGTTCCATTTCGAACTTGCCCGATGTCATCACTAAATAGACAAGGAGCCCACAGAATTTATGAAATGACACTCCGCCCAGCAGAACTGGGTGGTAACAATGAATCTCCTGAAGCGAGAAACCTGCGGTTTCTCAAACTCTTCCCTTTCAATCGGTAACCGCGCAACAAGCTGGCGCGGAAAAAAGGCAAGTTTAATGCGTGTCAAAATCATTGTATTTTGTATTCCATTCCATCGCGGCAAACGCTTCAAATAAGTATTGGGTTTTTGAGTCCTCAATCTTTACAACACGAAACTTCATCGTCTTGATTCGTTCCTTACATCTACTAAGCAATACCTTGAACTCAGGAATTTTTGAAAGCTCCTTCCTTGTCATATTTCTTGAGTCAATCCCTTTTCTCATAACCTCTATCTTTGCCATTTTGAATGCAAAGGATGCCTGATTGTGCTGCGATGAGCGACCAACATGTTGTCGAAATCGTTGCCGAAAAGTTCGATTGGCTCGACCCACATAAATGGGAGCGTCCTTACTAAAAAAGGCATAAACTCCTCGATTAGAAAGAATCTTGGAAGAGTCTTTAGTAAAATCGATAGGCATGCTTCCCTCCAATTGTTTCAACAATCCGGATAGCTTTTTAGTAATTCGACGGAAATCGTCAGTTCTCCTTAGCATAGCTCCCTCCTGCATCTCATTAATAATTTCCGCAATTGCATTGTCATGTTAGACATGAAGAAAACTCCCTCAGTCGAGGATCCATGATGAGATGGTGTTGTTGGAGAAGATGGCGAAGGGAAAGGCCATCCAAACGGCGGCAACGGCTTAAAGCTACATAGAAATTCCAGGGACACCTTACTGAATTCTTCAACTTTTAATCATCAAAAAAATCGTGAATAGGATAGCGTTGCTAATAAAAAAACCAATATTGGATTCAAATATTGCTTATTCTTCAGAAAAATAATCCGCGTCAAGTTTCTTAAGCTCATAAGCCGTTTTCAATGCCACGCCCACACCATGCTTAATCATCAAGCTGGCCAGGCGAGCCCCGTCTATTAAAATGATCTTGCTTTCAATTTTTGCTGCATACTCCTCAGCGCTTGATTGGAAAGTTGATGTGGTTATGAAAATACCTTTTTTTGCTCTTTGTCCTTGGAGGGCACCGGCGAATTTTTGAATTTCTCCACGGCCTACAGGGTTATCCCATCTCTTTGCCTGAAGATAAATCACGTCAAGACCCAGGTGATCCTCTTTAATGATGCCATCAATTCCTTCATCCCCGCTCCGGCCTACCGCCTGGCCCGCATCCGATCGGGAACCCCCATAACCCATCTTCACCAAAAGATCGACGACCAACTGTTCAAAAAACTTAGGTAGACACCCCTTCACTTTCACCAATAGTTCTTGGGCTAAGATCTCCTCATATTGCTGAAACCCTTTTTCAAAGGTCTCTTCGGGAGTCAGATCCGTTAAGGGCTGACCTTCTTCTTCTCCATTCTTTTCGGTGCCGCGATGAAACTCCAAAAAATCCGGAAAGCGTTTCAGGTCCCTCACCTTTAATTCCGCGAGATTCTCCTGTAACAATTCCTTTCCGCGTTCGGTGATCATGAATACTCCCCTTCGGGGCGAATCCAAAAGGCCTGCCTTTTTGAGATAAGTCCTCGCCCAACCTACACGATTCGTAAATACCTCTTGGTTTCCGCTTGGAAGCCTTGTCGCACGCTCCACATCTGTCAGTTGGAATTCCCCTGAAAGAACGTCGTAAAGCCCTTGGAGGGTGTGTTCCTTCCCATCTTTTATTGCCCGAAGGAACGGCAAGAAGACTTTTTGAAAATCAGGAATCGACATTGACTATGCGCGCCCATTACCAATGGGTCAAGAATCGCATGGCCAGGTTGGCCTTTGAATGCAAAATCATGCAAAATCATGCAAAATCATGCCCTAGCCAGACCTATCAAATGTAAGATTAGCCTGAACCAGATGTTGCATGAGGCGGTTGGCGATGGTGTTCACGGCCGGATTCATTTATCACCTTCAGACTTCTTGGGAGCGGCGAGCGCCTTTACTTCGCGCCGCAATTCCGCCCGGAGTTCGGCCTCGCTGGGAAGATGCAGTTTATAACGACTGGCAAATATTTTCTTCCGCTGATCCGGGCCCAGGGTGTACCTCACCACGGCGTCGTTTTTGTCCGCGCAAAGGATCAACCCCAGCGTCGGGTTATCGCCCGCCGTGCGACGCTCTCGGTCGTAATAATTCACGTACAACTGAAGCTGGCCCAAATCCTGGTGGGTGAGCTTGCCGGTCTTGAGGTCTATGATCACGTAGCACTTGAGGACGGCGTGATAAAACACCAGATCAATGTAGAAGTGATCGCCGTCCAGCGTAAGCCGTTCCTGACGGGCCACGAAAGCAAACCCTTTTCCCAGTTCCAGCAGGAAGGCTTGCAGGTTGTCAATCATGGCCTGTTCCAGGTCCGTCTCAACCAGTTTCGGCGATTCCGGAAGCCCCAAAAACTCCATGACCGTCGGATCTTTAAACACATCAACGGGTTTCTGTACCTCATGCCCCTTCACGGCCAATTGCATCAGGCCCTGCTTGTCCCGGCTCAACGCGAGCCGCTCATAGAGCAGGCTGTTGATTTGCCGCTCCAATTCCCGCGCCGACCAGTTGTTCTTGATGGCCTCAATCTCGTAGAAGGAACGCGCTTCAGGTTTTTCGACACGCAGGAGAGTTCGATAGTGCGTCCAGGAGAGATTGGGATGAAGCCGACCTGGTTTCCAGGATTGGCTACGCGACGCGTAGCCAATCTCTGAGAGCATAGCCGATGGAAACTTCGCAGATTTCCGACGCACCGCGTTGGATTTGTCACGCGGTGCGTGACCTATCTCGTAACTGCTTTGCGGACTGAACGATAAGGAAAGGTCACGCGGTGCGTGACCTTTTTTGATCCCCGGAAGTTCGGCATAAACGAGGTAGAACTTCTTGAACAGTTTGAGATTGGTCAGGCCGTAGCCTCCTCCGTACTCGCCTCGGAGTTTCTCAGCCAAGTCCCCCATCAGCCGCTCACCATAATCAGCCCGTCCCTTTCCCTTCTGCTCTTCCTCCACGATTTCCCGTCCGACCAACCAGTTGGCCACGACTTGTGTAGTGTTGACGGAGCGGGCAACATTCGCCCGTGCGAACTCCAAAATCTCCCGGACGCGCCGATAAAGCGGGGTCACTTTCCCCTCTGACATTTTTCCAATATGTTCAATTTGGTAACCACTATCGCTGGCACACTCATCATTTTACCCTCCCCAAAAACTCTGTCAGGCGCGGATCCAGCATCAAATGGTGTTGTTGAAGGGGACGGCGGAGAGAGATTCCACCCAAGCTACGGCAACGGCTCAGAGCAACATACGCTTGGCCGGAGGTGAAGGTGCCGTTGCCAAAATCAATGGCCACCTGATCAAATGTCTTGCCCTGGGCTTTGTGGATGGTGACGGCCCAAGAAAGTCGGAGAGGGATTTGGGTGTAGGAACCCACCACTTCCGTTTCTATCCTCCGCAGACCCCGATTAAAGGCATAACGGTGTTTATTCCAAGTGACCCGGCCGACTTTTACATCTTTACCGCTGGCCAACTGGATTTGGATCGCATCATTTTCCTCGTCCTCACCAAATCCCACGATCCGGCCAATGTCCCCATTGATCCATCGCTTAACAGGGTCGTTGTTCAGCAACATGACCTGGGCTCCTACTTTGAGGGTGATTTCCTTGGTCGTAGGAAAAGCGCTCTCCGGAAACTCACCCTCGACTTCTCCCACGAAGATTTTGGCTTTGCCCTCTATGCGGAGGATTTTCTCATCGTTGTAGCGGTGAGCCATATCGTTTCGGGTCGTTAAGAGCACGCAAAACTCCGGCAGGTCGTCTAAGGGATACCCATTGACCCGCTCGTTAATCGCGGCAAGCTGACGTTCCGAAACCTCACCATCGCGGACCGCATCGAGTAATCCAATAAACGCGGGGTCGGTTTGGCGATGGACGGTGCGGAGCTCGATTTTCTGAAGAGAGGATTCCCTAAAGCACATGGCGTTGAAAAAATACGGCCCCTCATAAAAATCCTCGAAGATTTCCCGCTCTTCGGGAGGGACCACGGGGGGAAGCTGACACATATCCCCCACCAACACCAATTGAATGCCTCCGAACGGCATATCGGGGTTGGGTCCATTCAACCGTAGGAATCGATCCATACAATCAAAGAGATCGGCTCGAACCATGGAGATTTCGTCCACCACTAACGTATCCAAGTTCTCGAAAATCTTCCTGGCCCCGGCTGACTTTTTCTTAATGCTGTCCAAAGTGACCCCAATGGAAAACCTGAAAAAAGAATGGATCGTCTGGCCCTGAATATTCACCGCCGCCACCCCGGTCGGTGCCACCACGGCAATATTTTTTGAGGTGGTATCTCGAAAATGTTTGAGAAGCGTGGATTTTCCCGTCCCGGCGCGTCCGGTAAGAAACACCGACTTCCCCGCCTCCATATCCTCTAAAGCTTTGAGAGCGACGCTATCCCACGTCATTATTTTAGATTCGGCGGTGACCGTCATATCTTCAACGCGTTGTTGGAACATTCCCTATTTAAAATAGCGGAAATACGGGTAATTCCCTTTCCCCGTCGCTCCCGTTCAATTTCACCGGAATACTGAGTGACCACATCCGGAAACAGGCGGTTAATGTCCGCCTCCAGTACGGCATGCTTCAGCGAAGATAAGCTTGAGAATGGGATGGAACCCGGGCGAAGACTTTCCGAACGTGCAATCACCCAATCGCTGAGGGTGCCCGTTTGCAGGGCCGCCACCAAAGGGAGATACCCGTCGGCTTGGCGACGAGCCAGCCCATCAATATCCTTTTCGGCGAGCGCCACGGCATCTCCCTGCGTGGTTTTGACTTCCACCGCCAATTTTTCCGTCCCGCGGACAAAATCAAAATCGACTCCTTCGACCAAACGATCCTCCGTCCGGCGAAAGCCCAGTCGGCAAAACGCAATGCCCAATAATTGCTGAACGATCTTGCCGAAATCCTTCCCTTGGGAAGATTGGAGTTTTTTTAACCTCTCGAACGTCAGGACGTCCACACCACGCTCCGATCTTCGAATTTCACCCCTTCGCCTTCCGCGTGAGGAAGAAATTCATATCCCAATTTGTTCTTGGTCACGGCCTTCCACAAGAGGCCGCGGAATTCTTCGTCCATCGTGGAGATAATGACTTGATGGTGTTCTACCACGCCAGCCAAGACCTTGGCCAAGCGCCGCTTGTTTTCCCCATCTAGGTTCTGGGAAGGATCATCCAACATCAAAAATCCCAATCGGTGCCCCATCGCGGCTTTTCCCACCATCCCCAGAAAAATACTCATCGAGGCCAGGTTCATCTCCCCTTGGCTGAATTCCGTCACCGCCGGGCGGCGTTGACCACTCCGGTTGATATAGATCTCTCCATCGCCTCCGTCAATTTCCAATCGGCCTTTGGCACTACCACACAATTCTCCAAACAACCTGGCAATATCTTCTTTGGAGGTCTCCAATCGATGAGAAGATTCCTGTTCCAGGACTTTTCCCACGATTTCCCCCAACTTCACCACTCTCCGCTCGAAGGCTCCCAATTGCTCAAGGCCTTGACGGAGCTCGAGATAAGGTTGGCTTTTTTGATAATCGGTCAGCGCCTTCAACTTTTCCTCATAGGCCACCCATGTAGCCTGATCAGTCAATCGATCGCACTTCTTTTCAAATGTACTGACCCACTCGGTAAGAGATTTGAGTTCGGTATTCAACGCATCCAACTTGACTTGGATGTCATTCAACGATTGAGTCACCACGGCGAGAAGATCGTCCGTCATGGTCAGAGATCTTCCCAACAAGACCCCCGCCTCTTTACGCAATTGAGTCTCTTTAGAAACTAATTGCTCCACCTCCCTCATC
>OBEQ011437877.1_pt1 | contig 23612 bp, 26 predicted proteins | sample 1670901 | NCBI WGS metagenome assembly OBEQ01 (sample SAMEA104232315, study PRJEB22302) | groundwater metagenome | biome: forest; feature: aquifer; material: groundwater | place: USA | collected 2011-08-07 | depth 5.4 m
AAAATTCTTTGGGGAGGAAAGCGAGGTTGGTATTGGCGATTCCCTGCTCTTGCACTCCCTGTTTTTCCACGATTCCCTTCAAGAAACCGTTTTCTTCGATTATTTCGCCGAAAGAGCTCTTGTCTTCGACCTTCTTTCCGACCAGAAACCATTCGCCGCGTTTGGCTTGGCTCAGGAAAGAATCGAACAAGCGGGGGTCGAAAAAATTGTCTCCGTTGAAAACCACGAAATTCCCTTGCACTTCCTTCTCGGCTTCAAGCAAAGCGTGCGCAGTCCCCTTCTGCTCGTTCTGGTACGTGAAAACGATCTTGTCCGCATACGGGGTTTTGGAAAAATGCTTTTCCACAGCCTCTTTCTTGAAACCCACGACTATGACGATTTTTCTGGCGAAAGGGTAAACCCTTTCTACAATCCACTCCAACAGCGGTTTCTTCAAAATCCTCACCATTGTTTTCGGAATGCGGTTGGTGATGGGCCAAAGCCTCTCGCCGCGACCCGCCGCTAAAATGACAAAATCCAATTCACTCATGCAACTACCTCACGGTAACGCTCTTCGCCAAATTCCTCGGCTTGTCGGGATTCTTCCCCCTTTCCACCGCCGCGTAGTAAGCCAAAAGCTGGAGCGGGACGGCTTCGATAATCGGGTAAAACAACGGGTTTTCCGCCTTGGGGATTTTCAGCAAAACGTCGTAATTTTCATTATCCTCTGAGCTCAAAGCGATCAACTTCGCCCCCCTTGCTTTCGCTTCGATTCCGTTGTTCAAGCTGTCCGTATGCGTTTCATCCGACGGGTTGAGCAAAACGATGGGCGTTCCTTTTTCGATCAATGCGAGCGTTCCGTGCTTCAATTCCCCCGAAGCCATTCCCTCGGCGTGAATGTAAGAAATCTCCTTCAATTTCAAAGCCCCTTCCAACGCAATCGCATAGTTCGAACCCCTGCCGAGGAAGTAAACGTGGTCCCGGAATTTGAATTCCTTCGCCAATTCCTTCACTTTCTCCTTGTTCCACTCGATGCTTTGTTCAATCAAAACGCCCAACTGCGCGAAATCCACTTTCTCACCCTTGGTCGCGAAAGCAAGCAAGCAAAAAACACCCAGCTGGTTGAGAAAACTTTTCGTTGCAGCTACTCCAACCTCGGGTCCGCAATTCAAATACAGCGTTTTCTCGCTCATCCTGTCGAGCGTGGAACCAACAACGTTGACTATCGAAAACAATCGCGCGCCTTTTTCCTTCGCCTTCCTAACGCAATCCAAAACGTCCGCGGTCTCGCCGCTCTGGGAAACGGCAATGACAAGCGAGTCTTTCGACAATCCTTCCGCATCAAGGGAAAATTCCGACGCCAAAACCACTTTCAAATCCTTGCCCGAGAGTTTTTTGAACCAGCTTCGCCCGATAAGCGAAGCGTGAAATGAAGTTCCCGACGCGACAACGAAAACTTCCTTCGCGGCCAACGCATCCTTTGCAAAATCCTTGAGAATATGCTCATCTTGAAAGGCGGATTGCTTGAAAACGTACGGCTCTTCCATTATTTCCTTCAGCATGAAATGCTCGAACTCGCCCTTTTGCGCCTGGGAAGCGCTCCACTTCACTTCGCTAATCTCCTTCACCAACTGCCTTCCAGTCTTGAAATCGAAGAAGCTCATTTCCAAATCTTTTTCCGCCTTTAAAACAGCCACTTCCCCGTCGTTCAAAAACACCGCTTTCTTCGTAAAATCAAGGAAGGGAATGCAGTCGCTGGCAATGAAAAACTCATTATCCCCCACGCCGACTATCAACGGGCTTTCGTTGCGCGCCGCGACCAATTCTCGCGGGTTGTCCTTGCATATTGCAAGAAAAGCGAAAGAACCTTTAAGCAACAAACACGTGCTCAAAACGGCTTTCTCCAAGCTCAACCCGCTCTTCAAGCCATCTTCAATCAAGTGCGGAATGACTTCGGAATCGGTTTGCGAAGCGAACACGTGCCCTTTCTTTCGCAGGTTTTCGCGCAATTCCTGGTAGTTTTCAATAATCCCGTTGTGCACTACCGCAACGCTCCCCCCGCAAGAAAGGTGCGGGTGGGCGTTGGCCGCAGTGACGCCGCCATGCGTGGCCCATCTAGTTTGCGATATTCCTACGGAGCCAGTCAATAAATCAAATTTAAGATGCGAGTTAATCTCGTCAACTTTCCCAGTATCCTTCAATACTTTAAGTGGACGACCCTCATCAGCAACAGCAACTCCGGCGGAATCGTAACCGCGATATTCGAGAGCTTTTAACCCAGAATATAAAATTTTACCAGCGGGTCTAAAGCCTAAATATCCCATTATTCCACACATGAGAAAAAACAACCGCTAAACATTCAACAAAAAAGCCGCTTTCAAAAGAAAGCGGCACCTTCACTCGTATTGCACAGAGGGGTTACGTTCAACACAACACTATCGCCCTAAGCCTATTTAAGCACCGTTCAACAAAAAACCATAAAACTCGAACAAAAAACATACCTTTTTAAAGAAATTCATTAGAATATTATTAAAAGTTTAAGAACAACCCACCGGTGCTTGGCAATGCAAGCTAAACTAGTTTATGAAGAAAGGGCATTAGATGCGAAGATAATCGGGAAAAAAACGCTCAAGATTTTTTCCGAAGACAGGCTTCGCATTCTTGAATCGCTCAGCGAAAAGCCAAAATACCCTGCAGAAGTTGCTAAAGAGCTCAAAATGCATTTGCAAACTGCCTACTATCATTTCAATTTGCTGGAAAAAGCCGGCGTCATAACGCGCGGGATCACCGAAGAAAGGAGGGGTGCTCTTGCAAAAAAATTTGTTTTCGACGCAGACGCCCTCGCGGTCGTAGTAAAGGAAGAATGGAAACCGTTCGCAGGAAAAAAGAAAAAACCGCCTTCTTTTTTCGAAGGCTTCGTGAAAGACGGCTTTCTCAACGCGAAAATAATCGTGGGTAGCCCCGATCCGCATGGTCCTCATAGGGCGAGGGGTTCGGAACTGTGCGCCATGGAATTGAGCGCCATGCTCGGGGCATACGCTTCATTCGAATATCCGTTGTACTATTTGGATACTGAAGCAAGGGAGAGCGTGCTGAAGCAAAACTTATTCCTGCTCGGCGGCCCGAAAGTCAATACAATATTGGAAAAAGCAAACAAGCACATGCCCATTCGCTTCGACCAAGAGTTCGGGGTTGTTTCGAAAGTGTCGGGAAAAAACTATGCCGAAAACGTTGGCATCATAGAAAGCTTTGAAAGCCCTTTCGCGGAAAATAAAAGGGTATTCGCAATCGCAGGCAGCGACCACCATGCGACACGCGTGGGCATTCTCGCGATGATCAAGAAACGAAGGGAATTGGAGAAAGGAAACAACTTTGATTCGAGCGTATTCGCTAAAGTCGCCCAAGGGTTTGACGAGGACGGCGACGGGATAGTGGATGAAGTGGAGATACTAGAGTGAGAAAAATGGATTCAAACGAAATCATAATCAAAAACGGCCTGGTAATAGACCCGCTTTCCAAAACCCAGGAAACGCGCAGCATCAAAATCAAAAACGGGAAAATCGTCGGCGACACTCTAAGCAAGGCAAAAGAATTCGATGCTGAAGGCTTTGTAGTAATGCCGGGTTGGATTGACATGCACACTCACTGCCGGGAGCCAGGCTTTACGCACAAGGAAGACCTTGCGAGCGCAAGCAAAGCCGCAATCGCAGGCGGGTTTGCTTCCATAGTGGCAATGCCGAACACCAAACCCGTAATCGACAATCCTTCAACGGTGGATTACGTTCTTCAAAAAGCGAAAAACCTCGAGGCCAACGTTTTTTGCACAGCCGCAATAACCATCGGGCAAACTGGCGAAGAGCTCGTTGATTTTCAAGCGTTGAAAAACGCTGGTGCAGTGTATTTTACGGACGACGGAAACCCGGTTCAAGACTCTAAAGTGATGAAGAGGGCGTTGGAGGAAGCAAAAAAAGCGAACGTGCTTTTGGCACAACACTGCGAAGACAGGAGCGCAGTGAAAGGATGCGCTTGCGCGGGAGAAAACACAGCGAAAAAACTCGGGCTCAAGGGCTTTCCGCGCGAAGCCGAGTTGAACTGCATAGAAAGGGATTTGCGGTTGGTTGAAGAATTGGATGCGAAGGAACACTTTCTTCACTTGAGTTTGAAAGAAAGCGTTGAAGCGATTCGCAAGGCAAAATCCAAAGGATTGAAAGTTACTGCTGAAGCGACGCCCCACCATTTCACCTTGACTGAAGAAGCGCTTTTGGAAAAAGGCACCAACGCGAAAATGAACCCCCCATTGCGCGAAGAGAAAGACGTCAGGGCGGTGCGCGACGGTCTGAAAAAAGGCGTTTTCGACGTGATTGGCACTGACCACGCGCCGCACACTGCTGAAGAAAAAGCGTTAGGATGGAATAAGGCGCCAAACGGGATAGTCGGGTTGGAAACCGCGGTGGGGTTGTGCATTACGCATTTGGTCGAACCCAAAATCTTGTCGTGGTTGCAACTGGCGGAAAAAACTTCCCTAAACCCAGCGCGCATAATCGGCTGCGAAACTAAAGGTGCGCTCAAGTCCGGCTTCGACGCCGACGTTACGATAATAGATCCTGAAATCAAATGGACGGTAAATGCAAAGGAATTCAAGTCCAAATCGCGAAACACTCCTTTCGACGGGATGGTTTTGAAAGGCAAGGCAATCGCCGTAGTCTCGAAAGGAGTTTTATACGACTTGCGTTAATTCAAAAGCGGGTGTTTGTTTGAAAGAAATAGAAAAAATCCTTTTGGAGTACAAGCCGTTGATAGACCGGGCTATCGAAAAAAATATTCCCAGAAATTTCGCCGGACCCAAGCTCAACGCAATTGCAGGAAAACCTCGTTACGCTTACGACGAAAAAAGCATCACGCAATCCATCGCAAATCCCATTTGGAATTTGCTCGATCGCGGGGGAAAGCGATTGAGACCGGCATTCACGCTGCTCGTTATAGAAGCTCTCGGTAAAAACCCGAGGAAATTCGTAGATTTTGCGGTCATACCAGAAGTAATCCACAATGGCACGCTCATGGTCGACGACATTGAAGACAATTCCGACGAGCGAAGGGGAAAACCCGCAGTGCATAAGATTTACGGGGAGGATATTGCGATAAACGCAGGCAACGCCATGTACTTCCTTCCTTTGAAAATAATCATGCAAAGCGCTTTGCCCGCCAAAACGAAAAACGCCTTGTACGACGCTTACGCGCAGGAAATGATCAACGTCTCGCTCGGGCAAGGGATGGACATTTACTGGCATAAGGATTTGAAGCAAAACGTTTCGGAAAAAGAGTATTTGCAAATGTGCGCTTACAAAACCGGATGCCTAGCGAGAATGGCGGTTAAAATAGGCGCTATTGTTGCAGGCGCTACGCAATCGCAGCAAAAAGCGTTGAGCGAATTTGCGGAAGCGGCTGGCATAGCATTCCAAATCCAAGATGATATCCTCAACCTTACCGCAAGCAAAGAGTACGGAAAGGAAATCGGCGGGGACATAAGCGAAGGGAAAATCACGCTAATGGTCATCTATGCTTTGAAACACTCGCCGCAAGCATCGCGATTGCGGCAAATACTAAAAATGCATACGAAAGACCCGCGGTCGATTCTTGAAGCAATAGACATAATCAAGGAAAGCGGGACGATAGACTACGCCCAAGCTTTCGCGAGAAAAATGGTGCAAAACGCTTGGAGCAAAGCGGATAAGGTTTTGAAGGAAAACCAAGGCAAGCACAACCTAAAGGCACTTGCCGACTATTTGATAGAAAGAATCTATTGACCTTGCATTTCGGAAGCTGCAGCCGGAACGAAAGCCGCTTCGAACTCTTCCTGCTTTGCGGCGAACTCTTCGTTTGAAGCAATTTCCCCACGGGCCTTCAAAACTTCCCTCGCCAAAACCCAGAAGATCAACGCAATCGCCTTTCTCCCTTTGTTGTTCGTCGGAACTATGAGGTCTATCATTGAAGGATTGTTGTTAGTGTCGCACAACGCTATCACGGGAACGCTCACGCTGTACGCCTCTTTCACCGCCTGCTTGTCCGTACTGGGATCGACCACAAGCACAAGCTTGGGTTCAACGAAATCGTTTCTCGACGGGTTGGTGAAGCGGCCTGGCGTAAACCTTCCAACTAGCGCATTAAAGCCGGTCAAAGCGCAAAACTTTTCAATCGGTTGCGAAGCATTGTCCTTGTTGGAAACGATGAAAACGCCGGTTTTGTCGATGGAAGCCAGCAATTGCGCCGCCCCTTTCAGGCGTTCGTTGAGTTTCTTCAAATCCAAAACATGCAGCCCGTCGTCGCGCACTTTGTAGATAAAGTCCTTCATTCCGCCGTTCTTGTTGCGCGTTCCGATGTGCGCTCCCGCTTCCAAGTACTTTTCTTGGGGGATCAAAAATTCCACTGTCGCCATAAACAACCAACTCTCGAAAAAGCATCCATTACACTCACGTGTAAGAAAGAATGCGTTTTAGTCTCTATCCGGAATTCGCGAAAGCGGTTTGCTTACGCCATCGCCACATAGTGGATTAGAGCCGAACAAATGATGCGGGCAATAATATTAAAGCCTTTCCACAGAAGTTTGTTTATGAAAGGGGAAATGAGCGTAGAGACTGGCGATTCGAGCACTATTGACGAGGAGTTGTTTGAAGAAACCAAAGCCGAAGCGCAGCAAGAGCAGCCCGAACAACAAGAAACGTCGGAAGAGAATGCAAAAAAGAAAACCCCGACCCCGGACTTGAGAATGGTGCGGAACGCGGAAGCAGCTTTGTTTATTGCGAATCGCACTGTTTCTTTCGAAGAACTGGGAAAAGTAATGAACGTTTCCAAGCAAACCGCACGCACGCTCGTGGAAAAACTCAAGGAAGAGTACGATTCCAAAGAAAGCGCGATCGAAGTGGTATTGGGAGACGAAGGCGCATTGTTACAAGCAAAGCCCGAGTTCCTTCAAAACGCTTCCGAACTGTCGAAAAAACCGGACGTCAGCAGGAAAGCGACGAGAATACTGGCGCTCGTTGCAAAGAAAGGCGGAATGCTCCAGTCGGAATTGAGGAAATACTTCAAAGGCGAGATTTACGAGTACACGAGCGAGTTGAAGGAAGCGGGATACATAGACTCGGAAAAGCGCGGCAACACGCGCTATCTCAAGCCCAGCAAAAAATTCTCTGAAAACTTCCAGATTGCTTGATTCACTCGAAAGCGGTGCCCAAAACCGCCTTGATCTGCCTCGCTCGTTTTCGCCCTATTCCCTTTACTTTCTGCAATTCCTTTTCGCTCGCGCCCACGATTTCTTCGATCGTTTTGAAATGCGCTAGCAATGCCAACGCGTTCTTTGGCCCTATCGTTGGAAGCGATTCTACAATCAAACGCTGCTGTTGCCCCAACGACAAGCCTTTCTTGGAAAACTGGATTTTGATTTCGCGCGGCTTTTGCAATTGCTCCTTGAAACCGAGCGCGAAAACGAATCCGGCAAGCTCCCCCTCGCTTTCAAAAAAGAAAAACGGAATCTTGTAGTCTACAGCAAGCGCAATCAACGCGCCGCGAACCGCGTTTTCATGAAGCCTCTCGAAATTTTTTCCCACGATTGCGATTACCGGCGAAGAGAAGTTTTCCTTCAGCTCTTGCGATTGCAAAAACAGCCTGCCGTCAATAACGCTGCTTTCAAAATCGCTTGCCGTTTTCCGCTCTACGCAAACCCTGTCGCTCAAAACGAAATCGCCTATCGGAAGGCGGGAAAAGGAAACTACGGCTCCAAGCTCTTTCAAACCCGAACAAACTTCCGAACCCTTTTCCCTGTCGTCGGCAAAAACCTTCACCTTGTCCGACTTCTCAAAATGCAAAGCAACCATTTTTTTCACGACTTAAAAATCGCCTATCTTAGTCTGCCCTTTTTTCGGCTTTTCCTTCGCCTCTTCGAAATCGGATTGCGGCAAATGCTGCATCCGCTGCAGGTGCTTGTGCATTTTCTTTTCCTTGTTCTTGGAAATCCACAAGTACGCCTCGTCTTTCGTGCCTTTCGCGACGAAAACCACCGCTTCGCCCGCATTCACTCGCCCAGCCCTGCCCCTCCTTTGGATAAGGCGTATTTCGGAAGGCACTGCTTCGAAGAAAATCACGACGTCAACGCTCGGAATATCCAAACCCTCTTCACCTATGCTCGTTGCGACAAGAAAATTAAACTCGCCGTTGCGAAAGCTCTCTACTACGGCATGCTGTTCTTTCTGGTTCATCCCCCCTTCTGCCCTTCCGACCAGCGCCTTCGCTTTGACTCCATGCAAGGAATTCAGTTCGGAAATCAAGTAAGTTACGGAATCTCGGTAGTGCGCAAAAACGATCGCATTTTTTTTGCTTGAGGCTATGCGCGCTGCGTATTCTTTCAGCAAAAGCATTTTCGGGTGTTCAATTTTGTTTTCCAAAAGCCGTTCGCATTCTTTCTTGATTTTCGCAATGCGGGGGTCTTTAGACAATGCCAATACTGCTTTAGTCGTAGTCTTTCTCGACTCCAAACCCTCGAGGAAGGAAAGCAAAGGCTTGATCCCCTCGCTCTCAAGCAAATCTATTGCATGAGCAATATTCAACGCCTTCGCAGTTTCGCTCAGCAAGGAATAGAATGAAGGGTTGCGCTTTGCCATTTCCAAAAACTTTATCCTCAGGAACAAAAGTTGTTTTCTGCTTGCGCTCGTTTTGTTGGGAACGAACCCCCTTTCGTTCAATTTCGATAAAGGCTCTGAAAGTATTTCCTGCAACTGCTTTCTCAATTTGATTATTTCCGGCGGCAAGTCGACGAACTCGTATAAAACGTTCACTTCCTTGACGAAATCCTTTACTTCCTTATCTTCGGAGGTTTTAATTTCAACCGCGTTTATGCCAAGGTTTTTGCAAACCTCCGCAATTTTCTTGCGCTCGGAAGAAGGGCTGGCAGTCAAACCCAAAACCAAACATCCGTTCCTTTGAGCTTCGTTGCCTACGAAAACATACGCGTAATCCCCTACGGCGCGGTGCGCTTCGTCGAAAACCACTAGCGCAAAATCCTTGAGAGAAAGCCTGTGCGATTGCAGGTCATTCCTAATGGTCTGGGGGGTCGCGCAAACGACCGTAGCATGCGCATATTTCTTTTTTCTTTCTTCGGGCAGCATTTCGCCCGTGACTACGGCCGTTTCTTCAGTGGAGTCTATCAATTCGCCTATGCGCTTTGCTTGCTGCAGCACGAGCGGTTTTGTGGGCGCGAGAAAAAGGATTTTCTTTTCCTGCGTCTTCAGCAAGTGTGCGATTGCGAGAATGGCTACGAAGGTTTTTCCCAACGCCGTGGGCATTACCACCAAAAGCCTTTTCGTTTCAAAAAGCTTTTCAGCCGCTTTAACCTGATAATCGCGCAATTCCATTCCGCTTTTCTTCAACAAACTCAAGTCAAGCATTTGCAACACCGTTCGAACCGGAAAGCTTCGCGAATAATAGTGGAAGCACAATCTTTTTAAGCTCCGCAAAATATTTCTCTATCCTTTTAACGAACGATTGCAAAAAAAATCAGGGGTGGGTATGCATGGCGATCCTTCCGGTGGCTCCAGTAGAGAGGATAATCAGAAAAGCGGGTGCGGACCGGGTTTCCCCGGATGCGGCCGAAGCGCTTGCAGAAATACTAGAGGATACAGGAGTCAAGATTTCGCAAAAAGCGGTCCAGTTCTCAAAGCACGCCGGAAGAAAGACCGTAACGGCCGAAGACGTGAAGCTAGCGTCGAGGTAGTGCATCTTTCCAAAGCCTTTTCTTTCTTCTAAAACCTTTTTTCTCATGGCGACTTTGGTTTGCTTCATTTCAAACAATCCGGAAAACCTCGAGCTTTCGCTCTACCCCCACTCTTCGCATTTCACGACCGACACCAAAGCATTGATCCTCGACACCAAAGCAACCCACGAAAAAAACGCTGGAATTGCAAAAGAATTCGGCGCGACCCACGTTTGCGAAGAAGATTTTAGGGAAAGCATGAAAGACGAGTTCAAACCGTTGTTCCAAGGGCGTTACGGCGGAAATCGCAACATTTGCTTATACCACGCTTTCAAGGAAAATGCCCACGCCGTTTTCTTCGACGACGATACGACGCCGTTCGAAAACCCTTTGGAAAAGTACGATAAACTCTTTGCGGAAGGAAAGAAAATCGTGGTTGGAAAATACTTGAGACATGCGACTGGAACGCAGCAAATAATCAAGGAAATAACCAATACTATCGCAGATTACGCGGACGGGGGAATGGGAAAGGAAAAAGCGCAGGAAAAACTCTCCGAATTGTTTGCGGGAATTCCGAAAGAAAGCGAAACCCCGCCGAAAGGGATGGGAATGGTAGGGGGGAATATGGGAATTCACTACGAAGCGTTGAGGCAATACTGTTTTTTTCCCAGCGATTACAGGGTTGAAGACGGGACTTACGCTACGCTCGCCAAAGAGTTTATAGGCGAAGAGCCTTTCAACAGCGAAGACAACCCCGCCGTTTTTCATAACAAACGCCCGAGGCAAAACGCGTTGTTGGAAAACTTGGAAAACGAATTGAAAGGAAACGTGATAGCATTGTGCGTGAAAGACACTCTCGATGAAAACGAGCTGAGCATGGACTCTCTCGAAGACAAGATAAACCGCAATGCCGCGTTGGTTTTCAAGGCGTTCAACCTCGACTACGTGCAGTACAAGCAACGCCAGAAAAGCGTCTTTGAAAAGGCGAAGGAACTGGGTTTCGAAAAAGAGTTTTCCTTCCTGCTTTCCCTAGCCGAAAAAACGCTTGCGCCGTCGGAAGAGGAAGTGAAAAGAAAAACGGCTTTGTTCCAATACGCGCAGGAAAACTGGGGCAAGGCATTGGAAGAGTGAGGGAATGCTTTTCGCACTGTTGTTTCTCATTGCAGCGGGCTGGCTCGGAATCGAGATAGCAAAAAAGTTCGATTCGGAAAACCAAATCGCTTACGCAATCCCCTTGGGAATATTGTTTTCCGCGTGGATTGTCTTCTTCTCTTCACTCGCATTAGGCCTTAACCTGCCGAGCATCCTTGTTTCTTCCGCAATAATGCTTGCCGCTGGCTGGATCTTGAGTAGAAAGAAAAAAATCAAACGCCATTTGCTCTCGCGGGAATTGGTTCCGCTGGCACTTTTTTCCCTCGCTTTCTTCCTTGCGATAAACTATCTAATGTTCCACTACGACTCCCGCGGGGCTGTCGAAGGTTATTCCACCGATTTCGGCTTTCACAAGAGCATCGTCGCTTCGCTTGCGAATGGCAACTTTCCTCCAGAACACCCGTTATTTGCCGGACTGGCGCTTTCGTACTATTACTTCATCCACTTGTTCGCCGCTTCGCTTATTGTAGGGGGGTTGACGCTGCAACTCGCTGCAATTATTGCAAACGCCCTGTTGAATTTCTCAATAGTTTTGTTGCTTTTCATCGTCGTTAAAACCGCTTTCCCGCGAGAATCGAAAAACGCCCTGTTGGCTTATGCGGGAATAGCGTTTGTCTTGCTCAATGGAAACTTTTCATTCATCGAGTTGATTCGAAACAACGCGTTCAATTTGAACGCGATAGCTCAATACTCCGAATTCATCGATTTGAAACAAACCGCATTTCCATTCCTCAACATGCTCAGCGCACACTTGCTCGTAACGCCCTATGCGATCGGCCTTGCTATCCTGCTTATCGCAGTCAAAAAAATCCTCGACGGCGATTTCGAAAAAACCGCAATAATCGGGCTCTTGCCGCTGTTCAATTTTTTCGCTTTCCTTTCAGGAATAGTTTTGCTTGCAGTACACGCGCTTTGGGAAAGGAAAGCGCGCAAGCCCTTTGCCTTTGCGCTTGCAATGTCCATCCCGCAAGTAATTTATTACCTTGCGACAAGGGAAGCGCCTTTTGCATACTTTAAAATCGGCTGGCTTGCCCCCGCGCAAGACCCGCTTTCAGTAATAGTATTTTGGCTTCAAAACCTCGGGCTTTACATCGTGCTGGGGGCAATCGGGTATTATTTTGCGGACAAAAAAATGAAGAGAATGCTCATTGCTTCAGCACCGTTGTTCGTCATTGGAAACGTTTTCATTTTCGCCCCTTTCGCTTGGGATAACGTCAAGCTATTCCTCTTCTTTTTCGTAGTTCTTGCGATTCTCGCCTCGCTGGGGTTGAAGAAAATCGTTGAGAAAACCGGCGCGGCGGTCGGCGTTTTGTTGTTTATTGCAACGGTCCTCACCGGCGTTTTCAGCGTTGCGACGATAGCCGCGAATTCCGACATCACGGTTTACGATTCTTTCGACATGAAAGCGTGCGGATGGGTGGAAGAAAACACTCCTCCAAACGCTTTGTTCTTGACCGACGGGCAGCACACTTGCATTTTTGCAATCGCAGGAAGAAGGGTGTTTTTGGGGGATTTGGAGTGGATGCAAACGCACGGCATCAAATACGAAAAACAACTGGAAGAAAACAACCGCATGCTCGCAGGCGACTGCACATTGGTGAAGAAAAACAAAATCGATTTCGTTTACTTGGACGGCTATGGCGGAAGGCACGCTTTCGTAAATGAAACGTTTTTAAGAGAAAAAACCCTAGTCGTTTTCGACCAAAACGGTCGAACGGTTTACAAGACTGTTTGCTAGGAACCCCGGAGTGGAAGAGGAGGTTTGAAGGGATTCTTGGCATTGCTTTTTCTAACGAATTTGATTGCTGCTGCAAACACCGACTTTTTGCACCCGACCGCATTCGAAAAAATCGGAGGGGCCAGTGACAGGCGCGGAACGACAGCTCAAAACGCGATCGATGGAGGGATAGGTGATTGCGGGACTGGAAGCAGTTTTTGGGCTTTTATTTCCCCTTTGGGCGGCGGAGCGGATTTTTCGTTCCAATTCAACACCACCATCCAAACTACCAGCATAACCGTAAGCTCATGCAGCACCGGAGACAAATCCTTCGTAGTGAAAAACCGGAACGGAGGGTATGACGTCGTTTACAGCCTGGGAAATACGGGTTCAAACACGCAAGCAAGCGGAACGCTAAACGGAAATTTCATCCAGCAAGACGGGAAAATCGTAATAGGTGTGAGAAACGCCAGGCAAGAGGCGGAGCATTTTTTGAACGACATCGCTTTCAAAATAGAATACGCTCCGGCGAACTTGCCTCCATCGGCGCCGGAATTGCTTTTCCCGTCGTTCAACCAAACTTTCGATTCGCAAATCGCCTTCTCGTGGAATCCATCTCAAGACCCGGAAAACGACCCGCTGAACTATTCACTCCAATACTCTTCAGACGGAGTTTCTTGGAATGATATTGCAACGGCCGATTGCTGCGAGTACGTTTGGAATTCGGAAGGACTGCAGGAAGGAATTTTTTTCGTTTCAATCAGGGCTTTCGACGGAAGGCAGCATAGCGAAAGAAGCCAAGCGCAAGTCAACATCCGGCACGTTTTCTACTCGCAAGCTTCGCAAGAAAACGCTTTTGTAGGAATTCCAGTGGAATGGCGCGTTTCCGTTCACGGAAACGGGGAAAGGAATTGCGCTTATGCCGTGCATCAGGATTTCCTGCAGGCGAGAATACTCGATTTTCAAAACAACGAGCTGCCCTTCCAAAACGATTCCAATCGCATATTCTGGAATTGCGATTTGAGTCAAGGAAACCAAACCGTAATTTTCTCCACTCCGGAAGTAATTTCCAGCGGGTACGGGTGGGTACAGGATGGGGAAAAGCAAAGCACTGCGGAAACACAATTCTTAAAACAAACGCAAGGCGTGAAAAACCCGTCTCAAAACGGCTATTCCGGCGTTTACGGCGATTTTCAGTGCATAGGGCGATTTTCTTGCCGGCCTTCAAACTTTGTTTTGGAATTTTTGAATTCGGGAGCCGAAGTCAACTATACAATAGAAGCGGGGGGCGATGGGATTTTCGAAAGCGAAACCGAAGATAAGGGCGAATATTACAACAAAACGGTTTCCCTCGAAAACTCGCTGTTCGAGCTTCAAAACTTGAGCGTTAAAACAACCGTTCCGCTCGGCCTGCAGTTCGAATTGCTCGTCAAACGCCAAGGTGAATTCGAGAATGCGGCCGAAGGGTTTTCCTTTTCCACCGAGCAAACGGCTGCAACCGTATTCCTCCCCGCTCTTTCCGTTGGAATCACGGAATTCAGGCTTTCGGCAAAACGAAAAAACCAAGGCGAAGCTTGTTTTGAAAACGCCGAGTGCGTTTCCGACTATTGCTTTGAAGGAAGTTGTTCCGAAAAAGAAAACCAAACCCTGTTCAAACCCACGCCAACCGCACCAGCGCAAAACGAATTTTACGATTCCGAAGGAATGGCCGAAACAAATGCTTCTTCCCAGCCGCCACTAAACCCCCTAGAACCGAGTGAGAAAAAAGCTCCGCCCGAAGGGAGGGGATTGAAAACGACTGCGCTTGTTGTGAAAAAAACGGACTATCCGTTGTACATCCTCGCAATATTAGCAGCATCGGCTTTGCTAGGCTACCACGCTTTTTTCCGAAAGCGCGTAAGGGTTTCGCAAAAAAACTACGGCGGAAGGGTTTCAATCGCCGTGAAAAACAGCCTGGCGGATTTGAAGAACATAAAGGTTCTCCAGTTGGTTCCGGAAAACTCTGCGGGCAACTTTTCCCTACAGCCGAAAGCAAGGCAGACGGTGACCGGCGATTTGCTCGAGTGGGATTTCGAATACCTTGCAAAAGGAAGAGGGGTTTCACTGGAATTTGAGTTAGCAGGCGAGGGCATGTTGACGCCAGTGCAAATTCAAGCCGAAACTCCCGACGGGAGAGTGCGGTCGTTCCACAGTTGAAAGTTTTTTAACCACGCCCGCAGAGTGTTTTAACGATTGTCGTGAGAATTTTATTGGCAATTGCGGTTTTGAGCATTGCTTGCACGGGCGTTTGGGCTGCAAGCGGGCAAGTGGGCGCTTTCGTCATGCCCTCCACGCCAACGCCGTCAATAACGCCTTCACCAGAAGCTGAAGGACCGCCGGCGCCCATAACCGGCTTCGCTACTGCGAACGAGCAAGAAAAAAGCAAGAATTTTTTTCAAATAGTGGCGGAATTCTTGAAAAGCGTTTTGGCGGCAGTGGGACTGCGCGCAAGTTGAACGGCTGGAACGTTTTAAAACACCGTTTTGTTAATGAAAGCATGCGCAAAACGATTATCCTTATCCTGGTTTTAATCGCATTGGCTTTTGTGGGATGCCTTTTCCAACAGCCGGCCGAACAGAAAACTCCGGGCGCCACTCCCGCCGCTTCGCTCACGCCCAGCGCCTCCCCGACATCCTCCACCACAACCACGCCAACGCCCCGGCCTTCTCCCTCCCCCATGCCCACCACAACGCTCCAGCCGGAATGCAGCATTTCAGTCAACCCTAACGATGCGCTCGGGCCGTTCAGGGCAGGCGCTTCAGCGCGTTTCTTCAATACCGACCCCGGCAACGTGACTGTAAAATGCACTGCACAAGACAGTGGTGTTTTTGGCGAGAGGAAAGAAGGCGGATATTTCGTCAGAACCTGCGAGTATCCCAGCGTTTTGACCAGGAAACTCGAAACCGCAAGCGCGAGCTGGGGAGGAATTTCTTGCAGCACGCTCGTGGTGATTCAAGTCAATTCCGAGTTTTCCAAATCCTGGAGCTTCACCCCGGGCGACGAGTCTTTCACCATGAACAAAAGCATTTCCAATACGACAGTCCGCAATTACACCATAACCAACACCGGCACCCTCGAACTCAATACGTTCATTTGCAGCGCAGACAAGAGTTTCGTGACAATAAACTGCCCTGTGAAAATAAAGGCGGGCGAAAGCGGGCCTTTCAACGCCACGTTCAGCATTTCAGGCCAGTCCGACGGCCAGCAAAACGCCGTTCTCACCGTTAAAGAAAAAGACTTGGAAAAAAGCATTACCGCAACTCTCACTATCGTTTCCTGAAATCGGTTACGACAGATTTTAAAACAAATCCCCCTTAATCTACAACGTGAAGATTCTACTGTTTCTTGCACTGGCTTTTTCCCTGGTTGCGGCAGGCTGCCTGAACGAAAAGCAATTGACCGGCCAGCCATCCCCCCTCGCGACCACAACGACAACCGCAATTCCGACTGGAACGACAACCGCTACTGCAACAGCTACAGCCACTGCGACGGCAACGCCAACCCCGACGCCTTCACCTACAGTAGAACAAGGCGGGACTTGCACTATCGTCACGCCGCAAAACCGAGACACGTTTTCCAAATCTTCAACGGTGCAAATTCTCGTGACATTCACAGACCTTCCCGAACCAATCAACACCGCATTGGTCAAGTGCGACTCTAGCGAAAGCGGAAACACCATGGACATTATTCGCTCGTCCGGTGCAGGCACTCGCCTGACCAAGTCCTGCAGCTACTCTTCCGCCAGGGGATACACCATTTCCGTCACCGCCGGTGGTGCTGCTTGCACGAGAACGATTATAATAACCGATTGACGCCTGCGGTAAAAGCAATTCTGCTCATCGCATTAACCGTAGGCATAGCCGGATGCCTAGTCCAAGAAAAGCCCATCGAGGAAAGAAAAGAAAGGTCGACAACCTCGACGCCGTTGTTTTCAAGCCCGTCGCCCTTAGCCAACGCCACTGTGCAAGCAAATGCTACGGCAAATCCTAGTACAACGCCGGAACCCACTTCCGAAGCGACGCCCAACGCCACTCAAACTCCGGGCGGGGAATGCAGCATTTCCGCAAACCCGAAAGACGCGCCCGGGCCTTTCAAGGCACTCGCGTCCGCGCGTTTCTTCAACACTCCAAACCCGGAAAACGTTACGATAAAATGCACTGCTGAAGACGCGGGAACGCCCGCCGAAAAGCACGGCGAGTTTTACATCGTCTCGTGCAGTTATTCTTACGCTATAGAAAAGAAAATCGTCACAATAAGCGCGGAAGCGCAAGGAATTTCCTGCGCGACTACAGTCGTGGTAGACGTCAACTCCGAATTCAAAAAGGGGTGGACTTTCACCCCGGGCGACGAGGAATTCACACTCAACCAAAGCGTTTCCAACACGACCGTCAGAGGCTATACGATAGCAAACAGCGGTTCGCTGACACTAACGCAAATAACCTGCACTACAGACAAGAGTTTCGTTGCCATGAGCTGCCCGGCGACTCTCAAGCCGGGCGAAAGCCTTCCCTTCACTGCAACCTTCAGCGTAAGCGGGCTAACGCCAGGCCAGTACTCGGTGGTAATCACGATCAAGGAAAAAGAATTGGAAAAATCTTTCTACGTAGTCGCAACCCTAGAAACTTAAACCAAAAAAACTATTAAACAACGGAAACAGAAATAGTCCGAGTTGTTCTCGAATGCAGGGTAACCGCGATTTAATTCTCATCGTGCTTCTCTCGCTGGCAGTAACCCTCGCGGCATTGGTAATGCTATCGGGAAAAATAAGCTATTCGGGCTTGGCCTCAAACCCCACCGGAACAGTAAAAGCAGAAGTTTCCGGCGGAATCGACATTTTCCTGAAAAACGCGACAGTAGACTTCGGAACAGTAAGCGTAGGAAACACCTTCGATACGAGCGTAAACTACTCCAATGCAAGCCAATTCCTCCTACGCAACGACGGAAGCGTACAGGTGAACGTTACTGTCTCGGCAGCAGCCCTTTGGTCTTCCACAGCGGGAAACAACTCAAACTACCGATACAACGTAACCAACTCGACCGGAAACACTTCACTCGGAAGCCCCAACGCAACCAACTGCAACCCCACCAACCAAAGCGTATGGAACACAATGCCACTAACATCCTCAGCAAGAGCAATATGCATGCTAAACTTCACAGACAACAACGACTATGCAAGAATAGACATTCAAATCACAGTCCCGACAGGCGAAGCCGCGGGAGCAAAAACCTCGGTAGTAACGTTCACTGCTTCCCAAGGATGACTGAATCGAACCATTCAGACAAAACGCTCAATTCCTTCAAGCCCAACTGCCTAGCCCGCTTGTCTTTGAAAGGCATTTTCTCGCAAAGCAAGACCAAACGCTTTTTATCCAAACCGAATTGCCTTCGCGAGTGAAACAACGCTTTGTGGATAGACTGGTTTTTGTGCTGGAACAACGCGCCAATAAGCGCTTCGTTCAGCCGCACCCTTCCTTCTTCACCCTTCGCCTCGAGCAATACGACTGCAGAATCGACTTTCGGAATGGGAATGAAAGAAAAACGCGGTATTTCAAACAAGATTTTTATTTCGCAAGAGTTTTGCGACATTACGCTCAAGCGCGAATATTCTTTTTCACCGGGCTTTGCAACAAGCCTTTCTGCAAACTCCTTCTGCAGGCACAAGACCGCCGTGGAAAAACGCGATTCGATGATTTTGAACAGAATTCGCGAAGAAATGTGGTAAGGCAAATTCCCGAAAATTATTTTGAAGCCGCCGAAATCAAACTTCAACGCATCTACGAAATTCACCTCGACGTTCTTCAATCCCTTCAAGTGCTTTTCCATCTTCTCCGCGAGGGAGCGGTCTATCTCCAACGCGACAATCCTCCCTTTCGCACCCACCCTCGCAGCCAAAAGCTCGGTCAAAACCCCTTCGCCTGCGCCTATCTCCAAAACAGTCTTTCCGCGCAAGGGAACGGAAGAAGCAATGCGCTTCAGTGCAGTGCGGTCGAACAAGAAAACCTGGCTTAAGCTTTTGCGAACCACACTTACCAACGTCTTTCCTCGCGGGGCATTTTCACGAACAAATAGTATTTCTCCTTGCCCTGCAGTTCCAATAAAATCCTCTGCACGAAAATTTCGAGCGGATTGCCCAAGTGGGAGACGCGCTTGTGAATGTCTTCGAACGACCCGAAAGGCGTTTTCTCACGCTCGTCAAGGATGTTTTGAAGATGCTTCTTTCCCACAGAAGGCAAATGCTCCAACGCATGCGAGCGGATATTTATAGGCCCTGCCCGGTTCACAAACTCCACGAATTCCTTTTCCCGCGCTTGCACCGTGTTGCGCACTACAGAATCGAGCTGGCGTTGCGCGGCCGTGGTCAAATCGTTGTACAAAATGCGGCCGCGAATGTGGTCTATCTTGTCGCGCTGGTCTCTCCCGATGTAAACCCTTTCGTTTATTTCGAGGGCAACGCCCGCCTTAGCCACGCACTCCAACAGCGTGAAGAAAGACTCGCCCATGCACTGCACCACGGGCTCTTGCTTCGCTTCGCCAGCCTTCCCGTGAGGCAAAAAGTCGATTACTATTGCGAAATCTTCCTTCTTGAACACTGTTACGCACCTTAATACTTCTTGACAATCTTCAACACTTCTTTCACTTTCTCTTCCGAAACCTCGTTTTTGTCTGCAGTGAGAACCGTTTGCAGCAAATCCTCGCGCTTGGGAAAGAGATTGCAAACCATTGCCGCTTGCTTTTCAGTCAATCCCGCTTCCTTCAATTCCTCGAACAGCTTTCTCGCATCCTTCGCTGAAATTCCAGACGAGAAAGACTGCAAGTACTGCAAAGAGTTCTGCTGCTCGTAACCCAACTCTCCCGCCTTCTTCCTCTCTTCCAGCAACTCGAGAGCTTCTGGATAAAGCAAAATCTTTTCTGAAACTATTTTCATCCTCAAACACCCCAACAGACTATTCAACCAGCTTCAAGTGCGCATTCGCCACTACCAGCATTTTCTTCTTGTTCCCGTCCATAAACTCTATTTCAAAGTTCGACCTTCCCCTCTTTCCCTTCACCACGCCTATCTTGTGGTTGAAGCGAAGGGAGTTAGGGCGCCCGGCCAAGAAAGACGGGTTGAAGAAAAGCCTGACCTTGGTGCCCAAGTCGAAATTAGCTAAAAGCACGTTTACCGGAGTCTTTCGGCCAGAAACATTCCTACTGCTTTTCGAATAACCGCCGTGCGACCTCTTCATTTCATTCAATCCTCCTTTATACGAAAAAATCCAAACCCGAAAGTAAGCGAAAAGGCATTAAAACGCCGTTTGCCCCCACTCGACCAAAAACCTTTGTTTCACCAAAAATATAAATCTTTTTAAACCGCCTTTCGCAAAAGCTTTTAAAAGGTTTTTAAACTAACGGCAGTTTGCGCTTTAACAACGGGTGATCGGTTTGGCAAAAAAAATTAGTAAAAGCATTAAGAGAATCAAGATTGACGAGAGTTTCAAGGTCGAGAACATCGTTGCAAGCGCTAACCTCAAAGTTGAGCTGGATTTGTTCAACATTGCCATGGAAGTGGACAACGTTGAATACGAACCGGAGCAGTTTCCGGGCGCGATAATGCGTTTGAAAGACATAGGCACTACGCTCTTGCTGTTCAAAAACGGGAAAGTGATTTGCAGCGGCGCGAAGAGCGAAAAGCAAATCGCGAAAAGCATAAAGACTGCGGCAGGGCTTTTGCGCAAGTTCATGAAAGTAAGGCCGGATACTCCAACTTGAGTGAAAAAACTCTTTGGAAGGGAAGCAGGAAGAGTTCTGTAAGAACTGGGAGCGACTAAATCTGCATTCCCAAAACGCTTTTAAACTTTCGAAATCAGATTGTTTCGGTCAGCGGCCATCGGAGAGGTGGCATTCCCGATCCCATTCCGAACTCGGAAGACAAGACCTCTTACGACGTTGTTGGTACTGTCGAAAGACGGGAAGGCGCGTTGCTGCTGCCACTCAAACTTTTCCTATTACTCCAAAAGTTTGCGGCATGTTTGAAACTTTCCTCGCCCGACCAAAGCCTTCACGGCAAACCCCACCCCAACAAAAAACCAACTGCTATTAAAAGAAATTGTGAAAAACAAACTTTTTAAGCATGCGATTCGTTTTCACTAGTATGGATCCGCTAGTCGTCAACTTTTCTTTCGGCTTGATTTTCACTTCCGCATCTGCAGGCGTATGGTTTTTGCAGAAAGAGCGCGAGGAAATGGTTTCACGGTGTTCGGCAATGGACGCCAGGCTCAACGAAGCCGAGAGAACTCTCTCGCAAGTGAAAACCGAAGAACGGAATTTCAGGAAAAAGCAAACAAAGCAAGCTTCGCTCTCGCATTTGGAAGACAAGATCAAGAAAGCAGAGAAAAAAATGGTTGCTGTAAAGGCAAAAGCGTGAGAAACCCACATGGACGAATTGGATGCATTCACTGCACTCTTAGCAGGATTGGCGCTATTGTCTACAGTCCTATTCGCTAGATCTCTCTATAAAGTTCGGAAAGAGCACAGGCACTTGCACAAGAAAATCCAGGACAAGACTGCTTCGCTCGAATTCCAAGCGCAAAGCTTGAAGAGCGACTTTCGGGAACTGCAAGAGGCGAACAACTCGAAAGTCGACTTGGACTACATGAACAAACGAATCGATGCGTTGATCAACCTGTTGCATGGAAAGTAACTTCAACTTAAAATCTTGAAGTCAACGCAAACTTGGAAGACCCTCGGCGCGTAAGGCAAAACTTTTCTTTTAGCTAAGACTTTGAACTTCCTTTTTTTCTCTTTGCAGGCTTTGCCTATTTCCTTCAAAGCGTTCTTGAAAACCCCTTCCTTCTCGCCACCCGTATCGTAGTAATGGATTACGCTGCCTTTGCGCGCATTTTCTATTACAATACTCAAAAACGCGTGGGCTTGCGTAGGCAAGGGCATTACAATGCGGTCGGCCCACTTACCGAATTTCTTCGCATAAACGCGCGCATCGCCGCAATACGTTTCGCTTTTATCCTGCAAATGGTTCAAAACAACGTTTTCTTTCGCCAGCTTTGAAGCGTAAGGATTAAGCTCCACGCCCTTGGTGAAAACCCGCTTGCGCTTTGCAATCACGATTTCAAAAGGCGAAACGCCCGAAAACAAAACCAAAATCCTCTCGCCGTCCTTCGCAAGCGAAGCTATTCGCAAACGCTCGCTACTCAAGCGAGGCGAGAAATACGTTTTAGCCAAATCCACCTTGAAAAAACAACCGCTTTCTTTATGCAGCGTAGCGAACTTCTTCGCTCCAGCAAGCCATTCGTACTCCTTCAGACGGAATTTCCCTTTGCGTTCGCTCGCCTTTCGCAATACCGTTTTTATCCTGCGATTCGACGCCATAAGCGCTTTAGCAATCCCCGTTTTTTTCGCAAGCAACGCTTCGGGAATCTCGACGATTGCAATATCCCCCACGATATCGTAAGAAGAAACCATTCGCTTCAACTGCGCCTGGGTCAAGAGGTGCGAAAGCAATTCCTTCAACGATTTTGGCTTTGAAATCGCCTTGAACTTTTTCTGCACGAACGAATGCCTTACGCTTAGCCTAACGCGCTTGACCGTGGGGAAAAAAACGAATTTTTCGTCGTGCACGGGCTTGAAGCCTGAAGCGAAAGCCTTCGCCGAAACCAATTCTCCCCTCGCATTCTCGGCGAATTTCTTTTCAACCTTTAAAGCAAGCATACTAAAACCTTGGACTCGAATAGTAAAAACATGGTGGATTTCATTCAAGAGTATTTCGTCAACCCCATAATCCATCCCGACGCTTACGCGCCTTACAACGTTTACAACACCGTCGTTTACGCGGTTATTGCAATCGCCGCAGTATACCTCATCTACAGGATTTTGGAAAAGAAAGGCGTTTTGTTCGACGAGCGGTTCTTCAAAAGCATCCTCCCCTTCATTTTCTTCGGAAGCGTATTGCGCATTGCCGAAGACGGCGGAATCCTGCCGAGGGTTGTTGAAATAGCCGGAATCAAAATCTTCCCATTCGTAACCCCAGGCATTTACATCCTAACGTTCTTCCTGTTGGTTTTGACTTGGTTTATAGCAAGAAAAACTTCCAAAACCCACGAAGAGTTCTGCTGGCAAACGCTCGCCGTAGGCGCTGTTTTGAGCGCGCTTGCAATTTTGGCTTCGCTACCGGTCTTGGTTAAAGCGCAAAACCCGCTTGCATTCGCAGGAATAATCGCCCTTGCTTTGGGCGCTTGGTTCGCATTCAAAATGCTGTGGAAACACAGGGAAAAGCAAACGACTTTTCCCGAAGAGGCGGTAGTATTCTCGCAAGCGTTGGACGGAAGCGCTACGTTCGCAGGCGTCCAGTTTCTGGGATATTCAGAGCAGCATATAGTGGGAAACGCGATTTTCGCCCTTTTCGGAGGTCCTTGGGCATTTCTCCTCGTAAAAATAATTTTCGCGCTGGTGGTTGTCGAATTAGTTCGAAGGGAAAACATCAAGGAAGGAGAGAAAAACTATCTTTTGCTTTTGATAACCATCCTCGGCCTCGCGCCCGGATTGCGCGATGCATTCAGGATTCTGGCGGGAGTTTAAACGCCTATTTTTCTTCCGGCGGAGCCTGCTGGCCGACCGGAATTTCCACGAACCGAATGTTTTGCCCGTCGGTGGTGTAAATAATCCGAATCACGCCGGAAACCAGTTGCTTTCCATCAAGTTTCGCGACGAAATCCAAAACCGTGTCTTCCTTTACACCTACCGCGCCTTCGAAAACAGCATCGACGGGATTGAAACCCGCCTTCTTCAAAGCATCAATAACGCTCAAAACCTCTTCCTTGACGTCCATTTTCACCACCACCAAAGCTTAACCCTACAATCTTTTTTAAACGGTTGCGAAAAGCGGAAAAAAAGGGTAAAGAAAAGGTTTTTAATTTAAAAAGGGGTAGTAGGCTTTAAGGAATTACGCTCGTAAGAATGGAAAAGGTGAAAACATGGTCAAATACGCTATTG